>Ga0194128_10000813_pt1 | contig 55308 bp, 52 predicted proteins | sample TA2KigCa65mmetaG_FD_148650 | JGI IMG/M metagenome (GOLD analysis project Ga0194128, IMG submission 148650) | Freshwater microbial communities from Lake Tanganyika, Tanzania - TA2015037 Kigoma Deep Cast 65m | ecosystem: Environmental > Aquatic > Freshwater > Lake | place: Tanzania: Lake...
TTCTTTGTCCAAAAACTCACAATACCGGGTGTCCAGCGCACCAGCCATTCGAGGAACGAAGGCCTCGATGAACTCGAAGAAGAACGTGACAAGCAGTTTCTTGAAATGCTGATCATGCGGCGTCACGCTTTTCGTTCACATAGGACGGCCATTCAAGGTTTCAAGTTCAGCAAAACTGCACCAAAAAGCCAACACGCGAAGCGCGATGCCTGCTGATCACAGCAGTGTCTCGGCAAGCGGCGCCAGGACTTCCAGTTTCCGCTGCAGGGAAAGGAAATTGTCGAGGCGCTCCGAACAAATGTCGTAGTCTTCGCGGCTCATTTGCCCATCGGCTAGATCCTGTTTGAGGGAAGCGGACATCTTTTCGACACGTTTACCCGAAGAACTCAGCCGCGGCTTGATAAAATCATTGTAGCTGGTGCGCAAGAGAAGCGCGATGTCCGGTTCAACCTCAAAATGATCGCGACGTTCGCCCGGGACCCAAACCTGGCGAATGGCCCGCCATCCCACCAATTGCCGCGTCCCGGTGCTGGCGCTGGCCTTGCTAATGGCGAGTAACTCGGTGATATCATCCAAGGACAGTGCTTTGGCCGAAAGAAAAAGCAGCCCGTAGATTTGACCGGTTGAACGCGGCAGTCCAAGGAGTTGGCAGAGACGCCCACCTGCATCGATCATCTCGATTCGGGCTTGGGAAAGAGAGGCCACGGCCACGGTATCACGGGCTCGCTCCTTTGGAAGTGTTTGCATGGCGGACCGGTCAGAATATACAGAATCGGCAAAGACACTTCGTGCCGGTCAGTTCGCAGCGGCTCTTGGCTCGGGCGAACCTCCAAGCAAAACTATCGAAACGTTCAATTCGGACTGAACGAAATAGATCATCGTGTGAAAAACGCAAGCCTTTCGATTGAAAAAGTTGATTTGGAGTTGGGAGCTGGGAGTTAGCATGGGGTTGGGAGTTGGGAGATTGGAGATATTTTTCCTCGAACTCCTATCTCCTATCTCCGATCTCCAGTCATTCCAAGTTCCTACAACCACGCGCAGGGCTACTAAGGGTGAAGCGCTCAGAACGATTAGTATGGAACTGTCAACGCTTGTTCCCTCGTCAGCGCCTTTTCGTTCTTTGTTCTTAGCATTGCACGATATAGGCCCGCATCTTCGACGGCGTCGAGTAGCCTCCAGTAGGCGGGCACATCCAAAACAATCTTGCTGACTTTGCCGCGAACGTCCGTGATCAACTCGCGGGCAAAGGGATATTCTGCTAAGCTTGCTTCCTTTGGGACTTTGATCGTTTTCAAACGGATCCTCTCGATTAGTTAGACCAACTACTCATGGCGAACGATGCGCCCCAACGCTGCGTAGGGACGTTGATCCAGAGACGGAGCATTTCGTAGAGCCACCAAAGCATTACACCTGCGCAGGGCAAATAACAAACCCAGCCGTGTTTATGTCCTTGCGGAGTGGGCATTGCGGAGAGGGGACCAAGGACCAGAGACTAAATAAAGACCAATCATTTCTTTTCCGCCGTCGATCCACCCGTCTCTAGAGCTGTCACTAAGCCGACATCGAGAATGTTAATTCGGCTGCCTTCACTGTTCACAATGGCCGTTTTGCCATCTTGCGTTATCCAGATGAATTCCGAATGCGGCACCGGCACGAGAGTCCCGTCGGTTAAGCGTAGGCTAAAAGGCCGTCGTGATTTGACCAGTTCCTGCAACGCTTCGGTTTGCATGAATTGATTCTGTTTACGCCAAACTTCCAAGAAAACAAAAGATCGCAAAGGTCGCCAAGAAATCGCGGGCCAGTAAGCCTGAGAAACTTTGCGGGCTTCGCGATCTTGGTGTTCAGATCTGTGGCTCGGCGGACGCTATCTCGCAGGGGGGAATACAGGCTGGAGCGAGTCCAGCCTGTCCCACTTCCCTCCTTGCTTGCCTTCAAAATGGGTGCTGCCGCTGACAGGAACCATTGCCGTCGTTCCCCAAGCGATTGGATGCAGCGGCTCCTTCCACCGAACAACAGGTGTTCAGGGAGTTGTTATAAGTATTGCGCGATGGGCGCAGCAGCAGCACGCCATTTATTCCTCTGAGATGTGGCATCCCTGAGATTTTGCCCTTCCTTGGCATACACGTATTTTTGCATTAATCTTTTGCAAATCTCAAGAAAAACTTAAAAAAACTTACTCACATTCCGATGTGGAAATTGTGAATAACGCGACTGCATGACACGGATTTGGCAAGGACGGATTCCACTCCGTCCCTGATTTCTTTCAGGCCGGAATGTCAGGGACGTCGTCGACTCGCGCTCCTTACCAGTTTCATGGTCCATAATGCATTTTCGGATGCGAAGCCGCTGTGTGCTTTGCGTGCTTGGACAGGCGGGACGCGCTGTCCTACGAAGCGCGCAGCGAAAACTTTTCGAGTTTGTTGACCAGCCAAGCCATGACGATGAGGCCAGCTGCGCTGAATATAAAAATGCTCCAGCCTGCCGTGTCGTGAAAACTTTTCAATGCCTCGATGCCGTGTCGATGCGCGGTGATCGTCAAATAAAATGAACGCAGAAAATTCCCAGCGAGCGCCAAGCCGATCCCCGCGATCAAAAACAAAATTTGCGAACCAACTCTCTTGAATATCAAATTGCCAATGAACAGGCCCGCCATAACGCTCGATTGCAAGCTGCGCACGCCGCTGCACGCTTCATCCACACCGACGACGCAATTCGGCAATCGAATCACGTTGGCCTGTTGCAGAGCCGGAATCCCGAGCAGATTCAAAGTCTCCACATTAAAGAATGTCACCATGCGCTGGAGTCCGAGAACGACTGGATTCCAAATAATTCCCGGCAACGGCACAGCCAGGCAGATTAACGCGAAGGGAAACAAAAAATGGCGGACGGTTTTCCAGCCGTGCAGATAGAGCAGATTCGCCAACAAGTAAAACGCGCATCCGACGCTTAAACAGAAGCTGGCCGCCGGTGTGTTGGCGATGGCTTGTTTGTACAATTCCGCGACAAGCACGAACGGCGTTCCAATGAGAACGAACAGCGAACAAAGCCAGACTGAAACGGGGCGGTCATCAAGTGGAATGGTGGACCAACGTTCCCAAATCAAATAACAGGCCAGGAGAACGACGATCCAGCCGTATTGGTATTCGATGAGCGCGCGCCATTGGAATTGCAGGTCGTACAGCCACCAGCCAACGATGAAAATGATCGGCAGGTAAACGGTCCATTCCCAGCTCGAACGCGACTTCGTTTCGGCGGCGGGTGTTGCGGCTTCGACCATCTGGGATCAATTGCAATCTCAATTCCCCGCACGTCACACACGCAGCTATGAGGGACAGGCGAGCCGCCTGTCCTGCGCTTGAAGTGACACAGGAGCGCAGCGTTTACGCTGCAGAAACGTCCATACGTTCGAGTCAGTTCGCAAGTTTGGAAAGCCCCCGGTCGATTTTACATTTCTGTAGCGTGAACGCTGCGGTCCTGCTGCGGAGTTCATATAACAGATGGCTCAGCGGCAGCTTCGCCCTACCCGGCCGTTACGCCTTCCAGATTGTGCCTGGCTTTACTTTTACGTCAGCGAGTGCGTTGCGGGTATCGACGATGCAGTTGGACCATTCGGCCAATTCTTTGTAATTCATGGCATCGTGCGCGGTGGCAATTAAGACCAAATCAAAACTGGAAATTGTTTCTTTGTTCCAAGTCGCCGAGCGTGTGCCCGCCCAATGGCTATGCTCGCGGCTCGGGCGAATCACCGGGACATGCGGGTCGTAGTAAGCCACGTCAGCGCCACGCTGCTTCAGCAATTCCATGAGGTGATAACTCGGCGACTCGCGATCGTCATCAACGTTCGGTTTATAAGCGATCCCAACCACGAGAACTTTCGAGCCATTGACCGGCTTCCGTTTTGTGTTGAGCGCTTCGGCGACGCGGTTGATCACATATTCCGGCATGGCAGTGTTGATCTCGCCGGCCAACTCGATGAAGCGCGTGTTTTGTCCGTACTCGCGCGCTTTCCAAGTCAAATAAAATGGATCGATCGGGATGCAATGGCCGCCGAGTCCCGGTCCAGGATAAAACGGCATGTAACCGAACGGTTTCGTTTTCGCGGCGTTGATCACTTCCCAAATGTCAATTCCCATCGCGGCATAAACGATCTTGAGCTCGTTGACCAACGCGATGTTGACGCTCCGAAAAATATTTTCCAGCAGCTTGGTGGCTTCGGCCGCGCGACACGATGAAACCGGCACAATCGTTTTGATGGCGTGACTGTAAAGCGCCTTGGCGCGTTCCAAACATTTGATCGTGTAACCGCCGACGACTTTGGGAATGACAGCGACCTTGCTATTTGGATTGCCGGGATCTTCACGTTCGGGCGAGAAGGCGAGATGAAAATCTGTGCCAGCCTTCAAGCTCGAACCTTCTTCGAGCACGCGACGAAGGTCTTCGTCGGTTGTGCCCGGATAGGTCGTCGATTCGAGCACAACCAAGATTCCCTTGCGCAGGTGTGGAGCGATTGCTTCGCCAGTTTTGATGATATAGGAAATATCTGGTTCACGATTTTTGTTGAGCGGGGTCGGGACGCAGATGATGACCGCTTCAAGTTCCGTGATCCGGCTGAAATCGCTTGAGGCAGAGAACCGGCCTGCCGCTAGCTCGGCTTGAATCGAAGAACTTTCGATGTGTTGGATGTAGCTGCGGCCCGAATTGATGGCATCGACTTTGGCGGAATCAATATCGAGGCCGAGAACGGTGACGCCGGAGCGCGCGAATTGCAGAGACAGCGGAAGTCCGACGTAACCGAGGCCGATGATGGCGATGCGCATAGCGAACTAGTTCGTCGCGGTAACCTGGCGGCGCGGCAGCGCCGCCCTATCGGCAGGTTGAAGGATTCTATTCAATGGCGCTGAGAGCTTGTGGTGGTCGCGAGATTCTGTTTGTACCAATCCAATGCTTCGTCCAGCCCTTGCTCGACGGTGTGTGTTGCTTCGTAAGCTAAGAGCCTTCGCGCTTTAGCGATGTCAGCCTGCGAATGCCGGACATCTCCGGGCCGAAAATCTTGATAGACCGGCCGATAATCCTTCAGATGAGAGAACGCCGGAATCAAACGCTCCCGCAGCATCGCAAATAATTCGTTCAATGTCGTGCGCGCACCCAATGCGACGTTGTACACTTGCCCAGTGGCGCCTGGGTTTTCCGTTGTCGCGGCGAGCAGATTCGCTTGCACCGCGTTAGCCACAAAACAGAAATCGCGGCTGGTTTCGCCGTCACCATTAACATAGGTCGGCGCGTTCTTGATCATCGCGTCAATCCAACGAGGAATGACCGCGGCATAAGCACCGTCCGGATCCTGGCGCGGGCCGAACACATTGAAATAACGCAAGCCGATGCTCTCGACGCCGTAACAACGCGCGAACACGTCCGCATACAATTCGTTTACGTACTTTGTGACTGCGTACGGGGAGAGAGGGCGCCCAATAATGTCTTCGACCTTCGGCAATCCCGGATGATCGCCGTAAGTCGAGCTGCTCGCGGCGTAAACAAAGCGTCTGACCTTCTCGTTGCGCGCCGCTACCAGCATGTTCAAAAAGCCTGTAATGTTACTCGCGTTCGTCAGGAGCGGGTCTTCAATGGAACGCGGCACCGATCCCAACGCGGCTTGATGCAAAACATAATCGACGCCGCGAGAGACCCTCTGGCATGCCTCCAACTCGCGGATGTCCCCTTCGACAAAATTGAATCTGGCCCATTGTTTGGTTCGAACCAAGCGGCGGACCTGCTCGAGATTCTGCTTCTTGCCCGTCGAAAAATTATCGAGTCCAACCACCCGTTGATCCAAACGAAGCAACGTCTCGACCAGGTTAGAACCGATAAATCCACCGGCGCCCGTAACCAGCCATGTTTTTGGCGCGACCTGAAGCTGCGCTTTGACTCTTTCGAAAGCGGTCATTCAGTTCGCGACCTATGATGCCTCTGTTTCAATTTCACTGTCGCCTTATCGTCCGCGATTCCGGTTGGCTCGCATATCCGTGAAAAGCCGGAACAAGCATCGGGAAATCTCGGTTTGCCATCGGCGATTTCTTCTCTTCCGAACCAGGCAGGGCGGCGTTGCTGCGCCGTCACATCGTGGGCTTGGACAGGCGGCGCAGCAACGTTGCAATCCTTTCAACCTCGCTTCACGTCAGAGGTGGCCGGTTTCAAGGCGCTCGAAGTCGTAATCATACGCGCAGGTTCAGCGGAGACGAACGCCAATTGCTTCTGAAACAAAAACGCCAAAACCAGCGGAACAAAAATCAAGCCGCAGTTCAGAATCAATGGCAAGGACAGTTCAAGCACAGATCCGGCGATCGCCAGGGCCACGCCCATAATTGGCAACTGGTAAGCGGCATTCTTCCCGCCAATCGCGAAAAGCCAGCCGACAAATACAGCGAAACCGCCCGATGTATATCCTGCCAAGACTAGCGTCAGACCGCTGAGATAAAACACCGGCGCGATTAATTGGATGCCAGGCGAAACGCGCACCATTTGGAGCAAAATCGCAACGGTACAAACGGCCGCTTCCACAGACAGAGCTTTGATGCCCGCGCCTTTCACATCCGGAAGGACTTCGACAGCAACTTTCGTCAGGAGATAGGCGCCGATGGCCGCGCGAATCAAATCAACCCAGTTTTGCCATGGCTTGAGGAGTGCTCCGGGTTGCGTCGCATACCGCCGCGGCTTCATCACTGACTTGCGCAACGACCCTGCTAGCAGCGGCGGTGGCAACAACAGGGCGAGCGAGATCAGAAACGCTGGCCAGTGGATCGTCATGGGCAACCAGTGCAGATGATAGGCAGATGCGTGTTTAGCGCCGTTGCCTTTGTTGTAGCGCTGACTTTCAGTCTGCTGTATCGCCGATTTGCAATTGGCATGCGTCCGAGCCTTCCAGGACGCTCGAACTTGCGGACGACCTGCAGAATACAGTTCTGCGATAGAGCAGACTGAAAGTCTGCGCTACAACATACACGGACGGTGAACCAACGCCGGCTATTGGTCATCAGCATCAGAGCAACTTCTCCGCTAACGGGATCAACGTTTGCAGTTTCTTTTGGATGCGCGTGAAGCTCTTCAGCCGTTCCGAACAAAGTTTGTACTCTTCGCGCGTCAGCGTTCCTTGGGCCAATTCTTCTTCCAGCGTATTCGACATCTTCTCGATGCGTTGATGCGAAGAATTCAACCGCGGCTTGAGAAAGTCGGTATAGCCAACGCGAATGAGATGGGTTAAATCCGGCTCGACCTCGAAGTAATCCCGGCGTTCGCCCTGCACCCAGACCTGCCGGACGGCGCGCCAAGCGAGCAACTGCCTTGTGCCGACGCTGGCGCTGGCTTTGCTGATTCCGAGCAAGTCCGCAATTTCATCCAATGCCAATGGTTTTGGCCAGAGGTAAAGCAAACCGTAGATTTGGCCGGTGGAACGCGGCACGCCGAGCAGCTGACAGAGCCGGCCGCCGGCTTCGATCATCTCGAGCCTGGTTTTCGACAGTGTCGCCGTGGTCATGATACCTTCGCCTTGCCAGCCAGATGGCTCATGTTCAATGCGGGTCAAAAGGAACTGGCGTGGCAGGACAGCGCGTCTCGCCTGTCCAGGTGCACGTCAATGCTTGGACAGGCGGGACGCGCTGCCCTACGAGAAGCTTAGCTTAGAGTGCAGTTTCGCAAAATCGTGGAGACACTTCGTGCCGGTCAATTCGCACCGAGGAGCAGCGCGAGGCGAATCTCCAGAGACTCCGTACAAAACGTTCAATTCGGACTTTACGAAATAAACTCATCACCAAAAAAATCAAGTTTTTAATGCAACGTCCTATCGGCCAGATCGGCCAGCGCGCCTTTTCCGGATGCGGATGTTAGTTAGTTAGTTAGATTAGGCAGCGTGACTCAATAAATAAAAACCGGGACAGGCGGGACGCCCGTCCTACTCGGGCGCCGGAATGACAGCTTCGGCGGGAGCGGCCGGTTGCGGAGGCTTCACTTCATTAACAATCGCCATGAGATCATTTGTCAGCGTCTCGATGGCTTCCGGCCTAATTCCGGCGCTTTGAAGAATTCTTCGGGCATCATTCACAACCAACTGAACCTCGGTTTGAGTGAGATTGGCACTGTGGACCGTGCGGCTGAGGTCTAAGGCCAATTGCGCCCGTTGTTGCGGTGTGAATCCTTTCGCAGGCCACGCAGCAATAAGGTCATCCACTAACTTGGTGGCCGTTTCCAAAGAAAGTTTGGCGGCAACACGCGGACGCAATTGGTCTAGAGCAGGACTAACATTGCCAAAATAGGGACCTGCTTCGATAGATCGCAACGTATTGATCAGCGCTTGCCTCTGAGCTGGCGTCGCCGGCGTTCCTGGCCGAATCGCGGTGAAGTCCGCAATCAGCTTATTCATCATTTGCGTCTGGATGGGGGCGATCGCCGCGCGCGTTTGGTTCGTCGAAACCACCGTTGAATTCGTCGCGGCTCTGGCGGCGCTGGTGAAAACAGGGTTTGCATAACGAGCGGCTGGATACGTCATGTCAGGGCCTGCGGGCAAGCGTGACGGAATTCGATTTGTGGAAACGAAATTTCCAGGTGGCGCATTCGTGTTCACCGCCGCCGCGTTCGGAATGAGTCTTCGTCCGGGCGGAAGGTTTGTGGCTACGAAGCGATTCGGGAAAGGCCGTGCGCCTGGCGCGAGATTTGTCGCGGCTCCCGCGTTGACGGCTGCATTTGTGGGCGCTGCGAAATATGGCCTTCTAATTTGACCGTTGTTGCCGGAGGCAGGGTTGCCCGGGATAGGCGGTTGTCTGGGCGGACTGACTTGGGCGAAGGCGACGCTGAAAGTTCCTGCGAGCGCGAGAATCACTGGACCAATTTTCATAACTCCTCATGCTTAATGCTTGTTAGGCTCGTTCGGCATTATCCGCAACATTAATGTAACGGAAACCGTCAAAATTGCTCGCACAAAAATGAGGCTGCCAGTCGCAACTCGCCCCAACCCACCTCCATCGGATTGTAACCTTGCCTTTCCAATTCTCGGAAAACCTCCGCGAAACCATTGAATGCAAGCTTGTCCTTTAGGACCATCTCGTTGAATTGTGGAATTCGGTTGAAGTGTGTCAGCGCCGAATTCGGTTCGCATCCAAGTTCGCGGCAGATTTCAATCAGTTCTTCGGCCGTAAGATATGGCCAAAGCATCGAGGCCGCGATTTCGGAGAACAACTGGCTTTCCGGCGAGTTGTCACGCAAACACGGAATAATGCCAACGAGCCGCCCGTGCGGCTTCAAAAAAGCGGAGGCGTGGCGCAAGAGAGGCTCCAGAGCCACCATTTCAACGATTGGGCCTGCCAGCAAAAGCGCTTCGCATTCGGCCGGCGCCGCAACAGACATTGCCAAGTGTTCGGCCTGCCACAATTGAAGCGCTGCGGACGCGGAGGACCAATCGAGCCAATGCATCCCAGCCATCTGTTCGTTGACGAAGCGCTGTTGAGCAGCCAGATCCTCGGCGGACCAACGCACGAGCGCGTCATGCGTGTACCACCGAAGAAAGTCTCCAACGGCAATAGGGTGTGCCATGATCGGGCAAGCGCTGGCTGACTCATGTCCGATAGCGAACCGGGATGGTAAAACGCAGCACCTGCGTAATTCTTCGGGCCCGCTCGGCTTGTGTGCGGCCGCCCAAGCGTGATGGTTCGAGCGATTTCGTCGAAATCTCTTCGACGTATTGTTCAACCGCCATCTGTTGCTCGCGATCCGTCTGGTGTTCTGCGCGGATGAGAGCAAGTTCACCTGCATCCAGCCAATAGCCGCCGCAGTTCGGGTACTCATCCACTTCGACCTCGCGCCGGGCGCTGAAAAAGTGGCGCATCATGATGATGTCCCCGCATTTCGGGCAGTTGCGTTTGCTGGCGTGGTCGATCTGAAGCCCTGCTTTCGCCGCGATGTTTCCCAGCAGATGCCCGCCACTTTCGTGCGGTTCATCAAGTTTCTGCAGCTCGAAATTGTCGAACCAAACTCCGGCACACCCTCCGGCACAAACATCGACGGTGACGTGGCCAGCCTGAACCGGAGTAAGACTATTGTTGCAAACAGGGCAGTTCATAAGTTTCTCCATGAACTATCGTTAACCGTTACCAGTGACTCCTTGGCGATAGCGTCCACTGGTTCCGCCTCTGCAAAAGACTCTGCCTCTTCCTCGCCTTCGTCGATATGCCGGGGCCAAATGTGAAAACCACCGTGGCTGAAATTTGAGATTTCCCACGTGCCCCAAATTCCTTTGCCTTCCCGGAAACCGCGATAGAACACGTCGTGCGTTCCAATGTAAGTTTTCGTCCAGTAACACTCCCGGCTTGCCGTGTCGTAACGCCCTTTGATGACAAATCGGCCGACATCATCATTCCCGTCGCCGGACATCGTTCCATTGGCAAAGCTCAGGGAAAGGTCCATGCGATGTTTGTCTCTGGGACCGCGATAATTATAAAAACCGGCCCATGGTCCCGAGGGAAACAACTCGTCGTTCACCAGGCATTGGTAGCGCGCCTCTCTGCTCCTGTCAAAAAGTAGATTCAGCCCGTCGCGCCCGGTTTGTCCCGCTAGCGCTGCTGATCGAAAATAATTGTCTTCGGACTGCCCGCAAGTTCGAGCGTCCTTGGAAGGTGCGGGAAGGCGCGGACGATCAGCCGATTACAAATCGGCGATACGGCAGCGATACAGCAGACTGAAAGTCTGCGATACGCCAAAGGCATCGGCGTTCCTAACCGACAACTTGTGGATGCACCGACAGAAGCACGCAAAGATCGCGAAGCATCCCGGCAGATAACGCCTACTCATCCGCTGCCGCGACCGGGTAGAGTGCGAAATGTTTGTTTCGATAGACCGGTTGCAGGGCAAGTGACGGCCCATCAGATTCCAGGACCATGTAATCCGCGGAATATTTTCGGGCGAAGGCGAGGCGCGCTTCACTGGCGCCTTTAGGGATTTCTTTGTCTTCGAGAAAGCGCTGATGCCACTCGCGAAGGCGCTCACTTCCAGAATAGAGAAGAATACCGCCATCTTTCTTGCAAAAAACGAGGCTTCTCTGGGCGATGAGCCGCAGCAACGGCGAATCATAATCGATCAGCGCATTGACCGGCGTATGGTGGCGTATCCACTCGCCGAGACTTTTGACGCTCGAGTCACGGCCAAAGCTCGCTTTCGCGTGAACATGTTCGTTCCAGAGCCGATGGAAGTGCGTCCCATTCGGAAAGGAAGCCGCGACGACGAAGCCGGTGATGACGACAATAATGGATCGTTGCTGCCAGGCGCGCGTTCCTTCTTGGGCCGCTTTCAGAATGTGAGCGAGGAAATAAGCGGCCAAAGCGAACAGGGGCAAATAAACAAACCGCAGCGCCCGCATCTGATCGAAAATCAACGGCTTGGATTCTGTGACCCGGCTTGCGACCTGAATAACGGCCGTGCCCGCGAACGACACCACGACTGTGCTGACCAAGAACCATTTGAACCAAGCATCTCGCGAATCCAGAGCCCCGTTTCTTCGGCGCAGCCTCCATCCGAGAAAAGCCAAAGCCGATGGCACGGCCACACCAATCAAAGTGTCGCTCACTCTTTCTCTGGCAAACGGAAAAAAAACCGCAACACGGTATTGGAACATATCGAGCAGAATCGGGTAAGGGACGGCATCCGCTTTCGCGACGCGCGTTCCGCTCACGTAAGTAATCGCAAAGCCAATCACGGGCAACGCCGCAGCGATTCCCAAAAGCGCACATCGACTGAAGGCTCTCAGTCGAAACTTATTTTGCAGGAGGATCGTTAAAAGCAGTATCTGGACGAAGCCGAAACCCGAAACGGGATGCAAATTGGCCAGCAACCCAATCGCCAGAAAGATCGCGACCGCTGGCAGCAGCCGCTGGCTAGCGCGAATGAGGCCCAGGGTCAGCCAAGGAACGAACGCAAGGAAAACGCTTCGAGGCAGCATGTTTTTCGGAACATCCAATCCCCAAGCATCAATTAGCGTTGGCCAGGCGGGCAAAGAGAGAATCGCCGTCAGGACGCTGGCCAGTTTGTGTTGCGCCAACGCGAAAAACAGCCAGTAAGCGCCGCACAAATAGATGCTCACGAGAATCGGCGTTAAAATGTGCGGCGCGGCAAGCAGATCTCCGGAGGCGCCGGCCAAGAAGGCGATAAGTTTGCGATAGGCTGGCGTGTAAAACCGAAACGCGCTTTCGTCTGCGAATCCGAGATTTCGAGGACAAAAGTTTTGAGACGATCACCTTTCTGGCTTGCTTGAACCATATTCCGAACCGGGAAGCCGTCCTAATCGAAGCGTCGAGAGTGCTGGCGAAGGACGGCCACATTCTAATTACAATGCCGACCCCACTCATCAGCAAGATGGCCCACAAATGGTGGGAGCTGCTCAAATTGGGGGAGGATTGGGTTCGCGATTGGCATGAAGATGAAGTGTACGGTTTCAACCGACGTCAGATGGGAGCATTACTGACAGGCGCGGGATTGAAACTGACTGAGCACCGCCGCTTCCTTTACGGCTTTAATCATTTGTACGTCGCCCGGAAAATGGATCAGGCGACTGGATAAACCTCTGATGCCAGAGCGCAAAGACAAGCAGGCAATAGATCTGATAACTCCAATCGATCCGTCCCGAGACATGTTCGCGCAAAAGGCGCTCAACAACCTTCGTCTCGAAAAAGCCCATACGCGAGAGCGCCGTCGGCGACAATATGTCATGCACGTATTCGCGCAGCTCGCCCTTGAACCAGCTATTTAAAGGGACGTTAAATCCGGCTTTTCGGCGATGAATGATCTCGTGCGGCAACCGGTCTCGCATGAGCCGCTTCATCAGGTATTTCTTGGTAAAGAACCGGCGCAGCTTAAGTTCAGACGGCAAGGTCGCCACGAATTCAACCAGCTCGTGATCTAAGTAAGGCACGCGCACTTCGAGCGAATGGGCCATGCTCATGCGGTCCACTTTCGCCAACATATCGCTCGGCAGATAAAACAGGGTATCGACCGCCAAGAACTCATTCAGGCCCCGACCGCGTCCGAAGAATTCGCGACAAACATCGAAGGTGTCGCATGGCTCGATTGCTTTCCGAATGTCGGGAGCGAGCAAACTTTGCTTGAGCGCTTCGTCGAAAATAATTCGCCAAGAAAAATGCGCGCGCTCCGGTGAGAGATGCGCGGCTGCGACGAACCGTTTCAACTTGTAGTCCAGCGGCAATTTCCCCGCGCCCGCTGGGAGCGCGCGGATCAGCGGTTCAATGGCCGACTTTTGCATCCAACCTGGCAGCCCCCGATAAAGCTGCGCCAAAATGTTCGCCTGATACGTCTCATAGCCGGCCAGCAATTCATCGGCCCCATCCCCTGAAAGCGCCACGGCAACATGTTTCCGGGTCATTTGGCTGAGGTGCCACACCGCGATCATCGACGCGTCGGCGATCGGTTCCTCGGCATGATAAACCATTCGATCCAAAATCTGTCGGGCATCAGGAGTGACCACTTCTCCACGGTGCTCCGTTCCCAAATGGGCAGCCACCTTGCGGGCATAAGGCGCTTCATCGTACGTCTCCTCGCGGAATCCGATTGAAAACGTTTTCACGGACGCCGATTGGCTTTTCATGTAATAAGCGAGCGTGCTCGAATCGAGCCCGCCACTCAGAAACGCGCCGACCGGCACATCACTCAGCATCTGGCCTCGCACGGAACGTTGCAGCAGCGCGTCAAAGCGCGCAACGGCGTCGTTCTCAGAAATTGGACGAACCTCTGTCGGCAATCGCCAATAGGTCTTCGTTTCAATGCGTCCGTTTTCCCAGACGAGCCACTCGGCTGGGCGCAACTGTTGCACGCCTTCGAACATCGTGAGAGGCGTAGGCAAATAATTGAGCCATAAATAATGGCCAAGCGCATCCAGTCGGACGGTCCGCTGCAGAAGGCCAGAAGCCAAGATAGCTTTGATTTCGGAGCCAAAAGCAAACCCTTCGCCGGTTTGCGCGTAGAAGAGCGGCTTGATCCCAAGCCGATCGCGGGCGAGGAACAGCCGGCGCCTTGCTTGGTCCCATATGGCAAAAGCGAACATCCCATTCAGCCGCTCCAGCATCTCGGTCTGACGCTCTTCATAGAGATGCACGAGCACTTCGGTATCCGTTCGTGATCGGAATTGATGCCCGCGTGCCACCAAGTCGACGCGCAGTTCAGCGAAGTTGTAAATCTCGCCGTTGAAAATGGTCCAGATCGAACCATTTTCGTTGCTCATCGGTTGATGACCGTTTGGCGAAAGATCGATGATCGAGAGGCGGCGATGACCTAACGCGATAGCGTCGTCCAGAAAAGTCCCGCTGTCATCCGGCCCGCGATGACGCAAAGTGTCGGTCATGCGCTGGATTAATTCTGGAGGGACAGTTCTTCCGCGAGAAAAGGCAATGCCAGCTATGCCACACATTCAGACCTAATCGCGCCGGTAGAGTTCGCGCCGAATCGCTGCCACCTGATCGGCGATCAGTCCAACAAAAAACATGAGCAACGACGTCATAATCAGCAGCATGCCACCGACACTCAGGCCGCGTTGATCAAAAACATAAACGCTGCTCCAGCCCACACCTAAAATCATGAGCGCGATACTGGTCGGGAGAAAGACTCGCATCGGGTTGAACAGCGTGATCAGCCTCAGTAACAGCAACAGTGTTTCGAACCCAGTCGAAACCGTGACGCGGCTTTTGCCCACGCGCGGCCGGACTCGGATGGGCACATAGACGACTTCGTGGCTTTCGGACAGAAGCGCCATTGTCAATGTTGTGGTAAATGAAAACTTGTCCGGGCAAAGGTGCAGGTACTGCAAGAGCACGCTGCGTCGAATCGCGCGCAATCCGGAATTGAGATCCGGGATACTTTGGTTCGTCAGGTAATTGGCCAGCTTGGTGAGCAGGAATTTTCCCGGAACACGCCACGCGGGAGAGTGGAGCAAGCCTTGCCGCGCGCCCACCACCATATCGGCCTGCCCGAATGCTTTCACGATCAGCATAACATCGACCGGATCATGCTGGCCATCGGCGTCGAAAAACACCACCACATCGCCCGTGGCATGGCGTGAACCTGTTTTGAGAGAAGCGCCATAGCCACGATTCCGCGCGTGATGCACGACGCGTAGCCTCGGGAATGATTCTAGAATCTTGGCTGTGTCATCGGTGGAACCATCATTGACGACAATGATCTCTTTCTCCTGCGGCATTTCATCCAGCACTTTGGTGAGAAGCTGAAGTGTTTGGGACAGAAGCGCGGCTTCGTTTAAGCGGGAACCACGAGGCTGATCTTCATCTTTAATGAGCGATTGGTTAACAGCTGCAGCGAATTGAAGGAAATCGCGGCCTTATCCAAACCGGCGCTGAATAACACGCTTTCAATCGTTCACTTCGGCGGAACTGATCGCGCGACCGCAAGTCTTTCACGTGACCGTCTCTCGTTGCGATATTCGAGGTAATGACGGTGAAGGTAGTCGAGCAATTGGTCTCTAGTGACAGGGTTCTTCCCGATTCGCTGCGTCTAAAAGTAAGTTCAGACGCAGCTCGTTCTTTGCTTTTGTCCCGGTTCGCTGTGGTCCAAATCCCACCAAGCATCGAGAAGCGCTTCAATGATCGGATTTCTCGACATTGAACAATTTCTCGATTTCCAAATCGACTGAGAGAGGATTCCTTCCTCCGTGCTGACATCGAAGTGTTGTCTCGAGAGACGCGACCGCCGCCCTCAGATCAGCGAAAGAGAAGAGGGAAAAATCAGCCGGTAATTCCAGTTGCTTTCCGGCATAGAGCAAGCGTTCTCCCCTGGAAATCAAATTACTCAAGATCACTCGATGTGCATCGAGCTTTGCCACATACGCGTTCGAAACTAACGCTTCGTCTTCGCTTTCTCTAAACGTCTCCAAATCGGCAAACCACAGTGCGGCATTGAATCCCCATGCAACCCATGGCGGAACGACAGTCGTCCGTTCGACCCGACTCGTAAAGCTCTCCAAGCGTGTCGCAGTCGCGCCAAAGGCTCGCGGTGACTCTAGCTGCTCGAGTGTCACAAAGGAACTCATCGATCCAACAATAGTCTTCGTGTCCGCTCGCGGTCAACGTCCAACTCGTTCAACTCGTCCAACTCAAGGACGCGTCTTTTCAGTTGTAGCGGCGTCTCGTAAGAGCGCCGCATTCTTCCCGTGAAGGTTTGCGGCGCTTTTACGAGACGCCGCTCCTAACAGAGCTAACCCCGGCGCAATCAGATACCAGACAGGAGGCAACCTTAGCTCCCGTCGAAAAACGATTTTACTTTGCTTGCGACATGCAAAACCTGCTCATTGGTTAACTCCGGATAGATCGGCAAACAGAGGCATTCGCTGGCCGCTTTCTCTGCGATTGGAAAATCGCCCTGCTGATAGCCGAGAGACGCGTAACATTTCTGAAGATGCAAAGGCAGCGGATAATGAATTGCGGAGCCGATTGCTTGTTTCTCCAGATACTCCTTCAGCTCGTTCCGGCGCGCATGCCGCACGACATACAAATGCCACGCGCTTTGGGCATAGCCAGCCTCGCGAGGCAATTGCAGCGGCGTGTCGGCGAGCAGCTCATGATAGCGTTCCGCGATTTGGCGGCGTCGCGCCGTCCAGGCCGCGAGATACTTCAGTTTCACGCCCAGCACGGCGCCTTGGATGCCTTCCATCCGATAGTTAAAACCGATTTCATCGTGGTAGTAGCGGACCTTTGATCCATGTTCGCGCAATGTTCGCGCGCGGGCGGCTAAATCCGGATCATTCGTAACCAGTGCGCCGGCCTCTCCGCAAGCGCCCATGTTTTTTGCCGGATAAAAGCTAAAGGCGCCCAGCGTGCCGAATGTGCCCACCCCTCTGCCTTGATAGGTGGCGCCGTGCGCTTGTGCGGCGTCTTCCACCAATTTCAAACCGTAGCGTTTGCCCAGTTCGAGCATCGGCTCCAAATCGCAAGGATGCCCGTACAAGTGCACCGGCAGGATAGCTTTTGTGCGCGGCGATATGGCCCGCTCAATCCGCGCCGGATCCAGATTAAAGGTTGCGTCTTCAATATCGACAAAGACCGGTTTTGCGCCGACGTACGAGATCGCCCAACTTGTGGCGACAAAGGTAAACGGCGTGGTAATCACTTCGTCTCCTCGTCCCACGTTCAGCAACAACATCGCCACGTGTAACGCGGAAGTCCCGCTATTGAAGCCAATCGCGTGTTCGGCCTGGCAGAAACGAGCGAAATCCTGCTCAAACTTCACAACGTCGGGTCCCAGGCAAAACGAACAATTGTCCAAAGCTTGCGCGATGGCGGCATCGATCTCCGGGCGCAAGGAACGAATCTGCGGGCGCAGATCAAGGTAAGGGACAGTCATGACATTCGTCATGCGACTGCTACATAACTCATTTGAAATCTCAAGGCAATCATCGCATGCTCGGATCGATGATGACTCCTCCACGTTGGCCATGAACGATTCAACCGCGGGCTCCGTTCGGTTGAGCCAGAATGGGATTTCTTGGGAATTGCCGCGGGAAGTTGAATCTCTTCCGAAACGAAACAATGATTTTCAACCTATGGAATCGGGTGGCGTCCGATGGCGGGTCCGAAGCGCATTTTGCAACGACGACTTGCGGGCGATACTGCGGAACCCGGAGCGATTCATGGAGCAGAATGCCGAAATTCTCAAAAGGGACGCTGGAGCAACCATCGGCCGCGCGAATCGTTTTGTCTTGAAATGGCATCACGCGCGGAAGCCTAAAGGAGACGAACATCGTGTTAGACGCGCGCACGAGAGGCCGCATCTGATTGATCTGGATGGGCTGCGTTACCTCGGCCAAATGCCCGAGGAGCGAGCGCGGGCAGGCCTGGCGAGGCTGGCCCGCGGATCGATGCGCTTGCCATGCGTATCTTCTATCGACCGGGCCAGGTTTTTGATCCACCATTGCCGCCGCCGCGGCCGGCGAGATTGGCGCCGGCTATGGAAGGCATTGGTTGTGCCTGCGGCATCCAATCAGCCAAAAGATAAGCCAGACACCACGAACGCAACCTCGACATAGCTTTCGCCGCGAGCATGCTGTTTGCGTCATGCAACGAAAAGAGCAATGGGTCGCCCTTCCCGGTTCTGCCGTCGCATTCGTGCACTCGGACTGGCAAAGGCCGCTGGCAACGGCTGGTTTGAGTAACACGACTGATTTCTTCGACGCCATTGGCGAACCACTCTCCAAGCCGGGACTAGGCAAACGTTATCGGGCGCGGCTGGTCGCGTCCCGAGAAAGCGACGATCACATTCTGTACTTGAAACGTTATCAATCGGAGCGGTTCGGTTCCCGCGCAAAACGATGGTTCGAAGATGCGTCGTTCAACACGCCGGCCCATCGAGATGTCCAGGTCGCTTCCGCTCTGGCCCAGCATGGCATTTCCGTGCCTGAAACCGTGGCCTGGGGTTATGAACGCTCGCTTGGACGAAGGGCTAGGAGTTTCGTCGTTTCGCGCGCCGTCCCAGGCGATGCTATCGATCGGACGCTGCACCAATCGCCATTCCTCGCCAAGGATCTGGAGGCGTTCCAGCGCAAACGCCGGCTCGTTCGCGAGCTCGCTTTGCTCGCCCGCAAATTTCACGAACTCGGCTGGTGTCACCGCGACTTTTATCTCTGTCACGTTTTCGTCCATTGGGTTGAAGCAACCCCGCGATTATCCCTCATCGATCTGCAACGAGTCTTTCGCCCGCGCTGGCGGGTCTGGCGTTGGCGAATCAAGGACCTCGCCCAATTGAATTATTCAGGGCAAATGTTTTCGCGCTCGATGCGCCTGCGCTTCGCCAAATGGTACTTCGGACAGGATTGCCTCTCGGCGTCGCAAAAGGCGGTTCTGCGCAAAGTCCAGCGCAAGACCGAATCCATCGCGCGCCGCGATCAAGCCCGGCGTTCATGAAAGTCGCATTTTTGATCGAGCATCTGGATGCGCGCCGAGGCGGGATGGAACGGTCATCCCTGGAGTTCCTTGCCGAGACGGTTGCTCGCGGCGTCGAAATCACGGTGGTCACGCAGTCTGCGGCACCCGAGTTTTCGCTCGCACCAGTTCACAGACTCGGGACCATCGGGCTCGGCCGGCGCGCACGTTACGATAACTTCGTCAGAAACGCGGACATGTTCCTCGCGACAAGCACATGGGACGTCGTGCATTCAGTTACACCTTGTCTCAACTGCGATCTGTTCCAACCCCGTGGTGGTCTGGTCCAGGAAGCGATCAATCGCACCATCGCAACGCGGCGGCATTGGATAACGCAAACGCTGCGGCGTTTCGGCGCCCGATTGAATGGAAAATACCGGTTGCTTCTCCAACTCGAAAAGCAATTGCTCACGCGAAAACCTCCTCCGCTCTTCGCCCCTTTGAGCCGCTATGTGAGTCGCCAGGCGAGGGAGATTTATTCGGTTCCCGGCGAATGCGTGCGCGAAGTCTTCAACGGAGTCACCGTCAGTTTGCCCGCAGAGTCCGAGCGCCGCCTTATTCGCGAACGTTTGCGAAGCGAGCTGGCCATCGATCAACGAGCGCTGGTCGCCATTTTCGTCGCGCATAACTTTCGCCTTAAAGGTCTTACGCACTTGATTGAAGCCCTGGCGGAGCCAAACGCTGCGAGTTGGCAATTGTTGGTGGCGGGGAAGGACTCGCCGCGGCCTTGCGAACATTTGGCGCGAAAGTTCGGCGTTGCGGCTCGCGTGCATTTTTTGGGTCGGCGTTCGGATGTCCGCGATTTGTCGTTGGCCAGTGACGCAGGGGTGTTGCCAACCTATTACGATCCCTGCTCTCGAGCCGTTCTGGAAGGCTTGTCGCTGGGACTGCCTTATATCACGACGGCTTTTAACGGCGCATCGGACTGCCTGAAGAATGGCGAGAATGGATTCGTCATCGAGTCACCCGATTCAGTCGGCGCACTGGCCCAAGCGCTGGCCGCGCTGGCCGATGCCAACCTCCGGCGGAAGATGTCCGACAACGCATTGACGTTGCGGCCGTTTCTCTCGATGCGACGGCACGCCGAACAGATCGTCGCATTGTACGAACAGATCGCCGCCCGAAAGGGGAAGGCAAAATCATGTTGAGTCATGTTGGACAAAATGATGCCTCTGATGCGTTGCCTTCCTGGCAGCATGTTGGCGTTGCTGATAAAGAATTTTGTCCCATCATGATTTTGTCACTCTTGGCAAAAATCTTGGCATCTGCGCGGCAAAGCTCGAAACCTTCTTCCAATTCCCTGGCCCGCCGCTTAAATAGCTCCTCGCGTTGATGAACATTGACGACTCTGCCTCCAGCGCGGTCGAAACACCCCGCAGCGAGAAGAACACCGCGACGCTAAAGCCTGCTCACGCCTTCGCCTTTCTCGCCGTTTATTTTGGCCTTCAACTTCTAAGCCGGACGTTCATCTCGAATACAGTTGACCTGGACGAAAGCGAGCAACTGATCCTCACACAAAGATTCAGTTGGGGTTATGGTCCGCAGCCGCCTCTTTACGCGTGGATTCAAGCGCTGGCATTTTCTCTCTTCGGCCTGAACACATTCGCGCTCGCTTTGGTTAAGAACATCCTTCTGTTCGCCACCTGCGCGCTCACGTTCATGAGCGGATATGCGATCACCCGCGACACGAGGTGTGCATTTGCAGCGATGCTTTCCTTGTTCTTCCTGCCGCAGTTTGCTTGGGAATCGCAGCGGGACCTGACGCATTCGGTTCTCGCTTCCACCCTTTCTGCGGGCACATTGTTCGGATTCTTTCGCCTGATCGAACGTCCTTCGACGCGGATGTACATCGTGCTTGGGTTCCTTCTTGGGCTTGGTGTGCTGGCGAAATACAACTATCTCGTCGTCGCAGGCGGTTTGGCTGCCGCAGCCCTTTCCTTAGAACGGACTCGGAAGCTTCTCTTCGACCGGCGTATCTTAAGCGCACTAACAATTGCCGCCTTGCTTGTATTGCCGCATCTTTTCTGGACGTATCGCAATCCGGAGCTGGTTTTTTCGACCGCGGGCAAATTTCAGTTCAGCGAGCATGGGAGAGGTTTGATTTCCTTTCTGACCTGGCTGACTCGGCTCTTCCTTTCGGCAGGCTTGTTTTCCGGTCCATTGCTCGTCCTTTATCTCGCTTTGTTCTGGAGATCGCCAAAGGCCGGTCCTGCGCTCGTTTCGAGGTTGGATGAGTCCTCGAGGAGACTGTTCACCCAATTGATCGCCAGAAAACTCGTTTTCATTCTCATCGGTCTCATCCTGGCCGGTATGTTTCTTCCGGTAACAAACTTCAAGGAGCGTTGGTTCCAGCCGATTCTGGTCAGTTTGCCGGTCCTCTTGGTTGCAATGGTCCAAGGCTCAATCAACCGATCGCGATGGCGCTGCTTGAGCGTACTGGCAGGCTTGGTTGCTTTCGCCGTGCTTGTCAGCCTCCCGGCGCGTGTGGCGTCTGCACCCATGTTGAAACGCCCGACACGCCTGAACAGCCCATTCCGCGAATTGGCCAATCAAATCCGGGCCTTAGGTTTGACGCCGGATCTCATCATTGCTGAGGATCGATGGATCGGGGGAAACCTGCGCCTCACCTTCCCTAGCCTAGTGATCTCTGTTCCAGAAATTCGTCAGAAGATCGCCGCCCAAAGTGCTTCGCCTCTGCTCGTCTGGGACGCGACCAAGACACGTGATCTACCGCAATCGCTGAAAAATCATTTCGTTTCCTTAGGAGGCCGCGATCCCAGCGAGATCAAGCCGCAATATGTTGAAGCGCCGTACTTGTATGACACGAAACGGCGAATGCGACTCGGACTTATCCCAGCTGCTTCTTCGAACCCTGCATCCCCTCAGCCGCAGTTCCAGCCTTAAGGCAAGCCTCCAAACACATAAGCATTAACCTAAGAACTTGCAGGCTGGACTGAAAGTCTGCGTTGCGCTCGCTAGAATAGAAACAAAAGATCGATATACGGCCGCGCTATTGTTTGCCATAGTCCGGCGCACGTTCTACAACTGGTAAAAATAGGAAAAACGAATCAGTTCGAGCTCTCTTTATGAAGACGATTCCCATATGGATCATCGCGCTGCTGCCGGCGTTTCTCAGTGTCGTCCGGCCGGGAACCGCCAAAGCCGACCCGACCCAAGGTCGACCCTGGATTTCGCTCTTTGATGGAAAGACATTGGAGGGATGGAGACAGCGCGGCGGCAATGCCAAATACCGCGTCGAAGAGGGCCAAATCATTGGAACATGCGTCCCGAATACGCCCAATTCATTCCTCTGCACAACGAAAGAATTCTCCGACTTCGCGCTCGAGCTGGAGTTCAAGGTGGACCAAGGCCTCAATTCCGGCGTGCAAATTCGCAGTCATTGCTTCGACGAAGCGACCGAATTCGAAGGCAATGGCAAGCGCATCCGAGTTCGACCGGGGCGCGTTCATGGTTTGCAAGTGGAAATCGACACGTCAAAGCGCGCATGGACCGGCGGCATTTACGAGGAAGGCGCGCGCGGTTGGTTGAACGATCTCAAAAACAATGAAGCGGCACGTAACGCCTTCAAGCACGGAGAATGGAACAAGTTTCGTGTCGAGTGCCGCGGCGATTCGATCAAAACCTGGATTAACGATGTGCCTGCCGCCGATCTAAAGGATGGCCGCGTCTCGTCAGGACTCATTGGTCTTCAAGTGCACGGAGTGGGTCAGCGAGAGCAGGCTTTGGAGGTCCGGTTTCGCAACATTCGTTTGCGGGAGCTCGCGGAATGATTTTATTGTGTGCGTATGAAACGATTCGCGGTGATAACTCTTGCATTGTTCGCCATGGTCTTAGGCGGCTGTGGCGATAAGCCCAATAAGTCGTCCGCTCAAGCGGACAAAGCTGAGACGAATGAACGCACCTTTACGGTCAAGGGAGTGGTCAAAGGTCTGGACGCGGCTGACAAAACAATCAAGGTCCAACACGAGGCGATACCTGGCTACATGGCGGCGATGACGATGCCTTTTAATGTCAAAGACACCAATGAAGTCAAAGAGCTTCAAACTGGCGACACAATTACTTTTAGGCTGTCTGTAACGTCAGATTCCTCGTGGATTGATCAGATTACAAAGACTGGTGGCGGCACGCCGCAGAGTGAAGCGCCGACGCGGCCGTCCGTTCGCCAGGTCAGAGAGGTTGAACCATTAAAGGTTGGTGATGCTTTGCCGAATTACCGTTTCACGAATGAACTTGGACAAGCGGTAAGCTTAAGTGAATTCAAAGGCAAAGCGCTCGCCCTAAATTTTATTTTCACCAGGTGTCCTATCCCTGATTTTTGTCCGCTCATGTCGAAGAATTTTGCGGCCGTCCATCAGCAACTCACCGCGATGCCGAACGCCCCGACCAATTGGCATTTGCTGACGGTTTCTTTTGATCCGCATTTTGACACGCCGGACGTCTTGAAAAGCTACGCGCGCCGTTATCAGTACGATCCTCAACGCTGGAGTTTTGTGACCGGCGCGATGATCGACATCGATGCCATTACCGACCAGTTCAATCTTCCGGTCTATAAACAGGGTGAGAGCTGGGATCATAAGCTCCGCACCGCCGTGATCGATGCTGAGGGACGCGTGCAAAAAATCTTTGTGTCCAATCAATGGAAAACGGAAGAGCTGGTGGACGAACTGATCAAGGCAGCTAAACCGAAAGCACACGACACCGCGCCCGCCACATCGCCAAATCCATAAATAACGCCGGTCAGATGGCCTGAGTTACAGCAAAGCAAAGTGAGAAATCGGAAATCGCTGGCGCGCTTGCTGGTAAACCAGAAGAAAAAAGGCCACGCACCTCCTTTTCGCCGCCGCCTCTTTTCCGAACTTCTGGCTATTCGTTTGTTTACGTGAGAGGAGATTACCGTGGCTGCCGCCTGCACACAATCAGGCGCAGATATGGAATTCGGATGGGAATAGTTGCTCGATCTGGGGAACTGAACTCCCTGACCTTCTAATGAAGGAATCTATCAACGCGAATCGATCTTGCCTTGAGGCTATGTCAAGCACGACGAGGTTTGCGGATCGGCGCAATTCCGCCAGGACGCTGTCAAAGATTTGATAAGCCGTCTCTTGCCTAACTCTCAAGACGGGATTAGCTTCTGCCGTCTTAGCAAGCTAGCTCTCATGCTTTGTTTGCTGATAACGTTTGAAATAGAAATCCTCCCTGTAAGTATGAAAATAAGAAGTACGAAATCCCTTGATGCCGAGTTTCACATCCATTCAAGGCGCTGGCCAATTCTCAGCAAGTCGATGCCGCTGTTTGCGTTAGCGGCATTTGCCTGCGTCGTTTCATTTGCTGCGACGACTTTGGATGCGACCCGCACCCAGTACGCGCTCAAGATCACAGCCCCAGTCATTGATGGCGAAGTCAATGTTAAGGACGCGAACGAATGGAGATTTGCGGCTGGCAATAGCGACTATTGGCACGTGTTTCCGGATGATAGAGGCTTCGCGGCGGATGGAATTCGCGGCGGTGAACTCACCGCCGGCCAGAATCCGGATAACATCGACGACCTGAGTTTTAAAGTTTATGCAGGCTTCGATGACCAAAACCTTTACGTTGCCGTGATTGTGAAAGACGAGGACGTGCAGACGGATACCGCCGCCGCTGACTCCAAGAATGGAAATACGTGGGAGGATGATAGCGTCGAGGTTTTTGTCGATCCGGCGAACGCGAACGCCGACCGATGGGCCAAGACGCAGAAGGGTGGACAATATGTGATCACCGCGAATAATGCCTATCGCGAGGCCGAGGCCGGTGACCCTGGTTTTGGCGCGAACGCGGCTTGGTTCGCAAAAACCGCTCGCACCGATACTGGATATGCAGCCGAGTTTCGCATCTCTCTCGCAACCTTGGGCAACCCGAAGCCGGGTGATCTTCTCGGTTTCACCGTCGCGGTCAATGATGATGATGGCGGCGGCGCAACCACCGACACACAATTGTCCTGGAAGGGCAAGCCACACCAGCCCGTGACCTACGGCAACTTGGTGGTCGGCCCCCCAACTCACACCGTCTTCAAAGTTACGACGCCTCCGAATCCCGATGGAAAGATTAATCTTAGCGAATATCCAGGCGCCAGGGAAATCCGCGTCAATTCGCAGCTCGGCGTCGTTTACATTCCAGGCGCTGATAATGATATTCCGTTAACAGATCTCGAGTACAAGGCCTACGCCGTTCATGACAACGACGCGATCTATTTCGCCGTCGATGTCACCGACGAAAAAGTCAGCACCGATCAGTCGAACGACGCACAAATGCCTGACCTGCCTACCTGGGAAGATGACAGCGTCGAGCTATTTTTTGACGTCGATAACAGCAAAAACTTCGGCGGCGGCACGGGCCTCGGCGGCGGCGTCTTTGAAGGTCAATACACGCAAACATACAAAGGCTTCTTTTATGATGGATCGCCTTCCAAAGACGCACAGAAAGGCGTTCATTGGTCTGGCGCCGGCTCGCTCACGGCCACAGGCTATCAAGTCGAATTCAGGATTCCCAAAACATCCCTAGGCTCGCCCAAAGACGGTGACTCGATTGGATTCCATATTGCGGTGAATGACGACGATGGTGTCGGTGATTACTCGCATATCGGATGGGCTGGACAAGCTCATCATGAGTACACATACGGCCCTCTGGTTTTTTCAAGTCAAGCTGCGGGCGGTCCAACCGGCGATCGTCCGAGACTGACGGGCGCCTACGCGAATGGCGCCTTTAGCATGACGCTGCAAACAACGGCCGGAGCAAAGTACGACGTCGAATACTCACAAGACTTGAAAGCCTGGCAAGTCATCATGCCCGCTGTAGCCGGCACTGGCCAAGCGGTGCCAATCACAGAAACTGACGCGACGCGGAAAGCGCGTTCCTTTGGTTTCTACCGCGCGCGAGTAAAGTAAGACTAGCCGCTTGCCCCGGCGTGGACAGGACCGCAGCGTAGGCGCTGCGGTCCTGCACGTTCGAGCGGAGCAGCGGTGCATGCCCGTCCGCTCCTGCCATTCCAAATGCGGATCGCGGCCAAAAAAGGGCTTGCAATTCTCGCAGCGGAAGAGTTAATCGGCCCCATCTATGAAACGACTCCTCCAATCCGCCACTGTCCTTTCCTTGTTCGTTCTCGGAACCCTCAGCGCTCACCCTGATGACCTGAGCAAATTGGAAGGCAAATGGTCGGTCAGCAAGACCAACGACCAAGGACAATCTTACAAGCAAGTCATTGAAATCAAGAAAGACAAATTCAAGTTCCGTCTTCTGGGAAGCGACGACAGCGTTCAAATCTATGCCGAAGGAGAGATCAAACTTGCCAAACTCGGCGCATTCAATTCGATCAAGTTCACGAATATCAAGGGCGGCGCTTCGGAATCAGACCTTCAACCCGTCGATGACGACCGAACTTCTATTTACATGCTGGACGGGGACTCGTGGTTGGTCGCCTCGAATTTCGACAAGGATCGCGACGGGCAAAAGCCTGCGCTCGAAGTGTACAAAAAAGTGAAATAGACCGGCACTCGCCGACTTGACACGTTCTATTGTTCGATTCGAAGCGAAAGGCGAACTCTTGCTCTTGCTAGGCAGAGTTGCTTCTAATGAAGCCGACTGACTGAACTACTGTAGGACAGCGCGTCCGGCCTGTCTGATTGGTGCACCTGTTTGGACAGGCGAGACGCACTGTCCTGCGAAATTCAATTCACGGGGCAATTAGTGTTTCGCGAGCAGCCCGCGAATATAGCCCAAGTTCTTCGTCATATCCGCTTTCACATTGCCGGAAGGCGCGACCGTTTCCAAATGCGCCCAACCACTGAACCCAATATCGACAATCGCTTGAATGACTTTCGGAAAATCGATGAGCCCGCTCCCCATGAGCCTCGGATTATCCTTTAGGTGAAATTCGCAGATGCGATCTTTCCCAAGCCAGCGAATTTCTTTGTAGATGTCGAAGCCGTTGCTCTGACTGTTCCCAACGTCGTAGTAAACCAGGACAGCTTTCGATTGGGCACGATCGAGGATTCGCACATTATCTTCAGCCGAAATCGTGTCTTCAATGCCGAGGATGACACCTGCCTTTTCCGCTTCGGCACCCATCTCTTTCAAGAAGTCGCCCACGTAATCCATTTCGGCTTTGGTTTCGAATTTCCCTCTGCCAAAGAACGGCAGCAGAATCACGCGCGCGCCGAGCTTTTTCGTAAGCGGAATCGATTCGGCCACCCAACGTTTTCCGAGCGGATCATTCTTGAGATAATTCTGGTGCAAAATATCGAGGCACGTGGAAGCAATGGGAAACTGGTGTTGCTTCGCCTGGGCGAGGAATTCTTCCTGCAAAGAAAGATCGCCCAGAGGCAAATGATCTTTGGCTCTCCCCAAACTGATTTCCACTCCATCAAACCCGATGCCCTTGGCGAACTCGACCGAGGTTGGCTTGGCGGCATGTTGCAAATTCCAATCGGTCACACCGATTTTCAGATTCTTGTATTCTGCTTGCAGTTGGCCCGGCAAACTAGAGCACGCCAGAGCTGCAGCTCCTGTTTGGATGAATTGGCGTCGAGTGATGGAAGTCATAATCTGAAATGAACGCTTACCAATTCCCCAGTCAAGTCCGCAATTGCAGATGGGAAAAACGCGCGGACTCAGCGGTCCGCGCTCCCGGAATGAAATGCAGAATTGACCTGAAGTGTGACCGGGCTAACGTAGCTCGAACGAATTCCGAATTATTTTGATTCGAACTTCGTTGGGGCTTGCTTACTATTAGCAGCTTGATATGGGTAAATCTGTCAGACAATTTCCGCCGTTCAGCTTAACCAGGTTGCTTAGCACTGTCTTCGCGCCGAAAGCTCAGGAACGGATCGGCATTCTGATCGATCTACCCGAACCGAAGGAGGTCCAGGCTTGCGCGTTTTTGCCCAATCCCGCCTTAACCATTCAGCGATACGCGCATGATATTTTTTACCGCGGCCTAAAGGACGGAGGCTTAGCCGAGCTGAAATTGGAGGGTGGCGATCTGTTTGCCTATTGCGTTACAGGCGGAAGCAATCTGGATCTGCCAGACACGGCTTTTGACCTCAGCGGCCGCGAACTGAAATTCGAGGCCGACATTTATCCGCACTTTAACATTCTTCTGTGCATCTCTACCTTCTCGGCGACGGCGCCGTTAACGGCGTTTGCCAAGCGCTTCGGTTTTCGCGGAGCGACTTTGCACGGGTTGAACGACATCATTTTGAGAACTGGTTTGGCCGTCGATTACAACGAAGCAAGCCGCCAGGCTGAAAAGCTTCGGCGAGGTTTGACGCGCGCTGACCGATTTGAAATCGACTTTGAAGCATTGGGAACAAAACAGACGCTCAGTCTCTCATGCAGCGGACAGGAGGCTCAGAAAAGTCACGGACTTTGCCGCGGCGAAAAGCCGGACGTCGCCAACCTTCCGGCCGGCGAAGTTTACTTTGTCCCAACGGGCGCGGAGGGTTTTTTCCCGATGCGTTACGAAGACGGCACGATTGGTTTGATGGAGGTGACCGGAGGCCGCATCCGCAGCGCCAGATTATTGCGCGGGAAGCAGAGCGTGGTGGATGCGCACAACCGGAAGCTCGCTCTTGACCCGGTGACGGGCGAGTTGGGTGAGCTTGGCTTTGGAACGCAGGAACTGCCGCCCTCCGGCCGCGATATTCAGGACGAAAAGATTTTGGGAACTTTGCACATCGCGACCGGCCGCAGCGATCACTTGGGCGGACATTTGACACCTGATCGTTTCGCGCTGGCGAAGAACGCAACGCACGATGACATCCTCTTTTCTCCGACGAAGACACCGGAGATCGCCGTGGCACAGGCGCGCATGTATCGAAATGGCGAGACAACCACCGTGATTGATCATTACGAGCCCGCTTCGTACCTGCGCAAACTTTTGGAGACACCTGCGTAAATGTTCCGGATGTTAGGAGCGCGGTGTTTACGCCGCTTCAACGTCCATTGTTGCGGGAACTGTGCACACCGAAGCGGCGTAATTGCCGATCCCGCCGGAAATGAAAGGACAGTCGTCTCTCCTGTCTCAACGCTGGTGTGCACTTGGACAGGCGGGACGCCCTGTCCTACGAAGTCTGCGGTTTGATATGAGCGGCAGTTTTTACGAATCCGATCGGGCGTTCGCGGAATATCTCCTCTTTCATTACGGGCTGCCCAAGCAAGTATTGCCTTTCGCGTTTGGGCCCGTCGATGCGCTCGATTTTCCGGTTCGCTGCGTTAAAGACTGTTTGATAACCGACGGCTTAGGCTCCAACGCGCGGGCCCTGGAGCTCGGTTGCGCAGTCGGTCGTTCCTCCTTCGAGTTGGCCCGCTTTTGCCGGGAAGTTATCGGCCTCGACTTCTCGCACCGGTTCATTGCCACCAGTCGCCAATTGCAAACGAGCGGCGCTCTCGATTACCGCTTCGCCGATGAGGGTTCATTGACGATTCAGGCAACGGCGCAAGTGCCGCTCAACATCGACCGATCTCGTGTTGTTTTCGATGAGGGCGATGCGATGAATCTGCCGAACGAGATTGGCCAGTTCGACGTTGTCCTGCTGGCCAATCTGATCGATCGCTTGCGCGAACCGCAGCGCTGTTTAGAGCAACTCGCGAACGTCGTGAAAAGCGGCGGGCAGCTCATTATCACGTCTCCCTGCACATGGCTGGAGGATTTCACGCCGCGTCAAAACTGGCTCGGAGGCTTCGAGAGAAACGGTCACCCGGTCAAGACACTGGACACCATCCAAGGAATCCTCAACTCTGACTTCTGGCTGGCATCTCGCAAAGACTTGCCATTCCTCATTCGTGAACATGCCAGAAAATTCCAATGGAGCGTCGCCGAAGCGACGGTTTGGATGAGGAAGTGATGCAATGCCGCAGATTGAAGATTATTGAAACTCTTCGCTACGATCCACACCCAGACAAACCCAGACAAAACAATCGCACTTCTTCCGTCGAAACGGTATTGTCACCCAGCTATGCAAATTCTCCTGCGTTCACGGCATCGTCTCGCTCGTGCGTTCATCTTGTTCAGTGTGTTATTCGGCGGGCTTGCCGAGAGCTTGCCAGCCCAACAACGCAACGTTCTAAAAATCGGGATGGAATTGGCTTATCCACCCTTCGAGATGACTGACGAAAAGGGCCGGCCCACTGGAGTGAGCGTCGATCTCGCCCATGCCTTGGGCAAGTTCCTCAAGCGTGACGTGGAAATTCAGAACTTGCCCTTCGACGGTTTGATTCCCTCTTTGAAGACGGGCAAGATCGATCTGATTCTTTCCTCGATGACCGCGACGGCGGAGCGCGCGCGTTCGATAGATTTTTCTGATGCTTATTTGAAGACGGGGCTTTGCCTGCTCGTGGGCAAGGATTCGTCCATTCAATCGATCCAGGATCTCGATCAAACCGGGAAAGCATTGGCGGTCAAGAAAGGAACCACCGGCCACACTTATGCGGCTGAGAAAATCAAAAAGGCGAAGGTCCTTGTTCTGGACAAAGAGGCCGCTTGCGTCCTCGAGGTTGTGCAAGGCAAAGCTGACGCTTTCATTTACGATCAGATGTCCACGTTCAAGAATTGGCAGCGTAACAAAGAAACGACCCGGCCGCTCCTGAAGCCATTCCAGGAAGAGTCCTGGGCCATTGGAATCCGGAAAGGGAATGGCGAATTGCGCGATCAAATCAATCAATTCCTCAAAGAGTTCCGCGCCAAGAATGGTTTTGAAGCATTGGGTGACCGCTACTTGAAAGAACAAAAAGAGGCTTTTCGCCAGATGGGTTATCCCTTCTACTTTTGACCGTGGGCGTTTTCCGAGTATTTCTTGCGCCAACCAATCCGGGACAATCGATCTCCCGGTCCGTGCGGGTCCTCAATTTCGCGCTCGCTTTTCTCCTGATCGCGTTGGTGTTTTATTTTTCGTTCAGCCAATTGAACTATCACTGGGATTGGGCGTCTGTCCTCAAGTACCGGCAAAAGTTTGTTCAAGGTTGGTTCACGACAATTTTAGTTTCGATAGCTGCGCTGATCTTGAGCACCGTTGTCGGCCTTTCTTTCGCATTGGCGCGCCGGAGCCGTTTTCTTCCGCTCCAGTGCTTCAGCAGGATTTACGTCGAGGTCGTTCGCGGAACACCGTTGCTCGTTCAGATTCTCATTTTCTTCTATGTCGTCGCTGATGCGTTCCATGTGGAGAATCGTTACCTGGTCGGCATCCTGACGCTGGCTTTCTTCAGCGGCGCGTATATTTCCGAGATTATCCGCGCTGGGATCGAGAGCGTGGGCAAGTCGCAACTCGAATCAGCCAAGGCCATCGGATTGACGCGCGCGCAGACGTATCGACACATCATCTTCCCGCAAGCGTTGCGTCAAACGCTTCCGCCCTTGGCCGGCCAGTTTGTTTCATTGATCAAAGATTCATCGCTGCTCTCCATCATTTCGATCAGCGAATTCACCTTGAATGCTCAGGAAGTGAATTCATTTACGTTCAGCACCCTCGAAAGTTACATTCCTCTGGCGATCGGCTACCTGATCTTGACGCTGCCTATTTCAATCGGAACGCGTTACCTCGAGAGACGGCACCGATTTGAAACGTGATCTGCGATGAGCGCTTCGAATTACCAGACGCGGCGCGCGACTCTGGATGATCTCGTGGAATTGCGGAAGCTCTGGCGAGAAGCGGCGCCGACTACAAGTCGGCGATACGGCAGAGTGAAACTCTGCGTTACGACCGCCGCTCGTCTTGATCGGTGGTGTCAGGTGCGCCCACCGTTCGCCAATGAGCATCATTTCCTGTTGCCGAATGCCCGCGCTTGTGCGGAAATCGCCGGCACACCACTATCTGACATGAAAGAGCCTGGTGAGGAATTTGTATGTGCGATTCAGGCGGACGAAGTCTCGCGCGCTCGTCAGTTGCTTGAGCGCAATCCGGAGTTCAAAAGCAGGATCAATGAACCGGCCGCCGCTTTCGATTCACCGGTAATCACCTTGGTGCGCAGCAGTGAGATGCTGGATTTGTTGCTCGCGGCTGGGGCTGACATCAACGCGAGAAGTCGCTGGTGGGCCGGCGGGTTCGGCCTGCTTGATTTTGCCGATCCAGATTTGGCCGCGCACGCCATTGATCGCGGCGCCGTCGTGGACGTCCATGCAGCGGCACGCTTGAACATGATTGGCCGCCTTCGTGAGCTGGTTTCCGCGCAGCCCGAACTCGCGCACGCGCGCGGCGGTGATGGCCAAACTCCGCTGCATTTTGCCAGCACGGTGGAAATCGCCGAATACCTTCTCGACCACGGCGCTGACATCGATGCGCGCGATGTGGACCACGAATCGACACCGGCGCAATACATGGTGCGCGATCGCGAACCGGTGCTGCGCTACCTGATTCAGCGCGGCTGCAAAACGGATATTCTCATGGCAGCCGCCCTCGGCGACGCGGCGCTGGTCCGGAAACATCTGGACACCGATCCCGACTGCGTTCGAGTGCGCGTGAACGACGAGTATTTCCCGAAACGGAATCCGCGGAGCGGCGGAACGATTTATCAATGGATGCTCGGCTGTTACGTTTCCGCGCACGATGTCGCTAAACAATTCGGACATGAAGAGGTCTTCCAGTTGCTCATGGATCGCAGTCCGCCCGATGTCAGATTGATCGCGGCATGTTGGTTGGGCGATGAAGACCCGGTTAACGCCTTGCTCAGGCAGCCGCCTGGCATCGCCGACAACGTGCTGAAGGCCTATCATCGGCAGGTTGCCGACGCTGCACGAAACAATAATCTCGCGGCGGTCCGGTTGATGTTAGCGACAGGATTGCCTGCGGGCGCGGCGGGCCAGCACGGAGCCACTCCGCTGCATTGGGCGGCCTTTCACGGGAATGCCGAAATGGTTCGGTTGCTCCTCCGTTACAATCCTCCGCTCGAACAGAAGGATGCCGACTTTAATGCGACACCGGTCGGTTGGGCAATCCACGGTTCCGCGCATGGCTGGCATCGAAAGACCGGGGGCTAGGCGGCAACCATCGAGGCTTTGCTCGAAGCCAAAGCGAAGCCTCCGGAAAAAATTGGCGGGTCTGATGCGGTGAAAGAGTTGCTCCGACGGCTTGGTGTGTCCGCGTGAGGCAGGACAGGCGTCTCGCCTGTCTCTGGAGTTAGAACATTTGGGGGTTGAACTTAAGTCCCTTGCAGAATTTCCAAACTCCAGGGACAGGCGAGACGCCTGTCCTGCCCGGTCACTCCACATACACAAACGCATTCAGGTTGAACAAGGCGCGGCAGAGTTCGTTCAACGGCGAATTGGCGAGGAATTGTTCTGAAAACGACAGCTCTTGCGCCGACGGACGTCGCCCCAGAATCAGGCGATACGCCAGCACCACGCGATCGCGCGTGGAAGCGAATTCAGTCGTAATTCGGGCAGCGGCAATTCTTGCTGCGGCCATCACTTCATCTGCGTTGAGAAGGGTCAGCGATTGAGGAGCGGACGTGCTCCGCTCGCGCGAGGGACAGCTTAAGTTGCTGTCCGGCGCATCGAACACTTCCAAGAATGGAAACTTCAGATTTCGGCGTGCGAAAATGTAAAGGCTGCGACGGGCGTGCTCATGCACGTTGGTGCTGGCCGTCCAACCCGCGGCGCCCTTGAACAGATCGGCCGGAATCGGAGGGAATACGCCGGGACCGCTCATCGTGCTGTTCAACTCTCCGCTAATGGCGAGCAAACTATCACGAATGACTTCCCCTTCGAGACGCTTTCGTTGCCAGCGCGAAAACAGCTTATTATCGGGATCACGGTTCAACACTTTCCTCGAGGCCAGGCTCGATTGCTGATAGGTTGCGGAAAGCAGCATCAGCTTGTGCATTTGCTTGAGGCTCCAACCGCGTGCGATGAATTCGTTCGCCAGCCAATCTAACAACTCCGGGTGTGTAGGCCTTTGGCCATGAGTTCCCAAATCGCTCGGCGTCGGCGCGATGCCACGCCCGAAATGATGTTGCCATATGCGGTTAACCATGACTCGAGCCGTGAGCGGATTGTTTGGACTCGCGATCCAATCCGCCAATCGAGCGCGATAAGACGAGGCTCCCGCGTGGTCGTGACCAAGCGATGCCTTCTGCAATAGAGAATCGGCGGCAGCTTGTGAGGCTTGCCTGGCCGTGAGAATCAGCGGGTATCCCGCCACAACCATTTCGCCTGGCCGCGTTGGATCGCCACGATAAAGAAGATGAGTTTTGGCGGCCGACCGATTCGTGTTCTGCAAAGCCATCGTCATCGGGAGCGGAGTCGGTTTCGGGATTCTCTTCAGTTCGTCCTGCAGTTTCCGATGTTTCGCCCGATCGTCGGCTGACAGGGCCGCCAACAATTCCTTGTCGGTGACCTTCACCAGTTCCGCCGTTTCTTGAATATGGTTAATCTGTTCTGGAGTCCGTTTCTCGGCCGGTGTTTTGTGCGCGAACTGCGCTTCTTCGGAAAGCTTGGCCAATTTTTCGTGATAAAGTTTCTCGCGATAAGGCTCCTCAAGCGCTGCGATCTCGCGCACCGTGATTTGGGCATTGTACTTCCGCCAGGCCGCGTCATAAGCAGCGCGTTCCTGTTGCGATGGAACGGGCGCGTCATTCCGGAAAACCGCGGGTGTGAAGAAGGCCTGCAATTGGTAATAATCGCGCTGGGAAATGGGCTCGAATTTATGGTCGTGGCAACGGGCGCATCCCAGCGTCAGGCCGAGAAAGACAGAGCCGGTTGTGTCGGTCATGTCGTTGAGCGTATTATGACGCCGCTGCACCTGATCGGCCGAATCCACCATGTCGGGGCCGAGCAAGTTGAAAGCTGTCGCCACCAGCGCGTCATTGTTGCCGGGAAACAATTCATCTCCGGCAATCTGTTCTCGGATGAATCGGTCGTAAGGCTTATCTTCGTTGAAGGCCTTGATGACGTAGTCGCGGTAACGCCAGGCATTGGGACGGACGGTGTCATGTTCGAATCCATCGCTCTCAGCGAACCGCGCCAAGTCTAACCAATGTCTCCCCCATCGTTCGCCATAACGGGGCGACGCCAGCAGCTGGTCGACCAACTTTCGGTAAGAGTCTGGCGAACTGTCATTCACGAATGCATCAGTTTCGCTCGGTGTCGGAGGCAGGCCTATCAAATCGAATGTCACGCGGCGGATCAGTTGTTCTTTGCTGGCCGCGGGCGTCGGTACGATCCCGTTTGCCTCGAGTTCAGCAAGAACGAATTGGTCGATTGGGTTCTTGACCCACGAGCCATCGGTGAGGGTGGGCGGCGCCTCGCGTTTTACCGGTTGAAAGGCCCAATGCTTCCGGTCTGTGTCACTGAATGCAAACTCGGCAGTGGTTGGTTTCGTGTTCTGAAGCGTTCGATCGAAAGGAAGGCCCGCTGTGATCCAGTCTGCGATTCTCTCGATTGCATCAGCCGGGAGCTTGTCTTGCTTATAGGGCATGCCCGGTTGTTTTTGGTGAGTGACCTGGAGGTAAAGCAAACTCTCTTTTGGCTTGCCTGGAATGGCCGCCGTTCCGCTCTCGCCGCCGCGCAGCAAACTTTCACGCGTCGTCAGATCGAGTCCGCCTTTGGATTTTTCTCCGCCATGACATTGGACACAATGAGATTCTAATAACGAAAGCGCGGCTTTCGATGGTTCGGTCTCGGCAGCGAATTGAAGAGGCGCCGTCGCTAAGGCAGCGCTCCATGTCAAAGCTTCAACGATGCGTGAGCGCTTGCTGTAAGTTTGTCGATGCGATTTTGGCCGCACAATCGTGAATATCGCTCAGGCAAGGGATCAATTGCCAGCGTGTTCTTGCCTGCTATCTGCCATCCAGTGGATCCCGAAGTTGTCGGTAGCGGCGGGCATCCTGCCTGCCGCACGGGGCGTGCATTTTGCCGCCCGGAGCAACGCTTGAAACGAGGAAGCTGCGTTCTAGTGCGTGCGCGTGACCCGCCGGGCAGGATGCCTCGGCTCTACGGCAGGCGGGATGCCCGCCGCTACGATGTGCCGAACCTCGGGAGGCGCCGTCTGCCATCCTGCCATTCCGCCATGAAAAACGCGTCGTGGAAAATTTGCTGTGTTCGTACCGTTCTTAGCGCGTTCGGCTATTCCTTGCGAACCGTTGGGTTTTCGCACCAAAAGACTCCCAGGCCCTTCGTCTCCTCGCAGGTGATCACATCCAGATCGCCATCGCCGTCAAGATCGATCAATTGCACCAAGTCATGTTTGATGCCGTCCGATCCGCTGATTTCGTGAGCGGTCCAAGAGGCATGGAGGGGCGACTTGTCAAACGCAAGCCAGAGCACGCCGGACTTCGGCGGGGTTGCGCCTTCGCAGATGAACACGAGATCAGGCTTCCCATCCAAGTCGATGTCACCGGCATTCACAGCCTTGGATCCGCCGGTGTTCTCCGCCAGAGGAATCGGGTGCGTTTCCCAGGCTCTGCCTCGGCGGTCCAAGCGGCGCAGATAAATTATCTCGCGCGGCCGGACGGCGACGATGATATCCCGCAATCCGTCACGGTTCAAATCTGCTTCCGTCAGGAACATAACTTCTTGTCGGAACCCGCCAATGCGATGAATGTTCCAAGGCATTCGCTTGCCGGCGTTTGGTCCTTCATTCTCCAACCAAAAGCAACCGCTTTGGCTGCCTTTGCGGTCCGAGGCCAGAATGTCGAGGTCGCCATCCTCGTCCATGTCCGAGGCCACGAGCGACATTACCCAGCCCACTTGGCAAAGCGGATGCCACTTCCAATCGGCGAGCCGCCGCGAATTGGCGGGGGCCTCGAACCAACCGATCGCGGCCTTTTCGTTTTTGCCTCCTGCGACCAAATCGAGTCCGTGCTTTCCGTCCACTTGCATTGGGAGGCAGAACATCTATTGCATCGCGCCTTGAGAAGCCGGCAATGGCTCGGTCGTCCAACTGCCGGGATTCGAGTATTTGCCGGCCTCGGGCGCCCAATGGACAAACATCGTCTTAGTTTTCCCCTCGCAACTGCTGACGACATCCATGGCTCCATCACTGTCTAAATCAACCAAAACAGCGTCTTCCGCTGATCGAACATTTCCGACTGTGACGGATGGCCACCGCTGATGCGCTCGAGTTGGCCCAGGATTGAGATAAACCCGGACCATTCCACCTTCTTCCCACCCGGTGGCGATGTCGAGGAAGCCGTCGCCATTCGCGTCAGCCATTCTCACGCCATCGGCGCCGCGCGACGAGCTATCGATCTCATGTCGCGTCCAAGGAGCGCCGCGGTGATGGGCGGTCGCCGCGGCACTTCCGAAAATGCGGTCCGGCTGTTGCCGAACAGTCGTCGTTTGAACGGCTGTTTCCTCCGCAAGGACAGCTAGGACGATAGACGCGAGGAACGATGCAAACATCATAGAGAGATTTCTCTGAAACAAAATCTCGCGCATTGAGCCCATGAACCATTTCGCTGGCAGGGCGGCGTTGCTGCGCCGCCTGGTTAAACGCGTGATCTTGATGCAGGCGGCGCAGCAACGCCGCCCTGCCTTCACGTTCACGGGCAAAATCAAGCTGGGTGTTGATCGGTCACGGCTTTTTCGCCGCGGCTCGGGCCTTGGCCAGCAGATCGAGGTTGTAATGCACGATTTCGTCGTTCGGGTTAATGCGGAGCGCGGCCTGGAAATGCGACTCCGCCAGCGTCAGATAGCCATGTTTCAGGAGAAGCAAACCGAGATTATTGTGTGCCTGAAAATTGTCCGGGTTATGGCGAAGCGCGATTTCGTATTCCTTTCTGGCCTCGTTCCACTTCTTCTGTTCTTCGAGGATCAAGCCCAAGTGATAATGAGCTTCGTCGAAGTCTGGCTGCGCCGCGACCGATTTCCGAAAATGCTGGAGTGCTTCAGCGCTCTTGCCGAGAGCCATGAGCGCCTTGCCCAACTCATTGTGGGCTTTTGCATCATCCGGATTCGAGCTGAGCAGAAACTTGTTGTAGGCGATGCTGTCCCGAAAAACGCGCTGGCTATAGTCATCAGCGAGCGCCGAAAGATCGTTCGTATTTCGGACGAGCAATTGCAAATAAACTTCGGCCATCTCGTCGGTCGATTGCAGACCGTACTTGACGCGCCGTGGTGGGTTGAAGGGATTCCGCACGTTGTTCGTGGAATTGTCATAGGTGAACCGCATGCTGAGCTTCGATCCTTTGGGCAGAAAGACCGGAAGGCGGTAACGATAGTCTCCCTGCCAATCAAAGTTCCAATCCTTGATAAGAAAGAGGCCTTGTTTCGTGCCGTTCGGAAGCAGGGCGAACGCTTGCAATTCCTTGCCGAGGTAATGAGCGTGCGGCGCTACCGCCAGCACCTCAACATCCACAGGCAACGTGTAAGAATCTTCCACCGCGTAACGCGCTTCATTCGGTGGGATATCAATTGAAAGCGTGCTCAATCCAAGTTTGAACGTTTGCCGCGTGGGAGGTTTATCCGTGAAATAAAAAGCGGCCGATGGCTGTATCGACTCCGGTTTGCCGCTCGGTTGCAGATGCATTTGAAGGACGAGATCGGTGGCCGGCTCCAACGCCCAGCTCAAGCCTTCGGGTTCTCGCGATGGCGACTTGCCCGGTTGCCATCCGAGAAAAAAGCCGCCGACTCCTCCGGCGCTGGCTGGAGTTCGCATGCCGTTGAAGCCCGGCCCGGAATCCTGATCGTCAAGCCGGCGCGATTGTTTGGTGCGGTCGAAGCGAATAAACGCGTGATGAACCGTTCGGTTGCTTGGCCGCAATTCGATCGCTTGCACGTACTGCCGCGATGTAATCGGGATCGGCAAAACGAAACTGCGATAGACATCCTTTCCTTCGGCAGTCAGCGTGTAAGGTTCGGCCATTTGCACGACCAAGTCCGGTTTGCCCAATTGCCATCCATCGGGCCACGTTGGCAGCGGCGGCAAATCTTTTGGGTCACCTTCGGCCGTGCCTTCATTGACCCACTGATTGATCAAACCAATGTCTTCTTCGCTCAATTGCCGTTCGTCCATGAAATCGCCGTGCCCCGGCTCAGGGAGCCACGGAGGCATGTAACGGCTTTGGGTGGCCTTGGCGATGGTTCGCGCGTTCTTTTTGACATCCGCATAGCTCAGCAGCGCGAATGGCGCGGCTTGCCCGGGCCGATGACAGGAAGCGCAATGACGAAAAATAACAGGCGCAATATCCTTGCTGAAAGTCACCGAGCCTGGCGGCCTCGGAACGTAAGCAGAGTGCAGTGAATGCTCCTGCTTGGTGAGAAGAAAGTAAGCGCCGCAAACAATAACAACTGCTCCCGTCACAAACGAGAGGAAGAACGAATTCGCTTTTGTCATGCGGGCGCGAAATGGGATGGCCGGTCTACCACAACATCGAGGACATCGAGGCGATTCAACCAGTTCAAGCGGGCGTGACAACTCTAAACAATGAGAAAACGGCCCGACGGAGGAAAAGCCTGTGCTACCGCGTCCGTTCGAGAAGAACGAGGAGTGGCCGATGGTCTGACGCAACGGGTTCCTCGAGCACACGCGTTTCCACGATTCGCCATCCATCAGCAGGGCGAAAAAGAATGTAATCAATTCGGCTGCGGGGATTGCCCGAGGGTATTGTTGGTTGCGGCGACGCGGCGGACGCGTCATTCCATTGGCTGAGCAAATTCCGCATGACGTTGCTTTCTGGAACCGCATTCAAGTCTCCGGCAAGGATAATTGGCTCAGCCGGTTCATTGGCAAATAACTCATTGAGCTTCACTGCCTGAGCCAGACGTTCGCTTTCGTCTCGCGTGTGGTCCAAATGCGTGGCAGCGAACCAAAGAGGTTCGCCGCGGCCGTCAACTCGTGCGCGAATGGCGAGTGCGGCGCGTGGTTCGTGGCCCGCGGTCGAGGGCAGAGGATGGTTCTTGATCTCAAGAGGCGGCCAGCGCGACAGAATGGCATTTCCATACGCGCCGCCCGAATAGTCGATCGTTTTGCCAAAGGTCGCGTGAAGGCCGGTCAGCTTCGCCAGTTCGGCCGCTTGATCCACTCCGCTGGCGCGCTGAGTCTTCTGGTCCACCTCCTGCAACGCGACCAGGTCGGGATTCACACTTCGAATAATTTTGGCCAGACGGTCGTAATCGAATCGACCATCCGTGCCCTCGGCATGATGAATGTTATACGTCAAAACGCGCACTCGAGGATTGGACGCTGCATGCCACTCGGTTTTGCAGCCCGGCGACGTAATAGCAAGCATAAGCAGCACGATTAAGATCGATGACTTCATGAGCCAATGATGGATTTTGCTGCCGGCCAAACAAGCACTGAGTCAGATGCAATTAGGACGCAGGCTGGCGAGAGAATTCTTGTCCTCTGCGGGGCCGGCCGACAAGTTTTGAGGCGCCTAGAATTCAAAGTCGTGTCATCAACCCCAAACCCTATGAAATCTAAAAACCTCGGAATCAAGTTGTACACCCGAATTTTTTCAGAACTCAACCGGGAACGAATACGCAGTGTTAGGACCGTCAACGAATGACGAAGGCACGGCCACCAGTGCACCCGTGGCCTTGCTGCTCACTGACAAGCCAACCGCTTTGTTCGCTGTCGGCGCGCTTCCGTTGAACGCGTCCGAAACCATCGTGAAAGCTCGTCTGGAAGCGCTCGGCTTGCAGGTCACAGCAGTCACCGCGGCGAGCACAGCGACTAGTGACGCGACCGGGAAGGCGTTGATCGTAATTTCTATCTCGACGGCGATCGATTATAGCTGGGGTGCGCCGGGCGGCGATGTCATCAAGATTGCAAACATCGCAGACGATCCGTCTCGCTCGACGATCTACGCGCAGGAAAAAGGCGCCAAGCTCCTTGACGGCAGCACCGCGCAAGGTCGCCGCGTGCATTTCCTCGGCACCGATAACACCATGGCAACCTTGAATGCCGACGGTTTGAAGTTGCTCGGCGCAGCGCTGACTTGGGCGGCGAACTTGACAGCGCCACCTCCGACGGGACCCAAACTGAGCGTCTCACGAAGTGAAACGATTCGACGTTATTCGAATTGGCCAACGTTTCTGCAGCGTAAACGCTGCGGGCCTTATGATTATGGCGTGGCTTTCTTGGTGGGAGGCGCCTTGTACTCGTCCGAGCCTTGGGCGGGCGCCACAGCGTTTGTAGCGGGCGTTATACCCGCCGCTAACATGACGCGATGCAGAGCCGAGGTCGTTTCAAACGATGGCTTGAAGTTACCGGGACGATGCCCCTCCGCGATCATTAACGGAGTCCAGCCATATTTATTCTTTCGATTCCAAATTTCGATCTTTGCTCCTCGGTCCGCGAGGAATTGCGCAACCTTCGGAAGGTTCTTTAAAGCGGCGGCATGCATGGCGGTCTCGCCATTTGCATCCACGGCATTCACATCCGCGCCGAGCGTTAAGAGCAGTTCAGCGGCTTCGAGCACTTCAGGTTCTTCGCCGGCAACTTCATTTGCGGCGTCCGAGCCGACTCCGATTCCGCACGCAACCATTAAAGGCGCGCAATTGTCGACATTCCCCAGCATGGGGTCAGCGCCAAGTTCAACCAGCAACTTCATGTAAGCAACGTCCGCCGTCGCCGATGCCATCAGGAAAGGTGTCGCGCCAAGTTTATTGTACTGACCAGGACCGCCCCGGCCGTTTTTCAACCGCGCGTTTACATCAGCGCCATGCTCGACGAGCTTGCGGACGAATTGAAGGCTGCTCATATTTCCAGAGCCTTGTGGAGGAGGAGCCCCTTGGTCTTCACCGCGCGGTGGTTTCCGAACCCAGGTCATCATGTGCAGCGGCGTGAACCCCGAACGCTGATCGTTAGGGTCGGCTCCCGCCTTCAGTAAGTCCACGGCAAGTTCGAAGTGGCCATTTTCTATCGCTAAGATCAATGCGCTCGTCCCTTTGTTCGGGCCTTTGGCGACAGGGCGGCGCGGTTGTATCGCTTCATTGACGTCCGCCCCTGCTTTCAATAAAAGGCGCACAACTTCACCGCGACCCTCGCGCGAAGCGAAGAACAACGGTTTCAATCCGGAATTTGGCAACGTCGCGTCAATGTCGGCGCCCGCTTTGATCAGCAGTTCGACAACATCGGCGTGGCCGTCTGCAGCGGCCCACATCAATGCTGTTTGTTCACGGCGTTCCTTGGCGTTGACGTCGGCCCCGCGTTTCAGTAGCGCGCTGACTGGGCCTGGCTTGCCCGTGCGCGCCGCAGTCATAAGCACCGTTTCTCCGCCGCGCAAAGTTGTGTTCGGATCCGCGCCCGCGGCGAGCAGCAGTTCAACGAAATCGCCATTCCCGTTCTGACATGCCAGAGCAAGAGGCGTAATGCCGTAGCGGTTCTCGGATTTAACAATGGCGCCTGCTTTCGCCAAAAGCTTCGCCGTTTCCAAATCATCGTGATAAGCCGCCCAATGCAGCGCCGTCATTCCGTCGGCTTGCGGTGTGTTGACCCCAACTGATTGTTCGAGAAGAGTGCGGACGGTGGCGCGATCTGATTTCTCGGCGGCATCGGCAAGCCCTGCGTCAGACGCACTGATTGGCGATGTTGCCGAAGCTAAGAGCGAAGCCAGGATTAGTGTTGGTGGTGTTCTCACTTGCTTGAAATTTAGTGGAACGAAATTTAACATAATCGTGGCGTTTGGAAAGTCGGACTTGCCACAGGTTGTTGCCAACCATTTTCATGCCACGTATGCACTACCAAGAAAAGTGATATGGGCGATCCCAAGAAGATAAGGATTTTAACCGTTTCTGACATCCACAGCACCGCGACGTTGCTTGATGATCTAAAAGTAGCTGTTGCCCGCCACGACGCGAACGTTCTTGCGTGCGTCGGCGACGTTCTCGACGCCGAAGCCAAAGGGTCAGGTATGCTGCCTCCATCCGAGTGCGCTCGCCGTATTGCAGGTTTGGTTTGAGAACGTTGTGGTTGATGCACGAGCCGCCGCACGGAACACTCTTGGCCGCAGAATCAGGTGTAATTGCCGGCAATCGCCAGTGGATGGACGCCATAAAAGCGCACTTACCGAGGCTGGTCGTTTTCGGCCATGACCACAACACGCCAAAGCGCAACAAGATCTGGCAACATCGCCTAGCATCAGGAACTGTCTGCGTCAATGTCGGTCAGGATTCACAGCTGCGTTATGCGCTCATCGAGATGACATTTGCAGATGATCGACCTTCTCTTCCAAAACGCATTGAAGTCCGAGTGGCGTCAGAAACGCTAATCCTGTCCTGACAAAAGCATTTTAGCGGCGTTAGCCAAAACGGATCCGCTGAATTTTCACTCTTAGATCGGGAGCGGATTTACCAGATCATCCATTTTCCCCGTGCTATCGGCAAACGAATCGAGATGCACACCGACCTTGTCGAGCAGCGTCAGATGCAAATTGGCCAGCGGTTTGGGTTTGTCGTATTTGATATGGCGGCCACCCTTCATTCCACCTGCAGCGCCACCCGCGACAATGATCGGGAGGTTCGTATGATCGTGGATATTCGGATTGCCGATGCCACTGCCGTAGAGGTAAAGCGAATGGTCGAGCAAAGTCCCATTTCCTTCGGGCGTGGCCTTCAATTTTCCGAGAAACTCCGCAAACAGCGACACATGAAACTGATTGACCTTGGACATCCGCTCGATTTTGGCTGGGTCGTTTCCGTGGTGTGTGAGCGGATGATGCGGATCGGGCACGCCGATCTCAGGGTAAGTGCGATTGCTCGTTTCGCGCGCGAGTTGAAACGTGATGACTCGCGTGACATCGCCCTGAAGCGCTAACACCTGCAGGTCGAACATCAAACGCGCGTGGTCAGCATAGGAGGCCGGAACGCCAACGGGACGATCCAAATCGGGCAACGGATTCTCGTTCGCGTCGGATTCGGCCTTCTGAATGCGGCGTTCGACTTCCCGAACAGTCTCCAGGTAATGATTCACCTTCGCACGGTCTGCCGGCCCAAGTTTGCGGTTTAACCGCGCGATGTCTTCATTGAACCAGTCGAGCAAGCTCGCCTTTTTCCGCAGCGCAGCCTGCCGATCCGTCATGCTGCCGCCTTCTCCGAACAAACTCTCGAAAACGATTCGCGGGTGCGCTTCGGCAGGCAACGGCGTTGTCGGCGACGACCAGGAGAGATTATTGTGATAGACACAAGCGTAACCGTTGTCGCACTGGCCAACGAGTTGCAGAAGATCCATGGCCATCTCGAGCGATGGTAATTGCGTCTCCTGGCCGATCTGTTTCGCAGCAACCTGATCGACCGTGGTGCCCAAATAGTAGTCAGTGCTTTCCGTGAGCTTCGCCTTCGCACAGCTCAAGAACGACGAATTGGACGTGGCGTGACTTCCGGGATAGGCGTTTTGCAACTCGAGATTTGTGATAATTGTCACCTGGTCCTTAACCAGCGCCAGCGAGTTGAGGATCGGCGAGAGCGTATCGAGTTTATCGCCGGGCGGAGTCCATCGCGTAATGTCACAGCCCATCGGCATAAAGACGAAGCCAAGCCGGCGCACAGGATTAGCGGCCGTTTTAGCCAAAGGCGTCGCTGCGGGAACCATCGCATCCAACAATGGAAGCGCCATGGTTGCACCCATCCCACGCAGGAAAGTCCGCCGTCGCATCGCTTTTTTTGTGATAAACATAGGCAGTCTCTTAATCGAATTCAGCGTCGTCCATCTGTGCGTTTAGCACAAGTGATTCTGCTTTGCACTAACCAAAAGCAAACCAAAAGTCACCGTCACCAAAAGGGAGGACGCGTCCTAACCAAAAGGACAAAATCATCAAATTCCGCCGTCCGCCAGCGTGGACATCCCTGTCCGTAGCAGTCTAGTCTGGAATTGCGCCTGGCCGGTCGAGTTTTCGGACATTGCTGCGGACAGGAATGTCCGCGGTCCGTCAAATGGAAGTGCTGGACCAGTGCTTACCGTGCCTTCGCTTCGAATGCGCCAATGCTGGGCGGGCTGGCATAGAACCTCTCCAGTAAATCAGATCGGACGTTTTGCAACCGTTGACCCTTTCCGGATTGTCGCACTCGGTCGTTTGTCAGGAAGCGCAACGCAGCCTGGTAAAAGGAGCAGGATAGTTGCTGCTAGAAATCGACAGAGATCAGTTGCATATTGGCGCGATCATTCGCTTCAACTCGGACAAAGCAAAGCCCCATCTGATTTGCTCAGATGGGGCTCGCGCTAATCTGATTTCGAATCGAGACTTGCTTAGAACTTATAGATCGCGTTCAAAGCCACAGTGAAGACGTTGTTGTCTCCAAAGACTTCGTCGCCGTTCAAGTCACGATCCCAACGGCCTTCCAAACGAGTTACGAAGCTGTCCCACAAGCTATAGTCAGCGGTGAGGGTAACGCTTCCGAGTTCGATTTGCTCGCCGGCCTTAATGTCATACGTTCCGTCGGAACCCTTGGTCCAATCACCACGAGCATTGAGCTTTAACTTCTCGGTAGCCTGGTACGAACCGTAGGCTGCCAAGGCCCAAGCCCAGTTGTCGCCGGTGACAATAGCGTTCGCGCCATCTTCACGGAAGTCGAAGGCTGCGCCGATCGATAATCCTTCCAGAGGCGTGTTCAGCGTTTGGCCAACGTAATAGCTGGTTGTATCCTTTGAATTGCGCCTGACATCGTCGCTGTTCAAGCCGTCGACGATGCCTGCATAGATGGTCGACCCCGCCAAGACACCCAGATTGTCCGGCAGCGTAACCGTAACAGCAGCCATGTACGTCTTCTGCGTTTGGGCTGCTGTGTCGATACCCGGATAATCGGGCCGGCCATTGATAGCGCCAGTGTACGTATTAGCAACGCCACCGGAAACGCTGATCATATCGTTCACATGATAGCTTGCGATCACACCAGTGTGGTGAGTTGGTTCCAACGCGTAGCCATAAGAACGGCTGAAGTTCGGGTTATTGCCGCTCTCGAAGACTTCGTAGCCGATCAGCGTATCGAAGACGCCCATCTTGAAATCAATTCCGTTCCCCACGGGAGCACGGAACGCGGCATAGGCCTGCTTGACAGCCAAGTCATTGGCAATACCGCCACCGTTCAAAAGGGTGGAATAATAGCTGGCATCTGGCCCGAAAACCAAGTCCAGTTTATAACCAGCCGACCATTGACCTTCGTCCATCGGCTTTTCCAGTGACAGCTTGACGGCATTCAAATTGAACCCGTCCTGCTTATCAGCACCATCGAATGTCCGGCCGAAGATCGGCCCGGAGTTTTTCCCGACGCGCCAACTGGCCGACGTATCAATGTAACCACTTAATGTGGTCGAAGAAAGCCCCGTAAGCACGTTATTCGACGCCTCTTCTGCTTGAACTACTGATCCGACGCTCACGACGCCGGCAGCGGCTAGAGCTATCGTCCATTTATTACACTTCATCTGATTCCTCCTGCGATGTGTTTGTTGCGTTTTTATGCGTTAACACGGGACAAAACCTGTTTGGCCCGTACACCAAAAACGGTGCAATTGACGCGAACGATAGGGAAAAGACCCCCGCTTGACAACAAGTTTTTTAGCCGTGGCTTTTCCTTTTACAACATATTGTTATTGCTTGAGCTACGCCGCAACCGCGACTTTGCGCCGCTTGTTCAACCCCTTCGGCAAGCAATGACAAATGCCGAACAATGCCTAACCCCTGATCGAAATCCGGCGTTGACGCTTTTACCGGCTCTGTTTAACGTTCGCGGCGATGAACATTTACTGGCAGCCTGTTAGCAGTGTGCCGGACTATTGCTTTTACTTTAGTCCCTTACACCTGCCCGCTGGGCTGTCTTGAACGAACCTTTAACCCGCGCCGCAGGTAATCGCCTGCGGCTTTTTTATTGAGTCACAGCGCGAGAGCCTCACTGAGATTATGATTGTCGTCCTTAAACCTAAGATTACGAAGAAAGAAGAAGTGGCTGTGCTCAAGGAAATTCGAAAACTCGGCTATAGACCGCATGTGATGCGCGGTGTCGAGCGAACCGTTATTGGCGCCATTGGCGACGAACGAACCCACCAATCGCTCGAAACTCTGGCGGTGTGGCCTCAAGTCGAACGGGTGATGCCCGTGCAAAAGCGTTACAAACTTGTCAGCCGGGAGGCGCATAAAGCCAATTCGTCCATCAACGTTCGCGGTATCACCATTGGCGGCAAAAAGTTTCAAGTGATGGCCGGTCCCTGCTCAGTCGAAGACGAAAAGCAGTTGCTCGCCACTGCAGAAGCCGTCCAAAAGGCCGGGGCTACCATCCTTCGCGGGGGCGCCTTTAAGCCCCGCACTTCGCCGTACGAGTTTCAAGGTCTCGGCGAAAAAGGGCTTAAGCTCCTGGCTAAGGCGCGCCGAGAAACAGGATTGGCAATTATCACCGAACTGCTTTCCGAGGATCATTCGGAGCTTGTCGCTGAATACGCCGATATTCTGCAGATCGGGGCTCGCAACGCCCAAAACTTTCAATTGCTGATTGCCGCCGCCAGGACGGGCAAGCCGGTTCTTCTTAAGCGCGGTCTCTCCATGAAGATCGAAGAGTGGCTGCTCGCCGGCGAGTACGTCCTGGCGAACGAAAACCCCAACCTGCTCTTCTGCGAACGCGGCATTCGCACGTTCGAGACTTACACGCGGAACACCCTCGATCTTTCAACCATCCCAATCATTAAACAGGAATCGCATTGCCCGATTGTGATTGACCCGAGCCAGGGCGCCGGGCGCGCGGATTTGGTGATGTGTATGTGCAAAGGCGCGGTGGCGATGGGAGCAGACGCCCTCCTGATCGAGGTCCATCCGAACCCGGCCGAAGCCTGGAGCGATGGCGCGCAACAAATCACTTTGGAAGGCTTCGCCCGTCTCATGCAGGAGCTCAAGCCGTTTCTGGCAGCGGCGGGACGAGAATAGAGAGTAGAACTCGGTCGTCTCATAAGTAGTATGCAATCTAGGTTGCCCTCCCCATGAACCTCCCGGCATGTCGTCCCGCCTTTAGGCGGCCGCATTTGCTGGCAACGAAACAGCTTTTGCGGATTGCAATCGCTCCGGCTGAAGCCGGGACTACATGCCGCAACGTCAGGTTCATGGGCGCCAGGCGCGAAAATGCGTTTCGGAGAAGTCTTTCCAGGAAGCTAACGGCAGGGCGGCATTGCTGCGCCGCTCCGTCACACCAGCCACATGGGCGGCGCAGCAACGCCGCCCTGCCATCGATGGTTGGTGAGAGTTGGTTGTGCAATTGAATACTCTCGCGTTGTGTTAATGCCCGTTATAGAACGCACAATTCATGTCAGCTTTCGGCATCAAGTCTATTTCACCGAAGGCGTCTTCAATCCAGCGAACCCCCTGTTGCGCGATGTCTTAGTCAACCAGGAGAATCGCGACTGCCACAAAGCATTAGTCGTCGTCGATGAATCGCTGGCCGTTGCTCAATCCGGGCTAACACGCCAGATCGAAACGTATTTTTCAACCTACGCCGATTGTCTAAAGCTCGTCTGCCCGCCGATCATCATTGAAGGAGGCGAAAGAACCAAAAATTCATATTTCCACGTCTCAGAAATCCAATCGCACGTCGACCGCTACCATATCGACCGTCATTCGTATGTGATCGCGGCTGGCGGCGGGGCTTTGTTGGATATGGTCGGTCTCGCCGCCGCCACCGCTCATCGCGGTCTGCGGCATGTGCGGATTCCCACGACCACGCTGAGTCAGGATGATTCCGGCGTCGGCGTCAAAAATGGAATCAACGCTTTCGGGAAAAAGAACTTCATTGGAGCTTTCGCGCCGCCGTTTGCCGTCATTAACGACTTTCTCTTGCTGGCGTCGCTCACGCCGCGTGACAAGCGGGCGGGCTACATCGAAGCTGTCAAAGTCGCGCTCATTCGGGACGCCGCTTTTTTCGAGGCGCTCGAACGCGATGCGGAGCATCTGGTGCGTTTTGAGCCAAAGGCCATGCAACGGCTCATTTATCGTTGCGCCGAACTGCATGTGAACCATATCGCCACGTCGGGCGACCCGTTCGAGTTTGGCTCAGCGCGTCCGCTCGATTTTGGGCATTGGGCTGCACACAAGCTGGAGCAACTATCGGATTACAAGATTCGGCATGGCGAAGCCGTGGCCATTGGCATCGCTTTAGATGTCATTTATTCCAAGTTCATGGGGTTCATTTCCGCCTCGACGGCGGAGCGCATTCTAAATCTTCTCGAGCGGCTTGGCTTTGATCTTTTCGCTAACGAGCTTCTGCACGTGGACTCGAGTGGCGCCGTGATGGTCTTGAAAGGACTCGAAGAGTTTCGCGAACATTTGGGAGGAGAATTAACCATTACGCTCTTAAAAGAGATCGGTCGCGGATTCGAAGTCCATGAAATGAAGATCGCGACTGTCCTCGCGGCCATTCAAGAATTGCAGCAGCGGTACAAAGAACGTTCGCAAGGCCAGAATGTGAACCAATCGTAGTTACTGTGATCCAAACGACACCAAACCTTCCGATGACATCCGGAGGCAAAATCGAATGCCCTTTGGCAGTACAATTCGCGCGTTGGTCATGTGTGTCCCTCCGGGACAACCACGCCGCGTGGTCAACAGGGCCTTCTAACGGATCTGGCTAACCCGGCTCATCATGAAACGAACGGCCGTCATTAACGTCGTCGGGCTCTTCGATACCCTCATTGGGCCGGCGCTGCCGAAGATCAGTCAATTCGCCAGCACTGGAGCGAAGGCCCGGATTATCCCGGCATTTCCTGCTGTAACATGCACAGCTCAGTCCAATTACCTCACAGGGCTGGATCCAGCCCAGCATGGGATCGTCGCCAATGGTTGGTACCATCGCGAGTTGGCCGAGGTCCAATTCTGGAAGCAATCCAATCACCTCGTGCAGGGGCGCAAGATCTGGGACGAACTCCGCGCACTCAATTCGCAATTCACCTGCGCCAAACTCTTTTGGTGGTACAATATGTATTCGTCGGCGGACTATTCGATCACGCCGCGTCCGATCTACCCGGCAGACGGCCGCAAGGTTTTCGATATTTACACCAGCCCGTTCTCGATTCGGACGGAGATCAAGAAGGATTTGGGTGAATTTCCGTTTCCCGCGTTTTGGGGACCCGCCGCGGGTGCTGATACACCGCAAGGCCCGGCCGATGCCGTTTCAAGGTGGATTGCGGAAGCAGCCAAGTGGGTCGAAGCGAAGTATCGGCCGACATTGTCGTTGGTTTATCTTCCGCACTTGGATTACAATTTGCAGCGCCTCGGCCCTGGCCATCCATCGATCACGGAAGATTTGAAACGGATCGATGAAATTGTCGGCGACCTGATTGCTTTCTTTCAGAAAAACTCCATTCAAGTCGTCCTATTATCGGAATACGGCATCACCGCGGTTGACACGCCCGTTCATCTAAATCGTCTGTTTCGCGAGCAAGGCTGGATTACCGTCAAGGATGAGTTAGGACTGGAACTGCTCGATTGCGGCGCCAGCAAGGTCTTCGCCGTCGCGGACCATCAAATCGCGCACGTTTACTTGAATGACCGCAGCCTCGAGAAGAAAGTTCGGCAACTTCTGGGACAACAATCCGCGATCGAACGCGTTCTTGGTCGGGCGGAGCAAGCGCATGCAGGCATCAATCATTCGCGAGCGGGTGACTTAGTCGTTGTCTCCGCGCCAACGGCTTGGTTTACGTACTACTATTGGTTGGATGATCGGGTCGCGCCGGATTTTGCCCGTTGCGTCGATATTCATCGCAAGCCCGGCTATGACCCAGTCGAGCTTTTTCTCGATCCAAATCAGAAGTTCGTTCGATTCAAGATTGCCTGGCGCCTCCTTCAAAAGAAACTGGGGCTTCGAATGCTGATGGACGTCATTCCTCTTGACGCCAATCTAGTCAAAGGTTCACACGGGAGATGTCCAGATGATGCGAAGGATTATCCAGTGCTGATCCTGGATCGGCCAACCGAGTTTCCTCACTCGCTAATCAAGTCCACTGATGTTTACGGAGTCGTCCGGCAAGTGATCACGGGATAGGTAGCAGGACAGTGCCGCGCTGTTTGGGCCTCCATGGCCTCGCGAACGTCCACCGGTGCTACTGTGCCAAGAGATCGAATACCGGACCGAGCCGGTTAATCGTGGCGATGAGTTTGCCACGAATCGGTTCGCCTTCTTTGTCGGTGAGATTGTACCTCACTTGCAATTGCATCACTGGCTTAAGGCCGGGAATCTCGAGAAAAACTGTCCGATCATCGATCACGTTGGCTCGTCGCACTTCGACGGCGTCGTGCCCTTCAACGTTTGGTTGATGAACGGAAAACTCTTTCGACCCGTATTCAGCGGCATAGTGATAATTCCACTGTTCGACGCCATAGTTTTCGAGATTGCGGGCTTCAGCGCGATCCAGTGGGTCGGAAAAGGCGATTCGAAGCCCATTTGAATACGCACGCCAGCCCGTCGGAATCAGAGGTTTTTCGCCGGTATAACGAACCCGCTGAAAACAACCGTCGCGCAAGGCGCTGGTGACCCAACCTCTCAAACCCGTGACGTACAGATGACCGTCTTGCGGCCTGAATGATCCGCGCATGACCCCTGAAAGGAAGCGCCCTTTCAACGGCACGACAGCCCCTTGTGCCTGCCCGTCGATGACATCGCGCAAGATTAACATCATGCCACACCGTCCGTACGAGAGGTGAAGCAAGTGTCCGGCAAGCGAGCCCCAATGATTGGCCGGAACCCAGACTTGTCCGCCGCTCGAATTGTCGAGATAACGCGGAATCCAGCAGAGCGGCGCGTCGTATCCGAGCGGTCGCGCGGCCGTCACCTTCGGCCCGCCGTAGCCGTAGTACCCGCCGGCCTTAAGCTCAGAAATGTGTGAAGCCGGCGTCCATTCGCCTTCTTGCGGGCTCACTGTGATGACACCGTCTGGACTGACAGCCAAACCGTTTGGGTTGCGCCAGCCGGTGGCCAATGTTTCCGTGTTCGCGCCATCAGCCGAGACGCGATGCACGCCAATCGGGTCCGCGTAATAGAAGTTTCCAGGCGGATCGCGTTCCAGACAGGCGACATAATCGTGACCGCCCGGGGAGGTTTTGATGGCGTTATGAAAGTTGTCATAGAAATCGGCTTCGCCATCGCCGTTGTTGTCGTGCAAACGCGTGATTTGGTCGCGACCGAGCACGAGCACCTTGTCATTCACGATCTTCAATCCCAACGCCTGATAAAGGCCGGTCGCCATTCGCTTCCAGGTCAACTTTTCCAATCGTTCATCGATGCCACTGACTCGCCAAACATCGCCGTGAAGCGTGCAGAGCGCGGCATCGCCATTGCTGAAAAAGTCATGCCCGCTCGCGAACAGAAGCGCCTTGTAGGGGTTGTCGTAAGGCATCGCCATTGTATCGATCACGAAAGGTCCCGGCCCGCGACCGACGCTCCCACGCGTGATAATGGCAGCTGTCCAACGCGCGGGACCCGGCTTGATCAGGTTCGATAAATCTTCCGGCGCACCAAGCTGCTCTGCCAGCGCGTAGAAATCCGGCAGCTTCGCCTTATCTCCCGTCCACGTGAGAATCTTCACTCGGCGCGGCTCGCGATGCGGCGCAAAGGCAACGGCGATCCGATCCTCATCGAGCTTGACCAGTTTTGTGCGAGGACCGATCACTTGCACCACCGCAACCATGTTGCTGCGTTCGACGAGCGCTTGCGTTCCGGTTGGAATCGCAGTCGTCATCACACGACTGCCCTTGCTGCCCAGCAGCGTCAAATGCTGTTCTGTGTTAGCGGATCCGAGTTCGATGGTCCGGGTGAAAATCTTGATATCGCCTTTGGCCTGTAACCAAGGCGTGTCGAGAACACCAGTTCCGTCGATGTCATATGCGAGAACCACACGCGCGCCTCTGACATAAAGTCCGCGATAACGCGTCGGCGCATCGCCCCAACCTGGGCCGTCCGATGACGCAAAGGCGATTTGGCCGTCAATGGCCGGCATTTCGATGACTCCATACCGTTTCGGACTTTTGCGAAGGAACCCGCCAGTCCATCCAGTTTTCAGGCTTAGTTGACCCGTATCAAAACAGACCGCGCCTTCATTGCTTTCGCCGACGCGAATGGCGATTGATTTGCGAGCGACACCCGCGGGCGTTTTCAGTGATGAGGCAAAGAATGGTCCTGATTCCGTTTTCTCCCAACGATTGTCTTCCCAATCGTTCTCGCCTTCATTGCCCCAGTGCCCGTATTTGCCGCCTTGATCGAGTCCAACGTTGGGCGGAAGAGTTTTGGATCCTTTGGCATCCGCCGCTTTTGCACGATCGTTGGTATTCAGTTGCTGCGTTGCGAACGCCGCCGTTGCAGCTGGCGTCAGCGAGTTCTGCGCTTGCGCACGTTTTCGTGATTGCTCGATGGTCCATTGGCTTCCATCGCGGAACAGCGCTCCGTCAGTTAAAGCCGTTGGCGGATCAAAACTAATTTGTGATCGGCCCGCCGCCCAGACGCTTCCACGGCGAATGAGCGCAGCGGCTTTACGCACCGATTCGTCCGCATGACCGAGAACAGTTTGAAACACGCGGCCTTTTCCGTAGTCGCAGGCCCAAGCCATTGGTTCGCGTTGTTTCGTATCTTTCGACGTTGCGTAAGCAAGCGGCTCGATCGGAAGTTCGCCCCATTGCCGATAGTAAAGTTCATCCACTGTTTCAAACGACTGCAAGCCATCGATGATCGGATGTTTGACTCCCGCGATTTCAACGCGGAAAGGCCCGTACGCATCATGCCCGCTTCGCCCTGGACGATGGTCCCAAATCCGTCGCACGATGCGCGTGCGATACTCGGGCCAATCGCATTCCTTATTCGGCAACGTGTCCGTGAACGCGCCATTGGCAAAGTGAATGACGGCCAAGCCGCCGCCGTTTTCGAGATAACGAATGAAGTTGGCCTTGCCCGCGTCGCTCAGACCGGGTTTGTCCCAATTGCTGTAGTTCATCACGAGCAGGTCGTAACCGCGAACCTTGTCGGTCGCGAGGTCTTCGATGTTTTCCGTGACATGAACGATCGCGCGCGGATCCTGTTCGAGCGCGAGGATGAGCGCCGCGGTTACCGAACGCCATTCATGCGCTGGATGATTGTGTCCCGTCAGGATGAGCACTTTGAATCGCTCGAACAACTCGGCTTGCACGCCTTCCGCCGGAACTTCCAGTTTGGCCGCCCAAATGATTGCGTTGAGAATCAATTTGCGAAAATCCGCATTCCACCAGTTTTGATAAAAGTGGCCGCCGGTGAAGCCAAAGCCGCGTCCGCCATCGCTGCGTTCCACCGCCCAGCCAACCGGAAAATCGTTGGCCTCATTCGGGGGGCGCGTCCCAACGATGGGCTTCAAGCGCGGATCGTTTTCGAGGAAGCGCATTCGGTAATAATACTCTTCCTGCGTGTTGAATGGTTTGACGCCGCGCGCGATGGGATGGTCCGGTGTTCCGAGTTTCGACAAGGCCTGCCAAGTTTGAATGGCCGAGAACCACTTGCGCGGTGGCGGGCCCGTTTCGTAATCGAAATGACCTCCGACCCATTCCGTGATCTGATCGTGAACCCGCATCGGGCTAAAGGTGCTCCAGTGGAACATCACCAACCCGCAGCCGCGCTGCATCTGACGCTCGAGTAATTTGAGCCGATCACCGACAAAGAGCGGGTGATCCGTTTCACGGCGATCGCTGCCGTCGCTCGTGAAAAAAATCGCGTCTGCGTCGTCAAGTGTGGCGGGGTTCGCCGGCCAACCTTTGAAGTGCGTCTCGACACTCACCTGGCCGCGCAGGTTCGGGGACGTATCGAGAAGGTGTTTGAGCAGAATAACGTTCTTCTCGTATTCGTGGGTTTCCTTCGGATGCCCAGTGATTGGCCCGGCAATGAGGACGATCTTTTGGGTTGCTCCGTGGGCCGAGTGGCTGCTCCAGGCCAGACACCCGATGACGACGAGAATGGGAAGCTTGAGATGAAGCGCAGGCATAATGAGATTTCCGGCCGAGAATATGGCATCTGACGTTCCGAACAATGAAAATGAAATGAATCAAGTAGCAGGGGCAGACGTCGCTTCACTCAACTGCTCTTGGAACAGAAGAGCGCAAAGGACACAAAAATGCGAAGGCCGGGGTTCTCTTCTTGCTTCGAAAGAATCCTTTGCGGTCTTCCTGGTCTTTCTTTGTGGTCAAAATGGGAAACTTGGAGCGAGTTTCGCCTTGAATTGAATAATAGTGTCCGCAAAGCCGCTACGTTGCTTGCTTAGTCCACCTGTGTTAGGTAGAGCCTGTCCCCAAATGGCGGAATTTGGGGAGGGGATAGGCGCGGGGCTGAATTTTCATGGTTAGAAGCGGCGGCGCGGCGTGCTTTCGAGCGCGCGGGCCGGAGTTTTCGGGGAAAGAGCCTAAATCGGTACATACTGCTTCCATGATTTCTTCC
>Ga0194128_10000817_pt1 | contig 55204 bp, 43 predicted proteins | sample TA2KigCa65mmetaG_FD_148650 | JGI IMG/M metagenome (GOLD analysis project Ga0194128, IMG submission 148650) | Freshwater microbial communities from Lake Tanganyika, Tanzania - TA2015037 Kigoma Deep Cast 65m | ecosystem: Environmental > Aquatic > Freshwater > Lake | place: Tanzania: Lake...
AATTGTGCAAGCGGTCGCGGGAACAAGTTCGGCATCTTGAGCCTCAGAATCGCACACTCCGGCTGTTGTGGTCGGCGGGTCGCGAACAGCGGGCGATATCGACAGGGCAATTGAAGAGATTCATCCCCTTGAAATCCGACCCTTAATGCGTGCTGTCGTGCCGCTGGTTGTGCGAATTGTCTGATGAATTCGTGACCAGTCAGCCAAACGCGGCGAACCTCGCCAATCGTGACCATGCTTCCAGCAATTCGGATCCTGACGAATCTTGCCGAGCTGCCAAATACCCCGGTTGAAAAGGCCGATACGACGAGGCACACGATTCCAGTTCCGTCGATCGAGCCATTCGATGATTCACCAGTTTTACTGCCGGTTCAGCAAGCATCTGGTCGCGCTGGTGTTGCTGACCCAGTTGCCGCTCGTCATCTGGACGTTGGGAGTCAAAACCAACAACGACACGGAAACGTGGATGCCGGAATCGTCACCGGCACGGCAGCAGTTCGAGCAATTCAAACGCATCTTTAGCGCAGAGGAGTTTTTGCTCATCGCGTTCGACTTGTCTCGCCCGGACGCTCCTGATGCTCGGCTGATCGAGTCGGTGTGCGGTCGACTGGAGCGACTGCCGAGTGTTCGCCGAGCCGCCTCGCCCGATCGGTTGCGAGCGATCATGCGTGAGCTGGAAGTTCCCAGCGATCAAATCGAAGAGCGGCTGAAGGGACTGCTCGTTAGTCGCAGCGGGCCGCTCATCGGTGTCGCAGTGACGTTGTCGGAAGTCGGCACCAAGAATCGCTCGCAAACAGTCGCCGACATTCGCGGAGTGCTGGAGTACTGCGGCCTCGACGAGGACCGCTCGATGTTGGTCGGTGCGCCGCTGTTCGCGGCCGAGCTGGATCGACTGGGCGGCAAAAAGGCGAACTCGATTTACTTTGTCATCACGCTCACGATTTGCCTGAGCCTGCTGTACCTGCTGATTCGCGAGTGGCGACTGACCGGTTTGGTCTACTCGGTCACCGTTTGGACGATCAACGCAACCAACGTGCTGCTCGACGTCGTTGGTTTCGAAATGAATTTCGTGCTGTCGGCGATCCCCGTCCTGACGATGGTTCTGACGATGGCCGTGTGCGTGCATTACCTCTACTACTTCCAAGAGGCGACGGAAGAAGGGGCCACGCAACCGGTCGTGCGAGCGTTGCAATTGGCGTGGTGGCCGACTTGCATCGCCACGTTGACGACCTGTCTTGGCGAGCTGGCTCTGTCGATCAGCGACCTGGCTCCGATTCGGAACTTCTCGTACGCCTCGGCGATCAGCTCGCTGATGTCGATGGTCTGCGGTTTGGGGCTGACTCCCGCTCTGCTGGTCGTCTGTCCGACGCTGCCGAAACGGAAGCCGGAGAATGCTCGACAAGGACTCTGGCTGGCGAACGCGATCGTCTCACGCAGTCCGAAGATCGTTTTCGCGACGCTGCTGCTGACGGTCATCGCGGGGGCCGGTCTGCCGTTGCTGACGTCTGACATGACGGTGTCCGAATTCCTGCCGTCGAACTCGAAGGTGAAGCAGGATTTCCTCCGCGTTACCGACGAACTGGCAACGACCGACTCGATCGAAGCGGTCATCAACTGCGGGACCGACTCGCGACCGTTCGTCGAGAAGCTGGCGATGGTCCGCCGCATCGAAGGGCGGATTCAGCAACATCCCAACGTCGATCAAACGCTGTCCTTGACACGCTTCTTTCCGAAGGAACTGCCGTCGGACCCGATCAAGCTCGGCCTGCTGCTGAAGCGAGCGGAAAGCCGCCGCACCGAAGACGAATTCACGGCACACGGACAGGAATTGTGGCGAGTCTCCGTCCGCGTCCGAGTCCCCAAAGATAAGACGCGCGGCCAGGTGATCGACGAACTCGCGGAGCAACTGCGCGACGAACCGGTGATGCTCACGGGACTCTCGGCGCTGGTCGATTCGGCCAAGCAAGAGATTTTCGACAGCTTCACTCAGAGCGTCTTCATGGCTCTGGGACTCATCACGATCGCCATGATGCTGTTCCTGAGATCAGTCTGGCGCGGTTTCCTGACGATGGTCCCGAACGTCGCGCCGCTCGTCTGGATTTACGGCGGCATGGCTTGGCTTGGAATACCGATCGACATCGCCATCATGCTGTCAGGCAGCATCGCCCTCGGATTGTCCGTCGACGGAACCTTCCACTTCATGTCCCGCTTCCGCTTCCATCAGCATCGAGCCGAACTCGAGGCGGCCGCAGTTGATCCTTGCGGCAAGTCGGAACAAATCGAACCGATGATGACGTATGATTCGCAATCCAATCCGAACGCGGCGTTGCTTGTACTCACGAAGCATCGAACACCGGAATCTCCCGCTGCGTTCGCTGCTCGCCACGCCCTGATGGAATCCAGCATCCCATTTATTCAATCCACCCTGACCGCCACAGCCGGCATGTTCGGCCTGACGCTCAGCCGCTTCGCTCCCACGGCCCGCTTCGGCTGGGTGATGATCGCACTGATGCTCGCTGCACTGGTCGGCGACGTTCTGATGTTGCCTGCTCTTTTGAAAGTCACCAATCGCCGTCGCCGACTGTTCGCGGCCGAAGCGACACCAACAACATCAGAACGACCAAGCGTGGAATCTGCTGCCGCGTAAAATAGACCGGTCACTCCGTGAGCGGAACATTCGAACCACGGAGTGACTCGTCAATTCTCGACGCCAACTTTGCTCGCCGTAGCCTATTTCCACGTCCGTCGGAGGAAGTCCACGAAGTTGCGGTGCATGATGCCGTCGATGTCCTCTTGCGTGTACCCGCGTGCCTTCAGCAAACCGGGGAGCGATTGCAGATCGGCGATCGAGTTCATGTCCATCGGCGTTTGTTCGGTGCCGTAGCCGCCGTCGAGGTCCGTGCCGATGCCGACGTGCTTGGCGTTGCCGGCCATCTGGCAGATGTGATCGACGTGCTCGCAGATGCGTTCGATTTTCAATTGAAAGTCAGAGGGCTTGCTCCGGAGGTGCGTCCAACCGGGAATCATCATGATCGCGTCGAACGCCATGCCGAGCACTCCGCCACGTTCGATAACCGCCTTGATCTGGTCGTCTGCGAATTGTCGGTTCCACGGAGCCAGCGTGCGGCAATTCTGATGGCTGGCCCACAGCGGTCCGCTGTAACAATCAAGCGCATCCCAAAACGCCGAGTCGCACAGGTGCGTGACGTCGAGAATGATTCCGAGCCGCTGCATTTCTTTGAGCAAATCTTTGCCCTGCGGTGACAGCGGTTCGTCGGTATCCGTCCCGAAGGCATAACGTCCCGGCCCATAGTGTGCCGGCCCGAGCGCTCGCAGGCCGTCTGCGTAGCTGCGCTCCAAATGCTTCAGCGTGATGATGGAGTCGGCTCCTTCCAGGCTGAGGATGTAGCCGATCGGACGAAGCGTTTGCTTCTTTTTGGACTCGACAACGTACGGTGTCCCGTCATCGCACGGCGGTGACTTCAGCCACAGATCGAGATGTGCTTCGAGCTGTGCCTTCGTCCGAATCTGCACGAGTTCGCCCGCTTCTTCCATCGCCCGATACCACGCGAGTTGCCCCTGTGTTTGAGCCCAGGCTTGCTCGGGAGAACTCCAACCCGGCAGGCGATGAAAGTAGGGCGAGAACCGCCCAATCTGAGTCGCCACGCACAACCCGATGTTGCCGCGTCGCATCTCCGGAAAGCAGACCGTCGTGTTACCGCGGTCCACTTTGTCCTTCATGTTCCCTTCCCAGCGGCGAATCTTTTCCTGAGACCAACGCAGGTCGCGATTCCATTCCAGGGCGTTCATGCTGAGGTCGAGATGCACGTCGAAAATGAAGGCGGGAGCAGTCATAGCAGCCTTTCGCGGTTGGAAGTTGGGCGAACGATGGCAAAGTTGGGGGCGGATTGTCATGGTAATCGGCGTCGATCTCCAGTCTGCCGAGTTGCCGAAAAGGAACCACCCATGACTCAACCGCTTCGCGATGATTCCGGTTCCGCTGATCAAGTTGCCGTCTCTCGCCGAGCCGCCCTGTCGAGTGCCGTTGTGGGCGGAGCTTTCGCCTTCGGTTCGTCACTTGCTGCGGCCTTCGAACCGCGCGGCGAAGTGGCACTCGCGGACACAGCCGCCTCTCCGTCCAAGCCGGTTGCTGCCAAGAAATACGACATGAAAAAGTCGATCAACCTCTGGGCGTTTCCGTATCCGAATCTATGGTCGCTGGAAAAGTGTTTGAAGACCGCAAAGGACGCCGGTTTCGACGGCATCGAGTTGAATTACGACCTCGACAGCGATCTCTCGCCGAAGTCCGGCACGAAGGATTTCCAGAAGATTCGCGCGATGGCGGACAAGATCGGTATCGCGATCAGCGGATTGTGTTCGTTTCTGTTCTGGCCGTACCCGCTCGTCAGCAATGATGCCGAGAAGCGGGCTCGCGGCATGGAACTCGCCGGGCTGATGGCTCAGGCGGCACACGATCTCGGCACCGAAAACTTGCTGGTCGTTCCCGGAGCGGTCCACATTCCGTGGCGAACCGATCACGAGCCGGTGCAGAACGATGTCTGCGACAAGCGTGCTCGCGAAGCGGTCGCGAAGCTGCTCCCCGCCGCCGAGAGGCTGAAGGTGCATCTCAACATCGAAAACATCTTTTTCAATGGCTACTTGATGACGCCGGGGGAGATGATCGATTTCGTGGACTCGTTCAAATCCGAGTACGTCCGCGTCCACTTCGATACCGGCAACATCATGATGTACCAGTTCCCAGAGCACTGGATCAACATCCTTGGCAGCCGCATCAAAAACGTGCATCTTAAGGAATTCACGAAGAAAGGGACCGACACCTCGCTGGAGACATTTCGCCCGCTGCTGGACGGCACGACGAATTGGCCGGCGGTGCTCGATGCCTTCGACAAAACCGGCTATCGTGACTACCTGACGTTCGAGTACTTTCACCCGTACCAACATTTTCCCGAAGCCTTGATTTATCAGACTGGCGACTCGCTGGACCGAATGCTGGGCCGCAAGACTGCCTGATCACTACCAACGATCAACCTACCTGCTGATATGACACCCATTGAGCCACCTCGCCTCAAACGTCCCGCTTTGCATAAGCGAGCTTTTCGGCGGCTGTTTGAGTTTCGCGGATTTCAACGCCTTCCGTTGCAGCAGTACCGCAGCAAGGTGCGGCGGCTGTACGACGGCCCGGCGGGGGCAATGTTGATGATCGCCAGTTTGGTCTCGCTGCATCAGCCGCTCATCGGCCGGATGTTGCGGAAACAAAACTTCGATCTCGGCCGCTTCAAGTCGATCCTCGATGTCGGTTCGGGAGCCGGCCAGATCCTCGGCCACCTGCTGAAGCACACGCATCCCGAAGTGCAAATCGTAGCGTGTGACCTCTCGCCGCAGATGCTCCGCCGCGCGAGGCAGTCGATGAAATCGCGGCAAGCGCACGGCGAGACACGCCCGTGGTACATCGCTGCCGACCTGACGCATTTGCCGTTTGCGGATAACTCGTTCGACTGCGTCACCTGTGGCTACGTTTTGGAATACCTGCCCGATCCGTTGCCTGGATTGGCCGAACTTCATCGCGTGTTGAAACCGGGAGGCAGCCTGCTGCTCGCCGCGACCGAAGACACCTACACCGGCTTTCTCAACGGTCGCATGTGGCGTTGCCGCACGTTCAATCGGGACGAACTCAAGCACGCCTGCGATCAAACCGGACTCGCCTGGAACCGGCAGTTGTGGTTCTCGCGAGTGCATCGTTTTCTGAAGCTCGGCGGCATTTTGGTCGAAGCCAAAAAGGCCGAGTAGGTTTGATCCGATGCTGCGCGGGTCCCGTCCGACGCCGTTCAGAACAGCTCAAAGATCGGCTCCGCTCGGTATAATTCGAACGGCCGGCCGTCGATGTCGTGCCAATCTGCGTCGCGCGGAATACCGAGCGTGTCGTAAATCGTCGCCGCGACGTTTTCCGGAGTCAGCTTGTTCTCGGTCACATAGGCCGCCAGCTTGTCGGTCGCTCCAATGACTTGTCCGCCGCGCACTCCGGCACCAGCGAACAGCGCCGAGTTTGCCGGATTCCAGTGATCGCGGCCCGCGTCCTTGTTGATCTTCGGAGTTCGACCGAATTCTCCCATCACGATGACCAGCGTCGTCTTTAACAGACCGGTCTCGGCGAGATCATCCAATAAGGCGGAGACCGACTGATCAAAATACGGCAACAATTTGTCTTTCAAGTTCACAAAGTTCCGGCGGTGCGTATCCCACGACGAGTTCTTGCCGAGGTTCACCTGCACCATGCCAACCCCCGCTTCGATCAATCGCCGAGCCATCAGTAGCGACAGTCCGAACTTGTTCTTGCCGTATTTGGCCAGGATTGCGGGGTCGGCCTGCTCGACATCGAACGCCGCGCGGGTCTTCGGTTCGGCGAGCACCGACAACGCTTGCAATCGCTGACGGTCGATCCGGTCGGCATCGGCAGTCCGTTCGAGGTTGCGTTGTTGACGTTCAATCTCCGCCAGCAAGCCAATGCGATCATTCAGCCGCAACGACCCACCTTCCGGCAGTGTCAGCATCGGCGTGTCGAAGATCGTGGGGGAGCCATGCTCGAAGTTGTCTTCGTCAAAGCGGAAGCAATGCGGGCAAGCACCGTTGCCGAGCGCACATGGTGCGGCGATATCGACGTGCCACGACTCCCACTTCGGGCCGAGCCGCCCGGCGTATTGCCCGGGCCGCACGCTGTTGGCTTCGTTGACGCTGGGCTGAGGCAACACGACCGCCGCCGGCACGTTGCCGCGCGGCTTCGTTGCGTGCATCACCTGCGACAACATCGACGGCCATTCCAGCGGGCTGGGGACAATGTTGATGTTGAACCCCGGAGCCGCGTCCAATCGCCCCGCCAGCAGCATGTGACACGCTTCGCCATGCCCGCTGTTGTCCGTCACGATCGACCGCACGATCGCGTATTGATCGGTCCGTTGAGCCAGCTTCGGCAAATGCTCGCCGATGAACACTCCGGGCGTGCTCGTGGGGATCGGATTGAACTCGCCGCGCACCTCGGCGGGAGCATCGGGCTTCAGGTCCCAAGTGTCTTGATGCGACATGCCGCCGGTCTGAAAAACGAACAACACCGACTTCACGGGAGTGACCGGTCGTGGCCCGGTCTCGGCCGCTCGCAACCGCAGCACATCCGCGAGCCCCAGGCCCATCAAACCGAGCGAACCGGCCTGCAATGCGGCACGGCGAGACAACACCGGATGCGAGCCGTGATTCGTGTGTGAGCAACCCATCGGTCATCTCCTGAAAGTAACCCTCTCGCGGAGCGAGAGAGCTACGTGTTCGGTTAGCGATGCGGGTAGGTCGGATTGTTGAGGCATTCGGGGCTGATAAGCAGATCGTCCAGAACTCGATTGCACAAGACCGTTTCTTCAACGATGCGAGGAACATCTTCAATTTTGACGTGCCCGTAGAAGATGCCTTGCGGATAAATCGCGACACACGGCCCATGCTCGCACTGGTCCAGACAGCCGGAAGTGTTGGCTCGCACGAGAGGCCCCAGCCCGCGTGTCTTGACCTCGGCCTTGAAGGCATTTCGCAACGCTTCCGACCCTTCGGGGTCGCAACACCCGCGTGGATGACTGGGAGTGCGCTGATTACAACAGACAAACAAATGGTGCGTGAATGCGGGCATTTTAGCTGTTACTTTTCAAATTTGACCCACGAGATCTGTGTGACCAACTGGTTGAGCGATGCGAACGACAGGTGTGCGTTCGTCGCGAAGCGTGGCGTGTTGTTCGCCGGAAAAGTCGCCAGTGAAGCGTCGCCGACGAGGAACACGTTGAAGTCTTTCGAGAGGTTCTCGTAGCCGGCGGTCGTCTGGCAGAAGCACATGTCGGTCGCGTAACCGGTCAGCAGCACGTGGCGGATGCCGTTGCCTTTTAGGAATTTCTTGAGCGGCTCGTAGCCTTCGGAGTCGTAGATCACGACATCGTTGGGATCGACGTCGATGTCCTTCGTGACCGGGATCGGCTGTTGCCAGAAGCCTTCGTTGTTGTACTTCGCGCTGGCATCGAGTCCTGGGAACTGGCGGAAGTAATCTCGAACCGGGTTCGCGCTCGACAGCGAAATCGTCTCGACCAGCGGCTGACCTTTGTACTCGAAATTCTTCAGCTTGGCCGTGAGTTCCTTGGCTCCTTGCTGACGCTCGGCATCGCTCGGTGTCGCTCGAATCGAGCGGTAGACCTTCTTCCGAATTGGGTCTTCGTTGCCGGGGAGGCTGTACATCACGAGCGGGACTTTGCCGCGTGCGGCTTTCAAGAACGGGTTGATGACTTCGTGCGTGTGCCTCGCGGCGAGATGGTTTTTGTCTGGCGTACAGAAGTCGCAGACTCCGGCCGGTTCAGGAGTCGTCCAGCCTTGGCCATCGTCGATCCCCCACGGATGAACCATGATGACGGCGGTCGCTTTCGATTGCAGACGATTCGGCATCTCGACAATCCCGCGCGCGTTGTACGAGAACCGCCACGCTCGGACGGAAAGATCAGCGTCGGGTTCATTGACCAGGATCGGAGCCTCGTACCGCTTCAGTTCGCGCACCGGTTCGACGAACTCCGGATGATCCGCCAACAACGGCGGTGGGTTGTCGAGCGGCTTCAGCACATTGCGATACGTTCGCGGTTGTTCGTCGGCAATCACGGACGAAAAGCTGACGAGCAACGCCAGAACGCCCAGCAGACGCGAGTTCATGGATCACTCCGATCTAAAGAAAAAATAAAAGCGGGGAGGTGTCTCCCCGCCTGGATTGGACAGCAGATTCGGGGATGGTTTGATTAGACGTCGCTCTCCGCTGGCACGACGTAGGGCTTACGGTATTCGCGGGTCAGCATCGGGTTGGCGGTAGCGGCGTTGGAGCCGGTGAAGATTTCCTTCTTGCCGTCGAGCGTCAGATTGAGGCCGAAGTAACCCTTCGTGCTGGCGACATCGACTTTGTTTTCGGTGAGATGCTCGGCGAAACGGTCGAACGTGCCAAGGGCTTCGACGTCGTTCGCCAGTCGTTCCTTGATCGCGGCGACGGGAATCTGTTCGCCCAAGCGATACGAGATGTTGCCGAGATGACACAGCGCGCTCGACAGGTGGCCATCAAGAATGTCCGCGTTGAGGTCTTCGTGCTTGCGACTGCGGCAGGCGGCCAGGAAGTTGCCGAAGTGATCGCCGCCCCCTTTGAACTCCTTCACGACTTTGCCGTCTTTGTCGAAGACGATCCCCGACGAATAGCTGGGCATGATCACATAGCCTTCGGTGCCGTAGAAAATGACGCCGACCCCGGCACCTTTGTTCTCCTCGGTTTCGAGAATCTTGGCCCCCTTGTAATTGGGAGTCGGCAGACCTCGCGTTTCAAAGACCAGCCGCTTGTCGCCGAACTTGTGGATGCAGACTTGCGAGTTGGCCGTCTCGCCGGCGTCCTCGTAGCCGAGGCGTCCGCCGTAGCCGAGCACGCTCTCGCCCAGATCGGTGACTTGCAGGCCCCAGCGGGCGATGTCCATTTGATGGATGCCCTGATTGCCGAGATCGCCGTTGCCGTAGTCCCACTGCCAGTGCCAGTCGTAATGGAATTTCGGCCGAGTCAGTGGTTTGATCGGGGCCGGCCCGGACCAGATGTCGTAATCGACGTTCTTGGGAACCTCGTAGGTTCCGCGTGGGCCGATCGACCCACGCCGCTTGTAGCACAGCCCACGAGCCAGTTTGACCTCACCGATCCCGCCGCTGTGAATGAACGCAATCGCGTCACGCATGCCTTGCTCAGAGCGGCTCTGCGTTCCCGTCTGGCAAATCTTCTTGTGCTTGCGAGCGACCTGTACGCAGCGACGGCCTTCGCTGACGTTGTGGCTGACCGGCTTCTCGACATACACGTCTTTGCCCGCCTGCATTCCCCAAATCGCGGCCAGCGAGTGCCAGTGGTTAGGGGTCGCGATGCTGACGGCATCGATCGATTTGTCTTCCAGGCACTTGCGGAGGTCCGTGTAGAGTGCCGGTCGCTTGCCGGTCGCCTTTTCGATGCCTTCCACGCGATTTCCGCCGACAGCCTCATCGACATCGACGATTGCGGCAATCTCGGCTCCCTTGCGTTTCTGCAATTCCGAGATGTGCGACCCGCCGCGACCGTTCACGCCGATAATCGCGACGCGAATCGTGTTGTTTGGGCTCGTGGATTCTTGAGCGTGAGCAACTGGCTCAATCGCATGACGTGCGGCCATCGCGGCTGCGGTCGCGAACATCGACCGTTCGAGCATTTCACGGCGGGAGAGTTTTTGATGGGACATGGCGAGGCTCCTGGTTGGGCGGGTAAGAGCGGACGGCGGTCTACGGGATGGCTCGAGTCTATTGCTCGGTTTCTCAGACCTTCAAGCGTTGGGGGGGAATCGATGGGAATAGCCCTTCGAGACCTGTACTGGCCGCGCTGCCGATAGTCGCAAGAAACCTGGTCGATTCGCTGGCTGGCCCCGAAGGAAGGTTGTTATAGTTTCGAGCCCTTGCGTTGGCCGAAGGTTTCAGTCGCGATGTGCGAATTGGACGGCAACGCAATTCCTCGAGCGAACCGTGGTGGAGCAGGCTGGGTCGGCATTGGCCGTCGGTCGCTCAAACCGTGGGATTGGTAGCAGCAGACAATGGTTGATCGCTTTTTGATTCGTGAATTCAACGTGGACGACGCCGAGCTGGACTCGGCGTTTGACATTTCTAGCCTTGAGGAATCGGAGTTTGCGGTACCCGACGAACTCGAGCGAATCTACGGTTCCGTCGGACACGCCTTCGACGTCAATCAAATCATCGAAGGGACCGTCATCCGCGTGGATGGTGACGAAGTCCTGGTCGATATCGGCTACAAGAGTGAAGGTGTCGTCACGCTCGACGAGTGGGAAAAGGAAGATCTCAGACCTCAGCCCGGGGACAAGATCAGCGTGCTGCTGGAGGAGGTCGAAGACGATTTCGGCCTGATCATGCTCTCCAAGCGGAAGGCCGACCGCGTTCGCGAATGGGAACGGGTCATCAAGAATCACGCCGAAGGGGACGTCGTCAAGGGGGCGGTCCTTCGCAAAATCAAAGGTGGACTGCTGGTCAACATCGGCGTCAATGTCTTCTTGCCCGCCAGCCAAGTCGATATTCGCCGGCCGCAAGACATCGGCACGTACATCGGTCGCGATATCGAGTGCGTGATCCTGAAGATCGACGAGGCTCGCCGCAACATCGTGGTGTCGCGCCGCAAGCTGATCGAAGACCGCCGCACGGAACTCAAGCAGAAGCTGCTCGCCGATCTGAAGGATGGCGAAGTCCGCAAGGGTGTCGTGAAGAATATCGCCGACTTCGGCGCGTTTGTGGATTTGGGCGGCATCGACGGCCTGTTGCACATCACCGACATGAGTTGGGGCCGCATCGGGCACCCAACGGAAGTGGTCAAGATCGATCAAGAGATCGAGGTCATGGTGCTGCACGTCGATCGCGAGAAGGAAAAAATCGCGTTGGGCCTTAAGCAACGCTTCCCCAGTCCGTGGGACGCCGTCGGCGACAAGTACCCTGTCGGTGCGAAGATCAACGGTGAGGTCGTCAACGTGATGAGCTACGGAGCGTTCGTAAAGCTCGAAGATGGCATCGAGGGTCTGGTTCACATCAGCGAGATGTCCTGGACCAAGCGGATCAATCACCCGACCGAAATCGTCCAGATCGGCGACAAGGTCGATGTCGTCGTGCTGGGCATCAACAAAGAGAAGCAGGAAATCTCGCTGGGCATGAAGCAGACTCTGCCCAACCCTTGGGACGACGTCGCGGCCAAGTACCCGGCCGGGGCAAACGTCAAGGGTGTGGTCCGGAACCTCACCAACTACGGCGCGTTCATCGAACTCGAAGAGGGAGTCGATGCTCTGCTGCACGTCAGCGATATGAGCTGGACTCGCAAGATTTCGCATGCCAGCGAGATGCTCAAGAAAGGGCAAGAGCTGGAGTGCCAGGTTTTGACGGTCGATCAAGAACGCAAGCGAATTGCACTCGGCCTGAAGCAACTCGCGAGCGATCCGTGGGCGACCGACATTCCCTCGAAGTTTCAGCCGGGCGAAGTGGTCAAAGGCAAGGTTACGAAGATCACCAACTTTGGAGTCTTCATCGAGCTGGCCCCGGAACTCGAAGGCCTGCTGCACATCTCCGAACTGGCAGACTCGAAGGTTGAGAATCCGGAGGAGTTGGTCAAAGTCGGTGACGAGTTGGAAGTCCGTGTCCTGCGCGTGGATACCGAAGATCGTAAAATCGGCCTCAGCCGCAAGCTGACCGGCGAACTCAAGCTCGACGAACCTACTCCCGGTGCCGTTCCCGTACCTCGTGAGCAACTCAAAGGTGGTATGGGCGAAGGGGGAGCTGGTCCGTTGTTCTCGCTCGGGGGAGGCGACAACTAGCCAGTCGGTGTGTTAATCATCCGCCCCAGCGTGCTTGGTCAACCGGCACGCTGGGGCGTTTTCTTGCGCTTGCCCGATCGCCATGAGCCGACGGCCGAATGCCGTCATACCGTGATATGAATCGAATATGACCGACATCGGCCTGACTCCTGGAGCGATGCGAGTACTCGACGGTGCCGGGCGCATCGCGTGGGTCGCCGGAGCGAAGGCGGCCGAGCCGCTGCATCTGCTCTGGGCCTTGTCGATCGACGAAACTCGAGCGAGCGAATTGCTCGCCCAGTTCGGGATCAACGCCGAAACGATCGCTTCATCGTTCCTGTTCGCGCCGAGGGTCGACGACTCGCTCGATCCGCCGCCGGTGCCGATCCCGCTGAGCCCACAATTGTCGGCCATTGTTTCCGAGGCTCGCGAATTGGCGAGGCAACTTGGAGTCGACGACGGCGCGGGGACCGAGCACCTGCTGTCGGGACTGGCCATTGTCGATGCGACGATTGCGGAATTCTTCAACCGCTATGGACTCAATGTCCCTGTGCTCCAGGAGCGATTGATTCAGCAAGCCGGCATCATGGCACAACCGATTGTTCCCGAGTTCGACATCCGCTGGACAGAGTCGGCGGAATCCGACCTGACGGACGCGCTGCGAACGCTCGATGCGGCTGCGAATCGCGCTCGTGAAGGATTGCGTGTAGTCGAAGACTATGTGCGGTTTTCGCTCGACGACGCGCATCTCTCGCGGCTGCTCAAAGAACTGCGGCACGAGTTGACTGAACGATTGGCGGATCTCGATCGAATCGGACTGATCTCCGCGCGCGACACGCAGGGGGACGTGGGGACGCGCATCAAAACGCTGCGTGAGCAGACTCGCCTGCATCCTGGCGACGTCATCGTCGCCAACTGTCGCCGCGTTGAAGAAGCGCTCCGCACGCTCGAAGAGTTTTCCAAATTGTTGCTCGGCCACTCAGCCGCCGGTGCGCTCGGTGAAGAGTCCACGAACTCGCGGCGGTCTCGGCCACGGCTCGCCGATCCACATTTGCCGGAACATCTCGAGCAACTCCGCTATCGGCTGTACACGATCGAGAAGGGACTGACCACGACACTGGTCGCCCGCGAGCGGCTGGCTGGCTGCGAGTTGTATCTGCTCGTCACGGAAGCGTTGTGCCATCACGGCAGCGGCCCGGCGCTTCGACAAGCTCTCGCGGCCGGTGTGCGAATCGTGCAGCTTCGCGAGAAGGAACAGACCGACCGTCGCTTGCTCGAATCCGCTCATCGAGTCCGTGTCTGGACGCGCGAGGCGGATGCGATGTTCATCATGAACGACCGCCCCGACCTCGCCGTGCTGGCCGAAGCTGACGGCGTGCACGTCGGCCAAGACGAACTTTCTGTCCGCGAGGCTCGCCGCATCGTCGGCCCGCATCGCCTGGTCGGAGTCTCCACGCACACCATCGAGCAAGCTCGGCAAGCGGTGCTCGACGGCGCGGACTATCTTGGCGTCGGCCCCTGCTTCGCGACCAGCACGAAATCGTTCGACCAACTGGCCGGCCTCGACTTCGTCCGCCAAGTCGCTGAGGAAATCACGCTCCCCTGGTTCGCCATCGGCGGCATATCACCAGCGAACATCGCCGCCGTGCGATCCGCCGGCGCGAGCCGAGTTGCGGTGAGCGGTGTGGTCTGTTCGTCGCCAACTCCCGGCCGCGTTGCGGCGGAGTTGCTTGATGGATTGAGGATGAACCAAGTCACCACTGATCAGGAATGACATGTACCGTGACCAGACTTGCTCCCTTCAACACTCGAAAAAAGCGTTGGTCAACGGCCGTCGTTTTGTTGGTCGCTGCGACCGCAGGGTGGGCAAACGTCCTTACTTTGCAGGCCGCCGACAACTGGCGGGCGAAAGCGAATCCCAACGGGAGCGATCTCTTCTTCACGCGTGGCGAAATTCCCGAACTGCGCATCGAAATCGCTGACTCGGAACTCCAAAAGCTGAGGCAAGAAAATCGCAAATACGTCAAAGCCACGCTGACGGAAAACGGCAAGCAGGTTTACCCCGATGTCGGCATCAAACTGAAAGGTGCGGCCGGCAGCTTTCGTGGAGTCGATGATCGGCCCGCTCTGACGATCAACGTTGATAAGTTTGCCAGTAAAGACGCCCAAGCTCCCAGCAAGTCGTTTCACGCGATCGACAAATTTCATCTGAACAATTCCGTCCAGGACCACAGCTACTTGAACGAACGGATCTGTTCGGAGCTGTTTCTCGCCGCCGGCGTGCCCGCCGCGCGCGTCACACACGCCAGAGTTTGGCTGAACAATCGCGATCTCGGCTTGTATGTTTTAAAAGAGGGTTTCGACACGACGTTCCTCAAACGTCACTTCGCCGATCCCAAAGGGAACCTGTACGACGGCGGCTTCCTGCAAGAGATCGACGTCAAGTTAGAGAAAGACACTGGCGACGGCCCCGATGACCACCGTGATCTCGCCGCGCTGGTGCAGGCGTGTCGCAATCCGAAGCTCGAAGAACGCTGGCCACAGATCGTCGAGCGGTTGAACGTCGATCAATTCCTCACATTCATGGCGTTGGAGATTCTGACATGCCACTGGGACGGCTACTGCCGCAACCGCAACAACTATCGCGTGTACTTCGATCCGACGACCAAGCAAGCTCACTTCCTGCCGCATGGCATGGATCAGATGTTTAACGACCCCGGAGCGTCAATCCAGGATCGCGGTGGGGCGCTCGTGCCGCAGGCCGTCTTGCAGAATCCAGATTGGTACGCGACTTACCGGCAGCGGATTCGGGATCTGCAACCTTTGTTCTCGGCGGACAAGTTGCTCAAGCGAGTCGATGAGGCCGCGTATCGGCTGAAGCCCGTGCTCATGAAGATGCACCCGGATCGTGCGAGAGAGCACGCCGATCGAGTTCGCGAGTTGAAAGCTCAACTCACCGCGCGAACCAATTCGATCCGCGAACAAATTCGAGCGGAACCAGTCCCGCTGGCCTTTAATGCTCAAGGCGAGGCGTCGCTCGCCGATTGGTCCGAAAAGATCGAGACGCCCGGCGCGAAGCTGGAACTGCAAACTCCGACCGATCAGCCACGACTGCTGGTGATCGACGCGGCCCAGTTGACGAACTGTGTGGCCTCGTGGCGAACCAGCGTGATGCTGGCTCCCGGCCGCTACAAATTTCAAGGCCGCGCTAAAGGGTTCGATATTCAGGCGACGGAAAGCGGCTCGGGCCGTGGTGCCGGGCTACGCATCTCAGGCGGCCAACGCACCAATCAACTCTCCGGGAACACCGACTGGACGGCGTTGGAGTTTTCCCTCGACGTGGACAGTTTAAAGAAAGTCGAACTCGTCGCCGAACTCCGAGCGAGCAAAGGGCGAGTCGCCTTCGATGCGGACTCACTGAAGTTGGTGAAGGTGAAGTCACCGTAGGCTTCTCACGTCTCACGCAACGCCGTGATGATGGGCATTCGCACCGCGCGGAGGGCGGGGAACAGGCCGCCGACAAGGCCCATTGTCAGAGCCATGAGGACGCCCCGCAGCAATACGCTGGGGCCGAAACGGAATGAGAATGTGATTTCGCTGAAGGTGGCCCAGTTGGCGGTGCCAGTGGACAGGCCATTGAATGGCAGCGTCGCCAGGCAGCCTAACAAGCCGCCAAGCACACACAACAAGACTGACTCAAATAGAAACGACGTCAGGATGCTGCGGCGGCTGAAGCCGATCGCACGCAGCGCGCCGATTTCTCGGCCGCGACTGGCGATGGCGGCGTACATCGTATTCGCGGCGGCGAACATCGCCCCCATCGTCAAGAAAATCGCGATTGCGAAGCCGACGAACCTGATCGCAATTGAAGCGGTCATCTGTCTCTCGAAATAGGCCGGTTCGTCCATCGCGTCGAGTTTGAATTGCTCGTCGTCGCGGATCCGCTTCAGCAGCGAGGTCTTCGCGGCTTCGTCACGGCAGCGCAGATTCACGGCGGATAACGCTTCGGGCGTGCGGCGCGCGCCCGTCAGGTCGCGGAGATCGGTCCAGACTTCGGATTCGGCGGAGCTTCCCGCAGCTTCAAAGTAGCCGACGATTTCAAAATGAACCTTGTTGATTTCGAGCTTCTCGCCGAGGGCCAAATTTTCGAATCGTTGAGCCATCCGTTCACTGGTGATGGCCTCGTTGACGCCGGTCCGGACGTCGCGGCCGCGCACGATTGTGAATCCAGGCCGCAGTCCACGGCCGATGTCCTGCAGGCCGCGGACGATCAAGTTCGTCGTGCCGCCGTTGTTTCGACGTGGTTTCGTCAGAATCGTGACGAACTCGGACGAGCACAGCGGTTGGCCCGAACTGTCCGTTGCAATACCACCGAGATTGGCGATCTCTTTGGCAACTTTCTGGTCGATGTTGCTCGAGGTTTCTTGGGTCGTCCCTTTTCGCAGAACAATCAAGTCCAACGGGTCGCCGCTGATCCGCAACGCGTGGTCCAGTCCGTCGGTCAGTCCAAACGTCAGCACTGTGGCCCAGACAACAAGCCCAGTCCCGACGACAGTCATTAACGTCGTGACCCAGCGAACTCGAAGATTGCGGACGTTGTATTTGACGGGAATCATCGGCGCGGGACTTTCTCATTGGCGAGCGTCAGGGCAGGGTTACACGACACGGCGAAGACCATCGATCACAGACAACTGAGCCGCGCGGACAGCGGGGACGATGCCGCTGACGAAGCCGATGCCGGCGGCGGTCGTCAGCAAGTACACCAGCCACGGCCCCAACATCTCGAACACGGACAGCGGCATGAATTGCGAACTGAGAGTGTGCAGCAGTTCCAAGCAGATGCAACCGATGAAAATACCGAGCAATCCACCCAGCAGTGTGATCGAGCAGGCTTCGCCTAAGATCGTCACGAGTACACGGCGGCGCGAAAAGCCAATCGCCTTGAGCACAGCGATCTCCGTCGTCCGTTCACGCATCGACATGGCCATCGCATTGGCTGCCACCAGCGACAACGAGAAGACAACCGCCAGACCAATGTTGCGAATGTAGGCCTGCACGTTCCCCAGCATGTCTGTGAACATCTGCGCGAAAGCGGCCTCGGTTTGTGTCCGAGTTGGGTTGTCGGAACTGGCAAAGCGCTCGTCGATTCTCTGCGAGACACTTGCCATTGATTCCGATTGAGTGACTCGCGCGAAGATCGTCCCCGAATTGCCGGTCCCGGCAGCGTTCATCGCCCGCATCCCCTCGTCGAGATACAGCCAGTTGAACCAGAGCGACCCTGTGTCCTGCGGAGAATCGAACGAACCGCAAAGCACTAAGTCCAAGTCAAACCGATAGAAGGTTCCTTGCAGCGGAATTCGTTCACCAATCTTCCAGCCGCGTTTCTCGGCCAGCCGACGATCGACGACACAGCCGTTGCGCGTCTTTTGAAATTCTTCAAGTTGTTTTGGATCAATGGTCATCTCGTTCCAGACATCGAACACGCTTTTGGGGTCGACACCGAATTGTGCAAAGGGCATCTGCTCGTCTTTGTAGTTGCCGCCGTACCAAGCGTATTGAGAAGCCGCCTGAACTCCTTCGGTGTTGCGAACCCGGTCCACATACGAAATAGGCAACATCCCAGAGAAACCTTGGCTGTTCATCACAACAATGCGATTTCTCGTTTCGGCCTCTTTGCCCCACACCCCTTGCATGGCCATGTAGCCGTTCAGGACGGTCATGAGTGCAAGACTGAATCCGACCGAGAGAATCGTCAGTATTGAACGCAGTTTGTTCCGTTTGAGATTTCGCCAGATGTAGAACAGCGTTTGCATGATTTACTCCTGCCCGGCGTGCGTCTTTTCGACCAGCACGCCTTTCTGTAAATGCACGGTTTGTTTCGCACGCGCCGCGGCATCTGGATCGTGAGTGACCATGATGATCGTTTTGTGGAATTCGCGATTGAGCCGCTCCATGAGGTCGAGGATTTCGCCCGCGGACTTGGCGTCGAGATCGCCAGTCGGTTCGTCCGCGACGATCAGCGTCGGGTCGGTGGCAATCGCGCGTGCGATGGAGACTCGTTGCTCCTGACCGCCAGACAGTTGGCGCGGGTAGTGGTGTGCCCGGTCACTCAGGCCGACGACTTGCAACGCCGCCTCGACATGCTCGCGACGTTCGCGCCGCGACAGCGATGTCAGCGTGAGCGGAAGCTCAACATTTTCAAACGCCGTAAGCACCGGGATCAGATTGTAGAGCTGGAATACGAACCCGATATGCCGCGAGCGCCATCGAGCCAGCTTACTTTCCGAAGTGGACTCCAAGCTTTGTCCGCAGACGGTCACGGTGCCGGAGGTCGGTCGATCCAGGCCGGCAACCAAGTTCAACAACGTCGATTTTCCGGAACCCGACGGTCCCATTAACGCCAAATAATCGCCTCGCTTGAGTTCCAGGTTGATTCCTGAGAGCACGGGAATGGTGATCGCATCGCGATGAAATTCTTTGCAAACATCCTGGACGACGACAACGGGCTCACCGTTTTCTAAATGTGCTTCCGACAAAGTTGGTCTCCCGAAGCTCAACGTCGCCACGTTCGCCAGAACGTGGGGGGGGGCAAGGTTTTGTCCACGTTCTGGCGAATGTGGCTGCGGTTCTCAAACAGCCGCAACTTGGTTAACGCAAAATTTTTACAAGCTGTCCTGATTCCAAACCTGGCGGGGCGATCACGATTCGCTCGCCGCCAGACAAACCTTCGGTGATCTCCGTGTGTTTGTCACGTTCGCTGCCGGCCTTTACATCTTGGCGACGAATTCGATCTTGTTCGTCCGCAATCCACACGAAGCGTCCGGCATCGTCGGAGCGGATTGCTTCGGTGTCACAAAAGACTCGTCGTGTTTGAGATTCGACCGCCGCTTCAGTCTCGGCAGGCAGGAAGTAGACCGTCGCACTCATGTTGGGAAACAGCCGCGGATCAACGTTGACGATTTCGACCTTCACTTTGATCGTGGCTCGCGCGCGGTCTCCCATTGGGATGATCTTGCGGACTCTGCCTTGATAGCGGAATTTCGGAACTGCATCGACGGCGACCTCAGCGGTTTGGCCGGGTGTCACTCGACTGATGTAGTCTTCCTTCACGTCGCATTCCACTTCCAGGTGTTCGAGATCGGCAACCGTCACGGCCGAACCTCGTCCCGAGGCTTCACCCATGCCGCCCGGGAGAATCGATTCGCCAACCTCAGCATCTTTGGAGATCACGGTCCCGTTGAACGGAGCCTTGATAAACATGTTCTCCTTCATCTGCTCGGCTTCGCGGACACGCGCTTCGGCCAGAGCGATTTCGGCAGCCTGCGAAGCGCGGCGTGCGACGTTCCCGTCATGTTTGAATTTCTTTTCATCGTACTCGGAATCGGAGATCGTCTTGGATTTCCATTGCCGTTCCGCACGTTCCAAGTCGCGATGGCTTTGGGCGATCATGATTTCTTGTTCGGCTGCCGCGGTTTTCGCCCGCAACAGCGATGCCATAACGGCCGCGAGCGAGGCTTCCAAGTCCGCGTGTTCGAGCACTGCCAGAACCTGACCTGTCTCGACGCGACTCCCTTCTTCAACATTCACCAATTCGATCCGCCCGGGAGCTCGAGCACCAATTCTTGCTTGACGACGCGATTCCAAGTATCCGGTGGCAACCACCAGAGCCTCGGCAGATCGTCCGGTTTCCACGGTCACCGAACCGAGACGTACCTCCGGTCGAGACTGGATCATCTCCGGAACGGTCAGCCAATCCTTCCCGACGGAAACCCAGCCATTCTTAGACGCCAACGCGAATCCGCCCAGACCCATAGCCGACAGGACGACCAGTCCGAAGAGCCATTTCGTCCACGAGCGGCGCGGCGGCGGCGCGGATCGGGAGATTCGCAATTTGGCTAAGGCGTCTGGCGATGAACCTGCCGGAGGAAACGGAACGGACATGAATTATTTCTCGACGGGCAGAGGGCAGTCGCTGGATTAAGCAAGTCTCGGCCTAAGAACGCGACAAATGTCCCTTCTCGACGGATCGATTTGCGACAGATGGAAAGTATCAGGCTAATCATCTGCAATCGGGATCGTCAATTGGCTCAGGATTCCGCGTATCTGCTGAATTACGGTTTCGGCTTCGCGCCCCACTCGCCGAGCGTCACATCGATCTTCATGCCGATCCGCTCGCGGAGCTTATCGAGGTAGTCTTTCGAGGCGTCAGATTCGGGCTGGCCTTTGAGCTGGCCCAAAAAGATCATTTCGTCGTTATCGGCACCGCGCAACAATTCGAGTTTGATGACGTCTCCGGGTTGTTTCGTTCCGATGAACTTCACCAAATCCTGGAATGAGTTGACTGGCTTGTTGTCGAATCCGATGACGATGTCTCCCGCCATGAGCTTCGCTCGGTCAGCGGGCGTGTCAGCAGGCACATCGTCGATGCGGCAGATGGGAACGTTGGGGAGCGTCTTCACGCCGAGAAACGCCGAGCCGCGATAGTCCACCGCCAGAGTTGGCAGCGCACGTTGCAGTTCGTCAATCGAATCTTGCGTGACGCCGGGGGTGACGATTTTACCGGTGGCTTGATCCTGCAGCAGGTACAGTTGGGTGAGGCTGCTGACGCGCCGCAGAAATTTGAGACCCTCTTCGCCGCCGCGCCAGCTTCGACCCAAGATCACTAAGTAGGATCGAGTTTCGTCGGGACCGGCAACTCGCAGGCGTCCCATCGCGGTTGAGACTTCGATGGTACCGCCAAGCTGTTTGATCTGAGCAATGGCTCGATCTTGCCGAATGGTGGTCGCGTACTGATCCAACACCGCAGCCGCACGGTTAGCCATGTGACGATTCTTGGACTCGACAAGTTGCTCGAATGCCACTTCAGCGGGCTCGATGAGTTCGTCCTTGCCGGACGTGTACCATGCTCGCAAGATCGTGGTGATGCGGCAGGTCGCTTCAAGACTGCTCGTCGGGACTGCCTTCACCAAAAATTCCGCTGCATCGGCGCCGGCAGCAATCAAGTTTCGGGTTGCCGTTTCCCGTCGCGAAAACTCGGGAGCATTCAGATCGTGAATCGATTGTTCGATTTCATCCGGCGACGGTTTGGGAACGACGACGGCACGCGGAGTGGCAGGCGGGTCATCGGCCTTTGTGGCACCCGCCGCGAGGCCAAGTACGCAGATCAGGTGTAGAAAATGGATTCGTCGCATAGCTCACCCTGCTTCAGGTTACGGCATCAGTCGGTCTGCGCCGAGAGTGGGCTTGGGCAAAGCGATCCGGATTGGGGCTGAGACTTCAAATCGGTCACCGTGTTGGGACTGCAATCGAACATGAAGTTCGAGGTCACTGGTGGTGGGCGTCGACTGCCACGGCAACTCGAAACGGTAGCCGAAACTACCGAGCGTCTTCTGCCAGGCGGCTCTGGTTTTCGCGGCGTCGAATTCCCAGAAACCAAGCTGTTGCTGCTCAGCGGGCCGCGAGCGATCAAATAACTCACACTCCACCCGGCCGGGCAATCGGACCGGCAGGTCGCGATGGTCGATCGCAGTGAAGACCAGCGTGATAAGGTCGTCCCCCGGCATTCCGTCGCGGTCAAAGCCGCCAGTCAACAACGGATTGATCTTCAAGCCCGTCACCTGGAAGTGCTGTTCATCGAATTCGAACGTCGCCTCGTGATTTGCCGGCTGCACGACTTTTTGCTTGAGCGACTCGTTTAGCCGGCGCGCTGCGGTCAGTTCGGAATTCGTCCGGTCGACCTGCGCGTGCAGGGAGCGAAGTTGATCTTCCTGTTCCCGCAACCGGGCCTCAAGCAGATCGACATTGCCCCTGCTCGCACAGCCGGTTGCAGCGATGATCGCGAATACCAACAGTCGAGCAGCGAGCCGCATCCGTGATGGCTCCCTTGAAGTGCAGAGTATCAGCACGCTCCCAAAGGTTACGTCATTTCGCCGGTCTTCACCGGCAACTTCGCAAGTACATGGTCGATGAGGCCATAGTCCTTCGCTTCGTCGGCGGTCATAAAGTTGTCCCGATCCGTGTCGTCTTGCAGTTGATCAAGCGTCTTGCCGGTGTGTTTCATCAGGATTTCATTCATGCGGCGCTTGACGCGAATCACTTCCTTGGCGTGGATTTCGAGTTCAGTCGCGGTCCCCTGCATTCCGGCCAGAGGCTGATGGATCATGATGCGAGCGTTCGGTAGAGCGAATCGCTTCCCCGCACAACCGGCGGTCAGCAGAACTGCACCCATGCTGCTCGCTTGGCCGATGCAGTAAGTGGCCACGTCGCAGTTGATGTATTGCATGGTGTCATAGATCGCCATCCCCGAAGTGATCGAGCCCCCCGGAGAGTTAATGTAGAAATGGATGTCGGCCTTGCTGTCCTCGAATTGCAGAAACAGAAGCTGTGCGACAATGGCATTGGCGACATCGTCATTGACTTGGCTGCCCATGATGACGATCCGGTCCTTGAGCAGCCGGCTGTAAATGTCCATGACCCGCTCTTCGCGGCCACTCTTTTCGACGACCCAGGGAACAAGCACCGACATGGAGAACTCGCTTTCGGAGATATTGTTCAAACTGCTGCTATCGCTCGGTCAGGAGGCCAAGCCAATGCAAGTGGCGGATTACACAATCGCCGGCTTGCTTTCTGGTGGAGCTTTACTGAGTACTTCGTCAACCAGCCCGTAGGACTTCGACTCGGTTGCCGTCAAAAAGCGATCACGAGCGGTGTCGCGGGCGATCACATCAATCGGCTGACCGGTATGAGTTGCGAGGATTTGATTCAGCACCTCCCGTGTGTCAATGATGTCCTTGGCCTGGATTTCGATGTCCGAGACTTGACCGCCAACCTCGCCGTAAGGCTGATGGATCATCATTTTGGCGTGAGGCAAGATGTGGCGTTTGCCCTTCGATCCTCCAGCGACCACAATCGCTCCCCCACTGGCGGCCAGCCCCACGCAGTAGGTCGCGACTTTGCAGTCGATAAACTGCATCGTGTCATAAATTGCCATCGTTGCCGTGACAGACCCCCCCGGAGAATTCACGTACAAGTGGATGTCTTGGTTTCTACTCTCCGATTGCAGAAAAAGCAGCTTCATTACAATCAGGTTGGCGACACCGTCGTTGATGACCCCTTCCAAAAAAACGATGCGATTCTCCAGCAGCAGGTCGCCGATGCCCATCTGACGCTGCCGCGCATATTCGCGACGGGAGTTCTCCCACTGACCTGTCCTGGCCATCCACTGATCCAACATGTTGACTCCTCAAGGCTCGATCCGACGAGTGCGACGAACGATTCATTCGCGCGGCCGTGACCGGGGCGGGTGGGATACCGGATGCTAACAACGACCGTCAAGGGACCTTCTGCAACCGGAATGCCGCCCATTCTGGAATCGACCCGTGTTTCGTCAATCGACGATTTCCGAAGCGGGAGGAATCGCCGTCGTCCGGTTGTGTATCGACACAATCACCAGAAATGCCAGATAGTCGTGGGTGGCGTGAATCACGATTGGAGTCAGCAAATTGTCCGGTTCAGTGAAGGTCATCGCCCAACTGAGATAGCTGCCAGTCACAAAGGCCAACACCGCATACAAGGGCGTGATCCAATGCACGACTCCGAACAGGACATTGCACGACAGCCCACCGATCCACGGCTGCAATAATCCACGAAACAACAACTCCTCTGACACACCTGCCAGGAGTGCCATCAAAATCAAATCATACCAACGCAGGATAGACAGCGACGGAGCCAATTCCCGCGAGAGGAAATCGCGAATTTTGCACAGTTCACCGATGGGAAAGCGATAGGCCAGATAGAACACCAAAAGCGTCGGCACCGCGCCGAGCAATCCCCAGCCAACCGCCAACCAATCCCATGAAAAATGTTCAAGTGGATTGATCTCGAGCAGCCAGCCGACACTCAGGGCTGCCAACGCCAAACTTCCCTCGATAAGGCCAGCGAAGTTTAAGAATTGACTGCGATCACGTTGGTCAAACATGCATTCCTCTGAGTAAATCCAACCCGCTCGCTGAGGACGGTAGCTTCCGTGCGGCGAACTTTCCACAAATCTTTGGGATATCCACTTGATTCCTTCTCTGCTCCGAATCCAACACCCCTTGTGTGAAGCGCGGTTTGATCGTTGGCGAGAATGAAGCCCAAACTGAGATTGCCGCTTTGTGGATCTTTCACCAAGATTCGTGTTGGCGTGTCAGCAAAATAGAGTGGGCCTGAAGTTAATTCAGAATCAGGTCGGCGAAAACAAAAGGCCTCTTAAATGCCATCTGCCGATCTCGCAGCAAGTAGGAAGGTGTTCTGAAATGAAAAGCACTGCTTGCTGTCACATGTATTTTACATTTTATATTATAAGTGCTTCATTGGTGGTGATTGGCTTGTTTGCTGGGTCGGCGCCGAGTGTAGATACGTATTTGTCGAAAATTTATATGCTGAGCGTAGCCGGATACTTCGGCGGTGGTCTGTTTGTCGCAAATTGGCTCTTGTTTCCGTTGTGCTTGAATGCGAGGAGTCGCTGGCTCCCACCCCTGCTGGCGTGGGTTTGGCTGAATTATTTGGTGATTGATTACGCTACATTCAATTTATATGGATTTCATGTCAACTGGCTGTTGATAGAAATGATGGTAACAAATCCCGCGGGTGTTGGTGTTCCAACGTTTGTGCTAGTCGCGGCTGGAATGGTTGCGATGGGCTTGGGGGCCTTGGTAATTTATTTAAAGCGACTTTCTATGCGCGCGCCCGAAAATTCCCGTTTGGTGTGTGCCATTGGTGTGGCGTTGATAATTCCGGCGATCACGGCCAATTCCGTCATACATATCTGGGCCAATCACTACGATCGTGAAGAGATCACCAGTATCGATTCTTTATTTCCTCTCTATTATCCCGTAACCAGCCACAAAAATGGCCCGAAGATCAGCGCATTAATGCCATCAGTGTTTCCCGCGAAGCGTGGGGAACGGATGGAGTTGAGTGTCGAGAATAAAGGCCTCGTGAGTTATCCAGCCGTGCCTCTCGTTTGCAAAAGCGAGAGTTCGAAACCTTCGATCCTGGTCATTGTGCTCGAAAGCTGGCAGGCTGACAGTTTGCGCCCAGAGATTATGCCGAATCTGTGTCATTTTGCCTCTGCGGCAACTCGTTTCGAACGGCATTTGTCAGGGGGGTCAACAACAGTGCCTGGTTTGTTTAGTCTGTTGTTTGGGTTGCATCCAAGCTACTACGACAAATTCAAAGGGACGCCGGTGAGTAATCCGAGTCTGTTTACTGAGACGTTGCACAACCAAGGGTACAGGTTGCGTGTGTTTACATCGAGCTACCTGGAGCGTTTTTCTTTACGTTCTTTGTTTTTTTCCCGTGTTGCCACTGAAGACTATTGCTACGGAAAAGATGACCAGTGGATCGTAGAGCGATTCCTGTCCAACATATCGTTAGAAAAAGGTCATTCTTCGCCTCGATTTGATTTTGTGTTTTTAACGACGTCCCATTCTCCATATCATTACCCTCTTGAATATTCGCGGTTTGTGCCGTTACCTGGAGTTGAAGGCGGGTACGCCCTGAACAAATTTGCGGATTCGAGGCCGTACAAGAATGACTATCACAACAGCTTGTATTATTCAGACGCGCTGCTAAAGCAGGTGTTTGACAAAATGGAGAGTGAAGGCCGGATGGAAAATACATGGATCATTGTGACTGGTGATCATGCCGAAGAATTCAATGAGAATGGACTCGGGTATTGGGGGCACGGCAGCAATTTCACCCGCTGGCAGACTCAGACACCATTGGTGGTGAAGTCGCCGGGGCAATCTGTCGGAGGCGTTGAGTCGCGAATGTCGCTGCATCAAGACGTGGTGCCCACATTGATGGCGGAAGCGTTAGGTTGTAGTTCTCCAGCTGAACACTATTCGAACGGAGCGAATCTGTTCCGGCTTCCAGAGAGCAGAGGAACTGTGCTCTCGTCATATTTCTCAAAAGCTTACTTAATTGATGGTGTCGTGATAGAAAACTCAACGGGGAGGAAGTATGCATTCGACGACATGAAGGACAAGCGGTCACTTCGCGACATACAGGTTATTAAGGAAGTCATGTCGCAAGAAGCGCGATTCCTTCGCTGATCGATGCCGCTCTATGGTGTGTCCATCGACTGGAAGTCACCTAGGCGGCAGTGCGAAGTTGTGCCTCAAAGTCCGTTGTGCAATTTGTACACGCACGGCGACGTCGTCTGCGGGTCAGCGCGTCAAAGGAGTGTGCAACCAATCCAGCTATCGACGATAGAAAATAGACAGGGTCAACGAGGTAATCCCAAATGTTTGTCGACTCTAACAGACCAATTTGCCAAGCGGCCGCAGAGAGTATCAGGACATATCCGAATGTATTGTTTGTCCAAATTAGGACAGCTGTAAAAAATATGAGAAACATCGTTAGCTTGTCAGAAGTCCAACCTAAGGCGTAGATGTCGAAGGTGCCTAGCCCAAGGGCGGTTGGATAAAGCGTGGCACCAAACACGGTTCCAACGACACACATGGTTATGTGGGCGGATTTGGAAAAGAGTGGTCGGCCAATGTGGGCAGACCCAATGACGTGTAGAATTAGGGCAAACGATGGAAGACTGAACCCGAAAGTTAGGCCATGGAGAAAGCGCCCGATTGGGATTCCTTGGAACGGGATCAGCACTGCGGCGGCTCCGAACAGGGGTAACCATCGTGGACCTCGATCTGCTATGCATTTTTGTGCGAGTGCAACTAGAAGCGAGGCGACAAGACCCCAGAGGAGAATTGGATAGAACCATGCGATCATGACTTTGCCTCCAATCGTCGTTCGTGGAGCCAAGGCTCATTGAATTCCAAGTAGCGGATCCTTTCTCGATTCCAAGTGTAAACCAAATGAATGAAGCCGTTGCGACCACGGATCATCGTTGGGTAAGAGAATTCCGTGCGTTGCTGATTTTCAAGGACGACAATTCGCTGCCAATCAGACGTGCCATTATTAGAAATGGCGAGAGTCAGGTTATGACGATCCTCGGAAGTGTCATTCAACGCCAATAAGACTGATCCGTTGGAAAGGCGAAGTCCGGCGAGGCTTGAGTTGGGATTCGGCAATCCAGTCGTCGCGGGAAGGCTCCATGTTTGGCCAGCGTCGAGCGTTTCCTGCCACAGTGTGCCTCGGCGTTGATAGTCTCGGTGATAAACCACGGCCTTTTGTGGGGTGAGCGGAACAATTGTCGGCTGCAATAGCGACGTACCTCCGGCAATGCGTGTCTTGCCCCAGACAACTTTGCCGTGTTTCCAATCCAGCCAAAGGAGCTCCGGAAACTTTACGAATGACTCGTGATAAATCGGAACCGCGATTCGTCCAGAGTTCATCAAAACGGGAGTGGCACGCACGAGCTCACTCAAGTTCGCCAGAGGGCTGAGAACTAATCGTTCACTGTCGCTCCAGGTTTCTCCGCCATCAAGCGAACACTTCACATTGAGCGAACTTCCCGACCAGCCTCCAACCGCAATGCTTACATAAATCAACCAGGTTCGGTCTCGGTGATCTGTGAAGATGACGGGATTCCCAACTTTCTTCACGTATCGAGACAGCTCAGCAGAAGCTGATTGACGATCTACCAACGCGCGAGGAGGCTCCCAGGCCGTATTTGTGCCTGAGGAGTTCGTCTGATTGACAGAACGAGACATCCAAATGGAGACGTCCTTGGCTCCTTCTCGTGAACCCGCATACCAAGCTGTCGCTAACCGTCCATCGGAAAGCTGGCAAATGGAGGGGCAATGAGCGACGCCTAGAGGTTCCGCATGACCGATGAACGCACCGATGAAGTGCGGAGCTTCCTCGTGATTTGCCGGGGGGGCGATGCGGAAAGAATCCTCGCCATCAGTTTGGGCGATTCGATCCGGACGCCGCCATCCCCATAAAATCCCGGCTGATGCTGCCAAGAGAGCCCGGCGCGATATCGAATTCATAACGCCTCAGTAATCCGTGCGAAGCCGGTCGGTTCCTTGCGCGTGCTTGATTCAATAACGCTTAACCCGACTGCGCAAAACGGCTGTCCAGCATGCAAAGACGCCGTTGGTCGCGTTGCTTTTCAACACGCATGTGCTTTTAGGCCAGACGAGTTTTTTCTGTCAACGGCGCTATTTTTGATTTGCCGGCGCGAATCGGAGGGAGAAACGAGGTCTGTGACGAGAGGAATCGAGCGGATTTGACCGTTGTGTGTCGGCTTCATCTTCCGGGTGCCAGCCAGTAGCCTTGAGGTCTCTCAAACCTTGACGGATTCCGCCGCATGAAACGGATCGCTGTTCTCGGATCAACTGGATCGGTTGGCACCAACTGCTTGCAAGTGCTCGCCGCGTTGCCAGAGAGGCTGTCGCTATCGGGAATTACCGCACATCGTCGCTGGCGGGAATTGGCGGAACAGTCGAAATCCAATCATCCTCGCTGGGCGGTCGTTACCGACGATTCGTTGAGCGAAGCTGTCGATCGCGAGGCATTTTCGACGAAGACAGAACTCCTATTTGGTGAGAGCGGCATCGAGCGGTTGTGCTCTGCGCCCGAGGTGGATGTCGTCGTCAGCGCGATTGTTGGAGCGGCCGGTCTGCGAGGGACCTGGATTGCGCTGGAATGCGGCAAGACGGTAGCAATCGCGAACAAAGAGACGCTTGTCGTTGCTGGTTCGCTCGTCATGGAATTGGCAAAACGGACGAACGCCAGGTTGATTCCGGTCGATTCTGAGCACAGTGCGATCTTTCAAGCGTTGCAAGCTGGACGGACAAGCGAGGTCAAACGGGTCGTGCTGACGTCAAGCGGCGGGCCGTTTCGCGGCCGAACGGCGGCACAGCTGCAGGGCGTCACCCCGTCCGAGGCTCTCGCCCATCCGACCTGGAATATGGGACCAAAGATCACGATCGACTCGGCCACGATGATGAACAAGGCGCTGGAAGTCATCGAAGCCAAGTGGTTGTTCAGTCTGCGGGACGATCAGATCGAAGTTGTCGTGCACCCGCAGTCGGTGGTGCATTCGTTCGTGGAGTTCGTGGATGGCAGCGTGATCGCACAACTTTCGCCTCCGGACATGCGTTTGCCGATTCAGTACGCGTTAACGTTTCCCGATCGATGCGAATCGATCGCCACGCCACTCGACTGGAAAAAAGCATTCGACCTGCACTTCGAGCCTCCTGACCTTGATGCCTTTCCCGCATTGCGGCTGGGGTTTGAGGTCGCTTCGCGCGGTGGCACCTGCGGAGCAGTGCTCAACGCGGCGAATGAGGCCGCAGTCGAAAGATTCCTAGCAGGAAATCTCTGTTTCTGCGACATTCCCCGTGCCTGTCGAGCAGTGCTCGACCAACATGACTTCGATGCCTCGCCGTCTCTGTCGGAATTGCTCCGTCTCGATCGCGAGGCTCGCCAGGAGATCGCTCGGTGGACTTGATCGCTGTTGGAATGATCGCCGCGTTTGATTTTTCTAAATTGGGCGCGACCGCTTTGAGCTGGTTGTGGGTCCTTATCGGTTTGGGGCTTGTGATTTTCTTTCACGAACTCGGCCACTATGCCGTTGCGAAGTGGTGTGGTGTGTTTGTGGAACGGTTCAGCATCGGCTTTGGCCCGATTCTGTGGAGCTTCAAAAAGGGAGACACCGAATACGCGCTCTCCGCGATTCCGTTCGGCGGCTATGTGAAGATGCTCGGCCAAGACGACATGGATCCGAGCCAACTCACCACCGAGGAAATCGCCGCGGATCCGCGATCCTACTCGGCAAAGCCGGTCTGGCAGCGGATGGCGATCATCTCGGCCGGCGTGATCATGAATATCTTGACGGGGCTGGTGTTCTTCGCGATCGCCTTCAAAGGCGGCGTGCAGACGCGGCCGGCGCGGCTGGGGCCGATTGTGGTCGGCAAGCCGGCCTGGAAAGCGGGACTGCAAACCGGCGATCTGCTGACGCGGATCAACGGACGCGAGTGCTCGGACTTCGGCGACATTATGCGTGGGGTGGCTCTGACGGGCGGGGATGTTGAGATCGAAGGCATTTACCGTGACGGTCGGACGTTCAAGAAGACACTGACCCCCGACAAGTCGGATACGCGGCGGATGATCGGCGTGGCACCTGGCTGGGATTTACGATTGACCGCGCTGGGCGAGGAAAACGGGCCATGTACCCTCTTGGGAACTCCCGCCGCGGAAGCGGGTCGGTTTCAACCGAAGGACCGGATCGTCGAAGTTGGCGGCCAGGCGGTAAAGAGTTTCGCGGAATTGCAAACGCTGTTGTCCGAACGTCGAGCCGAAGAATTGGAGTTTGTTGTCGAACGCGGTCCGGCAGAAAAGCGGGAGCGAGTGTCCATTTCGGTCGCTCCGAATCGTTTCCGTCGGCTGGGGCTGTCGATGGATATTGAGAAGATCAGCGCGATTGAAGCTGACTCGCCCGCAGATCAAGTGCAGCTCAAGCCGGGAGACAAGATCGCCAAAGTCGATGGCCAAGAAGTCGGTAAGGAAATCGATCCGGTCGACCTGCCGGACTATTTCCAGAGCCGACATGGTCAAATTGTTTCGATCGAATACACCCGCGAAGTCGAAGGGACGAAGAAAACGCTTGTCGCCAATCTGACTCCGCGTAACCGTACCGGCTGGACGGATCGTTTTGAGCTCAAAGATTCGCCGCTTTCGGTGCCGTCGATTGGTGTCGCGTACCACCTCACATCGCGCGTTCTGAAGGTTCAATCCGATAGCCCCGCCGATGGCAAGATTGCCGCCGATGAAACGATCACGGCCATTGAACTCGTCTTGCCGCCCGATGCGAAGGATGATGGATTCAGCGCGGCGTTTGGCTCGATGAAGTTCGAGGTCACCGACAAACAGCCACACATTTGGGCTCAGGCATTTTGGCTCATGCAGATAGCGCCCACTCGGCACGTACGACTGACGGTCGCCAGCAACGACCAAAAACGAATTGTAGAACTTGAACCGGCTCGCGATCCGAACTCGTCGCTTTTTTTCCCCGACCGAGGTTTTGTGTTCGATGACGAATTTACGATTCAACGGGCCGACACATTTGGCGAGGCGTTCGCGATGGCAGCCGGTCATGCACGCAGCACGGGAGTCGAAATCTATCTGACGCTCCGCAGCCTTGTCCGCCGTGACTTGTCGTTCAAAGAATTGCATGGCCCGATCGGAATCGCCAAAGTCGCTCACCAGTTCGCCAGCCAAGGACTCAGCCCATTGCTGTTGTTCTTGGGCTTTCTAAGCGTCAACCTCGCGGTACTGAATTTCCTGCCGATCCCGGTGCTCGACGGTGGTCACATGGTCTTCTTGTGCTGGGAGGCGGTGACACGTAAGCGTCCCAGCGAGCGAGTGTTGATCGGTGCCACCTATTGTGGAATGGCCTTTGTATTGGGTTTGATGGTGCTGGTGATCTACCTAGACTTGTTCGTGCATACGGGCGGGCCGAAGTAGCTGACGGTCCGTCGTGAGTGACGGGAATCGATGCATGTCCGGGAAACGAGACAGTGGAAGCGAAGCGGTTTCCTGGTTGGCGACCGGGGTCGTTTGTTTTCTCGGTGTTCTCTTCTGTGGCGTCATCCTGCTGACGTTTGCGAATGAGCCGGGTAAGCCAATTCTGGTGATGTCTGGCGTCTTCGTCGCTCTGGCAGTAGTGCTTTATGTGCTGCGTGAAAAGCCAAAAGACGCAATCATAAACGAAGAGGAAAAATGGTTTGGGCTGTTTCGCAAGCCGAAGGCATTTACGCGTTACAAGCTGACTCGGCATCGCAAGCCAAAGATCGTGCAGTTCGGTACGAATGCACCGCCGACTGCCGACCACATTCGGGAAATCAAAGAGGCCAACGACGGCATGAACAACTGGACACCGCCAGAGACTGCCCCGCATCACCTTGAGAAGCGGTAGGTCTGGCAGTTCGGCATGGCTCGTCCGGGATTGATGTCCGTTGGCGAAATCCAGTTCCCACGGACAGGCTGAATTACCCGGCGGCGGCCATCGGGCTGGCAATCTGGAAACCGCCTTGCTGAAAGAAGATGGTCAGCTTCAGCAGGCTGTCCACCAAATCACGCATGAAGCAGTCAGAGACTTGACTCAGTTCGTGCAACACCAAATCGCCGGCGATGAATTCCAGCGCATCGGCGAGATTGGCCGCGTCCTCGTCGCTGACCGTCAAATGGTGCAGACTGTCGTCGTAAAGTTCACGCGGGTGTTTCGGTTCCCAACCGTTGTCTTGCGCCCAGTCGAGCAGATCGATCCACAGGTTGGAATCGATGGTGTAGCGGTCGAGCGGTCCTTGCAAGCGGATACAGTTCACAGCACACCTCCGTATGTTGCTGATCATCCCGCCATGCACCCGGTCACAGTTGGCCGCGTGCGAAGGGGGGCATGGTCGCAGACAAGCCGGCGTGCGCCAACCGTCCCGAGGCCCAGAAGCCTCAGGATGGCGGCGAGAATTCCGAATGAAAAGCCATACACCTCAACACAGGTGAGAATCTCACAGAATAGAGGTCGCTGATCGACTTCGTGACCTCGACGATCGACTTGATCGCCGGATCAACGTTTGCATGGGCTTCAACGGTCGTGCTGCTGTAAGCCCAGCTGTGCGCGCCCGAACCATCTTAGTGGGCTGCGGCCAGGCACCGTTCTTGACGCTGACCAGCCGCGAGTTGTTTTAGGAATTCTGCGGCAACTCGCCGAAGAGGTACGGGTCCAGGTTGTCGTTCGTGGCATCAACAATCCCGGTCAACGTTGTTTTCTGCGTCATTTGGTTCGTAAAAGCGGTGGTGTCGGTCGTGCCTTCGACCGGTAATTTGCCGTCGTGCTGAAATTTGCACAGGCCCATTTGGTGACGAATCATTTGCAGATTCTGCACGACAGAGCTTTCTTTCGCGTCCTTCGACGCTTGGCTGAATTGTGGCAGGACCGTAGCGGCGAGAATGCCGAGGATGACGACCACGATCAAGACTTAGGCCAGCGTGAAGCCGGTCCGACGTGAACGATTTCCAAGTTTCATTTGCGTGCTCCTCGTGCGACGATTCAAACGCACCCCAAGGGGATTCGGGCCTTGGTTGTTGGAGAGCGATTCACATCGCAACAAATCCTTGTTTCGCAAACTGATCGGGACTTAGCACGATCGAATCGTCCTGCGGCACTCTTTATTTCGAGGCGTTTTCAATTAGCCCTCTCACCGGAGCTTTCCCGAACAGGCCAAACTTAGGTCGAACTGATCATTGGTCAAAAAAGGGGGCCCATTCTTGAGCCGCTGGATGGATTTGGCCGACAATCTGAGAGGAACCTGGCAGTCGAATCTTGTCTACGGGATGCGCACACCTCCAACCCCCGACATTTCAAACCATTCGATGTGCGGTTTGGCACGACTTGGCATCAGCACTGGCAAAGATGATGAGAAATCCGATGGTTCAACGCCGAAAACTTAAGGTTGCCAGAGAATTGCCGTGCGTCATCGTGGGTGCCGGAGCGGCGGGAATCGGCGTTGCTCGGGCTTTGCAGGAGGTTGATGTCTCGGCCGTGATTCTCGAACGCCATGAAATTGGCGGTTCGTTTCGTCGCTGGCCGCGTGAGATGCGATTGATCACGCCGTCGTTTCCATCGAACTCGTTCGGCACGCTTGATCTGAATAGCATTGCGATCGGCACTTCGCCGGCGTTCACGCTCGAATGCGAGCATCCGACCGGCAGGCAATACGCCGATTATCTGAGATCGGTCGTCGAGTATTTTCACCTCCCCGTGCAGACTGGCGTCGATGTGTTGTCGTTGACGGCACGCCCCGGTGGTGGCTTTGAGCTGGAAACCACCTGTGGACGAATTCGAGCTGCCACTGTCGTCTGGGCAGCTGGCGAATTTCAATATCCCAAACGGCAGTCATTCCCGGGCGCAGATCACTGCGTCCACAACAGTCGAGTGAAATCTTGGAAGCGTTTGGCAGGTGATGAATTCATCGTGATCGGCGGTTATGAAAGCGGAATCGATGCCGCCGTACATCTCGCGAACGCCGGCAAGAAAGTCCGTGTGCTCGAACGGAACTCAGTTTGGTCGAGCGACGCGAGTGATCCCAGCATCGCATTGTCGCCATTCACCTGGGACCGGTTGCTTGAGGCTCCCGAAAAACTCATCGAGCTGATTGACAAAGTTGAGATTGAGCGGGTCGAGAAGCAGCGCGGTGGATATGCGGTGATCGAGACTTCTGGAGAACGTTGGTTGACCAAGCGAAAGCCGATTATGGCGACCGGCTTTGAAGGCAGCCCGAAGCTGATCCGCGAATTCTTCGACTGGCGAGAGGATGGTGTCCCGCGACTCAATTCCGTTGACGAATCGACGGTCGCACCGGGGCTGTTCCTGGTTGGTTCGCTGGTGCGGCACGAGCGGCTGGTCTTCTGCTTTATCTACAAATTCCGCCAGCGCTTTGGTGTCGTCGCCAACCAGATCGGCCAGCGGTTGGGAGTCGACACATCCGCCTTGCAGAAGTATCGCTTCTGGGGAATGTACCTGGACGATCTCACCTGTTGCGGCAGCGAATGTGTCTGCTAGCCCGCGATACGCAGCGGCAGTTTCATTTCTTCGGCCTTGACCGCGACGATGGCGATCCCCAACTTGTCGGCGAGTTCGATGACCTCTTGCTGGTCGAGCAAGATTGTCATGCCAGCTTCGATGGCGAGGACTCGGCCACCCGCTTCGTGCATGGTCTGGATCGTCTTGAGGCCGATGGTTGGCATGTCAAATCGCAAATCCTGCTGAGGCTTTGCGACCTTCACGACCGTGAATCCGCGACGGCAGAGTTCTCCCGCGCGGCGGATGCAGTGATCGGTTCCCTCTATCGCCTCCACGGCGATCACGGCCGAGTCGTGGACGACAACCGACTGGCCAATGTCCAGGCGACCCATTTCCTTGGCCATTTCCCAGCCGAAGCGGATGTCCGTCCATTGCGCCGACGTCGGCTTGCGGCGCGTTAAAAAGCCATGTTTCACGAGTAACTCCGGACAGTATTTGAGGGCCGATTCAAAGTGAATGTTGTCACGTTCGAACTCACGTATGACCGCCAACAGGAGTGTGTCATCTTTTTTGTCGGACCAGAATCGCAGCATCATGTGCAGCGTGCGCCAGTCGGGTACGAGTTTGCCCCACAGCCATTTCTGGAAGAGTGCGACCTTTTCGATCTTCCCAGCCATCACGACATGATCGACTTTGGCCCGCCGAAACAATCGAATCGCGCGGCCGATTTTTGAGAGTGGCGTTGTAGCAAAACTTTCGCAGAGGTCGGGCAGCTCCTCGGAAAAAAGCCCCTCGACGCCCACGCCATGCACGGAGTGCCCTTCGCGACGGGCAGACTCGGCGAACACGATCGGAAAGCGTCCCGCCCCAGCCAACAAGCCGATCCGTTGGCCGGACGAGTATCCAGTCAGTGAAAGTGTCGGTGCGGAGAGTTGGCTGTTCGAGAACATTGGTCATTGGCTCAAGCGGCAGTCGTTTCGATCAGCGAATCCGACAATTGGTCACGGAGTTCGTTCAGTTGCTTGGTCAACTCATGAACTTGCCGTTCGAGTTGCCGAAGTTGAGTCCTCATTTCGGGAGCCTTCTGGATCGTCATCATGACTTTGAATTGTTCGTCAATCGGTCCAGCAGGAGTTCCGACGTGGGTTTGACCATCCGGGACGTTCTTGTGGACTCCGGCTTTCGCGGCCAATGTGCAACCGGTCCCCAGATGCAGGTGATCCGCGATCCCGACTTGCCCAGCACATCGGACGTAATCTCCTGTCGTCACCGATCCGGCCAATCCGACTTGTGAAACAAACGCGTTGTGTTTTCCCAGCTCGCAGTTGTGAGCGATCATCACGAGGTTATCGAGCTTGGTTCCTTCACCGATGATGGTCGGTCCGACCATGCCGCGGTCGATGGTCGTGCAAGCTCCGACCTCGACGTCGTCATCAATTCGCACGGTACCTAACTGCGGGATCTTTACGAACCGGCCCTGCTCAAAGCGATAACCGAACCCGTCCGCGCCGATGACGGCATTCGCGTGGATCAGAACGCGACTGCCGATCGTGATGTCCGGGTACAGCACCGCGTGTGGATGAATGGTCGTTTGATTGCCGATTTGACTGCCGGCTCCGATGACGACGCCGGAATGAACGTCGCAATCGCAGCCGATGACGACATCCGGCCCTACGACCGCCCCAGGGTGGATATTCGTGTTCGAGCCGATGGTCGCCGACGGATCGACGTGAGCGTGCGGCGAGATGCCGATTGACAGACGCGCACGCTGCGGCCGAAAGAATTTTATGGCCTCGACGAACGCCGTCAGTGGATCGGCCACGACGATGAACGTCGTGTCGTTTAATGCCATCAATTGTTGAGCGGCTGCCAATCGCTCGGCATCGACCAGCACGACTCCCGCCAGGCATTTACTGAGTTTTCGCAAGTTTTGGTCGTCGGCGACGAAGGTGACGTCATCCGAGGCAGCCTTCTGTAAGGCCTTCGCGTTGGTGATTTCGCGTTCGCGATTTCCGATGACTTCTCCGCTGAGTTGTCTGGCCAATTGATCCACGGTGATCATCATGAGGCGTCCTTTCCGCTGAGAGATTCGACGGGGGCCCGATTCGCTCCGGCTTCGCCGAGTTGTCGGGTTTCTAGCCCAAAAAAAAAAAATGAGGCAAGACTGCTTCGTCACCTCCTGGAGCCGACCCTTTCGATTCACAGGATCGCTCGCGAGAATCTCATCCGATTCACGACCCCCGAGATGCCACGGAAATGGATGCGACTGAATCCTCTACGAATTCCCGGCGAAAGCCCGGGGATACCGAACGCCAGGACGATGCCGCGCTGACAAAGTCACTCGCACTCAGCCAAAGGCGAGTCCCGACGGTCAGCGTGCCGGGATTGATAATTCTGCGATGCCTTGGCGAAGGGGCGTACGGATCGGTGTGGCAAGCCCGCGAGAAGAACACGGGCAAGTTGGTGGCTGTCAAAGTTTATTCGCATCGCGGGGGATTGGATTGGTCGTTGCTGAGCCGTGAAGTTGAAAAGTTGGCGATCCTTTACACGTCGCGAAATGTCGTGGGATTGTTGGAGGTGGGGTGGGACAGCGATCCGCCGTATTACGTGATGGAGTATCTGGAGCGTGGATCGTTGGCCGCACTGCTGGCTGATGGTCCGCTTGCGGCTCAGGAGTCGGTTCGCATTGCGAAAGGGATCCTGGCGGCGCTCGTGCATGCTCACGGAAGTGGAATTCTGCATTGCGATTTAAAGCCCGCCAATGTGCTGCTCGATGCAGATCTCGAGCCACGGTTGTGCGACTTTGGTCAGTCTCGACTTTCGTCTGAGCAAACTCCGGCTCTTGGTACATTGTTTTACATGGCTCCAGAGCAGGCCGACTTGCAAGCCATTCCGGATGCTCGTTGGGACGTCTATGGGCTGGGGGCGGTGCTGTATCACCTGTTGTGCGGAGCCCCGCCGCATCGCACTCCGGAGGCCGAGCAACGCCTCGAATTGGCGAGTTCACTCGAAGAGCGACTGGCGGCGTATCGCCAATTGGTGCGTGAAGGAGCGAAGCCGTCGGCGCATCGTCGTCAGCTCGGCGTGGACCGGCGTCTGGCGGAAATCGTTGATCGATGTCTCGAACCGGACCCGACGAAACGATTCGCCAATGCGACAGCGGTTCTCGACGCGATTGGCCAGCGCGAGCGGGTGCGATCATTTCGTCCGCTGTTGGCTTTAGGAGGGCTCGGCCCCGTCCTGTTGATGGTGGCACTGGGAATGTTCTATCTCGACTCGATGCGTGACGCCGTTGACTCGGCGACTCGAAATGTTACGACTCGGGCACTGGAAAGCGACGTGCTCTCTGTGGAGATTCTCGCGCGGAGCGTCGCTCGCGAAATCGACAAGCGCACCGCTGAACTTTCTAAGATCGCCGACGATCCGATTCTGGTGAATGCCATCCAATCCGCTGTTGCTCGCGATTGGCGGGAACGGGCGGAATTGCGACTGTTACTGGCCCAGGAGAAATCGCGAGCGGACGAGGCGTATCGTCGCTTGGGGCTCAACCGCGATGGCAGTTGGTATCTCACTGATCATCGCGGCATCCAACGCTGGCGCGAGCCGCAGGAAGAGAAAACGTTCGACAAGAATTTTTCGTATCGCGATTACTTTCACGGTTTGGGAGACCAGTTCGATGAAGGGACGGTGCCTTCGGACATTCAACCGATTTCCAAACCACACGTCTCGCTGTCGTACAAGAGTCAAGCCACGGGTCTCAACATGGTCTCGCTGACCGTGCCGGTGTGGGATGAACCGCATGAGCGTGTGATTGGAGTCCTTGGACGATCCATGGAATTGGGGAAGTTGCTGTCACCCTATGTGCCGGGCCGTCACCCTGACGCGGAAGCCGATGAGGAAACGGACAGCTCTCGCAAAATCGTGTTGATCGATGATCGAAACTGGCAACTGCTCGACCATCCGTGGATCAGCGATAAACGCCGAGACGACCCGGTTCAAGAGGGAGTGCCGGTATTGCGGCTGTCGGAGGAGACCATTGAACAACTCCGACCCACTTCCCGGCCAGATGAGGCAGCTGATTCGTCAGTCGTGATTCAAATGCGCAACTATCGTGATCCAGCCGGTGAATTCGATCCGCAGCAATACGGCGGCGAATGGCTGGCCGCGTTCTGCCGCGTTGGCGACACTGGCTGGTTCGCGATTGTGCAAGAACGCAAATCGGCGGTACTCCGTCCAGTGGCCGCGATGGCCGCGCGGTTGCGCCGCGACGGTGCCTGGGCTCTGATCATCAGCGGTGTGCTCATCGGCACGCTCTGGTTGGTTGTGCTTCGCGGCCTCAAAGAACGGAGTGAACGCCCGGCATTTACCGCGGGTGACTCGCCTGACGACGCCGGCGCTTGATTTTCCTTCAGCGCCGCACAAACCACCACGCCAGCCAGCACAGCAGTGGAAACAGGACGAACAGAATCCCAAACGTGGTCCACTGCGAACGTCTTTGGTCTGGCCAGCGTCCCATGTCAACTCTCAAATGCGATCGAACTCTCAATCGAACCGAACAATATTTTGATAACGCTTGGTTCGCAGCGTCAGCGTTCCACCGCAGCCGGGAGGCAGATGTACTGCGACTCGGCGATCGTTGATGGGGCGCGTTTGACCGTCCAGCGTCAATGATTCGATCTGATGCTCACCATAGGCTCCGGCCTGGACGAGCACGGCGCGCGATTCCGTCTGATGCACATTCACCAGCGTGACTCGGACCTCGTCGCCAGTCAGGCGATCGACGAGAGCCGCGACATCGGCAGGCAATCCGGGACGTCTTTGGTGTGGATCAAAATAACGCAGCCGGGCATGCAGTGGAGAACCGTTCTTGCCGGGACTGATTCCGCCGAGCACCAAATGAACCAAGCTGTCGACCGAGCAGGGATTGAATTTCATTGGGTCGTCAGACAAGCGTGTGTCGGGAGTGGTGGTGTCCTGCCTCATGGCGGCCACATGCAAGCGGATACGGTTCAAGTCTGCTCGCAGCGCGGACTCGGCATACGTTGGTGCTCGACCGTGGAGGTAGGCGATCCACGGATTATTGGCAACTCGCCCGAGGTCATCGTCGCGCATTGACCAATACGCGATTTCGAGCAGCCCCGGCTGCCACGGTTCGGATTGGAAGTCGTACCAACCTTGATCGCCGTACATGTGCGGGAACTGTTTCTTGCCGTCGATCTCCTTCGCGTTCGCGCTGACGGCGTCGATCTGCTTTCGCCAGACATCGACGTACTTCTGATTGCCGCTCAGCAGCAGTGCATTGCCGAATCCGATCAGACTCAACCTCACCGTATTGCGATGAGCCTTCTTGCCGGTGACGGGATCGGTGACGGTGAAGCCCCAGCCGTAGGTGCCGCCGTACCACTTGCCGTTCGCGTCGCCGCCGATCTTGCCGTCGCGGCCGATGTTCGACGGGAGGATGCCGTTGTTCGCGGTGGCTCGGTCGCACCACGCATTGACGTACTCCAGCAGCCAGTTCTTGTACTTGTCCTCGTGTGTGGCCGCGAAGGCGTTGAACGCCAGCGATGTCGCCAGCATGTTCTGCGGATGATCGCCCAGCGTGTCGGTGTATTCCTCGAAGTGCTTGAGCATCTCGGCAAACGTCCGCTCGCCGTGCCCCGGTTTGAAGCGGCCTTCGATTTCGATCGGATCACCCGCCCAATCGAGCGCCGTCGCTTTGCGCAGCAATGGCCCACGGCTGCCGTTGAACATGCTGCGGATCAGTTTCAATTTCTGGTCGTAGTTCGCCGTCGCGGTGTGATTGAGCGGGTTGTCGTCTGCCGGTACGTAGAAGTCGGCGAAACGGCGCGTCCGCTCGGAGAACTTCGGGGCGTGCGGAGCGGACAAGCCCATCACGTTGAAGACGCATAATCCCTCGCCGTTGTGCAGCCAATCCATCATCACGGGGAACTCGCGGTAGTACATTCCATCGCGAGCGAACTCGACCTCTTTCGTCTTCGCCGCGGTGAATTGCCGCAGGTGTCCTTCCCACGCCTTGTGGACCATGTCCCGCACGACATCCGGCCCGCCAAGCGCGTGCAACAGCGGCCAGTCCTGCAAGTTCTCGATCGCGTCATCCGGCCCGTCGTCGCCTCCCCAACGCTCGACGCATTCGAGGTAGCCGCGGTCATCGAAGTACCGCTGAAAAAACTCTTGGCACGCGATGGCGTTGGCCTTCAACAACTCCCGTTCGAGCAATGCCCAAGCCGGAGGAGACATGGGAGTCTCGAGCACGATCTCCGCAGCACGAACCTCTTGAACTCCGGCAGCCAGCCAAAGCAAAGCGACAAACCATTGAGCCAAGCGTGTCATCAGCAACTCCTCGAACGAAAACCGCCGCCCAGAAACTGCCGAGCGGCGGGTAAAGCTCATTCGATGGCCGCAAAGAACGCAAGGATCACAAGAAATCGTGACGATCACAGATCAACTCTGTGCGCTTCTTTGTGCTCGATATGGCACTTCTCAACCGACAACCTCCTTGTCCGTCTCCGGCGCGGCGGGATTGTCCGGATCGAACCATTCGGGCTTGAAGGCGATCCGCTTCTTGTGCTTCATGGCGAGGTTCGAGGTCAGGGCCATGATGGCGTCAGCCATTGCGACGGTGCCGTTGCAGCGGAGGCCGCCATCCTTTGGCGGAGCGTTGATGTTGTTACGGATGCAATGGCAGAAGTGCTCCATCTCTTCGGTGTAGCCGCGGCTGATCTTCTCGACGGTTGCTCCGGCTGCTGCGGCGCTCGCGGTTGGGGCCAGGCTCGCGCTTGCCGAAAGCACTGGGCCGCTGTCGTTGCCGTTGATGACGTACAGTCGCTGCTCAAGGCCGCCACCGCCCGTCTCCGGGCTGGCCTCTTTGTAGAGCATCGCTTGTTGCTCGGTCTGCACGATCAGCGTGCCTCGGCTGCCCATGACTTGCTCGCCGTACGGTTCGAGGCGATTAGTACTCAGCGATGAGTAGGTCACGATCGCAACGTCATCCGGGTTGTCCTTGGCATCGTAGTGCGGGCCGGGGAACTCGAAGGTGACGTAGACGTGATCGTCAATCTCACGTTTATCTTCCTGCTTGTCCTTCGAGCCGACATTCTTCACGCCGTAAAAATTCTTGCCGCCGTACCCGCTGCAAGCGATCGGCTTGACCTTGCCGAGGAAGATGCTGCTGGCGTCAAGCTGATGGCTGCCAAGCTCCGCCATCAAGCCGCCGCCGGTCGCGTTATAGACTCGCCAGTTGACGAGATGCTCGACGTCATCGAAGCCGAAGCTCTTCAGATACTCGGTTTTGTCCTTAAGCGCTGCGAGGTCTTTCGGATCGATCTTCTTGTTCCAGGAATCGCGGCCCGGAAAACTATTGTTGCGATGCCACTGAGCTCGAATGTGCTTGATGTCACCGAGCAGTCCCTGCTGAATGACGCTGTAGGCATTTGCATACAACACGCTGTAGTGCCGCTGATGCCCGACCGCCAACAGCTTGCCGGTCTCATTCGAGGCTTTGATCATGTCCTTGCAAAAGCCGACAGTCTTGGCCATCAACTTCTCGCAGAGGACGTGCTTGCCCGCCCGCATCGCTTCGATGGCCAGCGTATGGTGCGAGATCAACGGCGTCGCGATGACGACCGCTTCGATCTTCGGATCAGCCAGCAGAGCTTTGTAGTCGTCATAACGTTTGATCTTCATCGCCGTCGATTCGCCGAGCTTCTTGATGAGTCCGACTCGATCGTCGTTCCCGTCCCCATGCAGCGCGCGAATTAAATTCGTGGGCCGGATGTCGGCAACCGCGACGATCTCCATGTACTCCGGCGGATGCTGAGTCAACAACACCGAACCTTCGTCGCCAGTCCCGATAAACCCAACGCGGACACGTTCCCCCTTCAGCTTTTCGTAGCCGAAGTACGCCGCGCCGAGTCCCGTGCCCGCCGCGCCCAGTCCGGTCAACAACTCGCGCCGGGTGAACCCGACCGCCTCGTTGAAATTGTCCTTACCCATCTGCTTTTGTTCTGGCGTGAGTTGCATGATTTTGTCCCTTGTCGTTGGTCCGTTGTCCGTGTCGAGCATTTTTGCGACGAGTGTTGTCGTGTCAAAGTGTTTTTTTGCGTTTTCCGTCAGGCCGTCGGGGTGGAAGTCGAACTAGTCGTAATTCCGCAGCACGATTTCTTCCGGCAGCGGAACTTCGCCACAATTCGATCGAGGCCGAACCATTGGCCGGTCGGGAGGGCGGCAATCGCCAAAAGTGCCATAACCTCGATGAAGTTCTTATTGACAATCAAACTGTGCTCCGGGCCGGGGGCATCGGGGACTCCGGGCCACGGGGGCATGGCGAGGTAGAACATAGTCAGCATGACCGCGCCGCCGATCGCGGCGAAGCGGGTCCCCAAACCGATCAGCAGCAGCACGCCGAAAACGGTCAGCCCCCAGATCGTCTGTTTGTTGATGCGGTCCATCGGCGACGCCGGCAGTCGCACAGGGCCGTGAACGAGTTGTTCAGCGGTGAGCAGCTTTTGTCCCGCAACTTTGAGTTCCGCGTCGAGCGCCTTCACCGGGCCGATCAATTTTCCTCGGAGCTGTTGCAGTTCGTACCATTGCTTTTGCAGGTGCTCCTGCGGGAATTGCATGGCCGATTGCTGCTTGGCTTTGGCGAGGTTGGCTTCGTACTCGGCGATCTTTTCCTGATAGACCTTCACGTCCCGCGGCGGGTCGTTGAACAGAGCAAACGTCCGCTCGGTCACGGACGGGTCAGTTGCCGCGTTGTTGCCGATGATCGCTACGGCCAGACGATCCTTGAGACTCATCGTCTTCGGATCAGTCGCGCGGTTGTACAACGCCACCACGGCGTCGCGGTACGCTTTGACCGAGTTCTGCTTCGCCTCCGGCGCCGATTCGTCGATCTTCGCCAGGGCGAGCAGTGCCTCACGCTCCTTCGCAAGCATTCGCCAGTTGCCGGGACAAATCAACCGCTTGGCTTTGGCATCGAACGAGATCACTTTGCTGACGTCGAACTTCAACTGTTTGGAAAGATTCGCGTCGAAGACGACCCCTTCCGGCAGGGCATCGAGTGGCACACGATAATCCGCCGCACCGTTGAGCATCTTCAACAGGTCCGCTGACTGCTTTTCGTCCAACTGATAGTGAGCCGTGAAGCGGGCCGTCCAGTCATCCCACTTGTCCGCGACCTTCCCCTTGTCGAGCCATTCGAGGTCATTCGGATCGCCGGTCATGTTCCGGAACGTGTTCCGAAACGGCCCCTGAGCGTTCCTGAGGTAACCCTCAGCCGACCACGGTGTCGGTGTGCTGAGCGTGTTGATCTTCCACAACCCCTCGTACAGGAATTGCCAGCCGATCGAGAGACGCAGCAGCACGACGAGGATGATGGAAACGCAGCAGATGTTCTTCGAGTCTGTCATTGGTCATTCCAAAAGATCTGTTCCGGCGAGATTCCCAAGTTCACGGGCTTAAGCCGCTGCCCGCCTGTTGGGGGCGGGATCAAAAGTGCCGAAACGGATCGGTGATTAGAGCAATATCGCTCCGCCAATTCGACTCCGCCGACGAAGAACGCGGTCGAGAGTGCGTCCGCTTCGGCGGCGGTTGGTGCGAGAACCGTCACAGACAGCATGTTCTCCACCGGCCAGCCAGTGCGCGGGTCTATGATATGACCGTATCGTTTTCCCTCGAAGCGAAAATGTTGCACCGCGGTGCCGCTGGTCGCGAGCGCCTGATCACGCAACAAAATCGTGCCGAGCCGTCGCTGAGGCAGCAGAGGATTCCGCAATCCGACCGGCCAACCAGGCAGTCCGTTGTGTCCGCCCTGAGCGATCACGCTGCTGTGTCCGCCTTGGATCAGCCACTCGGTGAGCTCGTGTTCGAGCAGGATCTCTGCTGCGCGATCCAGTGCGTACCCTTTGCCGATGCTGCCGAGATTCAGCTCGACGCCGGGTCGCGAGAATGCGATACAGCCGTCGGCCATCTCGACATGCTGCATCCCCAGCAGCTTGAGTCGTTCCGCCAACTCCGCGTCGGTCGGTAAACGCACTTCCTTCCGGCATTGCCGCCAAAGTGCGATTAACTGTCCCGATGTCGGGTCAAAGCCGCCCTCCGTCTCGAGTGAGATGTCTCTTGCTCGACAGAGCAACCCGAACAGCCGGTCCTCAACTTGGACTGGGCGCGATGCGGCGACTTGGTTGAGTTGCGACAACTCGGTGTTCGGCCGATAGACGCTCAGCTGGTCTTCCAGCAGATGCACGACATCCAATGCTTCGCTCGCCCATCGCAGCGGCTGCCGAGGATCGTCGGGAAGAGCCTCGTTGAGGATCACCGCAAAGTCAGTGGCCATCGCCGCCGTCGCCAACCGAATTGTCGCCCCACTGGTCGGCTCGCGACGCGGTTCGTCCTCGGCACCGAAGAGCGCGTCACCGGTCGCTTGGCCGACAGCAACAATTTCGTCCCGCAGCGCGCGGCCTGCCAGAAAATCACGGCGACTCGGTTCAGGATCGGAATGTCCCATTAGCGTTCGCGCCACAAAATATCGTTGCTGATACCCAATCGCTTCTGAGCTTCAGCAATGTTCGCTCGAAATCGGACCGCGTCAACGGGGTACCCGGCCGTTGGCTTTAAGTTAGGAACGTGATCGGCCCAGAACTGGTTGAAGGCGTGCATCGACAGCTCGCGGACGTACTTGCAGACCAGCGACGCCAGCGCGACGGGAAAGTTCGCTTCCGCTTTCATCTGGAATCGCAACTCGGTCGAGCCGACTCGGTACACGCTCCGCTCTCGCGACTCTCCGACGGCAAAGACCAGGCGATCGTCGAGCACTTCGGCCAGCAAGTCGTCGTATCGATTGCGGCCACCGTGCTTGTCACAGATCACCAGCGTCAGACGTTCGTCATCCGGATTCCAGACAGAACGGAGCAGATTCAAGCTAATCCGCGAGAGCGCGAGGGCTTTGTTGTCGCACTCCCGCACGATGACATTGAACCGCTCCGGTTGCACAATCTCGCTGCGAATCGCTCGGAGTGTGACATTTGCTCGCCGACAGCATTCAAGCCACTGCGTCGCGATGTCGCCAATCAGTGAGGCGTCAATTTCCGTCGGCAGTGCGAGCTCTCGGATCAGCCAGCCTGGCGGATTGCTGACAGCCGATGATCGATAACCCTCCTCCCGACCGGCAGAGTCACCGAATTGACTCACTGAGCGGAGCACCTTGTCAAGTTGTTCCAACGTGCGCGGCGTTTGTCCCAAGAGCCGCAACGCGCTGAGTACCGACTTCTCCAACGCTGCCAGCCCTTTCCCCGGTGAATAGACCTGCTTCGAGTCGGCAATCTGCAACCGCAATGGTTCTTTCGTGGGTGCCTGCGACGCGATGCCAGCCATCGCGGCCCACAGATCGAACTCGCGCGGCGGACCGGGCACTTCCCAAACCGTGACCGTCACCACAAGCGGGCCAAGGTTGGGACCAAATCCCGCTTCATCCATGCCGATCAACAAGCCCATCGTTCCGCGCCTCGCTGTTCGGAGGCAGGCCTGATTTGCCCAACTCCGTCGTTCGGAGCATGACCGATGGCGGGCGATTTGAGAATTGTCAGCGGGTTTCGACGTGTGCCGATTGGGCCACATCGCTGCGATGCAACAACTGTCGCACATGCTGCGCGACGGCTTTCGCAACCAGGAGGTTGCCGGCACGGTCGACGTGGATTACGTCGCCCGGCAGGAAGCGGTTTGCCCCCCAGCGGCCAAACCGTTGGAAGGGGGGAACGAGGTCGACGGTCGTGACGCTCGTCTCGTCAGCCACTTGCCGAGTCACCGCCTGATACGGCAGACGCCAAGTCGGTTGATTCAGCAACTGCCGTTGATCGGGCCAGACGATGAGCACGACTTCGCTGTTGTGTGCGCGGCACATCGCGATCATTGCTCGCAGGTTTTCGGCGAAGTCGTCAAGGCTGACTCGCGGAGTCCAATTCAGGTTCGGGTCGAAGTAATTCAAGGTCGCCTGCTCGGCCCAGCGGGATTCGTCGCGAGCAGCCTGCTGGTGTGTCGTTTGCATCCGGCAGGAACGAAGCCAAGAAAACGCTCGGCTATGATTCATCCAGTCGGTTGTGGGAGATGCCGAGCGGACTGCGTGATCCTTGTCCGTGCAATCGTCCCAGCGCCAGCCGTCGTTATTGCCGAAGGTGATGACGGTCAGATGCGGCCGCCATTTCTCCAAATCCGCCGCGAGCCGTTGTCGGCCTTGAAAGCTGGTGTGGCCCGGTATGCCGGCGTTGAGAACTTCCACCGCGCTGGGCTGCTCGCTGTCCAACAACACTTGCAACTGATTCGGCCAGGCGTCGTTGAAGTCGACTCCGAAGGCAAAGGTCGTGCTGTCGCCGAAGCACAACACCCGAGCCCTTTGGCTCGCGTCCGTTACCGAGACTTCGCGGCTGCGCAGTCCGTGGCTGTTGGACATCACGCCGCCCCACGTTTGACCACGGTCAAACGGTGCGACGGCGTTCGGCTTCAACCGCCAGAAGCAGTCGCGATCCGGTTGGAAAATGCTCTGCCCCGGTTCGTTGCCGAGAAACACGATGATCTGCTCGATCTGCTCGAAGCGTTTTGCGAGCATCGCATCAGAGACGAAGCATCGAGCCGTCAGTTCTGCCAGCGTCAGCAGCACGAGCAACGGTACGACCGCAAACGCAGCACGCTTGCCAAGCGAGATCCGGCGGCTGCCGACCATCGAGTTTGAAGCATCCATGCGCAACTCCTGTTGGCAGTGTAGCGCCCTGTCACTGGCGGACCAACGGCAGTTCTTTGAAGTACGGGGCGCCTGCCCCGCTTTGGATTTTTGGCCCAGGACGCTTAACACAGTGGCTGACACCCCGCACTCCAAAGTGGCGCATCGGTTTCGAGTTTGCCTCCCGTCCTTCATAATGCCGCGCCGCGAGCGGACGATGACTCGCGATTCCTCATTTAAAAAAGGTTCACGCATGCGCTGCTGGCTTGGCTGTCTTTGGGAGCCGAACCGTATTGTCTCCACCATCGCGTTGTTTACCGCAATTGGCGTGTGGACGTGCGGCCTGACAACGTTCGCTCAAGAGCCTAAGAAACAACTGATCCCACACGCTCAGGACAAACCGCCCAACGAGCCGCGCGATCCGCAGACGGCGGCCAAGATGATGACCGTGCCGGAAGGGTTCTCGGTTGAGGTCGTCGCCGCCGAGCCGGACATCGTCAATCCGGTCGCGATGACGATCGACGAACGCGGGCGGTTCTGGATCACCGAGTCGCTCGAATACCCGCGTCGCGATGCCGGGCCGGGGAAGGATCGGGTGAAGATCCTTGAGGACACCGACGGCGACGGGAAGTGCGACAAGTTCACAGTCTTTCTCGACGGGCTGAACATTCCCAGCGGCGTGGCGGTCGGTCACGGCGGAGCCTGGATCGCGAACTCGCCGGACATCTTGTTTGTGCCCGATGCCGATCGCGACGGTGTCCCTGATGGGCCGGCTCAAGTCGTCGTCACGGGCTTTGGACGAACCGACACGCACGAGTTGCCGAACTCGCTGACTTGGGGGCCGGATGGCTGGCTGTATGGGCTCAATGGGGTCTTCAATCACAGTCATGTGAAGTACCCGAAAGAGAACCCGAACTTCAAAAAAGATCACAAAGGCTGGCCGCTGACCTGCGCGATGTTCCGCATTCATCCACGCACGCGTGAGTTCCAGGTCTTCGCCGAGGGGACCAGCAATCCGTGGGGGATCGCGTTCAACGATGAAGGAGAGGCGTTCGTCTCGGCGTGCGTGATCGATCATTTGTGGCACATCGTCGAGACCGGCTACTACCACCGGCAGGGAGGTCCGTATCCGCCGTTCACTTGGAAGATCGACAGCATCGTCAAGCACAAGCATCAGAAGGCGGCCTACTGCGGCATTCACTACTTCGACAGCGACGCCTACCCGGAGCAATACCGAGGCAAGCTCTACATGGGGAACATCCACGGCGGCTGCATCAACGTGGACAAGTTGCAGCGCGACGGCTCGACGTACTTCGCGACCGGCGAACCTGATTTTCTGACGGCCAACGATGCCTGGTTCATGCCGGTGGTGCAGAAGACCGGCCCGGACGGCTGCCTCTACATTTTGGATTGGTACGACCGCTACCACTGCTACCAAGACGCCAACCGAGACCCCGCCGGCATCGACCGCCTCAAGGGACGGCTCTATCGAGTCCGGTACAACGGCAAGCCTGGCGACACGACGAAACCCACAACAAAATCAGGCGAGCCGGAGGGCGTCAGCCCCCGGACGACTCCGAAAACCGAGTCGGCCACGAATCCAAAACCGTCGGCGGGCTTACGACCTGCCGCTCGCCAAAACGGTCGTGTGTATCCTGACATCGACCTCGCGAGGGAGACCGACGAGCAACTCATCGAACGGCTCGGAGCGAACAACGATTTCACCCGCTGGACGGCCACGCGGTTGTTGCAGGAGCGCGGCAACAAAGAGACTTGGCAGAAAGTCGGGCAGACGGCTCGAAATCGTGAAGTCACTCAAACGCACCGTCGGCAAGCCTTTTTTGCTTGGATCGGAATGACGCGGCCACCCGAATCCCCGATGCCAGACATCATCAAGAATCTCGATCCTCCCTTTGCCGCTTGGCGACAGCGAACGCAATTCACCGATCCGAGGTCCGCAATGGAGATTGTGAAGACGCTGCCATTGATGCGGAAACAACTCGCGGACCAATTGGCTATCGCGGCGTCACCCGACGCACCGCGAGCGTATCGGGATCATCCGGCCGCAGGTCTGCAATTCGTGATCGGCCTCTCCAAAATCGGGTATGTCGAAGGCATCTTCGAGCAATGGCTCTACATGCTGTCCGTGCTTGGCAACGACCCGCTGATTCCGCGAGTCATTTGGCAAAACATGCACACGCACCTCGAAAGTCATGCGGACGATTTCGTGGCCGCGCTGAACAATGCGCCGTTCCTCAAACTGAAACCCGTCGCGGACCTCATGCCGCGAGTCGTGGATCGCATTCTCGGCCGGCAGAAGTTTGATGCGGCTCCCATCGGAAAACTGTTCGCGTTGCTGCGGGACGATCATCCGCAAGTCGGACGCGAGGTGTTGGCCGTGCTGGCCGCGAAGGTGCAGTCGGGAGAACTCAAGGGGGACAAGCTGGAGCAACTCAAGACGGCGATGTTCGAGCCGCTCACACCGTTGCTCAACAGCGGAGTCAGCCATCCGCTCGGCAGCGACGCCGCACTGCTGGCCGTCTCTTGGGGCGACCAACGCGGTCTGTCGCACGTCCGCCAGTCGTTCACGACTCGGGGCCTCCAGCCGGACCTGCGATTGAAGGCGCTCAACGCGCTCATTGCAGCGCGTGATGAATCTTTGTTGGAAACGATTACGAAAGTCTTGGATGATCTCACGCAGAATCGCAAAGACGCAGAGGGACCGCAGCCTCTCCGCCCCTCCGGGCCTCTGCGTGAGAAATCAGCCTTTGCTTCTCAGCTTCTCGCCGCACTCGGAAAGCTCGACGAACCCAAAGTCGCCGATCTCGTGCTCGCGCGATACCAAAAGCTCGAACCGGAACTCCAGCCGGCGGCCATCGAACTGCTGACTCAGCGCGCGAACTGGTCAAAATCGCTGCTCTCACAAGTCGGCGAGAAAAAAATCGCGGCCGCGGCGATCAACGTGAATCAAGCGCGACGCATTCAGGCACTCAAGGACAAAGATCTGTCGGAACTACTCAATCGCCATTGGGGCCAAGTCCGCGACTCGCGCAGCCCGGATCGGGAACGAGTCGTTGCCGAGATGAAGTCGCTGATCCGCAGTCAGACGGGCGATCCGTTCGCGGGAGAAAAAGTCTTCAAACGAGTCTGTGCCGCGTGCCACAAAATCTACGGCGAAGGCCCCGACATCGGCCCCGACATCACCTCGAACGGCCGCAACGATTTCAACCAGCTTCTCTCCAACGTCTTCGACCCCAGCCTGGTCATCGGAGCCGGCTACCGCGTCTGCACCGTCGTCAACAAAGCCGGCCGAGTTCAAAGCGGCCTGCTCGTCGAAGACAGCCCGCAACGAGTCGTGTTGAAGCCGGCAGCAATCGCTGCAAAGCCCGCAAACACGACGGATGCTCCGGTGGCTGTTGCCGTCGGTCAACTGCAAATCATCCCGCGCGACGACATTGAAGAGTTCAAACTCAACGAACTCTCGCTCATGCCCGAAGGCTTGGAGAAACAACTCTCGCCACAAGAGATCGTCGATCTGTTCGCGTTTCTGGTGCTCGACAAGCATCCGAAAGACAAGTCGGCGAAGCGTCTGCCGGGTGTCGACTGAAGACGGTTCCTCGCGCAGAGGCGCAAGGCCCGCAGAGTCATCGTCGGATTCTGTGGGCTTCGCGCCTCTGCGTGATCCCTTGCCCTTGCAGCAGAATACGGAACGCTGCACGGACGCCGTTCTTTCCGTCGCAACAAGAATGTCCCGAGTTCAATCAGCGACAACGTGTAAACCTGTACGCCAGAGACGCGGGCCAAGCTCTGACTGAAGCACTTCGAACTGGCAATCGCGAACGCCCAGTAGGCCAATCGCGAATCAGTAAGCGGCATTGAGGTACGGTGTTCCTGCTGCAAGACCTCTGCGGCCAGCAGCACGCTCTGCAGGACAAAAATCAAATCGCAGATGCCGACGGATAGGTTCAGGATCGGCAGCCACGTCCGCGTTGCCGCCCGCAGCCATTGCCGCTGATCGGCGTTTGACGACGGCTAACGCCACCGCGATTTGGACAACGCGACGAACGGAACAATTACAAGAATTCAGAAGACCGCCGTCACCGCCGGAGACTTTCCGCCGCAGAGCAACAGCAGCGCGTTGTTGAGGTCCATACTTCCATGTCAGGATCCGCAGGCCCCCGTCTGATGTGCTCTCTCGGAACGAGAGCAACACGTCGAGATACCCAACACTGACTTTCCAGCCGACGAACGCCAGCGACAAGCCAGCCCAGCACAACGCGTCAGCGAGTGATCGAACCGTGAATCACTCGCTGACGCGTCACGCTATTTTACGGCAGGATCAGCATCGCATCGCCGTAGCTGTAGAAGCGATAACGTTCGCGAATCGCCTCGGCATAGGCCGCTTGGATGTGGTCGAGACCCGCCATCGCGGAGACCAGCACGAACAACGTCGAGCGAGGCAAATGAAAATTCGTGAGCAGCGCATCGACACAACGAAACTGATACGGCGGCCGAATGAAGATCGAAGTCGAACCGCACCACGATTTGAGTTCACCGTCGGCCGACGCCGTTTCGAGCGTCCGCACCGACGTGGTTCCAACGGCGACAACTCGTCCGCCCCGTTTGCGAGCCGCTTGAATCGTTCGCACGCTGGCTTCGCCGATCTCACACCATTCGGAGTGCATCGCGTGGCCGCCAAGCGTCGTCGTCGAGATCGGCCGGAATGTTCCCAACCCGACATGCAATGTCACGCGAGCGATGGCGATGCCGCGCGCTTGGATCTTCGCCAGCAGCGATTCCGTGAGGTGCAATCCCGCCGTCGGAGCGGCGACTGAACCGGGATGACTCGCGTAAGTGGTTTGATACCGCTGCCAGTCGTTGTCGTTCGCGATCTTGCGGTGCATGTAGGGCGGCAGCGGCATCGTGCCGAATTGCTGGAGCAACTCGACCACCTCACCAGATGGCTCTGGACGCATCAACCAAACGCCGTCCTCCTCACGGTCGATGAGTGTCAGATGCAACGACTCCAGCTGACTGTCAGTAGGCTGACCGAGCGGGATCAGCGTCACAGCTTCGCCCGGCTTCAAATATCCGCGGGTTTGGCCAATCAGCCGCCAGTCACCGTTTTCCGCTTGTCCGAGATACAGCCCCTCCCATTTTCCGCCCGTCTTGGATCGTTGGCCAACAAGCCGGGCCGGCAGAACTCGTGTGTCGTTGAGCACGAGGCAATCGTCAGGCCGCAACAGGACATCCAAATCTCGAATGCCTCGGTGCTGAATCGCCCCCGAATGTCGGTCGAGCACCAGCAATCGTGAGGCGTCGCGCTGAGGCAATGGCTCCTTGGCAATCAATTCCTCGGGCAATTGGTAGTCGTACAACGAAACGTCGTCAAAGAGATTGGTCTTGTCCGCTGAAGTCGGCGGCAACGGAGAAATGGACTCGCTCGACATGCCGTTTTGCTCGTATGGTCTGGGACGAAGTCACTCGGGGATCAGTGACATTTCAAAGGATGCTGCATGGCGGGAGAGATCGTATTGGCTGCCAACGACTCCGGCGAACGACCGCCGACACGCATTGCGTTCTGCATCACCGATCTCGACGTCGGGGGTGCCGAGCGAATGTTCGTCGAACTGGTGACGCGGCTGGATCGCCGCCGCTGGGAGCCACGAGTTTATTGCTTGTCGAAACCGGGAGCCCTAGCTGCTCGGCTTGAGGCCACGGGAATTTCGGTGACTTGCTTCAACGCCAGCAACCTTAAAATATGGAGTGTTGTTTCGCGACTGGCTTCCGAGTTGAACAAGTTTCAGCCATGGCTGTTGCAGAGTTTCTTGTATCACGCCAACTTGGCGGGACGCGTCGCGGCTCGAATGGCCGGCGTTCCGCAAGTCGTTTCCGGAATCCGCGTCGCTGAACGACGCGGCCGATGGCGACTGTGGGTGGATTGGCTCACGCAGAGCTTTGTCGATCACAACGTTTGCGTCAGTCAGGCGGTGGCGAAGTTTTCAATTCGCCGATCCTGGCTCAAAACCGCCAAGGTGAGCGTAATTCCAAACGGAGTCGATTTCGACCGATTTGCGAACGCAACACCCATTGATCGAGTGACCTTCGGATTTTCACAAGCTGCTCCGCTCGTATTGTTCGTCGGAAGACTTGATCCACAAAAGGCCCCCTTTGTTCTACTGGAGGCGTTTGCTCGTTTGATTGACCGGCACGCCGATTGGCAATTGTTGTTTGTCGGCGACGGGCCCCTGCGCGACGACATGCAGCGTTGGATCGTGCAACGGAAGCTCGAGAGCAGCATTCGACTCGTTGGATGGCGGGCCGATGTTCCTGGATTGCTCAAGTCGGCTGATGCACTTGCGCTCCCATCTCTCTGGGAGGGGATGCCCAATATCGTGTTGGAGTCGATGGCGGCGGGGCTACCGGTTGTGGTGAGCCACGTCGAAGGGACGGACGAGCTGATTCGCGATGGGGAAACCGGGCTGCTTGTGACCCCCGGATCGGTTGAAGAATTGGAGCAAAAAATCGAGAAGGTTTTGCTCAGCGGCGAACTTTTGACGAGCCTTTCGAAATATTCTCAACATACTGTTTTAAAAGACTTTACGATTGAATCGATGGTCGAGAAGTATGAGCAACTCTATGTTCGGTTGCTCGAAAAACGCTCGCCATCTGCGTCGTAAAAAAAACTTCCCAAAAAAACTTGAAAATCGCCAATCAGAAGGCGTGCTTGGACCTGCGTCGAGGAGGAGGTCGCGAAGTGTACTCGTGCGCAAAAAGATCATTGACGATTCGATCTCCGATCAGGATATTGGGGTCATGTGGTTGGTTGTGGGGAAGAGTGGTGACTGATGGCTCTCACCGGCACCTATGAACGGACTGTCGATGACAAAGGCCGAGTCGCTGTCCCGAAACAGCTTCGGGAAGCATTCACCTCACGCAATGCCACTGATGAGCAGGGAACGACTCATCTCTTTGTTGGACCTGGAAACGATCAAGCTCTGGTGCTGTACGCTCCGGAGGACTTTGACAAGTTGGCTCAACGGATGGACGCCAGTTCTTCCACGCGAGCCGAGGTCTTGAAATACGAACGGTTCTTTTTTTCACGAGCGGAGAAAGTCGAGTTGGATGGTCAGGGACGCATTCGCATCCCGGAACGGTTGGCGGCCTTCGCCAAACTGCAACGGGATGTGATGCTGCTGGGAGTGCGCGACCATGCGGAAATCTGGGACAAGACGCTCTGGACGGAGTTTGATCAGCAACATTCCGCCCGGTTCGATGAACTTGCCCAGGCCGCTTTCTCGCGAGGTTGATCCAGCAACACGGCTGATGGGATCAAGCCAGTCCTGAGAACCACCAAATCGGCAATCTCACCGAATCAAGGAAGCAACTCCCTCGGCTAACCGGGCTGTGGGAAATGGGGATCACGGATGATCGCCCCGGTGCGAAGCGGGAGTGTCAATGCGTCGATACTCTCCACGAGAATGCCTGGCCGACAGGATGTCGGACCAGGCGTTTTTCGTTTTCGGCTCGCGGAATTTGCTCTTCTCACGTTTTGTGAAATCGACGTACAACCCCGCCCAC
>Ga0194128_10000818_pt1 | contig 55192 bp, 50 predicted proteins | sample TA2KigCa65mmetaG_FD_148650 | JGI IMG/M metagenome (GOLD analysis project Ga0194128, IMG submission 148650) | Freshwater microbial communities from Lake Tanganyika, Tanzania - TA2015037 Kigoma Deep Cast 65m | ecosystem: Environmental > Aquatic > Freshwater > Lake | place: Tanzania: Lake...
GGGTAGCGTGACCTCGTACTCGGGTCCGCGCACCAGCCCGGGCCGCGCGTCCGCCCGCACCACGTTGGTCCCGGTCAGCAGCGCCGCGCGCGACGGCGCGCAGACCGCCGGCATCAGGCCGCCCATGATCGAGGCGCGGGTGCAGACGGTGCCCTCCGCCGCCAGCCGGTCCAGCGTCGGTGTCCGCACCACCGGGTGACCGCACGCCCCGATCGCGTCCGCCCGGTGGTCGTCGGCGACCACGAGCAGGACGTTGGGCGGGATGGACGCGGGCATCGCGGGGGAGAGCGGGTGGGAAAGTCGCCATGGCGATGGTTGACGCTTGCCGCCCGGGCTTCGACGCCGGTTAAACTGCAACAGTGCAACAACCCCGCCGCGCCACCCTGCGGGACGTCGCGCAGCGCGCCCGGCTCAGCCTCTCCGCCGTCTCGCTCGCGCTGCGCCGCCCCGCCGCGCTTCCCCCGGCCACGGTGGCGAGGGTGCGCCGCGCCGCGGCCGTTCTCGGCTACACGCCCGATCCCGCGCTGTCCGCGCTCGCCGCCTACCGCAGCGCGCGGCGCGTGCACCGGGATTTCGCCGTCATCGCGCTAGTCTCCAACTGGGCGCGCCGGGAGGACTGGTTCCGGCGCGCCAGCGCCCAGGCGCTCTGGGAGGGGGCGACCACACGCGCGCGCGCCCTCGGCTACTCGCTGCAGCACCTGTGGGCCCGCGAGGACGGCGCCACGCCCGCGCGGTTCGGCCAGATCTTGCTCAACCGCGGGATCCGCGGGCTGATCCTCGCGCCCTTCGAGGATCCCGAGGCGCGGTTTGACCTGCCGTGGGAGCACTTCGCCGTGGTCGCCGTCGAGCGGCCCGCGCGGCATCCGCGGTTCCACCACGTGGTGCCGGGCTATTTCGCCGACCTGCTGCTGGTTTGGGACCAGATGCGGCGCCGCGGCTACCGGCGGATCGGGCTGGTGCTGGACCACGGTCTGGCCGAGCGCGCGGCCCACCAGTGGGAGGCCGCGCACGCCTTCGAGCAGCAGCGGGGCTCCGCCACCGCGGTCGTGCCCACCTGCGTCATCCGCGGGGCGGATGGGGGTGCCGGCGTGCTGGGCTGGCTGCGCCGCCACCGCCCGGACGCCATCGTGAGCCGCAGCGACCTCGCGTTTCCCGCCCTGCGCGCCGCCGGCGTGCGGTTTCCCGCGGACCTCGGGTACGCCAGCCTCAACGTGGTCGATGACGCGCCCGGCGTCAGCGGCATCCTCCAGCCGCGCGAGGTGATGGGCGCCGCCGCGGTCGACGCCCTCAATGCCCAGTTGCTTGTCAGCCAGCTGGGCCCCGGTCCGCACTCGCTGGGCACCCAGGTCGACGGCGTCTGGCACGAGGGCGCGACCCTGCGGCCGCTTCCGGCCTGAGGCCGGAACGATGCCATTGGAGGCGAAGCAGCAGGGTGAGAGGACGGGCGCATTTCAGAGGCGAAAGACCGAGTAATACCCGGAGGGCATGGCGACGGGAGAGTGCCTCAGAAAGGTTCCGGCGGATGACCTCGATGCGACCCGATCATCTGCATCTTGCCGGCCCGAGTCCGGTTCCGTCGTTGCACTGTTCCATCGCGCGCCCGGTTGTCCCTCGCCCGCGGCCTCCCCACTTTCCGTTTCCCAATGACCTCCCGCGTTCCCCGCCTTCTCCGTGCCTGCCTCCTCGCGCTGGCGGTCGTGTCGCCGGTCTCCGCCGTGCGCGCGGCGGCCCGGCCGAACATTTTGGTCCTGTTCACCGATGACCAAGCCTTCGACACGATCCGTTCCCTGGGCTCGCTCGACATCGACACGCCGCACCTCGACCGGCTCGTCGCCCGGGGCACCACCTTCACCCACGCCTACAATATGGGCTCGTTCTCCCCGGCGGTCTGCGTCGCCAGCCGCACGATGCTGATGACGGGCCGCAGCCTTTGGGACACCGAGCGCGTCTACGCCCGCACGGACGAGGAGCGCGCCGCGGGCCGGCTCTGGCCGCAGCTGATGCGGGCGGCGGGCTACCGCGCCTACTTCACCGGGAAGTGGCACGTGCAGACGGACGCGGCGCAGGTCTTCGATGTCGTCCGCCACGTCCGGCCTGGGATGCCGCGCGATGTCCCCGAGGGTTACAACCGCCCGCTGGCCGGCCAGCCGGATCCGTGGAGTCCTTCCGATTCGCGGTTCGGCGGGTTCTGGACCGGGGGGAAGCACTGGACGGAGGTCACCGCGGACGATGCCGTGGACTACCTGCGGGAGGCGGGCGGCCGGGCGGAGCCCTTCTTTATGTATGTCGCCTTCAACGCGCCCCACGATCCGCGGCAGTCGCCCCAGGCCTACGTGGACCGTTACCCGGCGGCGCGCGTCCCGGTGCCGCGCAACTTCCTGCCCGAGTACCCGCACAAGGAGGCGATCGGCGCGGGCAAGGGCCTGCGGGACGAGAAACTCGCGCCGTTCCCGCGCACGGAGGAATCCGTGCGGGTGCAGCGGGGCGAGTACTACGCGATCGTTTCGCACCTGGATACCCACATCGGGCGGGTGCTGGCGGCGCTCGACGCCTCCGGCAAGGGGGCGGACACGTGGATCTTCCTCTCCTCGGACCACGGGCTCGCCGTCGGGCAGCACGGGCTCTTCGGGAAACAGAACCTCTACGACCACAGCGTGAGGGTCCCATTCGTGGCGGTCGGGCCGGGCGTGCCGGCCGGGCGGCGGGTCGCGGTGCCGATCTACCTCCAGGATATGATGCCCACCGCGCTTGAACTCGCGGGCGTGGTGCGGCCCGAGCACGTCCACTTCCGCAGCCTGGTACCGCTCCTGCGCGGCGCGGAGGGACCCGCGCCTTATCCGGAGATCTACGGGGCCTACCTGCGGCTGCAGCGGAGCGTCGTGCACGAGGGCTGGAAGCTGATCCAGTATCCCGCCGCGGGCGTGACGCGACTCTACGACCTGAGGAACGATCCCGAGGAGCGCGCGGACCTCGCGGCCGAGCGGGCGCACGCGTCGCGGCGGGCGGAACTCGAGGGGCGGCTGCGGCGCCTGCAGGTCGCGCTGGGCGACCCGTTGGTCAGCGGGGCCCCGGCGCCCGCCAAGGAAAAGCGCAAACGCTGAGCGCGGCCTCCCCGCGGGCCGGCGTCACTTCTTCCACACCTGGCTTTCGGCCGTGATCTTCACGTCCCACGATTGGGGCGGCAGCGGGGTGTAGATCGGGTCCTGGTCGCGCGCGGGGAAACCGGCCAAGGGGGCGCTCAGGCGCGTCCGCGCGGCCACCGCGGCCGGGTCCGGGCTGGCGATGAGGTTGTTCTCCTCCGCGGGGTCCGCGACGAGATCGTAAAGGGCCGTCGCCTGACGCCGGGTGTCCACGTGCAGCTTGAAGCGTTCGTCGCGGATCACGCGGTCGCGGAAGACGTAGGCGTTCTGCACCCCGTCCCGGGTGAGCCGGGCCTCGTTCTTCCCGCCCATCGCGAGGATCCAGGAATGGGGCGAACGGTCCTCGCGGCCCAGCAGGGCGGCGACGGACGCGCGGCCGTCGTAGGTGTAACCCGGCTGGGGCCGCGTTCCCGCGAGCTCCGCGAACGTCGGCAGGAAATCCGCGATGGTGAGCAGCGCCGGGCTGGTCTTGCCCGCGGCCACGCGGCCGGGGCCGTTCACGATCAGCGGGACGCAGATGCCGGGCTCGGTGGGGTTGGACTTGCCGCCCTTCACCTTCCGCCCGAACCGCGTCCCGGTGATGTTGCCGACCGTGCCGTTGTCCGTGGTCACGACCACCAGCGTGTCCTGGCGCAGGCCGAGCTCGTCGAGCGCGGTGACCAGGCGGCCGACCAACTGGTCCGCGTAGCGCACCATCGCCCGGTGGCGTTCGAGGTTGCCGGTGACGCCGGGCTCGGCGGGCGTGGTGGTGAAGGGCGTGTGCGGGAGGCACATCGGGTAGTAGAGGAACATCGGCTCGTTCCGGTGGGCGCGCAGGAAGTCGATCAGGAAGTCCGTGAAGACGTCGTCCCCGAATTTGCCGCGCCAGGTGGAGCTGCCCTCCGGGGTATGGATGTAGGGGTCCCAGTAGCGTTCGTCGCTGGCCGCGTCCTCGCCCTGGCCCCCGGTCCACATCCGGTACGCCTCGAAGCCGAGGTCGCGCATCGCGGCGGGTTGCACCCGGAAATCGTTGATCTGCCACTTGCCCGCCACCGCCGTGCGGTAGCCCGCGTCGCGCAGGACGCGCGCGATGGACGGGTTGCGGTTCCAGTCGTAGTGGGCGCCGCCGCCCCAGCGCGGGACGTCCCAGTGGTTCACCCAGCCGTGCCGGAAGGGGTACTGCCCGGTGAGGAACGAGAGCCGCGTGGGGGTGCACTGCGGCATCACGTAGAAGTTCTCGAAGCGCGTGCCGCCGGCGGCGAGGGCGTCGAGGTGGGGCGTGCGGATGTCCTCGGCGCCATAGGCCGAGACCCACTCCTTGCCGAGGTCGTCGAGCAGGATGAAGAGCAGGTTCGGGCGCGGGTCGCGGCGGGCCTCCGCCGCGGGCAGTGGGACCACGGCTCCGAGGGCGAAGGCAAGGGCGAGGAGGGGGAGCGGGAGTTTCATCGGCGGGGCGGGCCCGGGCGGAGCCTTTGCGGAAGGAGGTTGTCCGGTGGGGCGGAGCTGGTCGAGGCCGGTCGGCCAGGTCAGAACCTCACGCCGACCGAGGCGGTGACCTCGCGCGGGGTGCTGGCGTTGGCGCGCGCCCGGATAAAGTAGGCGTCGGTGAGATTGCTCACGTTCAGCCCGAAGGTCGTCGCGCGGCCGAAGATCTCGGTGGCGTAGCGGGCGAACAGGTTGACCTGGGTGTAGCCGTCCTCGCGCACCAGCCGGCTATCGCTGGTGCCGAACTGCTGGATCGGGCCCCACGCCTTGATCGCGCCGCCGCCAAAACGCAGGCCCTTGGCGGGGCCGCGCGCGATGGCGTACGAGGTGAAGAACGTCAGCCGGTCCGGCGCGGCGCCCTCGAGGGCCATTCCCAGCGCCTCGGTCCGGGTCCGCACGGTGCGGGCATTGAGGTGGGTGTAGCTGACGGTGGTCTGCCACCCGGTGCCCAGGTTGAGGAAGAGCTCGACGTCGACGCCCTCGCTGCGGTCGTCGGAGATCTCCGTGGTGTTCCGCGCGGCGAACGGGTTGTAGTCGCTGCGGACGACGTTGTCCTTGTCGATCCGGAACCAGGCGACCGAGCCCGAGAGCCGGCCGCCCCAGAGGCCGTCCAGCTTGAGCCCGGCCTCGACGGCCACGGACTCCTCCGGCGGGAAATAGGCGTTGGTGTCGACGTCGAAGCCGTTGGGGTTGTAGGCGGCGGCGTGGCTGGCGAAGGCGACGAGCGTGCGGCTGAGCGCGTAGTTCACGCCCAGCTGGTGGCTGAGATCGCGGTTGGTGCGCTTCACCCCGCCGGACCCGTTGCGCTGGTAGCTCCAGCCCGTGATCTCGAAACGGCGCAGGCCGGCGAGGATTCGCAGCCGGTCGTCGAGTAGGGCCGCGCTGTCGCTCACATAGAAGGTGGTGACCTCCTCGTAGGAGCGGTCGTTCTGGTTCTGGCGGAAGCCGGCGCGCCGCAGCTCGTCCCGATTCGGCGCGTCGTCGCGCCAGATCTCCGCGCCGGCTAGGAGCGCGGCCTTGGTGAGGGTGTGACGGAAGACGCGGCCCCCGGTCTCGAGCGCGTTGAGCGCGGTGCGCTCGGCCGGCGTGCCCGGTCGCAGCTGGTAACCGTCGGGCACGCGCTTCGAGAGCGTGGTGCGCGCCCCCGCGATCAGCGTGTGCCGCACGGCTCCGGTCCGCGCGCGGATCAGCGCGTTGAGGGTGTGTGCGTTCTCGGTGTTGCGGTTGTAGGTCGTCTGGTAGAGGGCGGTGTTCACGCCCGCCGGCGTGAAGGTGTTGAACTCCCGGAAGGTCACGTCGTTCTCCTGCTCGGCCCACATATAGGTGTATTGCAGGTCGGCCGCCGCCGTCAGGCTGTGCTGCGCCCCGAACTGGACGTAGTTGGCCGTTTGCCGGAGGTCGGAACTCCGGGTCTGCGAGGTGAACTCGATCGGGACGAAGCTCGCGTTGAACCGTGCGGTCGCCTCCGTCACGCCGCCCACCCGGTCCAGCGTGTCGCCGTCGCCGTTGAGGTCGGTGGGGATCTGCTCGAAGGGCCGCGCGGCCCGGTTGGCGGGCTGGCCACTGCGGCCGCTGGCGCTGCCCATCAGGCGCAGCCGCGTCGCGGGCCGCGGGCGCCACTCCGCGGAGAGCGCCCCGAACGACGCGTCCGAACCGTCGAGCCAGCGGAAGCCGTCCGTGGTCTCGACGGACCCCAGCAGCCGCAGGCCGAGGTTCGGCGCGACCCGCGCGAGGTTCACGTCCAGGTCGGCGCCCGTGGTGGCGAAGGAGCCGTGGCGCGCGTTGAGGTGGACGTGGTCCCGCGCGCGCGGGCGCTTGCTGATCATGTTCACGAGGCCGCCGGGATCGGACTGGCCGTAGAGGGTGTTGGGCCCCTTCACCACCTCGATCCGGTCCACGAGGTGGCGCGGGATGAAGTCCCCGCCCATCACGCCGTCGAGCAGGATGTTCCGGTTGCGGAAGCCACGCAGGGAGAAGAGCGCGTTCTGGTTGTTCACCTCGCCGCGCGTCGTCTGGGTGACGGAGGCGTTGAAATCGAGCGCCCGCTCGAGCGAGCCGGTGACCGCGTCGTCGAGGAACTCCGCCGTGATGACGTTGATCGTCATCGGCACGTCCCGCAGCGGCATATTCATCGCGGTCCCGGAAATCGTGGTCGAGGCCTGGTAGCGGTCGGTCCGGCCCGAGGTGACATCGAACGGGTCGAGGCGGACCACCTCGCCGGTCGCGGGGGCGGCCGGGGTGGATCCCGGGGCGGCGGCGAAGACGGCGGGCAGCAGGCAGGCCAGCAGGCAGGGAGCCAGCGAGGTGGGGCGGGGAGGCATGGCGGGTGGGGGCAGGTGGGGTTGAAAAGCAGGATTTGCCGGGTCTGCTGGGTCGCAATGGGTCCGCCGTTGCAACAGTGCAGCGGGCGCCCGGGCGCGCGCCCCCGGCAGCGGGATTGCCGGCCTGCCGCGACGGTTGACGCGGCCCGCTCGCGCCTGCCAACTTCCATCTGTGCCGCGACTGCTTTTCCTCGTCCTGCTGGGTTCCTTCACCGCCAGCGCCGCCGCGCTTCCGCCGGAACAGGAGGCGTTCTGGCGCGCGCTGCGTGGACTCTGCGGTCAGGCCTTCGCGGGCAAGGTGGTGGAGAGCACCAGCGCGACCGATGCCGCCTTCGCGGGCCAGACGCTCGTGATGCACGTGCGGGCCTGCGGGGAGGACGAGATCAGGATCCCGTTCCACGTCGGCGCCAACCGCTCGCGCACGTGGGTGATCACCCGCACGCCCACCGGGCTCCGCCTCAAGCACGACCATCGCCACGAGGACGGTACGGAGGACAAGGTCACGCAGTACGGCGGCGACACCGAGGCCGCCGGCACCGCCACCCGGCAGGATTTCCCCGCGGACCGGTTCACCGCGGAGCTCATCCCCGCGGCCCGGACGAATGTCTGGTCCCTGCTTCTCTCCCCTGGAAAGACGTTCAGCTACCGCCTCGTGCGCGAGGCCGAGGGCCGCCGTTTCCGGGTCGAGTTCGACCTCACGCAGCCGGTCGCCGCGCCACCGGCACCGTGGGGCCACCGCTAGTACCGCCCGCCGCCACGGTTCAGGGTTGGAACCGGCGGATTGAGCTTCGCCCTTGGCCGGTCAGGTGGCTTCGCTGGGGCATCAACCCAAACCACTTCGCATTTTCCCGCCGCCTCCGCCTGCTGTTCCTCGCGCTTGGCGCGGCGGCGGTCCTCCGGGCGGCCGCGCCCTTCCTCGAGCAGACGGACGTGTTCTCGGAAAACACCGACGGCTTCGTCTCCTACCGGATCCCCGGGGTGGTGGTCACCGCCCGCGGCAGCGTTCTGGCCTACGGGGAGGCCCGGAAGTTCTCCGGTGCCGACTGGGGGGAGATCGAGGTGCACTTGCGGCGCAGCGTTGATGGCGGCCGCACGTTCGGGCCCGCGCGGCAGGTCGCGCATCGCGGCCCGCGCCTCCCGCGCCATCCGGTGCTGGCGGAGCACCCGGGCGGCAAGCACGGCGGGCCGGAGGAGCAGACGGTCAACAACCCGGTCGCCATCGCCACGCGCGAAGGCCCCGTGCACCTCCTCTACTGCGTCGAGTACCAACGGGCCTTCCACGTGCGCAGCGATGACGACGGGCTCACGTGGTCGGCTCCGGTGGAGATCACGGGCGCGTTCGCGGGTTTCCGGCCCGCCTGGCCCTGGCGCGTGCTCGCGCTCGGCCCCGGGCACGGGTTGCAACTCCAGTCCGGCCGGCTGGTCGTTCCCGTCTGGATCGCCCTCGCCGAGGGCAGCCCGCACGGCCGCGGCGTGAGCGCGACGATCCTGAGCGACGATGGCGGCCGCACGTGGCGCGCCGGGGCCATCGCGGTGCCGAATGACGAACGGACGCCCAGTCCCAGCGAGGCCATCGCGACGGAACTCCCCGGCGGCCGCGTGCTGCTGCTGACCCGCACGCGCGCCCCGGGTCACCGCAAGGTCGCGACGATCAGCCCGGATGGCGCGGGCGGCTGGAGCCGGCCGGAACTGGTCCCGGATCTCCTAGAGCCCGTGTGTATGTCGGGACTCATCACGCTGCCGGACGCCGCCGGGCGGCCCTCGGCGAACTTGGTCCACTCGAACCCGGATCACCTCGGGGTCGCCGGACGGCAGGCAAGGCCGGGTGACCGGCGGGATCGCCGTAACCTGACGATCAAACTTAGCCGCGATGGGGGTGCGACTTGGCCGGTCTCCCGCGTGCTCGAGCCCGGACCCAGCGCTTACAGTGACCTCGCGGCGCTCCCCGACGGCACGATCTTGTGTTTCTACGAACGCGGCCAGCCGGGCGCGTTGCGTCCGGGATCTCGGCGGGAGGATTGGCCCTACGCGCGGCTCACCCTGGCGCGCTTCAATCGCACCTGGCTGGAGTCGGGTTCCTGGTGAGCGTCCGCCGGGCGTTCACGGCGCGTGCTCGACGTCGTCCTCGGTCCACATCCGCCGGTCAGGACCGGCGCTGCGGATGGTGGTGCGGCGGCGGGATTCCGAGTGGAAGAAATACGGCGTGCCCCAGCGGTCGCACAGCTCCCCGTCCGCGTTGAGGGCGGGATGGCCCCGGGGAATCAGCACCAGCCGGAGGCGGTTCGCGCCGGCGAGCGCCGCGGTGATCTCCGCGTTCGAGCCCGTGGGATTGCCCTCCGCCGGGAAACTGGTGCGGAACGCCTCAAGCACCGCCTGCAAGATCCGGAGATCGGTGGTGACGTCCCCCTTGGGGGCGTGCAGGTCCCGGAGCCCCTCGAAACCCTCGGGAACTTCCGCGGGGGCGGCAGCCCGGTCGGCGGCTGGAGTGGCCGGGTCCGGGGGGGGCGTTCCCGGTGTGGCCGTGGCGGAGGGGGGCGCGACGGGTGCCGGGCCGGGCGGCACGGGGCGACCCCAGCGCCAGAGGTAGAGGGCGATCAGCAGCCCGGCGATGACCAGCAGCAGGCGCCAGAGCATCGCGGCGGCTTCAGGCGAGGAATCCGAGGTTCGGCTTCGCGAAGCGGCCGATGTTCGGCAGCACCACCGGGAGATCCGTCGCGCTGACGCCAAACCAGGAGGCGAGCGTCGCGGCGTACTCGTCCACGCTGGTGGTCGGGATCCAGCGGCCGAGGCCGGTGTCGTCTGGTCCGTTGACCGTCAGCACCGGCATCCGGCCGTATAGGTCGCCGCCCCGGACGGCGCCGCCGACCACGAGGTGGTGGCTGCCCCAGCCGTGATCGGAGCCGTCCCCGTTCGAGCGGAAGGTGCGGCCGAAGTCGGACGCGGTGAACAGGGTGACCTGATTCTCGATCCCCAGCTCGATCGTCGAGCGGTGAAAGGCCTCGACCGCCTTGCTGACCTGGTCGAGGAGGCCGGCGTGAGCGCCGGTGGTGGGGGCGGCGTTGGTCAACTGGGACGCGTGGGTGTCCCAGCCGCCGAGTCGGACGAAGAACACCTGGCGCTTGAGCCCGAGGGCGGGCGAAGCGGCGATCAGGCGGGCGGCCATCCGGAGCTGGTTGCCGGCCGTGGTGCCGGGGAACGGGGTCGTGACCGCGGGCGAGGCGCCGAGGATCGAGTTGAGCAGGTCGGCGCTGACGATCGCGTCGCCGGTCGCGCCGCCGAAGGCGGTCTCGAGGAGGGAGGGCTGGCTCTGGGCGAAGAGGTCCTTCTGGGCGCGGAAGCGGATCCCGTCGAGGCTGGTGGCGCTCGAGGTGCCGCCCGCGAGGGTGGTGGCCCCGCCGGTGCCGACGGCGTACTGCGCGACGCGGTTGCCGACCTGGAAGGTGTTCTTCCCGGCGAGGCTGATCGACATCGAGATGCGGTCGCTGGAATTGAAGGCGCTGAGCAGGTCCGCGACCCGTCCGCCCCAGCCCGTCTGCGTCGGCTTGTCCGGGACGCTGTGCTGCCACTGGACCTGCTGGTCGCTATGCGAGAAGAGCTGCGGGGGCAGGGGGACGCTGCGGGCCGTGTACTGCGCCTTGGTCGTCGGGTAGACGAGGGTGCCCACATTCGCCACGAGGGCGGCCTTGCCCGCGCCAAACAGCTGATGGACCTCGGCGAAGGAGGGGTGGAGCGCCCACTCGCGCCCGTCGCCGGAGCGGGGGCGAAGGCCGAGCAGGCCGGTTTGGGGGAGGGCGAGGTTGGTGCGGGCGGCGGCGTAGCCGGCGTAGCCGGAGCCGGTCGGCACGATCAGGTTGTTGGCGTCGTTGCCCCCGTTCAGGAACAGGCAGACGAGGGCCTTGTAATCGGGGGCGATGGCGGCCGCGCGGGGCGGGGTCTGCGCGACGGCGGTGGCGGGCGAGGCCGCGGCGGCCATCAGGCGGAGACTGCCGAGGGTGGACAACAGGCCGGTTGCGCCGACGGCGGAGCAGCAGGCGCTGCCGAGGAACTCGCGGCGGGAGACTTCGGGGGCGGTTTTCTTGCGCATGGTCGGGGCTATTTCTGGATCGCGGCGGCCGGGGTGGTGAGGGTGAGCAGCAGGGCGGTGCGGACGCGGTCGACCGCCGCGGTGGTGGTGGGTAGGGCGGTGAGGGCGGAGCGGATGCGGGCCTGGGCGTCCGCGCCAAGGGAGCCCGCCGCGAACATCAGGTTGAAGTGGGCGACCAGCGCCGCCGGATCGTTCACGAGGGTGAGTTCGTGGTTCAGGTCCAGCGTGAGCGTGTAAGGAGCGGCCGGCGTGGGCACGCCGTTGGTGGTGGGCAGGTTGGCGTTGACGAAGGTCCGCAGGAAGTTCGGCACGCTGATCGCGAAGTTGTCGTCCGTGATCTCGAACTCCGGTACCACCAGTCCGGCCGCGGCGAGGGGGCCGGGCAGGACGTAGTCCGAATGGTAGAAGTTGAACACCGTGGGCGAGCGCAGCGCGGCCTGGGCGATGCTGCTCTGCACGCCGTCCAGCCGGGTCCCGGAGTAGGCGCTCGGCGCCATATTGATCTGGGCGGCCGTCGCGGGGCGGGGGGTCGCGCTGGTGATGGGCTCATTGTCGACCGTCACGCGGAAGCCGACGTAGCGGCCGCTGCTGGTCGAGGCCTTCAGGCCGCGGAGGATGCCCGACAGGCGCAGAATGGGCTCCCTGAGCTTGCCGAAGCTGGGCGTGGCCGCGACCTCGGCGGAACGGGCCTCGTGATCGGTGAGGATCGCCCGCACCACCGCGCCTAGGTTGCCGCGCACGCCGGCGCCATCGTCGATGAAGCGCTGGGCCACGCGGTAGACGTAAGCGGGGCTGGGGTTGCTGGTGACGAGGCGTTGGATCAGCAGCTTCGAGATGAACGGGGCGGTGTTCGGGTGCTGGAAAAGGGCGTCGAGGGCGAGTTGGAGGTCCTTCGCCCCGCCCTGGCTGGCAGGGATCGGGTTGGCGAGCACCGGGGCGAGGTTCTTCGGGCTATCATCGTGAAAAGCCGGGAATAGCTGCAGCGGGTTGAAGTAATTCGCGCCAGCGGTGCGGAAGGCGCTGGCATTGGTCGAGGGATAGGCCCAGCCGGTGAATACCTTGGCTAGTTCCGTGATCGTGGTCTGGTTGTAGGTCGGGATGGGCAGGCCGTCATCGCCCAGCAGCAGGGTGCCGTCCGGCTGGAGGCGCACCAGGCCGATCGAGAAGAGCTGCATCACCTCGCGCGCGTAGTTCTCGTCGGGGGTGGTCAGCGCGGCGCCGGAGGCGTCGAAGGTGGCCTTCGCGTTGCGCAGCGAGCTCAGGTACTCCGCCATCATCGGATTGAGCGTGACCCGCTCGAGCAGCGTCCGGAAATTCCCGAAGGCCTCCTGGCCCAGGATGTCGTAGTAGGCCGCCAGCGGCTCGGCGCGGTTGTCGTCGCCGAGGGCAACGTCCGAGACCACGAGAATCTGACTGAGGGCGAAGGCGACGCGCTGGCGCAGTTGGTCGGGGGCGGTCAGCGCGAGTTTCCACCAGGCGGATTGCCGGTTGGGCGGATGGATGGCGTTCCAGTTGGTGAAGCTGCCGGAGCCTCCGAAGGTCCGGCGGTCGTCGACGATCGCGGTACGGTGGGAGCTGAAGGGCAGCGCCATCTGCGCGTCCAGCCAGGCGTTCACGCTGCCACCGGTCAGCGCGTCGATCTCCGCGCGGGTCGGGCCGAAGGTGGTCTGGGTGAGGAAGCGGGCCGCCTCGCTCGCGGTCAGCCCGGTGAGCTTGGCGGCGGGCGCCGCGGCGGGGGCCACGAACGCGCGGGACCCGGCTCCGGCAATGAAACTGCCCTTCAGTTCCCCGCCCGGGTATTTCGCGGAGTCGATGCGCACCGCGATCTGGCCGTTGCGCAGGGCGACCTGCAGCTCCGGCGTGGAGTAGGGAGCCACGGGGGCGAAGGTCCAGAGTGCACCGCTCACCTGCCCGACGGGCAGGGCGATGACGTAATCCTCGTTCGTGCCCAGGGTAAGGTGCGCGGTGGTCTGGGCGGAACTCAGGTTGGCGAAGGTCAGGTTCACCGCCGCGACGGTGCCGGAGGAACTGAGCAAAATCGTCGCCGTCCCGTAGCCGGTGGAGCCGCCCGTGGCCGCGGTGGTCGGCCGCACGGTGGCGATGAAGAGCGTCGCGGGAGTGTCCGTGATCGTCACCGTGGCCGAACGGTTGGTCCCAATCAGGTAGTTAGGGCCGGGGGCGACGGTGACGACGACCGAGTCGGTGCCCTCGTTCTGGACGTCGGGGTTGGGGACGACCGGGATGGTCACGGTGGGGCTGCCCGCCGGGAAACTGACCGTACCGGAGAGGCGGCCGTAGTCGGTGCCATTCACGGCGGAGCCGCCGACCGCGTAGCGGACGGTGAGGGGGCTAAGGTTCCCGCCCGTGCGGGTGAGGGTGAACTCGCCGGGGCGGAGGCCGGACTCGTCGGCCGAGGCGCGGCTGGCGACGATGGTGATCGTGGGCGGGTCGACCGGGGTGAGATCGTAGACCTCCACGATGGCGAGGCCGGAGCCGGCGTTGCCCCCCACCAGGATGCCGTAGTTGCCGGGGCCGAGGTCAACCATCACCGCGGCGTCGTTGGAGCCCGCGGGAAAGGCGAACGCACCGGCGACCCCAAAGGCCGCCGAGAGCAGCCCGGCGTCCGCCGCCTGGGGGGTGGCGGGCACACTCCAGTTGTCATTGCTCGCGAGCACGCGGCCGGTGGCATCCGTCAGACGCAGGGTGGGGTCGGGCAGGGTCCCGGTGAGGCCGAACGCGCCGAGGGCGGGACCGGCATTGCGTACGAGTAACCGGCGGGTGCCCGCGCCGGGGGCGACGACAAAGCCAATGATCGGGCTGGTGGTCGTGGTGACCTGCAGGCGAGTGGAGAGATTGACCAGCTTCGCGCCCGTTTCGCCGATCTGGTAGACCTCGACCAGCGTCTCGCCGGTGGCTCCGGTGGCATTCGCGACCTGCGCGGTGTAACTGCCGGGCCGCAGCGTGGTGACCAACGCGGAGTCCCGGCCGCCGGTCGTCAGGGGAAACGCGCCGACCTGAGCGAAGGTGGCCGCGAGGGCGGCCTGACCTGCAACGGGCGTGCCCCAATCATCGTTGGAAGCGACGCTCTTGCCGTCCGCGTCGAAGACCGTGAGGACCGGGTTGGCGATCGTTCCTGTAACCCCGAAAGCGGCGAGGGCGGGGCCCACGGCCCGGATCAGGACCTGCCGCGGTTCCCCGGGGCCGACGACGAAGCCGGCGGTCAGGATGTTCGCGCCGGCTCCGGTCTGAGCGCGGGTGGAGAGGTTGATCAGCCGAGCCTCCTGGGCGGATGCGAAAGGCGCGGAGGCGAGCAGCAGCGCGGCGAGCGGGAGCAGATGGTGGCGGAAGAGGATTCCGTTCATTGGGAGGGAGCGGAGTGATGGAGGTCTTGAAGGCGAAGACGGTCGCGGCGGCGGTCAGGTTGCAATAGGATGGCGTCCTCTCCCCGGGGGTCAATCGCGGGCGCTACGAGGTTCGCTACCAGGTTTCCACGAGGTCGCTGGTGATCCGGGCGGCGAGGGCTTCGGTGAGCAGGGCGAAGGTCTGGTATTCGGCCTGGAGTTGGCCGCCGTCCGTGAACATCTCGCGGCGCACGCTGATCCGGCGGTCGGTCCAGAGACTGCGGCCAGTGCGGGGATCCCGGAGGGTGCAGGTGGCCGTCAGCGTCACGTTGAACTTGCGGGCAAGGCCGGTGTCATCGGAGCGAGCGGCAGCGATTTCGCGGCGGTAGTCGACGAGCGTCAGGGTCAGGGCGGCTTCGGCCGAGCCGGGATCCGGACGCAGTTCCACGCGGGCGTCGCGGAGCAGCGCCTCGCGGAGGCGGGTGGAGAGCAGGGCGGCGCCCTGCGGGAGGGCGATCCGGGAGTCCGCGGGGGCGACGTGAAGGGAGCGGAAGGCGGGGGCGGAGCCGGTGCCCAGCCGGTAGTTGGCGCAGCCGGACGCGAGCAGCGTTACCAGCAGCCAGGCCGGAAGGACAGATGGGCGCGGCATCGCGGGCCCGGTCGGAGGGGCGGGATGGGTCAGAAGAAGAAGAACCGCTTCTTCTTCGGCTGCTCCTGACCGGGAGCGGGCGCCGGGGCGGGTTGGCCGGAAGCCTTGGCCTCGACCTCGGCGAGGCGGCCCTTGGCCCGGGTGGCGATCGCGGATTCCGGATAGGCGGTGATGGCTTCGTTATAGAACACCTTCGCAGCCTTAAGGTTCGAACGCTTGTCGAAGTAAAAGTCGCCGATTCGCATCTTGCTCTCGGCAAGCATCGTCTTCATTCCGTCGAGGCCCTTTTCCGCGGTGCCCACGTTCGAGTCCGCCGGGAAGAGGAGCATGAAGTCGGTGAAGTAGGTGATGGATTCCTTGGTCGCGCCTTGGTCGTAGTAGGGGCCGTCTACGAGCGAGGCGTGGGTTTGCGCGAGCTTTAGGTAAGCGTCGGGGGCGAGGAGGCTCTGCCCGTAGCTGTTGATCATCCGGTCGAGCGCATCGATCGCGTTCTCGGTGTTGCCGAGCTTTTGGTGGCCGCGGGCGATGTTCATCAGGGCGAGCGGCGCGTAGTCGCTGTACGGCGCGTTCGCGAGGATGGTCTCGAAGAACTCAAGGGCCTTGTCGCGCTGGGTGAAGCCGGGCAGCAGGCCCCAGAGCATCCGGCCGCGCACGCCATCGAGGAGGGCGCTGGCGATCCGGTACTGCTCCCCGACGATCTCGTTGAAGCGACGAGTGTTAGGGTAGCGGGAGAGTACCTGCTGATAGTCCTCAAAACCCTTCGCGTAATCGCCGAGCGAGAGCCGGAGCCGCGCGGAGCGGTAGAGGGCCTCCGGGGCGTAGATTGAGTTCGGGTATTTCTTCGCCACCGCTTGATAGGTGCGGACCGAGCTGCGCCTGCGGCCGCCCTCCTCGGAGTCGCGGGCCCGGTTCATCTGGTCGAGGGCGTTCCGGCCATCGGCTCCGGCCAGTCCGGAGAGGGCCCCGCCCTCGACGCGCCAGCCGGATTCCTTGGTCCAGACGAGCTCACCCCGGGCGACCGGAGCCGCCACGCCCAGCAGGCAGGCGATGATGCGGAGGGCGGGAAACTGCCGGACGGGAAAGAGATACTTCACGGGTCAATCACCAGCGAAGCAGGGCACTTCCATAGGTCAAGCCCGCCCCAAAGGCCACAAGGAGCACAAGGTCGCCACGGCGGACGCGGCCAGCGCGGTGCGCCTCGTCCAAGGCGAGTGGGATCGAGGCGGCGGAGGTGTTGCCGTAGCGGTCTAAGTTTACAAAAAAGCGATCGGGCGGCAATTCAAGGTACTCCGCGATTGCGTCGATGATGCGCTGGTTGGCCTGATGGGGGATCACGAGCGACACCTGATCCGCACGCACCCCCTGTTGTTCCAGGATCTCGCGCGCGGCGTCGTCCATCGCGCGGACTGCCAGCTTAAAGATTTCCTTGCCCCGCATCCGCAGGAAAGGGCCGCTTTCGCCGGGTACCGGTGGCGGGACGCACAGCAGCTCGGCGTTGGCGCCGTCGCCCCCGAGGCGGGTTCCGAGCAGGCCGCGCCCCGGCTCGTTGCTGGTGCCGAGGACCACGGCCCCGGCGCCATCGCCGAAGAGCACGCAGGTGGTGCGGTCCTGCCAGTCCACGATCCCGGAGAGCTTTTCGGCCCCGATTACGAGCGCGTGCCGGTAGCGCCCGGAGGTCAGCAGCGCCGCGGCCGTGTCGAGGGCGTAGATGAACCCGGAGCAGGCGGCATTGAGATCGAAACAGGCGGCGTGCGTGGGCACGCCGAGCTTCCGCTGCACGTGGCAGGCGCAAGCCGGCACCGGGGTGTCGGGTGTGATCGTGGCGACGATCAGTAGGTCGATGTCCGCCGTGGTGAGCCCCGCCTGGGCAAGGGCCGGGAGCGCGGCCGCAACCGCGAGGTCCGAGGTCTCCGCGGTGGGCGACGCGAGCCGGCGCTCCCGGATGCCGGTGCGGGTCCGGATCCACTCGTCGGACGTGTCCACCTGAAGCGCCAAGTCGTGGTTAGTCACCACCTTTTCCGGAGCGTGGGAACCGGTACCGAGGATCACGGTGGAACGCATCGTCATCGACGGGGAGGGGGCGGGCGGCGGCGGGAGTTCCCGCTTACGCCGCCGCCGGGGTCGCGAGCACCTGGTTCGCGCGGGCGATGTCCGCCCCGATGTGGCGGTTCATGTCCGCGTGGAGGATGTCGCCCGCCGCCTTGAGCGCGCTAACGATGGCGTGGCGGTTGGAGGAGCCGTGGGCCTTGAGGATGTTGCCATTGAGGCCAAGGAGCGGGGCGCCGCCGTAGCGCTCGGGGTTCATCCGCTCCTTGAGCGAACGGAACGCGCCGCGCGCGAGCAGCGCTCCCGCGGCGCGGAGCGGATTGGCCCGCAGTTCTTCCTTCAGAAGGTGCGAGAAGAACTTCACTAGCGACTCCCAGCTCTTAATCATGATGTTGCCGGTGAAGCCGTCGCACACGACCACGTCCACCTGATCGGTGAAAATATGGAAACCCTCGATCGGGCCGACGTAATGAATCAGGTCGCCGAGGCGCTTTAGCTGCTCGTGGGTCTCCGTGATCAGGGCGGTGCCTTTGCCCTCCTCGGTCCCGATGCTCATCAGTCCGACCCGCGGACGCTCGAGCCCCAGCATCACGCGGCAGTAGTGGCTGCCGAGGATCGCGTTGTGGACGAGGTATTCGGTCTTGGCCTCCGGGTTGGCGCCGGCGTCGAGCAGGACGAAGTGCCCGCCGCGCCGGGGACCGATCGCGGCGAGGGCTGGGCGGGCTACGCCCGCCATCGTGCGGAGCTTGAGGGTGCCGCCGGCCATCAGCGCCCCGGTGTTGCCACACGAGACAACGACCGAGGCGGCGCCGGACTTCACCAGTTCAATGGCGCGCACCATTGAGGCATCCTTCTTGCGCTTCAAGGCCTGCATCGGCTTGTCGGTCATCGTGATGACCTCGCTGGCGTGCAGGAGCAGAAGGTGATCATCCGGAGCCAGTTGCTCCTGGCGCAGGAGGTCCTCGAGCACGGTCAAATCACCGACCAAGGTGATCGGCGGCAGCTGGGGAAGGGCAGCGCGGGCGAGCTTGACGGCTGCCACCACCTCGACGGGTCCAAGGTCGCCACTCATCGCGTCCACCGCGATGCGGGCCTCGGCGGTCGGGGGGGAACCCATCGCCTGCAGGGGGAGGACCGGGATCGAGCCGGTGGGCTCAGATCTCAACGTTCAGCACCTGGCGACCGCGGTACATCCCGTTCTTCGGATTCACGCGGTGGGGGCGGAAGGCGGTGCCGTCGGTGGGGTCCTTGGCGAATTCCGGGGCCTTGAAGGCGTTAGCCGCACGGCGGTTGGCGCTGCGGCGTTTGGACTGCTTGCGTTTCGGATTGGCCATGGAAGGGAAGTTGGGAGGCGGGGCGGAGCGCGGGAACCGCGGGGCGCGAAAAGAAAACCGTAGTCGTAGGCGTTCGGTCCAATGGGCGTCAAGCGCCTTTCCCTGCCGCACGGCCGAGGCTCAGAGGTCTTGGAGCGCGATGAAGGCGCCGCCGTGGAGGTAGGTTACAGTGCGCATCAAATTCGCGAAACGCAGCCCGGTGTTCCCCATCGAGAACTGGTAGCGGATGGTGGTGGGGAAGCCCACCGCGTTGATCGTCACCGAGCGGGCGCCCTGCTCGTTGGCCGGGTTGAGCTCGTCCAGCCTGCGAATCACCTCGTCCGCCGACTGCGGCGAGTTGAACTCGTCCCCGAACACAAAGATCCCCATCCGCATCCCGGCGTTTTCTTTGTCGAAGAGGAAGCGCATCGCGTTGTAAATGCCGGGGACGGGATTGCTGACGGTGTCCTGGTCGTAACGGCGGAGCGTACGCTTGATGGCCTCGCGGGTCTGGGGCGAGTCCGGCAGCCAGCCGGCGGTGCCACTCGCACGGCGGCCGAGGATGAAGCGGCCGTCGCCGTCGATCAGCTGGATGCCCTGCACGTCGGGGTAGGCGTCGAGAACGGTTTCGATGGTGCGGATCACTACCGGCCAGAGGCCACCGAAGTTCGGGTCGCGCATCGACCCGGAGGTGTCGACGACGAAGGCGAGGAAGTTGCTGCCCACGGGCAGTCCGACCGGAGCCGGTGGGACCTCCTTCAGCACCAGCTCGTGGTCGGGCTTGCGCTGCCGGGCGGCGATCTCCTTCCGCAGCTCGTCCAAGTCCACGAGAAGCGCCTGCTGGCCTCGTTTCTCCTGCTGGAGGCTGCGCTCCAGCTGGTCAATCATCGCCTGAAGCGAATCCTGGCGCCGGCGCGTCTCCTCCAGCCGGGGGACGATGCGCTGCTGGTCGCGCCGCGCCTCGATTTGGGCCGCCTCGATCCGGGTCAGCGCCGCGGCTTGTTCCGCCAGGGCGCGCTGCAGCGCGAGCAGCACGTCGAGTTGCGCGCGCTGCCGGGAGCCGATGCTGATCACGAAGATCAGGATGATCGCCCCGAAGCCGCAGCAGATGCAGTCGAGGAACGACAGGCTGAAGATCTCGCTTTGGCGGCGGCGAATCATGTGTCGGGCCAGGTTTTGGACGGGCTCACGAGGGCGCCCTTGGTGGCGTTGGCCAGTTCCCAGAACAGTCCCGGGGCCCCGGGATCGCCGGTCAGGAGCGGGAACAGGATCGTGCTCACCGGCACCCTCGGGGGCAACTGGCGCGCGGCGATCTCGAAGAAACGGACGCGGCTCGCCTCGTCGATGTCGCCCTCGAGCGCGAGGGAGTCGCTGCGGGTCGGCAGGCCGTCGGTGAGGAGGACGACGCTGTCGGGCAGCCGGGGGAGGGACCGGAGGGTGGCGAAGGCGCGTTCGAGGTTGGCGGGGCCCTTGGGGACGATGGCGTTGAGCCGGGTGAGGATCTGGGTCATCGTCTCGCGGTCCTGCGGGTTGAACCACTCCTCGCCGCGCCCCGTCAGCAGGGGCACCGTCTCCTCGTTGAAGACGAGGATCTGGAAGCGAGTCCCGGACTCCAGCGCGGCCAGCATCCAGACCAGGGACTCGATCACTTTGCGCCATTTCGGGGCCTCCCGCTTTTTGTCGTCTGGATCGAGCAGCCGCGCCGCCGCCCCGTCGATGGTGTCGTCGAGCATCGAGCCGGAGGCGCGCAGCACGAAGACGACAAACTCCCCGTGCAGCTTCACGCCGGTAAGGTACTGGCGGCGGTCGATGTTGGGTACTGGTACCGGCGGGGGTTCGGCCTCGGTCGGGAGGTCCCGCTTCTCCCCCAAGAGGGTCTGCAGGGCGTCGCGGAGCGCGCCCGTCTGCTGCAGCATCAGAAGGAGCTCACGCCGGCGGTCGGAGATCCGGGTCTTGTCCTCCTCGACCCGTCGTTCGGCTTCCGTGAGGTCCTGGCGGGCCTGCGCTAAGGCGGCCGCCAGCCGGTCGAGGTCCTCCTGGTTGCGCTTCACCTCGGTCTGGATCTGACGCAACCGCTCGCGGGCGAGATCGACGTCCGCCTGGTCGACGTCACCTTTCTTCGATACGGTGAGCAGGAAGATCAGGAGCACCGCTCCGAAGCCGCAGCAGATGCAGTCAAGGAACGAGATACTGAACACCTCTGTCTGCCGTCGTTTCCGGGCCAGCTGGGACATCGCGGGTTGGCAGCGCTGGCTCAGGCCGGTCCGACCGTCGAGGGAAGGCAGCGCACGAGCAACAGCTCGGTCTTCTCGTCCCCAATCGCCAACTCAAGGCGGTCGCCCGCCGTCAATGGTGCGCCTGGCGCCTCCGAGCCGGCGAGGAGCCAACAGCCGCCCTCCTGCAGCAGGGTCCACGCGGGGGAACCTGCGGGCAGCGGCAGAGACAGGTCCGGTTCCGCGGACGGCGGCCCGAAGGTGAACCGACGTTGGCGGGGCAGGGGATGGGCGAGTCCGCCCAACACTAGGTGGGTCGGGGCGCTTCCCGGAGTGCCCGGGCCGCCGCCCGCGACCCGCAGGCGCCACGAGCCGGCGGGGATCGGCGTGACAAGGGCAAGATCGAGTTCGGTCCAGACCGGGACCTCAGCGAGGTCGGCGGGGGCGTCCGCCGACGAGTGGCCGAGCCGGGCGGCGCCCACGGCGGCCGCTGCGGTCGGAAGCCGCAGGAGGCGGGCGGGGGTCCCGGCGCGCAGCCGGGCCTCGAGCCCGGGAATCCGCGCGGCACGGTCGGTCAGCGCCACGGTCCCGGGGGCTGGCCCCCCGTTCCGGCGGGCGAGCAGATCCTGCAGTCCCTGGGCGATGGTGGCGGCGACGCCGAGCGCGTCAGCGGCGAGCTGCTCCCGCTTGGCGTTCATCTCGTAGGTGCGCGCTCCCGTGCCGATGACGAACCGGTGCTCGGTCGCCTCTCCTTGGAGGAAGTCGTGGACTTGGCGGAAGAAAGCCTGCTCAACACGGCCGTCGGTAAGGATGTCAAAGGTGGTTTGCCGGAGGAAGCGATTGCCCAGCGCGGCCGTGAGCTGGCGGCGCAGCGCGGCGAGACCGGCTTGGGGCAGGTGCAGGTGGGCCGCGCGCGCGAGCCGGCCCGCGCGTGGTTGCAGCAGGGTGAGGTCCGCCCCAGTCAATCCGGCGTCAATGAGCACCACGGGCAGGGACGGGTCGCAGCCGGGACCGCGCGGGTCGCTCAGCGCGGCAAGCCCGGCGTCGACGACGCCGACGAGGGGCAGCTGCAGCCCGTGGGCTAAGCCGAGCAGTAGCCCGATCCTTTCTTCTTCGATCGCGGGGTCGCGGAGGTAGGCTCCGGGCACGGCCAAGACCACCCTTCCGGGTCGGCTCGCGGCGGGTTCTAGTCGGGCGAGGAACGCGCGCAGAAAAAGAAACGCCAGCTCCGACGAAGAGAGAGTCTTTCCGTTGACTTGCAGCGCCGAAGGGTCGTGGCCGAGGCGGGCCCAGAAGTGGAAATCGATGCGCCGTGGGTGTACGAACCACAAGTCCTCGGCGGCGCGGCCGAGCGTTATGGTTTTCCCGTCGCTGCAGGCATAACCGGGCCAGTCCCGGTTGCCCTGATGATCCGGGACAAAGAACGGTTGTGGGTCGATCCCAGCGGCGACGCCAAGGGCGGCCTCCAAACCTGCATCCGAAAGTTCCAGGCCGAGCGTGGGTATTGCTTGGGGCTCGCTCACGCCGCAGATCCCTCCTCGCGGGTCGGCACCTTCATCACGTCGATCACGGCGTCGCGGCAGTAGGTCTGCGTCTCGATGACCTGCGCCTCCTGCCGCGATTGCACGCCGTGCATCAGGTACATCAGTCCCATCGAGAGCACGAGGGCCACGAGGGTCGAGTTGAAGGCGAGGCCGAGCGCCTCGATCACCGGGCTAATGTCGCCCTTGATCGCCTGCTCGGCAAAGGCGAGGGCGAGGCCAATGCCGCGAACCGTGCCGATGAACCCGATGGCCGGAATGGCCCACGCGATGTAGCGCACGAGCGAGAGGGACGAATCGAGCCGGTCGGCTGCGAGCTCGGCACGTTCCTTCACGGCGTTGGCGGCGTCCTGCACCGAACGGGTGGCATGGAACCGGTGCAGCGCGGCGAGGATGCACTCGGGCAGGAGGCGGTCCCGCCAGCGCGAATCCCGTTCTACGCTGGCCTGGAGTTCTCGGTGGCGGTCGAGCGCGTCCTCAGGCAGGATGCGTTCCCCGGGCTGGAGGTGCACGAAGTCGAGCCGGAACAGGCTGCGCTCGCGCCGCAGTTCCAGCAGTTTGTAGCCAAGAAGAAAGGTACCCCAGAGGGCGAAGATGATCTCAATCTGCTGCTCGGGATCCTTAATGATGATGTGGAAAGAGCGCTGCTCCGAATTCACGGCGGTCGCCCCGCCGCGGGCTGCCATCACCCGCTGCTTCAGCTCGATCTCCGCGACGCGCGGGCGGACAACGGTAGCGTAGTAGGGCTCCACGAGGGCGACGGCGAGCAGCAGGCCAAGGGCGGGGACGAGGAAGTCCGCAGATAGAACTCCCTTATTTCGGGTGGTCATAGGAAAGATTGGGTCGCGAGAGGGCGGCAGGCCCGAACCGCAGCTTATGATCGTTTCCCCGGAAAGTTCAAACTTTCGGCCCGAGCCGGGCCGCGGGGCCTTTTTTAACGCAAGGGTTGAATTCAAAAACATCTGCGGTTAGGATCGACGAATTAGCGTTGTTCAGTCCGACACCGATCCTCCCTATGTCGTTTCCCCGCCCTCTCGGTACTCGTCCGGCGAAACGCCTCCTCGTCCCCTGCGGCTGCGCGCTCCTTTCCCTCGCGCTCCTCTCCGGCTGCCAATCGGGGGTCGCACCGTCGAAGACGGCCACCGGGGCTGGCACTGGGGCGATGGTCGGCGCGGTCGGCGGCTCCGTTGTCGGAAGTAACAGCAGCATAGGTTCGGGCGCCGGTTTAGTGGGCGGCGCGGCCGCGGGCGCCCTGATTGGAGGAATCGTGGGGATGGTGCAGGATGCGAAGGATCGCCGGGAGCAGGACCGGCTCGCGCAGGAGCGGGCGTTCCAGCAGGACAAGGCCAAGAGGTTGCAGGAGGAGGCCAAGGCCAAGGCGGCGCTTGAGGAGGAGCTGGCCATCGCCGAAGGGTTCCGGATTTCGGACCTCGAGCTCAATGAGGCGAAGCGGAAGCTTGATTCCGCCGCCGACCGGCTCAAGCGGCTGCAAGGCGAGCGGAATGCCGCCCTAGCGAAGAAGAAGGAGCTCGATGATGCGCAGGCGAAGACACTCTCCACCGAGGCCGAGATCGCCCGGTTGGAGGAGGAGCTGGCGCGCCTCAAGGGCGAGACAGTCCCCGGAGCCCCTTTGCCCCCGAGCGAACCCGCCACCGCCGGCGCGCCACCCGTGCCCGGGCGTACGGGACCTTAACGCGCTCCCCCAGTGCGCCCGCTTTTGGCAGCCCGTTTTCTCGCCCTGATCGCGCTGGCTGCAGGGCTGTCGTTTCTTGGCGGCTGCGGGACCCCGGCGCACTCGGTCAAGGTCGATGCAATCTCGCGGCCGGCGCGCGCGGACGCCCAGTCCTACGTGCTGAGGTCCAAGGATCCGACCAAAGGCGAGGAGAACCTGCGCCACCGCGAAGCCTCGGACTTCATCCGCACCGCACTCGCGGGCAAGGGGCTCTACGAGGCTCCCTCTGCCGAGCGGGCGGATATGGTGGTCGAACTCGACTACGGAATGGAGGCTCCGCGCTCGAAGATCGAGCGGGTGAGTGTCCCGGTTTACGCCCAAGTCGGCGGCGGGGTACGATATGATACGGTGCCCTCGACGGATTCCCGCGGCAATGCCACGCTCCGGACGGTGGCGGTGTACCAGCCGCCCCGGAACGAGATTGTTGGCTACGAGGAGGTCCCGCGGATGGTGACGGTTTACGAGAAGTACGTGCGCATTTCTGCCCGGGAGAACCGTCCCGCCAGCGAAGGTCGGCCTCCCTCAGAGCTTTGGAGCATCCACGCCAGCACCGAAGACGAGAGCAAGGACCTGCGTAAGTACTTGCCGATTCTGGCCTCAGCCACGGTCGACTACATCGGGTCCGACACCTCGAGCCAGCGGACGGTTAAGGTCCGGGCCGACGGGGCCGACGTGGACTTCATCCGCCGCCGTGGCGCTGACCCCGCGCCGGCCCCGGCCGCCCCCGCGCGCGGTTCCTGAGCGCGACCGCCGCGGCCGCGGGACATCTCGCGGTTGACATCCGGTCCCCGGGGAGGCACTGCTCCCGGTCCCATGAGTATCGTCCTCGGCATTCTGACGTTCATCCTGATCCTCGTTTCCGTCTTTCTGGTCCTGATTGTGCTGATGCAGAAGTCGAAGGACGGTGGAATTGGTTCCGCCCTAGGTGGGGGGGCCGCGGAGGCGGCCTTCGGCGCCGAGACCAACAACGTGCTCGTGCAGGCCACGAAGTATTCGGCGATCCTGTTCTTCGTCCTCGCCTTCCTGCTCTATCTGGGTCGCATTTCAGAGCGCAAGTTCGAGAAGGGCGCTGCCGGCGGCGCTCTCCCGAGCATCACCGCCCCCTCGGCTCCGGCGGCCTCGACGGCTGCGACCCCTACCCCGGCGGTGGCCGTGCCGGCCACCGCCGCGCCGGCCCCGGCGCCCGAGGCGCCCAAAAAGTAAGCGCCGCTTCCGGATGGGCCCGACCGTCCTTGTTCGGCCCGGTGTTTGGCGGTCGGGACTGGCTTTCATTACTTGGGGCTTGCTTCATCTATCCGCGGCTGCCCCTAGCCGATCGCCCGAGCTCTCTCAGGCGGGTAACCCCAGTGAGGTGGAAGCCGCGCGGATTCTGGAGCGATTCCGGCAGGCGGGTATCGCGGGCAGCTTTTATCTGGCCATCGAGTTGCGCTCCCTGCCCCGGCGAGGCGAGGAACGGGTGTTCCCGGGCCGTCTTTGGGGTGGCCGGGAGGCGGGTGGTCCCGTTTTCCGCCTCGAGGTCGAGGACGGCCAGGGTGAGGTGCGCCGTCTGATCCTGAGAAATGGGGTGGAGGGCGGGGTCTGGCGCTGGGCCGGCGCGCAGGTCGAGCAGGTGCCCCCAGCGGCTGCCGTCGCGCCGCTATTCCCCGGGGTGGAGGTCTCCGCCTTTGATGTGCAGATGCCCTTCCTGTACTGGCCGGAGGCGCAGCTGGAGAAGCTCGCCCGCGCCTTCGGCCGGCCCGCCTATTCCTACCTCTTCAAGGCACCGCCCGGCTTCCTTGAGCAGGGGGGAGGTTACGCCGCGGCCCGCGCCTACCTCGACACCCAGTTCAACGCCCTGATGCAGACCGAACTGTTGGCCGCCAACGGGGGGGTCCTGAAGACCTTTTACCTCGTGAGCCTCAAAAAGGTCGGGGAACAGTACGTGCCCCGGCAGGCCGATTACCGCAACGAGCTCACCCGCGACAAGACGCGTTTTCAAGCCACTGCCGCCGCCCTCAACCTGTCGATCCCTGCCGGGGCCTTTGCGCCGGCGTCACTCGCGGAGCCGTGGTCGCCGCCCGCCGCCGCCCTCGTCCTACCCGTTGAATGAGCGCCTCCCTCCGTCCCAAGCGCACCGTCGTCTTTGACCTCGATGGCACCCTGCTCGACAGCCTGCCGCTCGTCCTCGAGGCCATCCGCCACGCGCTGGAGCCCTTCGGCAGCTTCCCGACAATGGATATCTTTGCCCGTCTGGGCGGCCCGCCGGAGCGGTTCCTCGCAGACCTGCTCCCGGACCCTGTCCACGTGCCTGTGGCGCTCCGGCGGATGGTGGATTTCCACGACGGGAACCACCACCTAATCCAGCCTTACGCCGGCGCCGTGGAGACGCTGAGCGACCTGCGGGCGCGCGGTATCCCGGCCGGGATCTGGACTGGACGCGATCGGGCCTCGACTCTCACGCTCATGGCGGCGCACGGGCTGGATGAAATCGTCGACGCGGTGGTCTGCGGGGATGACCTTCCCACGCACAAGCCGGACCCGGAGGGATTGCTGGCGTTGGTCAGCCGGCTTGGCTGCGCGCCCGCGGAAACGCTTCTGGTCGGCGATGCCGACGTGGACGTTCTCGGCGGCCACGCCGTTGGCGTCGAAACGGTGCTCATCCGGCACCAGCGGACGATCGCCCCCGCGGTGACCGCCATGTGCTGGCGCGACGTCACTTCGCCCGCGGAGGCCTACGCGCTCGTCCGCGCGCGCCTGCGCGAGTGAACCCAGCCGGCGCGGCTCAGCGCGTCTGCTCCAGCGGCAGCTCGTGGAGCCGGAGCTCCGGGTTCTTCTCCTGGAAGTATCGGAGCGTCCACTCCGAGGGGAAAAGTACGATCGGCTGATCCAGCCTGTCGGTCCCGAAGCTCACGCCGCTGGCCGTCACCAGCATTCCCGGCTGAGCGAGGCTGGGATGCGGCTCGATCCAGCGGAGGAGCGTCCAGGGCGTGGGTGCAAGGTGGGACTTGGCCCCGTACTCGCTCTGAAGCCGCCATTGGACGACTTCGAATTGCAGCGGGCCGACGGCGGCCAGGAGCGTGGAGCCGGGGGGTGCGTTACGCGCGTTAAACGCCTGCACGACACCCTCCTGGAGGAGCTGTTCGAGACCGGCGCGGTACTTCTTCGCATCTCCCGCGTTCGGATTTGAGATGTAGGTAAACACCTCCGGTGGGAACCTGGGGATCTCGTCGAAGAGGATCCCCTTGTCGTCGGTGAGGGTATCGCCGATGCCAAAATCACTGTGGCCGACCAGGCCGATGACGTCGCCCGGCCAGGCCTCGTCGACCGTCTCCCGCTCCTGCCCGAAGAGCTTGTGCGACGAGGAAAGGCGCACGGTGCGGCCGGTGCGCTGGTGGGTGACGAGCATGTCGCGCTCGAATCTGCCCGAGCAAACCCGCAGGAACGCGATGCGGTCGCGGTGCTTGGGGTCCATGTTCGCTTGGATCTTGAAGACGAAGCCGGAGAAACGGGGCGACTCGACGGGGACCACGGTACGTTCGCCCGCGGCTACGCCCGCGGTCGCCGGGCGGGCGCTGGAGCGCGGCGCGGGCGGCACGGAGTCCTGGAGGAATCCGTTCAGCAGCAACTCGATCCCGAAATTGTTCACCGCGCTGCCAAAGTAGACGGGGGTCTGCCGGCCCGCGCGGATCGCTGCAAGATCAAGGGGGGTGCCGGCGCCGTCGAGCATCGCCAGCTGCTCCGTGACTTCGCCGTAGGTGTGGTCATCGAGCCGCTCGCGCACCAGCGGGTCCTCCAAAGAGGCCACGTTGACCGGCGCGCGGAACTTGCCGCCCGGAACGCGCTCGAACAGGTGCACTTCGCGGGATCGGCGGTCGAAGACCCCGCGAAAGCCCGGGCCGTTGCCGAGCGGCCAGATGACCGGCGAGCACTGCAGGCCGAGCACGGTCTCGAGCTCGTCGAGCAGCTCCAGCGCGTTGCGCGTGGGCCGGTCGCACTTGTTCATGAAGGTGAAGATCGGGACGCCGCGGCGCCGGCACACCTCGAAGAGCTTGCGGGTCTGCGCCTCCACACCCTTGGCCGCGTCGATCACCATCAGCGCGGCGTCAACCGCGGTCAGCACGCGGTAGGTGTCCTCTGAGAAGTCCTTGTGACCGGGGGTGTCGAGAAGGTTGACCGCGAACCCGCCGAAATCGAACTGCAGCACGGTGGAACTGATCGATATCCCACGCTGCTTCTCCAGCTCCATCCAGTCTGAGGTGGTGGCGCGCTGGTTCTTTCGCGCGGTGACCGTGCCCGCGAGGTGGATGGCGTTCCCGTAGAGGAGGAATTTCTCGGTCAGCGTAGTCTTGCCCGCGTCCGGATGGGAAATAATCGCGAAGGTGCGGCGGCGGGCGATTTCGGCGGCGGGAGTCAAGGGACGGAAGGGGGGGAGCAAACGGCCCGTCGCGGGTGCAGGGAAGCGGAAAATGGCGCGTTCGCGGTTTGACCCGCCCACGCGGGGGGCTCCTGCTGGCCGAGTCCTGTCGATGTCCGCCCCCGCCGACCCGTTCCGCGCCGCCCGCGAGTCCCGCGGGGTCCTCCGCTGCCCGTTCCACGGCGAGGAGATCACAATGATCCTGCGCCACGCGGACGTCCGCGCGGCGTCCCGCGACTGGGGCCAGTTCTCGTCGGATGCGCCGTTCCGCGTCCCGATTCCCTCGGAGGAGGCGGTGCGATCGATGCGGCAGCTGCCGATCGAGACCAACCCGCCGGAGCACGGCGAGTACCGGGCTTTGGTGGAGCCCTTCTTCGCCCGGGCCAAGGACCCCGGGGTGATCGCGCAGGTCGAGGCCCTGATGGCGCGGGCGCTGGAGCCGTTGCTGGCGGGGCACCCCACCGAGGTGGTGCACGGCTTCGCGCTGCCGGTGCAGTCCCGCGCGCTGACCTACCTGCTCAACGTGCCGGAGGCGGAGGCTGAGGTCTGGATCGGTTGGGGGATCCACGTGTTCAAGGTCACCGGGGGTGACTTCAAGCAAGGCACGGTGCTGGAGGACTACTTAGCGCGGAAATTCGACGAGGCGGAGCGCCGACCCGGGGCCGACTTCTTCAGCGCGCTGGCCTCCGCCTCCTTCCGCGGACGGGCGTTGACGCGGGACGAGCAGATGGGTTTCGCCAACCTCGCCTTCGCCGGCGGGCGCGACACCATTATCCATACGATCTGCTGCGCGCTAGCGCACCTATCCGCGCGGCCGGAAGACCTTGAGTTCCTCCGCGCGGACCCGCGCCGCATCGTGCACGCCGCCGAGGAGTTTTTCCGCGTCTTCATGCCCCTGACCCACATCGGGCGAGTCTGTCCGGCTGGGGCCGAGGTGCACGGGGTCAAGGTGGCCCCCGGCGATCGCGTCTCCCTGTGCTGGGCCTCGGCGAACTTCGACGCCGCCGCGTTCCCGGAGCCGGAGCAGGTGAAGCTCGATCGCAAACCGAACCCGCACCTGTCCTTCGGATTCGGTCCCCATCTCTGTCTCGGGGCGCCGCACGCCCGGCTCATCCTGCGGACGCTCCTGCGGTTGTGCTGCGAGCACGTGCGGTGTGTTACCACGGTCGCGGCGCGGGAGCGGGTCGAACACGAGGCGGGTTATGACCGGCCTCTGGGCTTCGAGTCCCTCCAATTGCGCTTCGAGCGCATTTGAGTGGCTCCGCCGGGGGAAGCACGCATCGTCCGCCAAGTGTCCGCCACGCCCTACCTCAAGCTCCGTCCCAACGTCCGTCCGCGTGCTTTGCAGGGGCATCCGTGGGTCTTCACCAACGAGGTTGAGGCACCGCTCGCGGCCGAGTTCGATGGAGAGGTGGTCGAGTGCCGCGACCGGACCGGGCGCTTCATCGGCACGGGAATCCACAATTCTCGTTCCCAGATCGTCTGGCGGCGACTGAGCCGAGACCGGGTGACGCTGGATGCGGATTACCTCCGCGGGGCGCTGACGCGGGCCATCGCCCGGCGGGCCCCGGAGGCGGCGCGCCGGCTGGTCTGGAGCGAATCGGATGACCTACCCGGGGTGGTGGTGGACCAGTTCGACGATGCCCTAGTGGTGCAGCTCCAAACCCTCGCGATGGAGCGGCGCGCGGGGCTGATCGGCGACCTGCTGGCGGAACTTCTCCGGCCGGCGGAGGTGATCTTCCGCAACGACGCGCCGATCCGGCGGCTGGAGGGTCTGCCGCTCGAGGTGCGCACGCGCTCCGGCCAGCCGTGGGAGGCGCGTTGGGTGCGCATGGGCGGCTTTGAGTACTGGATCGACCTGCAGGCGGGGCAGAAGACGGGTTTTTACCTGGACCAGCGTTTCCAGCACACGGCGGTCGCGCGCCACTGCGCGGGGGCCCGGGTGCTGGACGCCTTTTGCAATCAGGGCGCCTTCGCCCTGCAGGCCGCGCGAGCGGGCGCGCTGGAGGTGCTGGGTCTCGACATCGCGGAGGACGCAGTGGCGGCGGCGCGGCGCAATGCCGAGCGCAACGGGCTGGAGGCAGAATTCCAGGCGGCGAACGTCTTTGACTGGTTCAATGATCCGGCGCGGGGGATCGAGCCGCTGTGGGACGTGATCATCCTGGATCCGCCGCCGTTCGCGAAGTCGCGCTCCGCGCTCGAGGGCGCCCTGCGCGGCTACAAGGAGATTAATCTGCGCGCGGTGAAACGGCTCGTGCCCGGGGGTCTGTTGGCGACCTACTCCTGTTCCCATCACATGCAGGATGCCGAGCTGCGGCATGTCCTAGCGGAGGTCGCGGCGGATTCGCGGCGGCGGCTGCGGGTCGTCGAGTGGGCGCACCAGCCCGTCGATCACCCCGTGCTCGCGACGATGCCGGAGAGCGAGTATTTGCGCGGCTACCTGTTGCGAGCCGAATAGCGGCCCGGGGCGCTGCGCGCCGTTCAGCGCAGGGTCTGGTCCAGCTGGCGGCGCATTGCGCGCAATTCGTTGAGCTGGCGCTGCAGCGCCAGCTTCTCCTCCGGCTGCTGGGCGATGGCGATCTGCTCGACGATGTCCTTCTCCGCCTCGAGGAGTTCCACCCGCTCGGCGGCGACGCGCTGGCGGAACACGGCCGAGTTGCCGCCGAAGATGGAGAGGGTCCGGCTGACCTGGGCGTTGTTGAGCGCCCGGTCAGTCTCGGTTGCCTTGAGGTTCCGCTGCTCGCGCTCGATTGCCTGGTCGTGCTGGTTGAGCTCCTGAGCGAGGCGATAATCGCGTTCCGAGAATTTGCCCTTTCGCACCTCGACCTGCGGCAGCACCGCGGGGGCTGCCGCGGCGGGCGCGGAGGTGGTCGAGGGCATCAGGGCGGCGGAGGGCGTGGCGGGGGCGTCCGCGGGGGGTGGCGAGGAGGGCTTGGCCGGCGCCGGGGCCGCCTTGGGGGCGGACGGGGGCGCGGTGCGTGCGCTTTCCGCCATCCGGGCCCGCAGCGCCTCCTTGGCCGCTGACTTCGGGGCGGGCTCATCCGCCCCTTGAAGGACGCGCGCCGTCGCGAGCAGGAGCAGGACAACCGATGCCTTCATCAATTTCATCGGTCAGCGTAGCCTCTGGGTTCTCTCCTGTCGACGCGGGCCGGGCTTTGCGGGTGGGCGGGGCGCGGGCTCACAGGCCCTTGAGCATCTTGCCACCGTAAATCGCGCTGGCGCCGAGTTCCTCCTCGATGCGCAGGAGCTGGTTGTACTTAGCGACGCGGTCGGTGCGGCAGAGGGAGCCGGTCTTGATCTGGCCGGCATTGGTCGCGACCGCGATGTCGGCGATCGTCACGTCCTCGGTCTCGCCCGAGCGGTGGCTGATGACGGCGGTGTAACGGGCCTCCTTGGCCATCTCCACGGCGTCGAGGGTCTCGGTGAGGGAGCCGATCTGGTTCACCTTGACGAGGATCGAGTTCGCGGTGCCGGTCTCGATGCCCCGCTTGAGGAACTGGGTGTTGGTGACGAACAGGTCATCCCCGACCAGCTGGACCCGGTCGCCGATGGCGTCGGTGAGCTTCTTCCAAGTTTCCCAGTCGCCCTCGGCGCAGCCGTCCTCGATCGAGATGATCGGGTACTTGGCGGTGAGGCGGCGGTAAAACTCGACCATCTCATCGCCCGAAAGCACTTCGCCGGAGGACTTCTTGAAGACGTAGGCCTTCTTCTCTTTCACGTAAAACTCTGAAGCGGCCACGTCGAGGGCGAGGTGGATATTGCGGCCGAGCTTGTAACCGGCGCCCTTCACCGCGAGCGCGATGGCGTCGAGCGCCGCCTCGGTGGACTCCAGCTTCGGGGCGAAGCCGCCCTCGTCGCCGACGGCGGTGGCGAGGCCCTGCTCCTTGAGGACCTTCTTCAGCGAGTGGAAGACCTCGCAGCCCATTTGCAGGCCTTCGGAGAAGGAGCGGGCCCCGGTGGGCATGATCATGAATTCCTGGAAATCGATTGGGGCGTCGGAGTGGGCGCCGCCGTTCATGATATTCATCATCGGCACCGGGAGGACTTTGGCGTTCGGACCGCCGATGTACTTGTAAAGGGCCTGGCCGAGGGCGCGGGCGGCGGCGTGGGCGGTGGCGAGCGAGACGCCGAGGACCGCGTTGGCGCCGAGCTTCGCCTTGGTGGGGGTGCCGTCGAGCTTGAGCATCGCGTGGTCGACGCCGACCTGGTCGCACGCGTCGTGGCCGATGAGGGCGGGGGCGATCTTCGCCTTCACGTTTGCGACCGCCTTCTGCGTGCCCTTGCCGAGGTAACGCTTTTTGTCGCCGTCGCGTAGCTCGATGGCCTCGTGCTCGCCGGTGGATGCGCCCGAGGGGACTGCGGCGCGGCCCAGGGCCCCGCAGGCGAGGCGCACGTCGACCTCGACGGTCGGATTGCCACGGGAGTCGATGATCTCACGGGCGGTGATGGCGGAGATGGTGGTGTTCATGGATGGGAAAAGGAGCGCGCCGCGAAAGGCGCAGGGAGCCGGGAGGAAACGACACCGGGCTTGGGAGGGGAAGGGAAAAGTGTCCGCCCGCGGCCGGCTAGGCGGTGCGGAACCCGTGCCGGCGCCCGAGGGCGAGGCAGCCCTCCGCGGGTTCGATGGCTTGAGAGCAGGTGCCGTCGCGCAGCGAGGTGGCGGCGGCGCAGACCCCGAGCTCGAGGCAGCGGGGGAGGGACCAGTCCTCGTGGAGGCCAAGCAGGATTCCGGCTGCGAGGGCATCTCCGGCGCCCGCGGAACCCACGATCTCCTCCGCGGGCATGCGCACCGCTGGCTGCCAGTGGCATTCGCCCCGGGCAGAGCAGGCGGCGACCCCCTCTGGGAAATGGATCAGCGCCCATTCGCGCACGCCGAGCGCGAGGAGTTGCCGACCCGCGGCCAGCACCGCATCGCGGTCGAGGTCGGCGCCGCGGCCCAGCTGCAGTCCGGTGAGCTGCTCCGCCTCGTAGTCATTCGCGAAGAGTACATCCACTTCCGGGAGTACGGGGGCGACGACCCGGCCGAACAGCTGGGGCCGGGCGCTGACGCAGTCGACCGAGGTCCGGAGGCCAGCGGCGCGGGCGCGGCGCAGCACCTCGGCCGAGCGGGGTCGGCCGTCCGCTCCGGGCCCATCGAGGGCGTCGAGCAGCAGCAGGTAGGCGAGGTGGAAGTGCCGGGCGCGGCTGGCCGCGAAATCAAAATGCTCGGGGGTGAGCAGCGCGCTGGCCCCGGGGTCGTGGAAGAACGTGCGCCTTCCCGTGCCCCTCTCGGTCATCACATCGGTGAAGCTCGTGGCCGCCGCTCGCGTCGTGTGCAGTTGGCGGTCGTCGATGCCGTGGGCCCGCGCGTCCGCACGGATGGCTGCGCCGTCGGCATCGTCCCCGAGGAGTGCCACCCCCTCGAGAGGGAACGGCGCCCCTAGCTTCGCGAGGTCCTTGAGCACATTGTACGGGCCGCCCCCGTTGCCGGCGCTGCGGCCGAGGATGTGGGCGAGCCCGTCTTGGGGTGGCCAGATGTCGATCAGTTTGACGTGGTCGATGATCCACGATCCCCCAGCAATGATCCCGCGGCGCATCGTTCAGCGGCGGTAGTGGGTGGAGGTGGGCGTGAGCTGGAGGTCGCGCTGCAGCGGGCGCTGCGGCTTGATGCTGAGCTTTTCCAGCACGCTGTGGTAGGCCTTGACCGCCTCGACGGGCTCGACCTCGCCGTCGACGATCCGGCGCAGGAACTCGATGAAGGCGAGCGGGTGTTCCGAGAGGTTGATCTTGCGTCCGAAGAGGGCGACGCGGGCGCCGTACCGCTGCGCGTCGTGGATCAGCTGGAACGCGTCGAGGGTCGTGCCGCTGCTGCCACCGAGGATCCCGACCACCAGCCGAGGATCGTAGGCCACCAGCTCCTCAAGTGGTCCCGGGCCGTTGTAGGGGATCTTGAGGAAGACGGGTCGGCCCGCGGAGGTGACGCCCGCGAGCGTGCGCACGATGTGGTCGTTGAGGAAGCCGGGCACCTGGCCGGCCGGGATGCCCGGATCGACGTTGGGATTAAAAATCTCGAGGAAGTAGCGGAAACGCTTCGCTTCGGCTTCGAGCCGGAAGGCGGCAAAGTCCTCTAGTGCGCGGAAGTCCCAGTCGATGTTGTTGGTGAAGGTGATCGAGTACAGGCCAAGGTCGGCGCCCGGGAAGGGCTGGGTACAGTCCGCCTGCAGCCGCCCGTACTTCATATGCTCGATCGTCGCCGTACGGAAGGCACGGGAGGGCAGCGTGGGGTATTTTCCGCCCCTTACGACCCAGATGTCGCTGGTGTCGTTGGCCCGGGCGGCGGGGGTGATCGCGGACTCGCGGAAGAGCCCCTCCTGAATCGCCAGTTGCTCGACGTTGGAAGCGGAGAGCAGGACGATGTCCACCAGGTCCTGGGCGATCACCGCCCGGATCTGCGCGCGGTAGTCCGCGAGGGACTTCCAGCAGGCCTCGGCCTCGCGGTGACGCTCGGGGCGGCACTGGCCGGGACCGGGGGCCGTAATGCCAAAGGCCATGTCCGCGTCCTTCGCGTCCGCGATGATGAAGTCCTTCCGGGCCGCCTGGCCGGCGTGGATCCGCGCCAGTTTCTGGTCAAGTCGCTTGGGTAGGCCCATGGGTAGGTGTAGAGCCTCGCCGCCCGCCCGCCCGCTTGTCGAACCAGAAGCGGCGGGCCGGAGGCTTGCGGCGGGCCGTCCGGCAGGCCCAGGCTGCCGACATGCGTGCCCTGCTGCTCGTCGCCCTTGGCTCTGCCCTCGGGGGCGCGGCCCGTTTCCTCCTCGCCGGCTGGGTCGGCGCGCGGCTGGGCGGAGCCTTTCCTTGGGGCACCGTTCTGGTTAACGTCTCCGGGTCAGCCCTGATCGGCGTCTTGGCCGCGCGCGAGGAGATCATCAGCCCGGAGACCCGGCAGTTCCTGATGGCCGGGGTGCTCGGCGGTTTCACCACCTTTTCCAGCTTCAGCCTCCAGACCTTCCGGCTGGCACAGGAGGGGGATTGGGCCCGGGCCGCGGGCAATGTCCTTGGGAGCGTATGCCTGTGTCTTGCCGCGGTCGCGATCGGCTACCGGCTCGCGCGGCTTGCCTGAGCGTTCGACTCCTCCGGAACCGGTCAGGCCCCTGCCGGTCCGCTGCGCCAGAACTTCAAGGGCACGTTGGCGAGGGCGATCAGCGCCAGCTGGCTCGCGACAAACGAAGAGAGGGCGACAAAGGCCGCGTCGGTAAAGCCGTAGCTGTGCAGGCCTACGCCGAGCATGTTGGTGCCGAACCAGCTCCACGAGGTTACGATGTTGCCTCCGATAGCGAGGGCCATGAAGCCGCGCTGGCGAACGATTCCGCCCCAGCGGGCATGCAGCATAATCGCGTTCCAAAGCACAATGATGAGCGCGCCGTTCTCCTTGGGATCCCAGCCCCAGAAACGCCCCCAAGACTGGTCAGCCCAGATGCCGCCCAGGATCGTGCCCACGAAGTTGAAGAGGAGTGCAAAGCAGGTGATACCGTAGGTCATTCGCGTGAGCGCGTCCGCCGTGGGCCGGTCGAGACCGCGGGAGAATAGTCCGCGGACCACGAAGATGATGCCAAGGAAGCCCGCGAGGAAGGTCGCCGAGTAGCCGGCCGTGATCACGACCACGTGGGTGGCGAGCCAGAAGTTAGAGTCGAGCACCGCTCGCATCATCTCCATGGTGTCACCGCTGAGTGAAAGGTGGTGCGCGATCACTAAAGTGGAGAAGCCGATCGCACCAGCGGCGACGCTGCCGATGGCGTTGCGATAGACGGCCTCAAGCACGAGGCATAGCCCGACGGCACCCCAACCGACGAAGAGGGCGGATGAATAAAGGTTGGTGACCGGTGGGCGGCCCTCCAGCCACATCCGGCAGAGAATACCCGCGGTGGCCACCGTCCACGCAACCGCGGTGATCCAGAAGGCTGAGCGCCCGAGGAGCGACGGCCAGACCAACCACGAGAACAAGGCGACGAAGAAGGCGAGGGCGTACAGCACCGAGCTGGTGTAGAAGGGCTGGGCCGCGTTGAAGCGAGTCTCCAGGTCGCACTTCCGCAGCTCGGCATCGAAGCGCTTGGCGAGGTCCGCCCGGAAAAGCTCCACCAGCTTGTTGAACCGCTCCGGCTTCTCGCCGTCCCAAGCGTGGGCGAACCCGGCGTAGGCGAGCGCGGCGGGGTTGACCGTGCCCGCGCGGAACGTGTCGAGCAGGGCGGCGCCAGCAGACTTCCAAGCCGTGAGGTCCGGGTTGCCCGAGTTAGGCGGAACGACGAGGAAGTTGGTTGACTCCGCCATCACTACGAAGCGCTCCCCGATGTCGGTCATTGCCTTCGCCGCGGCCTCGTCGTGCGGCTGCCCGGCCTGCTTGGCGCGCACCGCCTCCGTGCCGGCCTTGACTTGGTCTTGGAACTGGAGGAGCTCGCCGAGGTAGTCGGAACGGCCCGGCGAGACGAAGGCGTGGCGGAGCCGCTGGTAATGAACCAGGTTACCGTAGATCTGGAGCACGCCCCGCTGGAAGGGAGTGCGGACCGCAGACTCGACCTGGTCGGCGAGCTTGGCCTGGCGCTGGAGCTCCGCGATCTTGGGCTCGAGTTGGCGCAGGGAGAATCGCTTCTCGCCTTGGCCCTCCGACGTGCGCAGGTTGAATACCGCGAGCACATCCGGGTTCACGATCTCAAAGTGCTGGTAGGCGTCCGCCTTTGCCGGCCGGAACGCGACGTCAAGGAGCCATTCGACCGGCTGCAGCCGGCGGCCGTCCGGGGTGGTGACCGCCTGGCGACCCTGGAGTTGCAGGAGGGAACTCCGGGCGACGGTATCGAGCGGCTTGAGGCGGCCGTTGACCAGAACGGGTAGGCGCCCGAGGCCCTGGACGTCAAACGCGGCGGGGTTGCGCGGGGCCCGCAGGGTGCTGGCGACCCAGGCTAGGACGAGGATAAGGACGAGGGAGGGGGCGGCCTTTTTCATGCGGCGGCGGGAGCGATGCTGCGGCGCTTGGCGATGAAGCCGAGCAGGTGGATCGTAAACTGCCAGAGGAGGCCGAGGGTCATTAGGCTGCAGGCGATGTAGGGGATGAGCCAGCTGGGGTTCCGGACGACCTGCAGGATCGTGACCTTGTCGTTCCCGGGCTCGAAGCTCGCCTGATAGAACGTGTAGCCCGCGTAACGCAGCGGGTTGTTCATGTAGATTAGGACCTCGCGGTCATCAGCACCCCGGGGCGTCTGCAGGCGGATGCGGCTGGAGAAGTTCTTCGGGATTTCGGTACCCGAGTACTTGTCGTGGCTGAACTTGAGCAGGGTCAGCGTGTAGTCCTTGTAAGCCCGGGTGAAACGCAGGGAGATGTGGTAGCTACGCCCGGCATAATCGAATCGCTGCGGCGGCATCCGCGGGTCGGCGGAGAGCATCCAGGTCCCGATGGTGCCCTCACTGCCGACGAGCTCGACAAACGCGCCGGGCAGATTCCGCTCGTCCTGCTTGTAGGTGATGGGCAGGGGCGTGAGGTCGACATTCTGGCCGATGCCCTTCGTCGCCTTGATGGTGGCCGGCGCCGCCGGGGTTCCAGCCTCCCGGTTGCGGATCAGCGAGTTGGGATAGTAAAGGCGGGTGATGACCCGGAACGGGAGCTTCGGGTGCTGGATGGTCTCGCCGCCGGCCGCGATGGACTCGGGAATGGCTACCACATCGTCGTGCTTCGAGTCCGTGGTGTCGACGATGGCGAGTTCGTTTTCGCGGAAGCTCTCGGAGTAGTTGCGCGGCTCCTCCTGGGTGAGCCGCATGCTGAAGTCGTCCTGCAGAATGCCCGTCAACAATTCGCCAATCAGTAGCAAAATCAGCCCGGCGTGAGCGAGCTGAATGCCGAGCTGGCGCAGGTTCCCCTTGAACCGGTAGACATGGCTGGCGACGAGATTGACCAGGAGCAGCCCGCCGATGAAGTAGCCTCCGGGGAAGACCGGGACGGGGAAATTCCCGAACCGCGCGAGGACGAAGAAGGAGCGAAAGTATTTCTCCTGCACCGCCCAGATGCCGAGGTTGACCTGGTCGAGCGTCGCCGCGAAGACCAACACCAAACCGAGGACCAACAGGACCACGGTGAGCGTGAGGGAGGTGAAGAAATCCCGGAACTGGCGAGTGACGTCGTTCATCTCGCGGGCGCGGCCGGTTTGATGGTGGCGAGGAAGGCGGTGAAGGCGGATTTCTCGCGCGCGACGAGCGCTGCCGGGCCGGTGAGCTTGAAAAACCAAGTGGCGCCACCGTGCGGGACCATGGCACCGAGGATGCGCTGGGGCTTGTCACCGGTGCCCAGAATGTCGACCACCGTCATATGCAACCCGTTGTGGTCCTCGTGCGCGGTCGCGGCCGCGAAGTCCGACTGGTTTAGAGCGGGGAGCGAAAGCTGCCCGCGCCAGCGGTTGAGGTTCGCGAGGTCGCCGCCCACGTCGCCCGGGAAGGCGGTGATTGCGAAGTCTGCCTCCCCCTCGTCTCCTTTCACGGCGTAGCTGCCCTTGCGCATCGCTCCCGCGGGTTTTGCCGTCCACTTTGCGGGGGCGGTCCAGGCAAGCGGGGCTCCGGAGGCGGTCGCGACCGCGGTGTTCGCCATATTGCCTCCCGCGGGCGCCGGACTGGCGACGGTCGCGGGCGCCGCGCTGGCCGCCCCCTTGGCCCCCGGATGCTGCTCTTTGGGGACCCGGTAGGCGGTGACTTCCGCCTTCTGACAGCCGGTGGCGAGAGCGAGAACCAGCGCAAGCACGGAGGGCGGGCGAACCTTCATAGATGGAGGCAGTTTTGCGCGGTTGGTGCAAAACTTCAACCCAATCCAGCATCCTTAGTTGCACCCGTAGCTCCCGCTGGTTTTTCCCTTTGCCGCCCGTCGCGAACCGGTCGATAACTGCGTGATGAGGCTGCAGGCCCTCGGGGATTCCGCGGTCGTTTTTTCCCTCGGGAACGAGGCCGACCGGACCGTCGCCCGCCGGGTCCGCGCGATCGCGTCCCGGCTGCGGTGCAAACCCCTTTCGGGAATGAGCGAAGTCTTCGCGGCCTTTGGAAACGTCGCGCTGTTTTTTGAGGCTGGCGTGACTCCGCCGCCGACTGAGGTGCTGGCGGTCGCCGTGGCGGAAGCGGACGCGGGCCCGGCCGCCGTGGCTCGCCCCCACGTGGAGGAAATACCGGTCGTCTACGGGGGGGAATCCGGTCCCGATCTGCCCGAGGTGGCCGCCGCCGCCGGGCTATCTCCGGCCGCGGCGGCGGAACTGCACGCGGGCGGCGAGTATTTCGTGCGCGCCATCGGCTTCGCGCCAGGCTTTCCTTATCTTGGCGGCCTTCCCCCCGCGCTAGCCCGACCCCGTCGTGAAACGCCCCGGGTTCGCGTGCCCGCGGGGTCGGTCGGGATCGGGGGCACGCAGACCGGCATCTACCCTCAGGCGAGCCCGGGGGGCTGGAAGCTCATTGGGCGCTCGCCCCGGCGGCTCTTCGACCCCCGGGACAAGCCGCCGGCGCGATTGGAGATCGGCGATGAGGTGCGGTTTGTGGCGGTTGCGGAGGCCGATTTTTCGTCGCCCACGGAGAGGGTGCCGGAGCCGCGCGGCCCGGGCATCTGGGTGCGGCGGGCGGGCGCGCTGACGACGGTGCAGGATCTGGGCCGCCCGGGATGGCGGGCCAGCGGGATATCCCCGGCAGGGGCCGCGGACCCGTTCTCGCTTCGGATTGCGAACCTCCTGGTGGGCAATGCGGAGGGGGAACCGGCGTTGGAACTGACCCAGACGGGACCGGAGCTCGAGTTTCCTGCGGGCGCCGTGGTGGCCGTCGCAGGGGCGCCGATCGACGGATTGCAGTGGGGACGTCCGGTGTACCTATCCGCGGGGGCTCGCCTGCGGCTGGGAGCCGCGCGAGGCGGCCTGCGCACCTACCTGGCCTGCGCGGGCGGCTTCGGGTTGCCGGAGGTGCTGGGCGGCGGCGGCACGGACCTGCGTGCGGGCTTTGGAGGCTCGGGCGGGCGGGCGCTGCGCGCGGGTGACTGGCTGCCTTTGCGGAGCATGGAGCCGCCCCGCTGCCCCGCTCGCTGGCACCTTGATCCACGGTGGCGTCCCACGGTGGAGGCCGCGGTCGAGCTCCGCGTCTTGCTGGGGCCCGCGGCGGCGGACCTACCGAGCTGGACAGAGCGCGCATTCACGGTCGGCGCACGCTCCGACCGGATGGGTCTTCGGCTCGAGGGTGAGGCTTTCGCGCGCCCGCCCCCCGGAGATCTGGACTCCTTCCCCGTAATCCCTGGAACGGTCCAGCTGCCACCGGACGGCCGTCCGATCGTGCTCTTGGCCGACGCGCAAACGCTGGGAGGCTACGCGCGTCTCGGTCACGTCATCAGCGCGGATCTGCCTCGCCTTGGGCAGCTGCGGCCCGGGGACCAGCTGCGGTTTCGGGAGGTCGGGATCGAGGAGGCCAGGGTTCGGGTGGCCGCGCGCGAGCGCCGACTGCGAGAGCTTCGGCTCGGACTGGAGGGTTGTCGATGCTGACCATTGATCTCAACTGCGACCTCGGAGAGGGGGGGCGGGCGGATGAGGCGCTCATGCCCCTGATCACGTCGGCCAACATCGCCTGCGGGGGGCACGCCGGCGATGAGGCGACGATGCGGGCGACGCTGCGCCTCGCGCGGCGCTACGGCGTCGGCGCGGGCGCGCATCCGGGCCACGAGGATCCGGCCCACTTCGGTCGGCGAGAGCTGCCCGTGACGCCCGCCGCTGCGGCTGAGCTCGTGGTACGGCAGACAGAGCGCCTCCGCCGCTTGGCGGCGGGCGAGGGGACCCAACTCACCCACGTGAAGCTCCACGGCGCGCTCTACAACCAGGCCTCGCGCGATCCCGCGTTGGCGGCGGCGGTGGTGCGCGCGCTGGCAGCCGATTTTCCCGGGCTGCCCCTGATTGCCCTCGCTGGCAGTGTGCTCGAGGCAACGGCCCGCGGTGGCCTTGGTGCGCCCGTGCACGCGGAGGCGTTCGCGGATCGCGCCTATGAGGCCGGAGGCAGCCTGCGCGCGCGTGGCCTGCCGGGCGCCCTGCTCCGGGACGCCGCCGCGGCCGAGCGGCAGGTGCTACAGATTCTCCGCTCGGGCCGGGTTGCGACGTGGGATGGCCGCGAGACCCCGCTGCGGGCCGAAACGGTCTGCCTGCACGGAGATGGCGCCGACCCAGTCGGCTTCGCGCGCTGGCTGCGCGCAGCGCTCGCCGCGGCAGGCGTCGCGATCCAAGGTTTTACCTCGCCCGCCCTCCGTTGATGCCGCCCGTGCCCCCTTCGTCCTCGCCCCGCCCCGCCAGCCCAGTGTTGCTACTCACCGGCTTCGAGCCCTTTGGGGGAGCGTCGACCAATCCGTCCGAGCAGATCGTGCGCGCCTTGGATGGCAGGAGGGCGGCGGGACATCAGATCGTGGGGGCGGTGCTGCCCTGCGTGTTTGGCGGGGCGCGTCGGGAACTGGCCCGCCTGCTGCGCCAGCACCGGCCCACGGTGGTCGTCTGCCTCGGCGTGGCCGAGGGGCGCACTGCCATCACGCCCGAGCGAGTGGCGATCAATCTCGAGGACGCGCGGATCCCCGACAATGCCGGGGCGCAACCGCGAGATCGCCCGGTGGTCCGGGGTGGGCCGGCTGCGTATTGGTCGACGCTCCCGGTGAAGGCGATCGTCGCCGAGTTGGAGCGCCACGGGATCCCGGCGGCCGTCTCGCACACGGCGGGCACGTTCGTCTGCAACCACGTCTTCTATGCGCTGCGGCACGCGGTGCGGCGCCGGCGGGTGCGAGCTGGCTTCATCCATGTACCGCCCGCGGTGGCGCGCCCGGGACCGCGGGCGCCCGGCCTGCCGCTTGCCCTCCAGATCCGGGCCGTGGAGCTGGCCCTTGAGGTGGCCGCCCGTCGGCGCCGGGATCTTCGGCGGACGGGCGTGCCAGGCAGACGGAGTTTTCCGGCCGGGGCTGGTGCCGAGGTCCCCGAGAGATAGACAGGTCGGATCGTTAACCCAGAGCGCGAAACACGATCCGCGGGTTTCCCCCGCGGCAGACTTCCATCTTTCGACAAGAATCTCAGAAGCGCAGGCGCCGGGTCGCGGCGTTGCCCGCTGCATCGAGCAGGCTGATTTCGACCGCGTCCGCCCCCGCAGCCCGGTCGAGCGGCAACTCGAGGACGAAGGTCTCCTCGCGGCCGTCACGGATCCCGTCCGCCGGTTGGCGCACGCTCTCGCGGAGCCCGTGGTTGAAGACCAGATCGAGCCCCTCCAACAGGCTGAGGCCGTCACGCCCGCTCACGGTCACAACCACGGACCCGGCACCGCGCACGGCCTGAGCCGCGAGGATTTCTGGCGGCGTGTGGTCCACGACGAGAACGTCGGTGCCGAAGGTGTGGCTGAGTCGCTCCGCAGCGGGGCGCGGGGCGGTCTCGTTCACGCGCAGCCGCGTCTCGTAAGATCCTTCCGCTAGATGTTGCGTCTGGAAACGCACGAACGGGTCGCGCGTCCCCACGGCTATGTCCCGCCACTCGGTCTCGCCGTCGCGGCGGGCGGAGAAAGTCGCGGCGACTGTGTCTCCGTCGGGGTCGAGAAGGGTCCACGTCGCCACGCGCGCCCCTGGCACGGCCACGATCGGGCTGCTGGTCAGGTTGGCCCGGCCGCGAGCCTCCTCGCGGGCCGGCTGTAGCAACTGGCCCAGCGTCGTGCTCGCGGCGGGGGCGGGTTCCGAAGCGGGGATCAGGTCTAGGCCCGGGGGTAAAATGCGGAACTCCTGCAGTTGGGGGCGGCGGTTCTGCGGAAGGTGGTACACGGTCGCACGGTCGAGGTTGAACGGACCGGTGTGGTCGAGCGACAGGCGCAGGCGGAACGACCGGCCGTGCAATTCTTCCCCCCGCCAGCCTCCGTCCGGCTCGAGGCGCAGCGGCGTCCAGTCGCCCCAGCCCTCCGTCTCGTCGCTGCCGAGACTCGTGCGCAATTCCAAGCGCAGCTCGCCCGCAGTGGTTCCCGTCAGCCGGGGCAGGCGCACGGCGCCGAAACGGCTGGGCCCGGGCAACTCCAGCCGACGAGTCTCCGCCGAACGGGGGCCCGCCGCCGCGAAGTCCACCCACGCGAGGCCGGCAGCATTATTGCGCAGCGCCAAGAATAGCCCCGGGCGTTCCGGCCCCGCGGGCAACAGGTGGTTAACCTGCGCGGAAGCGCTGCCGGGGAAGGTGAGGGAGAGCCGCTCGCGCAGGTCATAGCCCACCATCTCCCCCTCGTCGCCGCCCGCCGCCACGACCACCTCCCCGTGTTTCGCGAGCCGGTAGAGGGCGAGGTTGGACCGAGTGGAGAGCACCTCCGGCAGCCCTCGCGGCGGCACGCGCACGAGGGCGCTGCGGCCGGTAAAACGCACCGGGGTGGCGGGAGGCGGCAGTGGGTCGCGGGGCGGCTCCGCGCCCGGGCGCCCCTGGTTTCCGCCGCCGGGCGAGGAAGCAGGGGAGGGCAGGGTGACGCGCGATTCGAGGGAGGAAGGCGAGAAGACCACGGTCGCGAACAGATCGCCCTCGGGCATCGCCAGCAGGTCTGTGACCTCGCCCTCGGAGTTCTCGAACAGCAGCCGTGGGACGCCGCCCTCGGGGTCCAGGCCGGGCTCGGCCGGGAACGCGTAGAGGTTCCCGCGCGGCGCGGAACCAGCCGCAATGCGGCCGTCGGCCAGCTGCGCGAGTCGCCGCACGTTCCGGTCGCGGATCTGCCCAAAGAGGGTCACGCCGCGGGCGGCGAGCGCGGCCGTGCCGGTCGCCTCGGTCTCGCCTCCACTCGTCGCGGTGAAGCGCGCGAGGTCGACGCGGTAGATCCGGCCAGGGTTGCCCGTCGCCGCCAACACGATGCCCTCGCCGAGCGGCAACAAGTCGAGCACCGAATCCGCCGGTAATCGCACGCGCGCCTTGAGCTGTCCGTTCTCAACGACGCAAAGGAGACCACCCGGCGAGGTGCCCGCGAGCAGCGCCCCCTCCGCGGTGCGGCGCAGCGCGAGCACCTGCGCGTCCGGGAGCCGGATCAGCTCGCGGTGAGCGAACGCGTCCGCTCCCGTGGCGAGGGTGACCTCGTGGATGGCCCCGTCGGGGCCGGTCCCCAGCAGCCAGGTGTCGGGAGTCGCCCCGCGCTCGAGGGCCCAGAGTAAGGGAGCGGGGGAGGGGTGGCGAAGATCGGTGAATACGGGACCGGGCACGAGGCGCCCGTCGGCGCGGGTGGCGAAGCCGCGGAGACGGCGGCTGGGCACATCGCGATGGAAGTCCACTTCCAATTTCCGCGAGAGGGGCTCGGCGGCGTGGCCGGTGAGGACGAGGCAGGCGAGGATCAGCGGGCGGGGCAACACGGGGTCAGTCCGCGCGGCGCCGCGCCGGAAGGCAAGCCGGTGCAGCGCCGCGTTGACCGGACCGCCGGCGACAGATGGGCTCATGAGATGGCGAAATGGCTGCTGGTGGATGGCTTCAACCTAGCGTACCGGTGCTTTCACGCGCTACCCGAACTCACCCGTGCCGACGGTTTCCCGACCGGTGCCCTGCACGGCTGGGTCAAATCTCTCTGGAAGCTCGCCGACCAAGAGGCGCCGGACGCGACGCTGGTGTTCTTCGATCGGGGCGAATCGTCCGAGCGCGTGGCGCTGCACGCGGCGTACAAGGCCCAGCGTGCCCCGATGCCCGAGGCGCTGCGCGCGCAGATCGATCCGATCCGCGAACTCACCCGCGCGATGGGGCTGGCCGGCATCGAGCAGGAAGGGGTCGAGAGCGATGACCTCCTCGCGGCGGAGGCAGTGCGGCTGGCCGGGCAGGGACACCAGGTGGTCATCGTTAGCAGCGACAAGGATTTCGCCCAAGTGGTCGGACCCCGGATTTCGATTTTGCTGCCGCCACCATCGGCCGCGCCGAAGCTCGGCTGGCGCCGCCTAGATGCCGCGGGGGTGGTCGAGAAGTTCGGGGTCCCTCCGGAGCGCATCGCCGATTACCTCGCCCTCGTGGGGGACACGGCGGACAACATCCCCGGCATCGAGGGCGTGGGCCCGAAGACTGCCGCCAAATGGCTGGCCGAGTGCGGCTCCCTCGAAGCGGTGATCGCACGCGCCGGGGAACTGCGGCCGGAACGATTCCGCCCCGTGGTGGCGGGGGCGGCGGACCGCCTGCGGCTGAACCGGCGCCTCACCACGCTGAACCTCGCGCTGCCGCCTGCGGAGCCGGCTTGGCGTACACCAAGCCCCGCGGATTTCGTCGCGATGCTCGAGCAATACGAGATGCGTTTAACGGCCGCCGAGGCCCGCCGTCGGCACGGGCTGGAGTCCCCGCAGCCTTCCGCTCCGCCGGCGCCGACCCAAGGCGAACTGTTCTGAATCGCATTTAGCGACCCACCTCTGACTCGCCTTTCGGGTCGAAGATGTAGCCGACCCCGTGGACGGTGCGGAACTGCTCGAGGCTCATTCCGTGATCGGAGAAAAGTTGGCGGATCTTAGCGACATACTGGTCGAGCGAGCGGCTCCTCACGTCCGCGTGCACGCCCCACACCGCGTGGATCAGGGCCGGGCGGGGCACGATCTGGCCCGCGCTGCTGTTGAGGTGAGCGAGGATGCCCAGCTCCTTGCGTCCGATGGTTGCGTTCACGCCGCTCGGAAAGGAGACCTCGAGCCGCTGCGGCTGGACTCGCGCGCCGCAGAATTCGAAGGGATCATGGTTCACCTTGACGTTCTTGGTGATGTTCAGGTCCGCCTTGACCTCCGTGCGGCGCAGCACCGCCCGGATGCGCGCCAACAGCTCGGCGTAGCTGAACGGCTTGGTGACGTAGTCGTCACCCCCGAGCTCCAGACCCCGCACCTTACTCTCCTCCTCGGCGTTACCGGTCAGAAAGATAATCGGCACACTGATGTCGGCCGCCTTCAGTTGCTGTGCCAGCTCGAACCCGGACTGGTCGGGGAGGTTAATGTCGAGCAGCGCCAGGTTAGCGAAGTTCCTCTGCAGGAAACGCAGCGCGTGTTGCCCGCGGTGGCAGATCTGCGCGTTCATCTCCGCGCGCTCCAAATGCGTCGCAACCAGCGCGGCCAGCTCCGGCTGGTCCTCCACCACGACGATAAGGGGCTTCGGTTGGATGCGCGGAGAAGAGGTCTGGGACATCGGGCGGCGCGTTTTGGGAGTATAACGCTCCGCCGCGCGCCGTGTCAACTGCCTCCCCACTCGGGGCTTCCGCGGCCGCGGGCGGGAAATTTGCTTGAAGGGCCCGGGGCCGGGGTGTGCCTTCAGCGGGTGTCCGAACGCGCACCTCTGTTGATGCTCGGGCTCCCCAAGGGCAGCTTGGAGGAGTCCACCAAGACCCTGTTCGCCAAGGCGGGCTGGAAGATCACGACCAGCAGCCGCAGCTACCGGCCGTCGATCGATGACCCGGAGCTCGATGGGCGCTTCGTCCGCGCGCAGGAGGTCAGCCGCTACGTCGAGCACGGTTTCTTCGACTGCGGCCTCACCGGGCACGACTGGGTCCAAGAGAATGGCTCCGATGTGGTCGAGGTCTGCGACCTCGTCTACAGCCGCGCCTCCACCCTCAAGTCCCGCTGGGTCCTCTGCGTGCCGGAGTCCTCGCCGGTGCGTTCCGCCGCCGACTTGGCGGGCAAGCGAGTGGCCACCGAGCTGATCAACACCACCCGCCGCTACTTCGAGTCCCGCGGGGTGAAGGTGGAGCTGGAGTTCTCTTGGGGCGCGACCGAGGTAAAGGTGCCGGATCTGGTGGACGCGATCGTGGACATCACCGAGACGGGCAGCTCGTTGCGGGAGGCCAAGCTGCGGATCGTCGACACGTTGCTGGAGACCAACACCAAGCTGATCGCGAACAAGGCGAGCTGGGCGCACCCGGCGAAGCGCCGGAAGATCGAGACGATCGCGCTGCTGCTGCGCGGCGCCTTGGAGGCGGGCTCGAAGGTCGGGCTGAAGATGAACCTGCCCCGGGCGGCCCTCGAGCAGGTCTCGGCCCAGTTGCCTGCGCTGCGAAACCCGACGATCTCCCAGCTGAGCGCGCCGGACTGGATCGCATTGGAGACGATCATCGACGAGAGCGTGGTGCGGGAGATCATCCCGCGGCTCAAGGCGCTGGGCGCCGAGGGCATCGTGGAGTATCCGCTGAACAAGGTCGTCTACTGAGCCATGGCCAAGGTCACCCTCGGACTTCTCCAGCACTCGTGCGGCGCCTCGCCGGCCGCGAATCTGCGCCGCACCCTCGCGCTCGCGGAAAAGGCAGCCCTTCGGGGCGCCAACCTCATTTGCACGCAGGAACTGTTCCGCTCGCGGTACTTCTGCCAGGCCGAAAAGCACGAGTACTTCCGCCTCGCCGAGCCGATCCCCGGGCCCAGCTCCCGCGCCTTCCAGGCCCTTGCTCGCAAGCACGGGGTCGTGGTCATCGCCTCGCTCTTCGAGCGCCGGGCTGCGGGGCTCTACCACAACACCGCGGTGATCTTCGATGCCGACGGCCGGATGGTCGGACGCTACCGGAAGATGCACATCCCGGACGACCCGCTCTACTACGAGAAGTTCTACTTCACTCCCGGCGACACCGGCTTCCGCGCCTGGGACACCCGCTTCGGCCGCGTCGGCGTGCTCATCTGCTGGGACCAGTGGTACCCGGAGGGCGCCCGCCTCACCGCCCTGCAAGGCGCCGAAATCCTCTTCTACCCGACGGCCATCGGCTGGCATCCGGGGGAGAAGGCGGAGCACGGCGCCCGCCAGCACGGCGCCTGGGAGACCATCCAGCGCGCTCACGCCGTGGCCAACGGCTGCTACGTCGCGGCCGTCAACCGCATCGGGACTGAGCGGCCCGAGGGCGGCGACGGAATCGAGTTTTGGGGCCAGAGCTTCGTCGCGGGCACCAGCGGCGAAATCCTCGCGAAGGCCGGAACCGACCGGGAGGAAGTGATGCTGGTACCTATCGACCTCGGGCAGGTCGATACCACCCGGACCCACTGGCCGTTCCTCCGCGATCGCCGGATCGACGCCTACGGCGACCTCACTCGGCGTTTCGTTGATCCCGTATGAAGCCCCGCGACCAGCTTTTTCTGCTCTCGCCCAATTTCCCGGACCTGCGCGCGGGCCCCGGCCTCTACCATTGCCCGGAGTGCGTGCAGGTGGAGGGCCTGCTCGCGTCCTACCCGTTCCTACGCGGCGTGCTGGACTTAGCCTACGTTGACTTCCCGCGGCCCCGCGCCGCGATCGTCCCGCTGGTGGGCGTCGAAAATCAAGGCTGCCCCGTGCTCGTGCTCGCGGGCGCCGCCCCGGCCGGGGTCGCCGTCCGCCACCACCACGCCACTGGCCGTGATTTCGTGTCCGGTTACCGCGAGATCAGCGCCTACCTGGCCGCGGTCCAGCGGATCCCCGCCGCCCACCCGTGAGGCGGGCGGGGTTCGGGCCCGCGACGGCCCTCACGCTCCTGCTGGCGGCGGGCGGGCTGGCTGGGTGCGCCGTGGCCGACGCGGCTGGTCAGGCGGTCCAACGCCGCCTGCAGGATCCCGCCGTCGAGCGCGTGTTCCCGGGGGCCCCGCGGGACGTCTACGGCTCCGTCCGCGCGGCTGTTACGCGGCTGGGCTACCGGGTGGTCCGCGGATCGGCCTCGCAGGGTGAATTTGAGGCGGTGAGCGTCGTCGGGGCCGGGCTGGACCCGGGCAGTTCCCGGCAACTGGTGCTCCGCATCCGCCTCACGGCCGCCGAGGAGGGGACCATGGTCCGGCTGCGGGTGGCGGAGGTGCGCGAGGCCGATTCTTCCCGCCGGGCGGGGCACGCCACCAAGGTGCCCCTGCCACCGGGTCCGCGGCACGAGGCCCTGCTCGCGGAACTGGGCCGGGAGCTCGCCGCCCAAAAATCCCGTTGACGCCGGGTGCTCCGCCGGGCGTATTTGTCTTTCCTTATTTCTTTTCCGTCCCGTTCCAGTCGTCCCATGCCCATCGAAATCAAGATCCGCAAGAACGAGCCCATCGACCGTGCGCTGCGTCGCATGAAGAAGAAGCTCGAGCGCGAGAACATCATTAAGGGAACCCGCGCCAAGCGGTACTATGAGAAGCCGTGCGAGAAGCGCCGCCGCAAGGAGAAGGTGCAGGCCTTCACCCAGATGTTGCGCCGCCGCTACGCTGAGTAAGCACCCGCCCCAGCCTCCCGGGCCGTGCGGCCGCTTCGGCGCCGCGCGGCCCTTTGCTTTCCGCCCCCGGCGTCGCAACCGGCGCTTTCCCGGCCGTGTCTCCACCCCCAAGTTCCGTGACGCCCCTCCTCGCCCTCTCCACCAGCTGGTGCTCCCATCGGCACCAAGACGGCCACGCGATGCTGTCGGAGATGGCCGCGCTGGGCTTCAGCCATGCCGAGCTCAGCCACGGCATCCGCATCACCTTGGTGCCCGGCATCCTGCGCGCGGTGGCGGAGGGTGTCGTTCGTATCACCTCGACGCATAACTTTTGTCCGCTCCCCACTGGAGTCGTCCAGGCTGCCCCCAACCTCTTCAAGCCCTCCGCCCGCGACCGCCGCGAGCACGACCAGTGGCTGCGCCACACCCGCCGCTCGATCGAGTTTGCTGCCCAGGTCGGGGCCAAGGTCCTCGTGCTGCACCTCGGCAGCGCCGAGTTCTTCTGGTTCAACCCCGCCCGGAAGCTTGGGCGATACCTCCGCGACCATCCGGACGCTGGCCGCAACCCGGATGACCAGACGTACGCGGGGATCCTCCGCGCCTGCCATCGGCGCCTGGAGCGACGCGCCCCGCCTTTCTGGGCCCAGGTGCAGGATAGCTTGCGCGAGATCAGCGATTTCGCCCGCGAGAAGGGCGTCCGGCTCGGCTGCGAGAACCGGGAGAAGTTCGAGGAACTCCCTCTCGACGCGTCCCTCCCCGCCTTCTTTGCCGCCCAGCCCGCGGGTTCGCCGCTCGGCTACTGGCACGATACGGGCCACGCCGACATCAAGGAAGGAATGGGCCTGCTCCGCCACCGGGAGCATCTGGCGGCGATGGCGCCGTGGACCATCGGTTGGCACCTGCACGACGTCGACGCGCAGGGCCGGGATCACCAGGCGCTCGGCGCCGGCCACATCGATTTCGGGATGGTGAGCGAGTTTTGGCGGCCCGAGCACCTGCTGACGCTCGAGTTTTCCCCGCGGGTCGCCCCCGACGAGATCCGCGAGTCCAAGGCGCGCATCGAGGCCTTGCTGGCCCGGCGTGGCTGAACGGCCGCGGTGTTCCCTCAGCGCGCGAGCAATTCGCGCACCCAGCGCCGGTGCGGGCCGGAAAGGGTGAGGGCGTCGAGCCCGTCCGGCTTAACCCACACCAGCCCTTCGGCCGCCCGCGCGGGCAGCGTCTCGGCGGGCAACTCGTGGATGAACTCCGTGATGCGGTAGCGGGTGATCCCGCGCCGCTTTCGCGCCAACAGCGGTCCTCCGCGCGCCGCCGCCTCGGTCAGCCCGGCCTGTTCCGCGCTGGGTAACTCGTAAATGCGGGCCAGCCGTCGCGCGCCGTCCGGCGTGCGGTGCAGCAACAGGTAGCTCCCGCGCCGGCACCAGACACGCACCACGGTCCGGTCCTCCAATTGCCGCGGTTGTAGGCGGGGCAGCTCCTCGGGCCGGCCTTGGCGCGCGCCGGCGCAGAACTCCCGGACCGGGCAACTGAGGCACGCCGGGGCGCGGGGCAGGCACACCGTCGCCCCCAGCTCCATCATCGCTTGGTTGTGATCCCCCGGCGCGGCGGGGTTCAGCAACCCCTCCGCCAGCGGTCCAAGGGCTTTGGCCGCGGCCACGCTGTCCCGGTAGGCCGTGCCATCCGCGGTCAGGCGGGCGAGGATCCGCACCACGTTTCCATCCACGCAGGCCGCCGGGTGGCCGAAGGCGATGCTGGTGATCGCCGCGGCGGCGTACGGGCCCACCCCCGGCAGTTCCCGCCACGCCTCGGGGGTGCGCGGGGGTTCCGGCAGGGCTGCGACGGCCTGCGCGAGCCGGTGCAGGTTGCGGGCCCGCGAATAGTACCCGAGCCCCTCCCAGAGTCGAAGCACGCGCTCCTCGGAAGCTCCCGCCAAGGCGGTGAAGTCGGGCCATTCCTCCAGCCAGCGCGCGAAGTAGGGAAGCACCGTCTTCACCTGCGTCTGTTGCAGCATGAACTCGCTCACTACTGTGGAATACAGGCCCGGACGCTCCCGCCACGGCAGCCGCCGCGCGTGCTGCCGGTACCAGCCCAGCAGGGCGGCCCGGAACGCGGGGGCCAATGAGGTCATGTCCGACAACACCTCCCCAGCAGACGCCGGGCGCCCCCCGGGCCCCAAGCAGAATCTTTTTGAGCTTTCGGCCGCTTTGGTGGCCAATGCCCGCAATGACGTCCCGTTCTCGCGACGAATCCGCGCGCCCCAAGCTGGCCTCCCACACGGTCAAGCTCGACGGGGCGCAACTGGAGACCCTCCGGGGCGTCCTCGCCGGCCGGGGCTGGGAACCGTTTCCCGTCGCCCACACCCACTTCGCGTTCCGCGCCGATCACCTCAAGGTGAACGTCAGCGCCTACACCTCCGGCAAGGTCGTCGTCGCCGGCAAGGGCACCGAGGACTTCGTGCGCGATGTGCTCGAGCCCGAGGTGATCGGCGAGGCCCGGCTGGGCTACGACGAGGTGCGGCACCCGGACTGGTTCGAGCCGCACGCGGGGTTGGACGAGAGCGGCAAGGGCGACTTCTTCGGACCGGTGGTCGCCGCCACGGTAATTGCCGACCGCGCCGCCATCACCAGCTGGATCGAGGCCGGGGTGAAGGACTCCAAGCAGATCGCCGACCCGCAGATCCTCCGGCTCGATGCCCTGATCCGCGCCACCAAGGGGGTGGTCGTCCGCACCTGCCTCTGCGGGATGCCCCGCTACAACGAGCTGATGGCCCGCCCCGGCGCCAACCTGAACCGCCTCCTCGCCTGGCAGCACGCGACCGCCTTGACGCAGGCCCTCGCCGAACGCCCGGTGCCCTGGGGCCTCTTGGACCAGTTCTCGGAACAGCCGCTCACCCAGCGGGAACTCGCCCGCAAGGGCGTCGCCGGTTTCGACCTGCGGATGCGTCCCCGCGCGGAAGAGGATCCGGTGGTGGCCGCCGCCTCGGTGGTGGCTCGCGCCGAGTTCGTCCGGCAACTGCACGACCTCTCCACGCGGTTGGGCGAGAAGCTGCAGAAGGGCGCCGGCGCGGCGGCCAAGGCCCAGGGCGCCCGCATCGTGGAACGGCTCGGCGCGCGGGCCCTGGCCGATTTCGCGAAGCTCCACTTCCGCACTGCCTACGAGATCGTGTCCGCGGCCGGCCGCCTCGATGAACTTCCCCTGCCGGCCCCCAAGGCCCGGATGGGGTTCTGAGCCGCGTCCCGCCCCTAGGCGGGCGGTCAGGGATCAGTCCAGCCGCGTGAACGGGACCGCCTGGCCGAGCAGGTCGGGCTGGCCCCAGCCGGCCGCGACGGCCCGCCGCAGCGCCTCCGGGTCCCGCTCGTGGCGCGGCACCAGCTCCTCGCGCACGAAGCTCACGTCCACGCGCCGGTCCGAGACCCGGCGCTTGAGCAGGAAATGATGCCGCGGCGCCGCGCCCTCCAGATTGCGCAGGGTCAGGAAATCCTGTCCCGCCACGCGGCTGTGCCAGGCCCGGTAAACGGTGCCGTTGTAAACGAGGATGTAGTTCTCCGCATCGTAGCGGGAAACTTTGGCCCAGCCGTCGGGTGCGACCCAGCGGCCCAGCAGGCGCTCGTCCACCGGCGCCTCCGGTTTGGCCGAGAGCGGAGCCTCGAATTCGCAGCCCGTGCCGAGTAGGAGCAGCAGCAGCGGCAGGGCAGGGAAGAGCCGGGAGAGGCGCAGGGTTTTCATCCGGACAAGGTGCCGCGGATGTCTCACCGGGGCAACCTTGCCGCCGGGCCCGGACGCGGTTGGGCTGGCGAAATGGAGCCCGCCGCCCGCGCCTGCCTCGAAAGCGACCCCGCCTTGGCCCGCGTCATCGCGCTGGTTGGCCCGCTGACCCTGAAACCCCGTCGTCGCCCGCCCTGCGAGTCGCTGGTGCAGGCCATCATCCACCAGCAGCTCAGCGGTCGGGCCGCGGCCACCATTCTGGGCCGCTTCCGCGAGCAGGTGGGCGGCGGGCCGTTTCCGGGCCCCGAGGTCATTTTGGCCACGCCGGTGGAGCGCCTGCGGGCGGCCGGATTGTCCGGGGCCAAGGCGGCCTACATCCAGGCCGTGGCCGGCGCGGCCGTGGAGGGGACGCTCCCGACGCTCCGCGCCTGCGCCCGGCTGGACAACGAGGAGATCATCGCCGCGCTCACCGCGGTGAAGGGCATCGGGCGCTGGACGGCCGAGATGTTCCTCATCTTCAACCTCGGCCGGCCCGATGTGCTGCCGGTCCTCGACCTCGGGGTGCGCCGGGGCTTCCAGGTCGCGCACGGGCGCCGCCAGCTCCCGGCCCCCCGCGCTTTGGCCCGGCACGGGCAGCGCTGGGCGCCGCACCGCACCCTCGCGACGCTTTACCTCTGGCAGGCCGCCAACGATCCGGCGCGCTTCGCGCAGTGATACTGCCCCGGAGACAGGCTTAGGCCGGCCGCACGACCTCGGCCTGGGCCACCCACGCCGGGTCCAGGGTGACGCCAAAGCCGATTCCGGTCGGGCACTGCACGACCCCCCGGGCGCACTGGAGGGTCGAGGTCTCGCAGGCCACCGGGAGCGTCGTGTTCCCCTTGAACTCCTGGAAGGGCCCGATGTTCGGCGTCCACGAGGCGAAGTGGACCACATCGAGGTAGCCGAGGCCCCCTCCTGACATATGGGGCACCACGGGCAGGCCCGCCGCGGCCGCCATCCGCGCGACCCGCGTCGCCCGGATGAAGCCGCCGCCGTAGTGCAGGTCCGGCTGGACGATGTCCACCGCCCGGTGCGCGACCATCCAATGCCAGCGGTGGAGGCTGAACTCCTGCTCGCCGCCGGCGACCGGGATGGTGAGGGCATCGGCCACCTCGCGCGTGCCCCACAGGTCGTCAAACTCGCAGGGCTCCTCGTAAAACCCGTAGCCGTGGGCCTCGAGCACGCGACCGATCCGGATCGCCTCCGCCGGGCGGTACGAGCTGTTGGCGTCCGCGTACAGGGTCATCCCGGAGCCGAACCTCTCCCGGGCGAGCGCGATGAGCCGCTCGCTGCGGCCGGGGAGCGAGTCCGCGTCGCGGCTCATCCGGCCGCCGAGCCGGAACTTCAGGGCGCGCGCGCCGGAGCTGGCGACGAGCCGCTCCAGGTATTCGACCTCGGCCTCCGGGGTGTTGCCGCGGTTGCCGCTCGCGAAATACACCGGGATCTCGCGCCGCCGCGCGCCGCCGAAGAGGTCCGCCACCGGGCGTCCCGCCGTCCGCGCCAGCAGCTCGAGCAGCGCCTGCTCCACCGCCATCACCGCCGACCAGAACAGCTGGCCCTGCATCTTGTAGTTGCTCGCGTGCCGGTAAGCGTCCCAGTGCAGGTCCTCCAGCCGGCGCGCGTCCTGGCGCAGGTAAGGCGGGAGGACCGCGCCCAGCAGCACCGGCCACGCCTTGGTCATCATCGCCGGATTGGGCACGGTGATCGCCTCCACGCCGTCCGCGGAGCGCGCGCGGACCACGTACTCCTTTCCGCGCCGCAGGAGCTCCAAGCTCCTGACGATGACGGGACTTGGAACGAAAGACACGTCCAGCACCGGGGCCTCGAGGATCCGGCGCAGTTCCTCCGCTCCGGGCGTCGCCCCCCGCAGGAGGCCACCGCCCGCCGCGAGCAGCACGGCCTGGCGCAGGAAGTTACGACGATCAGTGCGGGGCGGGGGGAGGGGAGGAGGAGGCACCCGAACGATTCCGCACGTCCGGCGCCCGGCCGCAAGGGCGGGCTGGCCAAGGCCGGACGGCGCGTGCTTGGCTGGGGCGTGATGCCCCGCTTCCCCCTTATCCCGCTCCTCCTGGTCCTCCTTTTGGGCGCGCTTGCCCCGCTCCGCTCGGCCACGCCCCC
>Ga0194128_10000822_pt1 | contig 54963 bp, 56 predicted proteins | sample TA2KigCa65mmetaG_FD_148650 | JGI IMG/M metagenome (GOLD analysis project Ga0194128, IMG submission 148650) | Freshwater microbial communities from Lake Tanganyika, Tanzania - TA2015037 Kigoma Deep Cast 65m | ecosystem: Environmental > Aquatic > Freshwater > Lake | place: Tanzania: Lake...
CAAGAACTCGTGATGTACCCAGTACTTCACCGAGGGATGGACTCCAAACGCACATTCGGTCTGGGCGATCTCATTGGTGTGGTGGACAGCGATGTGGTCGACCCCGCCGGTGTGTACCTCGAACTGCTCACCGAGGTACTTGCTTGCCATGGCAGAGCATTCGATGTGCCAGCCAGGAAACCCGACCCCCCATGGTGACGGCCACTCCTGGAGCCGATTGACGCCTGGGGGCGAGAACTTCCAGAGTGCGAAATCGGCCTGGTTTCGCTTGTTGTCGGCGCCGGTCACGCGGCCGGTGGTGCTCTGGTTCGCCATCTCGAGACGAGCAAACTTGGCATACCGCGGCCACCGTGAAGTGTCAAAGTAGATGCCATCCTCGATGCGGTAGGTCACGCCTTTGGCCTCAAGCGCGGCTATGAGTGCTATCTGCTCAGAGATATGGTCCGTCGCCCTACACAGGATCGTCGGATCCAGGCACCCAAGCCGCTTCCGATCACGTTGCCACTGGGCTGTGAACCGGGCCGCGATATCGGATGGCGCGATTCCCTCCGCCGAGGCCGCCAGCTCCACCTTGTCGTCGCCCTCGCTTGCGTCGTCGGTGAGATGGCCCACGTCGGTGATGTTGATGACGTGGGTGACGTCGAATCCGGCGGCCATCAGCATACGACGCAACAGGTCGGCGAACATCTGCGAGCGCATGTTGCCAATGTGCTGTGCGGCGTAGACCGTGGGACCGCACGTATACATGCCGACGGCCGGCGGGCGCCTCGGCACGAACCTCTCGACGCAACGGGTCGCCGTGTTGTGCAGATGCACGACGAAGGGCTCCCGTTGCGTCAACTGCTCGCCGAAAGACGGGACCATGCTCCCGGATCCTAGAGCGGCTCCCGCTAGTCTGATCGCTAGAATCGATGGGCTCCGAGGGCTCAAGCAACGTACGCGCTCTGAACCGCCCTGGGTCTGATGGAGGCTCAGGTGTTTGGTTTTCCGACCCCGGTGGGGGTGTCTCGTTGGGCAGCGTAGAACGCCTGCTCGAATTCGGCTGGGGGGACGTGGCCGCAGTAGTGATGCAGCCGGTCGTGGTTGAACCAGTGGACCCAGGACAGGGTCGCGAGCTCGAGCTCGTCGACGTCGTCCCAGGGCCTCGGTGCGTCTGGCCCGTACACGCACTCGGTCTTGTAGAGCCCGTTGGTCGTCTCCGCGAGCGCGTTGTCGAACGAATCGGCGACTGTCCCGATCGACGGGCGGGCGCCGATCTCGTCGAGTCGCTCGGTGAAACGCACGGAGGTGAACTGGCTGCCGGCATCCGCGTGTGCGACGAGTCCGACCAGGCGCTGGGACCCGCGGGTGCGTCGGGCCATCTCCAAGGCGTCGAGGACCATGTCGGTGCGCATGTGAGACGCCACCCGCCAGCCCACGATCCGGCGACTGAACGCGTCGACGATGAAACACACGTACGCCATGCCCAATCTTGTGGGCACGTAGGTGAGGTCGGTCACCCACACGGTGAGCGCCGTGTAGATCTCCCGCACGAGGGGCCACTGCGTGCCGCAGTCGTCTCGCCCGGGTCGGAGCAGCCAAGCGGGAGTCGGACCGGGTGCGAGCTCACCGTCGGCTACCTGCGAGAGAAGCGCGATGCAGCGCCGTTGGACCTCCAATGCCACAGGATCACGCCCCCCGTCGGTGTGCCATCCACAGCGCCACGTCGAGACGTCGGGGCAGGCTGACGTGGGGCGGAGCCGACGACGTGGCATCGAGGATCGCCTGGCGGCGAGTCGGGTCCGACACGACCGCCGAGAAGGCTGCCCAATGCGAGTCCACCTTGGGGAGCGCTTCACGCACGACCGTGTCGAACACGGGAACCAGGCGGGGACGCTTTGCCGCGAGCAGCTTCGAGATCTTGGTGGTGCCCATGCCGTTCGCTCGGTCCGGGGCAGGCCAACACGCCTCGCCGAGCACGTACCAGAGTCGCCATAGGTCGCTCTCGGGCGCGAGGAGCTCCGGGCGTTCCCACATGTCGACGTTCGCCGGGACGTTGACAAGGTGACTCGACACGATGAGTCGTCCCTCTTCGCTGAGCAGCCACACCGCGACCTCTGCCGGGATGTTCACGCCCAGCATCGAGACTGCGACGACGTCCGATGCAGTGATCTCGTCAGCGCGGTGCCGATCGGCGAGCGCCTCGAACCGCGAGCCGGTGAACGGCGTGCCGGGATCGAAGTAGGTCGCCACGTCGCTGCGGGCCCTGCTTCCGCCGTCCGCCGTCACCACGGCCATTACTGCCTCGACGAACTCCCCGTAGTCGTCCTGCATCAGCTCGCTCCCGATCCCCGGCGCCGTCGCCTCGATCATGTCGCGTGAGCGTGTCGGGCGGGGGAGTGGAGCCCTTCCGCTCGACGCTTCCAGGGTCCTTGATGACAAGCGTGTGCGTCGGAGTGGAGAGCGAGCGCGAGGCGTGCGACACGTGCCACCGCGCAGTCAGAACTCCGACGCGCGACACGCTCGGATCTGTCATCACGATGTCCGCGAAGGCCCAGGAAACGGGGTGGTACGGGCAGGTACGGTGTGGGACACGTTGGCACGACGACCCGACGAAAACGGCCTCTGACCTGCACGGACGCGCACGCAATGGGTCGCAGCGTCACCGCTGAGGGCGGCGTTCAAGTCCCCCCTCCGACACCACCATTCGGGCAGCTCAGAGCACGTATGGGTGGCTCCGTTTGGGTCCGGTGCTCACAGAATGCTCACGAGAAAGTGAGCGAGGTGTCGCGGACGGATCCTCGTCGCTCAGACGCCCGGTAGGAAGGCGCCGGCGACGAACTCGGACGAGGCCGCCCGGGCGATCCGCTGAGCGGCCCGGCGGGCGACGGGTCGTCTCAGCTGCCCTCGCAGGGCGACCCTTCGAGCACCGACTGCGGGATCTTCAGCGGGTTGCCCGCTGCGCAGGCCTCGCCGGTATTCGCCTTGGCCCACGAGCCGCCCTTGGCCTGCAGCAGGAACGCCGCATCGAAGCCCTGCGAGCCGCCCTCCTCTTGGGCACCGGAGGCGAACCCGCCTCCGCACCGGTACGAGAGCAAGGTCGCCGGTGCGATGGCCGGGCCGATCGCCGCCGCCGTGCACGCCGCGCCGCCGGAGGGCACCGCCGGCGTCGAGGAGTCGCAGACCTTCTTGCCCGCCGACACGGCCTCTCTGAGGGCGGACTCCGTCTCGACACCGAACTCGCCGTCGACGGTCAGCCCGGACGCCTTCTGGAACGCCACGATGGCGGCGTCGGTCTCCGGGCCGATGATCCCGTCGTCGGCCCCCTTGTAGCAGCCGACCTCGGCGAGCTCGGCCTGGATGGTCTTGTCGAAGGCCACGGTCTCCTCAGTGTCGTCGCCGGATGTGGTGGTGGTCGTCTCCTTCGTGGTGGAGGAGGAGGAGGAGGAGTCCTTGGAGTCGTTTGAGGAGCAGCCCGCCGCGATCACGGCGAGGACGACGACGGACAGGGCGACGAGGGCGCCGGCACGGCCAGTTCGAGCAGACTGCATCATGGCCGAACTTATACCACAAAACGTGGCGGATCCACCAGATGTGGCCTCCGACGCGAATACCAGGCCAAGTCCGAGGCCGGTCGCCCGCTCCCCGAGGTTGGCGCCTCCCCGCCCGTGCTGCGACCGGGCCTCACAGAGGGACCGTTTCAGCTGGCAAGCCGCCACTCGGGGTTTGGTCGGGTCGCTCCGCTGACACCCTGTCGTGTCGCGAGACATCGGAGATTGCACCCACCCGGCGCCCTAGTACCGCGTCGATCGGCCGTCGCCGTGCGCATCGGCCGTACGAGGTGGCGTGCAAGACGCCCGTGCTGTACTCGCCCTACCTCCTCGGACGCGACCCTGCCACGTGGCCCAAGCCGCTCTCGTTCCGGCCCGAGCGCTGTCTCGACGAGTATTTCGCGGCCGCCGAAGATACCGAGCACTGAAGGGCACCACGCCCGCGAGCTTCGTCAGAACGGGAGGTGTGCTCCCTGGAGTTCGCGGAGTTCCTCGAACATCGCGCGGCACGCGGCTTCGTCGGCGGGGGAACAGGGATCCTCGATAACGGCCCGCCGCGCAGGTTCGGCGTCGCCGCCGACCGCCGCGTCGACGATCAGGTCCTGCATCCGCACCTGCGCCGCGATGCACGAGGCGATGGGCTCGACGACCGGCGGCATGACGTCGGGATGAATGCCGTCACCGTCGACGGTCGCGCCGGCTTCGACGATCGCGCCGTCGGCGACGTTGGGGAGATACCCGCGATTGGGGACGTTCACGGCCATGAGCCGGCGGGGTTCTCCGGTCCACATCGCCGCGATGATCGGAATCACTTCCTCGAGCGAGTGACCCACCCGGTGCAAGGGGAGCGGCACCCTCGTCGCGGCAAGCCATCGGGCCCAACGTTCGGTACTGCGATCGAGGTGTGCGAAGTGCTCGACCGGGTTCGGATGCCACGAGCCGACATCGAGCGCGAACGGGAGGTACTCCCCGATGTGGCTGTCGACAGAGCACGGGACGACGCCGTACGTGCGGACCATGTGGACGACCAGCGGTGCGTACAACTGATCGGTCAGCGCGCCGAGCAGCACGGAGTGCATCGCCCGTTGCGCGAGCTTGGTGGTACGCGGCGAATAGTCGAACACAGGCTTGGCGAACAGCGCACGGACCTTCGGCAGGAGGTCTTCACCTGTGCGCCGGTCGCGCATCTCTGTGAAGAACGTGAAGTGGTTGATGCCCGACGCCCGCGCCTCGATGTCGCGCGGCCTCATCCGAAGCAAGCGGGCGATCCGAGACACGCCGATCGGCATCTCATGGCACATGCCGACGTTGGCGACGGACGTGGCGCGGTTGATCGCCAGGGTCACGCGACTCATCGGGTTCGTGAGGTTGATCAGGAACGCATCCGGGCAGTGTTGCTCGATGCTGGCGCAGATACCGAGCGTGTTCTTGATGCTGCGCAGCGAATGGAAGACAGCTCCCGGGCCGCCGTTCTCCCCGTTGATCTGGCGCGCCCCGTGGCGGTTCGGAATCTCGAAGTCCTGGCGCCAGAACTCGAAGCGGCCGAACTCGGCACTGCTGATGCAGAACTGCGCACCCCCGAAGGCGGCGGCGGGTTCGGTCGAGTAGTCGACGATGATCGGCGATCTCGACGCCGCGTTCAGCTTCGACGCGAGGCGGTACGCCCGTGCCAGACGAGCCTCGTTCACGTCGTGCAACATCAGCCGGCTGCCGGCCAAGGCCGGCGTGTGGATGACGTCGTTTACCATCGTCGGCCCGAAGGACATCCCCCCGGCGCCGACCAGCGTGATCTTGAGCTGCTTCACGATCTCCGGCGTCCGGTCACAGCAGGGTTCTCCTCGGATCGGGTGACGAAGCCTGCGCTGCCATCCCGCCGGTAGACGCAAGCGGATCTCTTACCCGAATCTCGGGCAACGGTACCGTCCCATGCGGTCTCAGTGGGAGGCAACAACTGGAGCGCGCGTGCCTGCGCCAAAGCGCCGATGCTTCATGCGGACTCATCGTCAAGTAGCCACCGGCACATGTCATGACATCACCCGGGCAGTTGGGAGCCAAGCGAGGGACGCATGGCCACCACGATCACCGGCCGGCTCGACCGCAGCACGAAGCTCGCGCTCGTCGCCATGGCGCTCCGGGTGTCGTTGACCGCGAACGACGTCACCGCGCTGAGCGTCGCGATTCCCCAGATCGAGAAGGACATCGGCACCGACCTCACCACCGCGCAGCGGGTGATCAACGGATACGCCCTCGTCCTCGGGGTCCTGATCGTCACCGGCGAGAAGCTCGCCGACCTGTACGGACGGCGGCGGATCTTCATAATCGGCGCCGCGATCTTCGGCGTGTTCTCCGTGCTCGGCGGGCTCGCGCCCAGCATCGAGGTGGTGATCGGGTGCCGGATGGTCATGGGCATCGGCGGCGCGATGGTGTGGCCGACCGTGGTCGGCATGACGGACGGGCTGCTGCCCGAGGAGAAGGCCGGGCTCGCAGGCGGCCTCATCATGGGCGTCGCCGGCTTCGGCAACGCGGTCGGACCGATGCTCGCCGATCTTCTTCTCCGTCTCGCTGTACCTCCCGCAGTTCATGACGAAGCTCCTCAGCCACTCGGCCCTCGAGGCGGCCGCGGGCCTGTTGCCGATGATGGGCGTGTTCGCGGCGACGTCGTTCATCGCGGGGTCGCTCTACCAGCGGCTCGGCGCGAAGACGATCGTGTCGGCCGGCGCCGCGGTTCTCGGCGTCGGGATGCTCCTGCTGTCCTTCCTCGACGTCGACACCGACTACGCGGGGCTGGTGCCCGAGATGATCGTGCTCGGCATCGGGGTCGGGCTCTTTTCCTCGTCGATTGCGACGTCCGCGGTCACCGCGCTCGACCCGTCGCAGTCGAGCCTGGCCGGCAGCGTCCTCTACATGTGCCAGATCGCGGGCGGTGCCATCGGGCGCGGGATCAACACCGCGATCGTCGTCGCGTCCGGGACGACCGACGCCGATGTGGCCGCCGGGATCAGCAACGCGTTCAAGGTCGACGCCCCGCTCGCGGCGATCGGCCTCGTCGTCGCGCTGCTGTTCGTCGGGGCTCGGTCGCCCATGAGGCCCACCACCGGCTGCGCTCCCACCGGGCCCACGCCTGACCTGACCGGGCCCGTCGGCCCGAGGTGATCCGCGGCGGCGGCCGTGGCCAATGCTTGACGAGCTCGTTGTGCGCTCCGCCGCCGCCAACGACACCGAGGTCCTCACCGTCGTGCGCTTCGTGGCCCACGCGAAGAAAACCGCCGGGGGGTGGCGGTCGACCTGCACCACCGGTTCTCGATCCGCACGGCCGGATCGCCTACTACCGGGGCACCGGGCGCCCTCGGCTCGAGTACATGGTCACCGAACGAACCGACACGCGGTTCCCGAAGGCGTACGGCGACCTCACGAACCAGCTCCTCGGCTACTCGACGGCACCTACCGCTGCGCCTACGAGGTCCACCCGCTCGCGTGACCCTCGGCCGGGTTCAGGGCGCGCCCGGCGGGTCATGACCCCACGCACGCGCCTCGAAACGCGCCGCGAGAAGCGCGTGTCAAGCGATGGCGTCGTAGCAGGCGTTCACAAGCTTGTCGCTGCGCAGGTCGCCGGCGAGGCCAATCCCCATCTTGTTCATCACGTAGCCGAACGCGAGGTCGGCCTCGGGGTCGGCCCAGCCAACCGAGCCGCCCAGAAGTTACCCGCCTTGCTGACGGCGGCGACCAGCTCGCGGCAGTGAAAGAAGGCGAACAGTGGGAGCTCGATGCCGACTCGCTCGGTGATCGATATAGCCGTGAAGGGACGCTACCGAAGGACCTGCGCTCGCGTCCCGCCGGGGCCGCGGCCGTACCGGCACGACGGATCTGGGACGCGACTGCTCTGGTCGCCGTGCCAACATGTCGGCCGTGCCGAACCGACGAACCGCTCACGGGAGCGACCGCTGATGCTGCCGCCGCTCGACCCTGCGGTGGAAGCGATCGTGGCGGCCATGCCCGATCTCACCCTCACGACTGAGACGCTGCCGACGATCCGCGGCCTGCTCACGGGCACCACGGTCGAGGTGCTCGACGGCGTCGAGCGCGTCGAACTCGTGATCGACGACGCGACGGATGTCCGCGTCGTCGTGCACCGACCCGCGGTGTCGGTCCGCGGCCGACCGGGGATCGTCTACCTGCACGGTGGCGGATACGTGCTCGGCGACTCGACGATGGACGCCGCGCGCCTGGACCGGTGGTGCGCGCAGCTCGGCTGCGTGGCGGTGTCGGTCGAGTACCGCCTCGCCCCTGAGCACCCCTACCCAGCACCGCTCGAGGATTGCTACGCCGGGCTCGCCTGGACCCGCGCCCACGCCGACGACCTCGGGATCGACACCGAGCGACTGGGGATCGCCGGCCTGAGTGCGGGCGGCGGGCTCGCGGCCGCCCTGACCCTGCTCGCACGTGACCGCGGCGAACACCCGGTCGCCTTCCAGCTGCTCGACTCGCCGATGCTCGACGATCGGCAGGTCACGCCGTCCAGCCAGGCCGACGGGCTGGTGGTGTGGACCCGCGATTCGAACACCTTCGGCTGGCGGTCCTATCTCGGTGATCGCTACGGCGCGGCCGACGTCCACTATCACGCAGCGCCGGCCCGGGCCGCGGACCTCACCGGGCTGCCGCCGACGTTCGTGATGGTCGGCGGCGTAGACGGGTTCCGCGACGAGGACGTCGAGTACGCAATGCGGCTGAGTCGGGCGGGTGTCTCCACCGAGCTGCACGTGTACCCCGGCGCGCCCCACGGGTTCGGGTTGTTCCCTGATCTCCACGCCGCCCGCCAGGCCGCGCGCGACGTCGAAGATTGGCTCGCGCGTCAGTTCGGGGCCTGAGCTAGGCGGTTCGGGTGCCGATCGCGCCGGCGCGGGTGAGCTCGGCGAGCTCGGCGGCCGACAGCCCGAGGATGCCGCCCAGCACTTCCTCGTTGTGCTGCCCAAGGGTCGGCGCGGGGGTGCGGAACCAGCGGTCGATGCTTGCGTAACGGAACGGCATCGACGCCATCGGCATCGACCCGACGACCGGGTGCGTCGGCGTCTCGAAGTAGCCGCGCGCCTGCAGCTGCGGGTTCGTCTGCAGCAGTCGGCAGGGATCGGCCACCGCCGACGCGGGGATGCCTCCGGCCCGGAGCCGGTCGACCAGCCCGGCGCGTGACTGCGTGCGGGTCCACGAGCGCAAGTGTCCGTCGATCGTGTCGTGCGCGGCGGAGCGGCCGGCGTGGGAGTCCAACGCGGGATCTGCCGCCCACTCGGGATCGCCGAGGATCGAGCGCAACGCGCGCCAATGTTCGTCGGTGACGACCGAGAGCGCGAGCCACGGTGCCGTGGGGGTGTCCGCGTCGGCGCACGGGTACAGCCCCTGGGGCGCGGCGTGCGGCGAGCGGTTGCCGGCGCGTTCGATCAGCCGGCCGTAGGCGGTCCACTCGATGACCGGCTCGGCGGCGATGTTGAGGGCGGCCTCGGCGAGCGTGCTCTCGACGAGATGGCCGCGGCCCGTCCGCTCCCGCTGCTCGAGGGCGGCGAGGATCGCGACCGCGCCGTGCATCCCCGCGATCGGGTCGCACGGACCGCGGGGGATGCGCGGCTGGTCATCGGGGTGACCCGTGACCCATGCGAGCCCCGAGAACTGCTCGACGGTCTGGGCGAAGCCCGGCCGGTCACGCCACGGTCCAGAGAGGCCGAAGGCGGGCATGCGCACGTACACGGCGCGCGGGTTCAGCACCCGGACGCGGTCCCAGGTGAGGCCGAGGTCGTCCATCACTCGCGGTGTGAAGTTCTCGACCACGACGTCGCACCATTCGATCAGGCGCTCCACCAAAGCGAGCCCCGCGGGGTCGTGCAGGTCGAGGGTCACGTCGCGCTTGTCCGCGTTGCACTGCAGGAAGTGGGGGCTGGCCTCCCAGTGCTGCGGGTAGCTGCCCACCATCATCCCGCCGATCGACCGGAGCCCGTCCGGGCGGCGCAGCGACTCGACGTGCACGACGTCCGCGCCCATGCACGCGAGCAAGTGCGTCGCGGCGGGTCCGGCCCACCACGCCGCGAGATCGAGCACCCGCAAGCCGGCCAGCGGAAGGGCGCCGGGATCGCGATCGCGGCGCGCCGGACGCGGACCCGAGAACGCCGGTCGTGCCTCCGGATCGAGCCGCGGCGCCGGTCGCGGCGCCGGCAGGTCGGCGTCGTCGATCCGATACGGAGGACGGGGGCGACGGAAACGGTCGCTCGCGTCCGATCCGAAACAGCCCCGCGCGACGAGGTGCGCGTCTTCGAGCACCGTCCTACCGTTGGCGACCGGTGAGACCGGGATGCGCAGCTCGGACGCGCGCTCGATGACCTCCGCGGTGGTGCGTGCGCCGCACCACCCGCGCACGATCTCGTTCCACTCGGCGAAGCGCATGATCCGGCCCGCGGGTGCGATCAGCTCGGCGTCGTCGAGGAGGTCGGGACGTCCCACGAGGCGGAGGAAGTCCTCGAACTGCTTGCGCGCGTTCGTGCAGAAGCCGACGTAGCCGTCCGCGGTCGGTTCGATCGACGGCGTCTCGATGCCGGGTGCCAGGAACGCGTGGTCCGGATCGCTCGGCCCGCCGTTCATGAGCCGGTTCATCGTCTCGGAGTTGTTCGTGAAGACGAGGTTCGCGGTCTCGAGCAGCGACAGGTCGACGTGCTCGCCCCGTCCCGACCGCTGCGCGTGGAGCACCGCGGGGAGCGCGGCGGCCGCACCGTAGGCGCCACCCGCCCACTCGGTGATCCGGCCACCGGCCTGGAACGGCTCGCCCCCCAAGAGTCCGCGCAGGCCGAGGGATCCGGCCTCGGCCTGGAGCGTGAGATCGGTCGCGGCCCGTTCCGTCCACGGGCCGGTGCGGCCGTAGGGGGTGATCGAGAGCACGACGAGTGCGGGATGCGCGGCACGGAGCGCGTCCGCGTCGAGCCGCTCACCGGTCTCGTACGCGAGCCCGTGCGCCTCGATCACGAGGTCTGACTCGGCGATCAGCCTGGCGACGTGCGGGTCGGCGGCGGTGCCGACGACCGACTGCTTGCCGGCATGCAGGAAGCAGAACAGCGCGGAGTCGCCGCCGCCGAGGTCGGCGCCGGTGGCCGACCATCGCCGCAGCGGGTCACCGCCCGAGGCCTCGACCTTGACCACCTCCGCGCCGGCGTCGGCGAGGAGCTTCGAGCAGTAGGCGCCGGCGATCTGCGTCGAGAAGTCGAGCACGCGGATGCCCGCGAGCGGCGTGAATCCCGCGGTCACGACAGCTCGACGGGGAGCGACGTCAGCGCGACGAGGATGGGGTTCTCGATCGTCAGCGCGCTGTACACCGGCGGACCCGTCTGCTCGATGTGCCGCACGCGCGCGAAGAGCTCCTCGAAGAGGATCGTGATCTCCCGCCGGGCGAGGTTGGCACCCAGGCAGTAGTGCGGTCCGCCACCACCGAATGCCAGGTGCAGATTGGGCGAGCGCGTGATGTCGAACCGGAACGGGTCGTCGAACACCTCCTCGTCCCGGTTGCCGGACGGGTACCAGAGCGTGACCCGGTCACCCGCGGCGATCGGCACGCCACGGATCTCCGTGTCGCGCGTCGCCCGGCGGGCGAAGTAGCCGACCGGCGACGACCAGCGCAGGATCTCCTCGACTGCATCGCGCATCGTCGCCGGCTCGCTCCGCATCCGCGCGAGCTGGTCGGGATGCTCCAGGAGGGTCATGAGCCCGATTGAGATCGCGTTGCGAGTCGTCTCGCTCCCGGCGACGGTGAGCAGCATGAAGAACAGGTCGAGCTCGAGCTCGTTCAGGGTGGTCGTGGTGCCGTCGTCGGCCTCGACCGCGACGGTGCAGAGGAGGGTCCAGACGTCGTCGGACGGGTGGGCGCGCTTCGCGACCCCGAGCTCGTGCGCATACGCGAACATCTCCGCCTGCGCCGCTCCCGGGTCGGCGGGTGGCGTCCCCGAGCTCGAGTCGCTCGCGAGCAGGAACTGGTTGGTCACGGAGAACACGTGCTCGCGGTCGGCGATCGGGATACCGACGATGTCGGCGATCATGTTCATCGGCAGTTGGTACGCGATCTCCGAGACGAAGTCGAGCCGCCCGTGCTCGAGCGCACGGTCGACGATCGCGCCCGCCCACGCGCGCGCCTGCTCGTCGAGGGCGCGCACCATGCGCGGGGTGAACCCGGCGCTGATGAGGCGCCGCAGTCGGCTGTGGTCCGGTCCGTCCATGCTCACGAGCATCGAGCCGGCGATCCCCGGCTGGTGGCTGAGCTGCGGACCGTCGTGTGCGCTGAACAGCTCCGGGTCGCGGTTGGCGGCCTGGATGTCCTCGTAGCGGCTGAGCACCCAGAAGCCGGGATCGTGCTCGCCGGGGAAGCCCGTCGGGAACGGCTGCCACCGCACCGGCTCGTCGCGCCGCAGCGTGGTGAACACGGCATGCGGGAAGCCGTCGCGGTACAGGTCGAGGTCGGTCAGATCGGCGGTGCGTTCGGGGTCCGGCACGCAGTGATCTTGCCCGAAACTGAAAACACGTTCAATAATCTTCTCCGATGGCAACCGATGCCGCTCCCACGCGCAGCACCCGGCAACGTGCGGGCTACGCGAAGTCGCGTGAGACCAGGGCGCGGATCCTTGCCGCAGCGCTAGCGGAGGCGGTCGAGCGCGGGCTGCGCGACGCGACCGTCGCGCGCATCGCGGCACGCGCCGACACGGCGGTCGGCAACGTCAACTACCACTTCGGATCACGCGGCGCGCTGTTGCGCGATCTCATGCGTCTGCTGATGGCCGACCTCTCGGAGCGCCGATCGGTCGCGACTGCAGACGACGGCGACTTCTTTGCTCGCTACCGAGCCGAGCTGCTTGCCTACGTCGCCTACCTCCGTGCGAACCCGGCCCACGTGCGCCTCGCCGACGAGATCAAGTTCGCCGAGCCGGAGCTCTACCGCGAGGGCGTGCGCACCTGGGTCGGCCAGCTCGCGTCCCGTCTTCGGGCAGGAATCGCCGAAGGATCGATCCGTCCGATGGACGAGTCCGAGGTCACCGCGCAGGCCCACTTCCTGCTCGGGGCCCGTCACTTCCTCGAGGACATGATCGGTCACGACGGGCGGACCGGGGACGAAGCGGTCGTCGACGCCTACCTCGGACTCGTGCGCAACGGCCTCGCACGCGACCGTGCCGATCGGACCCACGGATGAGCACCGTCGCCGGCGTAGGCCTCGACCGCGAGGAGCTGCGGGAGCGCTACCGCGTCGAGCGGGAGAAGCGCCTCCGCGCCGACGGCACCGACCAGTACGTCCGGATCGCCGGCGAGTACGCGCACTTCGAGGACGACCCGTACGTCGCGCCCGGCTTTACTCGGCCACCGCGCACCGACGACGTCGAGGTGGCCCTGATCGGCGGCGGGTTCGGCGGGCTGCTCACCGGTGCCCGGCTGCACCAGCTCGGGGTCGAGGACGTGCGCATCATCGAGAAGGGCGGTGATGTCGGCGGAACATGGTACTGGAACCGCTACCCGGGGATCGCGTGCGATGTCGAGTCCTACGTGTACATCCCGCTGCTCGAGGAGCTCGACTACGTCCCGGTCGAGAAGTACAGCCGCGGCGAGGAGATCCAAGCGCACTGCCGGCGCATCGCGGAGCACTTCGACCTGTACCGGAACGCAATGCTCCAGTCTCGGGTCACCGAGGTCCGGTGGGACGAGGGCGTTCGACGGTGGATCATTACGACGGACCGCGGCGACGCGATCCGGGCCCGGTTCGTGACCCTCGCGAACGGGTTCCTGCAGAAGCCGAAGCTTCCGGGCATCCCCGGCCTCGCCACGTTCCGCGGGCGTGCCTTCCACACGAGCCGCTGGGAGTACTCCTACACGGGCGGCGACGCGCGCGGGAACCTCACCGGACTCGTAGACAAGCGGGTCGGTATCATCGGCACCGGCGCGACGGCGGTGCAGTGCGTGCCCCACCTTGGTGCCGCCGCCGCGCACCTTTACGTGTTCCAGCGCACGCCGTCGTCGATCGACGTGCGCGCGAACCGACCGACCGATCCGGATTGGGCCGGGTTGCTCGAGCCGGGCTGGCAGCAGCGGCGGATCGAGAATTTCCAGGTCCTCACCGCAGGCGGTTGGTCCGAGGAGGACCTCGTCGCCGACGGCTGGACCGACATCACCCGCAAGCTCCTGTCGGTGTCGGTTCAGCAAGGCAACCCCGATCTTTCCCCGGAGGCGATCGCCGAGATGCTGGAGACCGCCGACTTCCTGAAGATGGAGGAGATCCGCGCGCGCGTCGACGAGCTCGTCGCCGACCCCGCAACCGCCGAGGCGCTCAAGCCGTGGTACCGGCAGTTCTGCAAGCGTCCCTGCTTCCACGACGAGTACCTCCAGACGTTCAATCGCAAGAACGTGACGCTGGTCGACACGCGCGGCCGGGGCGTCGAGCGGATCACCGAGGACGGCGTCGTGGTCGACGGCACGACCTACGAACTCGACTGTCTGATCTTCGCAACCGGCTTCGAGGTCGGCACGAGCTACTCGCGCCGGGCCGGCTTCGAGATTGTCGGCCGCGGTGGGCGGACACTCACCGAGCACTGGGCCAACGGTGTGCGGACCTTCCACGGCATTCACATTCACGGCTTCCCGAACCTGTTCATGAACAGCACGGCCCAGTCTGCGTTGACCGTGAACTTCCCGTACCTGATCGATCTCCAGGCGCGTCACGCGGCATGGACCATCGCGGAGGCGCTCGCTCGAGACATCGGCGAGGTTGAGGCCTCGGCCGAGGCTGAAGCGGGCTGGGTAGACGAGGTCGTGACCCGCGCCGCGCGCAGCGCGCAGTTCTCCGAGGGCTGCACCCCCGGCTACTACAACAACGAGGGCACCGCCGACGCGAAGAGCCGCCAGGGCACCTTCTTCTTCGGCGCTCCAACCGAGTACGCAGAGATCCTCGAGACCTGGCGGGCCGAGGGGACTATGGAAGGACTGGAGTGCCGATGAGCCGACCGAGCGCCTTCGATCCGGCCGGCTACCGATGGCGCGAAGTGACCGAGTCGCCGGGGGACTACCTCGTGCACCACGGCTACACCATCCTCGGCTACGACCTCGCGGCCGGCACGCTCGACATGCTGGTCCGGTGGGACGGCGACGGCGGCCACTGCCCGATTCACCGCCACACGGCGACGACCACGGTGCTCGTGCTCGACGGCCAACAGCACCTCTGGGACGTCGCGCCCGACGGGTCGCGCGGGCCCGAGCGCGTCCGCCGCGCCGGCGACTACGCGCTCACCCTCGTCGAGGCGGCGCCCCATCTCGAGCGCGGCGGTCCGGCCGGCGGTCTCGTGTTCTTCGGCTCGCACTCCGACGACGGGCGGCTCTACGACATCGTTGACGACGCCGGGAACGTGATCGTCGAGGTGACGATGGAGACGCTCGTCGCCGACTGGAAGGCGAACACCTGAGATGAACTTCGAGCTCACGCCCGACCAGGGTGCCTTTCGCGACGAGCTGCGCGCCTACTTCGCCACGATGATGACCGCAGCGCTCACCTCCGAGCTCGCCATCAACCTCGAGGGCGGGGGCCCGGAGTTCCGCGCGGCCATGCGCCAGATGGGTCGCGACGGTCTGCTCGGGCTGAGCTGGCCGAAGGAGTACGGCGGCCAGGAGCGCTCCGCGGTCGAGCAGTACCTCTTTGCCGACGAGGTGCAGGGGGTCGGCTTCCCGCTGCCGTTTCTCACGCTGAACACCGTCGGCCCGATGTTGCGCGTGCACGGCACCGACGCGCAGCGCGACTTCTTCTGCCCGCGGATCCTTGCCGGTGAGATCTTCTTCGCAATCGGCTACTCGGAGCCTGGAGCCGGCACCGACCTCGCGTCGCTTACCACCTCGGCCGTGCGCGACGGCGACGAGTGGGTCATCAACGGACAGAAGATGTGGACCAGCCTGGCTCAGTACGCCGACTACGTCTGGCTGGCGGCACGTACCGACCCCGAGGCACCGAAGCACAAGGGCCTGTCGATCTTCCTGGTGCCGACGACCTCGGCGGGGTTCTCGCGCACGCCCGTGCACACGGTCGGCGGCGTGATGACCAACGCCACCTATTACGACGACGTGCGGGTCCCGGCGGAGAACCTCATCGGTGGCGAGAACAACGGCTGGAGGCTCATCACAGGCCAGCTCAACCACGAGCGCGTCTCGCTGGTCACCGTGAGCCGCCTCCTGCGTGATCTGCGGTCGGTCACCGACTGGGCACGCGAGACCGTCGTCGACGACGCTCCGGTGATCGAGCGCTCGTGGGTGCAGCAAAACCTCGCCCGCGTGTACGCGAAGACACAGGTCGTCCGGCTGATGTGCTGGCGCCAGGCCTGGGCCGCGGACTCCGGCCAGCCTCAGCCGGCCGAGTCCTCCGCGATCAAGGTGCTAGGCAGCGAGTTCAACCTAGAGGCCTATCGGGCGATGCTCGAGGTGCTCGGCACCGCTGGGGTGCTCCGCGGCGACGCTCCCGGCGCGGTGCTGAAGGGCCGGGTCGAGTCGTCGTACCGCAACGCGCTGATCCTCACCTTCGGGGGTGGCACGAACGAGATCCAGCGCGACATCATCGCCATGGCCGGCCTCGGCATGCCTCACTACAAGGACTGACCCGTGGACTTCAGCTTCAGGGAGGACGAGGACGCCGCCGCCGAGCTCGCGCGGCAGATCCTCGAGGACCACGCGACCAACGAGCGGCTGAAGGAGCTCGAGCGGACCGGCGCGCCCGTCGACGAGCAGCTGTGGCACGCTCTCGCCGCGGCCGACCTGCTCGGCATCGCGGTTCCGACCGACGACGGGGGCTCGGGCCAGGGCTTCCTCGCGCTCGGCCGATTGCTCCAGGAGGTCGGTCGCACGGTCGCGCCGGTCCCGGTCTACGCCGCGCTTGTGCTGGGCGCGTGGCCGATCAGCGAGTTCGGCGATGAGACGACGCGCGCTTGGCTCGGACCAATCGCGCGCGGCGAGCTGATCGTCACCGCCGCGCTAGAGGAGCCCGCGTCGAGCGACCTGTACGCACCGACAACCCGCGGAGAAGGAGCCGGCGAGTCGGTGCGACTCACCGGCACGCGGACGAACGTGCCGCACGCCGAGCAGGCGGGCTACATCCTCGTCCCCGCCCGCTGCGACGACGGGGAGACTGGCCTCTTCCATGTCGCGACCGATGCGTCGGGCCTCCGCCTGACCCCCCAGCAGACCTCCGACGGGCAGCCGCACGCGCTGCTCGAGCTCGACGCCGCGCCCGCCGCCGCCCGCCTTGACACGCCGGGCCACGGTGCCGAGACCTTGGTGCGAGTGGTCGAGATCGCAACCGTGGCGCGGTGCCTTGTGCAGCTCGGTGTCACCGAGCGCGCGCTCGAGATGACTGCCGCCTATAGCCGGGAGCGGATCCAGTTCGACCGACCCATCGGCAGCTTCCAGGCCGTCCACCAACGCGCCGCCGACGCGTTTATCCAGGTCGAGGGCATCCGCCTCACCGCGTGGGAGGCCGCGTGGCGCATCGCGAACGGACTCCCCGCGGCCGAGCAGGTGATGGTTGCCAAGTACCTCGCGGCCGAGGGCGGCCAGTTCGCCGCGTTCGCGTGCCAGCACCTACACGGCGGCGTCGGTATCGACGTCGACTACCCGCTCCACCGCTACTTCATGTGGGCGATCCAGCTCGAGCACGAGCTCGGCTCCGCCCGGCACCAGCTCGACCACCTCGGCCGGCACCTCGCGGCTGCGGGCATCCCCGCGGCGTGAGGACCATGCCGGCGGTCTACCGAACAGGAAGGACACGATGACCGAAACGACGCTCGACGAGCAGCTCCAGGCGCTGGTCGGCCGACCGATCGGCGAAGGGGGTCCGGCCCATGCTCCCGATCCGGTGAACCAGCCGATGATCCGGCACTGGGCCGCGGCCTTCGAGGACGCCAATCCCGTCTACACCGATCCCGTCGCCGCGGCCGCGTCCCGGCACAGCGGGATCGTGGCCCCACCAATGATGCTCCAGACCTGGATCATGGCGACGCCGAAGATCACCGGCATCGCCGAGCGCGGCGGCTCGCCTGTCGAGGGGGGCCGGGTGAAGGTGCTGGCACTCCTCAGCGACGCGGGCTTCGTCGGCACGCTGGCGTCGAACTCCGAGTTCGAGATCGTCCGGTACCTGCGCCTCGGCGACGAGGTGTCCGCCGAGACGGTACTCGAGTCTGTGTCACCCGAGAAGCAGACGCGCCTGGGCCCCGGGCACTTCGTCACCTGGGTGACCACCTACACCGACGCTTGCGGCGAGGTGCTGGGGCGCCAGCGATTCCGGATCTTGAAGTTCCGTCCGGTCGCAGGCCCGTCGTGAGCGCGCGCCTTGCGCCGTCGATGACGGCGGACACGCAGTTCTTCTGGGACGGCGTGAAGAAACACCGCCTGCTCATCCAGCGCTGCACCGCGTGCCGCACGCTGCGGCACCCACCACGCCCGATGTGCCCCACGTGCCACGCGCTCGCCTGGGACACGGTCGAGGCGTCGGGTCGCGGGACCGTGTACAGCTTCGTGATCCCTCGTCACCCGCCACTGCCTTGGTTCCCCGAGCCCTACGTTGTCGCGCTCGTCGAGCTCGACGAGGGCACGCGGCTCGTGACCAACCTCGTCGGCATCCCGCACGACGCCGTGACGATGGGCATGAAGGTGCGCGTGCGGTACGAGCACTTCGACGACGACCTCGTCCTGCCCATGTTCACCCCGGAGGACGCGCCATGACCGCCGCGACCAGTGTCGACTGGAGCTCCTTGACCGTTGGCGACGCGTTGCCCGAGCTCGTCCTCGACGTGACCGCGACGCGGATCGTCGCGGGCGCGATCGCGTCCCGGGACCTCATGCCGGTGCATCACGACCGCGACTACGCGAACCAGCAGGGCGCGCCGGACATCTTCATGAACATCCTCTCGGACACCGCCTACTGCAGCCGGTTCCTCACGGACTGGGCCGGGCCGGACGCGTTTGTGCGGCGGCTCGCGATCCGTCTCGGGGTGCCGGTGTTCCCCGGCCACACCCTGACCTTCACCGGTGAGGTCACCCGGCTCACCCGGGAGCACGACGAGGGACTTGTCGAGATCGAGTTGCGCGCCGTGAACGACCTCGGGGAGCACGTGAGCGGCACCGCGACGATCAACCTGCCGATCGCGCGATGAGCGACGCGAATCTCTCCGGCCGGGCTGCGATCGCAGGCATCGGCCAGACCGAGTTCTCGAAGGAGTCCGGTCGGACCGAGCTCCAGCTCGCCTGCGAGTCGGTGCTCGCGGCAGTGCGTGACGCGGGCCTCGAGCCGGGCGATGTCGACGGCCTCGTGACGTTCACGATGGACACGAGCGAGGAGATGGAGGTGGCGCGCAACCTCGGAATGCGCGAGGTCCGCTTCTTCAGTCGCGTCAGCTACGGCGGTGGAGCGTCGGCGGCTACAATCGCGCACGCGGCGATGGCGGTCGCGGCGGGAATGGCCGACGTCGTCGTCTCCTACCGCGCGTTCAACGAGCGGTCCGGCAACCGCTTCGGGAACATGAGCGGCCGGGTCGGCGTGCTGCCGCTCTGGCTGTCGTGGTACGCGCCGTACGGGCTCATGACGCCGGCTGCGTGGGTGGCGCTCTACGCCCGGCCGTACATGGAGCGCTACGGCGTCACCAACGCCGACTTCGGGCGCATCGCGGTCGTGGACCGCTCGCACGCGGCCACCAATCCCGACGCATGGTTCTACGAGCGGCCGATCACCCTCGAGGACCACCAATCGTCGCGCTGGATCGTCGAGCCGGTGCTGCGCCTGCTCGACTGCTGCCAGGAGAGCGACGGCGGCGTCGCGATCGTCGTGACGTCGGCCGAGCGCGCCCGTGACCTGCCCCAACCCCCGGCGATCGTCACTGCGGCCGCGCAGGGCGCGACGTTCGACGGTGAGACGATGACGAGCTACTACAAGGACGATCTGGACGGACTGCCCGAGATGGGTGTTGTCGGCCGGACGCTGTGGGAGCAGTCGGCGCTGACGCCCGCGGACGTGTCGACCGCGTTTCTCTACGACCACTTCACCCCGTTCGTGCTCATGCAGCTCGAGGAGCTGGGCTTCTGCGCGCGCGGAGAGGCGAAGGACTGGGCGACCATCGAGCGGCTGTCAATCGGTGGAGAGCTGCCGATCAACACCAGCGGCGGGTTGCTCGGCGAGGCGTACATCCACGGGATGAACGGCATTACCGAGGTAGTCCGCCAGATCCGCGGCACCGCGGTCAACCAGGTGGCCGACGTCGAGCACGCGCTCGTGACCGCCGGTACCGGCGTTCCGACGAGCGGGCTCATCCTGTCGAAGCTGTGACGCCCACGGCGAGGAGGTCGATGACATGAAGGCGATCCAACTGGAGGAAGGCGAGCTGCACGTTCGCACCGTCGACGTGCCCGAGCCGGGTCCCGACCAGGCGCGGGTCCACCTCGCCGCGTCGGGGGTGTGCCACTCCGATCTCCATCTCGCGCGCGGCGATTGGACGGGCGTGCCCCGCAGCATGAGCCTCGGCCACGAGGGCATCGGCGTCGTGGAGGCGCTCGGCCCCGGCGCGGACCGCTTCGTCGCAGTGGGCGACCGGGTGATCCTCGGCCTCGGGGGAATGGGGGGCGGCTACTGGTGCGGTGCGTGCGAGTACTGCCTGAGCGGACGCCCCCGGCTTTGCGCGCAGGCCCAGCCACTCATGGGGACCTTCGCCGAGCAGATCTCCGTGTGGGCACCGGCGCTCGTGAAGGTGCCCGACGCGCTCGGCGACCAGGAGGCCCCACTCGCGTGCGGCGGGCTCACCGCGTTCAGCGCGGTGCGCAAGCTCGTCGCGCAGAGCATCCCGCCGGGCCGCACCGTCGCGGTCGTCGGTGCCGCCGGCGGCCTCGGGCACTACGCGGTGCAGATCCTGCACGCGTTCGGCTATCGCGTCGTGGGCGTCGACGTGGGCGAGGAGCGGCTCGAGTTCGTACGGTCGCTCGGCGCCGAGCACGTCGTGAGCGCAGACGACGCCGCGGGCTTCGCGTTCGGCCTCGGCGGCGTCGACGCGTCGCTCGTGTTCGCGGCTCGGCTGGCGGGCTTCGAGCTCGGCCTCGGGATGCTCAAGCGCGGTGGCCTGTTCGTCGCGGTCGGGATTCCGCCGTCGAGTGACGGCAACCTCCAGCTCCACCCCTGGCAGATGTTCCTCACCGACCCGACGATCATGTACTCGGCCGTCGGTACCGTTCAGGAGATGCGCGAGCTCGTCGAGCTGGCCGCGGCCGGAAAGGTGAAGACCCACGTGTCGAGAGTCGGCACGCTCTCCGACGTCCCGGCCATCTTCGACGAGCTCGAAACAGGCAGCTACCTCGGCCGGGCCGTCGTCACCGACCTGAGCCGCTGAGAAGACCACAATGACCGAGCGGCAGCTGCGCATCGCCATCGTCGGCGCCGGTGCAGGCGGGCTATGCGCCGGCAAGCGCCTGCTCGACGAGGGCTACGACGACTTCGTGATCCTCGAGCGCGCCGACGACGTCGGCGGAACCTGGCGACGCAATACGTACCCGGGCTGCGAGTGCGACGTGCCCTCGGCGTTGTACTCGTTCACCTGGGCGTTCAAACCCGACTGGTCGAAGCCCTACGGCAGACAGCCCGAGATCCTCGCGTACCTGCGCGACATCGCGGAGCAATTCGGTCTGCGCCCGCACTGCCGCTTCGGCGACGGGGTCGTCAGCGCCTGCTGGGACGAGGCCTCCGCCGCGTGGACGCTCACTCAGGAGTCGGGCGCCACCGTCGAAGCCCACGTCGTGGTCAGCGCGATCGGCATGTTCAACGCGCTGTCCTGGCCCGACATCGAAGGATTCGACACGTTCAGGGGCGCGATGTGGCACTCGGCCGCATGGAACTGGGACCACGACCTCGCCGGCAAGCGGATCGCGGTGATCGGCAGCGCGGCGAGCGCGGTGCAGCTCGTCCCCGAGATCGTGAAGACGGCGGGCCAGGTGCACCTGTTCCAGCGGACCGCCAACTGGGTCCTGCCGAAGGTGGATGACGAGTTCACCGAGGAGCAGATCGACGCGTTCCGCACCGATCCCGCACCGTTGCTCACGTTCCGCGCCGAGACCGAGCAGCACATGAACGCGGGAATGACCTTCGCGATCCCGAGTCAGCTCGTTGAACGCGAAGCAGTGGGGTTGGCCGCCATCGAGGTCGTGGAGGATCCCGTCGTGCGCGCCAAGCTCCGGCCACAGCACCCGTTCGGCGCCAAGCGCCCGCTGTTCTCGAATCTCTACTATCCGGCCTTCAACCGGCCGAATCTCGAGCTGGTCACCAACGCAATCGCGCGGATCACCTGCTCCGGCGTGGTGACCGCCGACGGTGTGGAGCGAGAGGTCGACGTGATCGTCATCGCCACGGGCTTTGCCACCACGAAGTACCTGTCGGCGATCGAGGTCACCGGCCGCGACGGCCGGCGGATCGTCGACGCCTGGAACGACGGTCCGCTCGCCTACCTCGGCATCATGACGTCGGGGTTCCCGAACCTGTTCATGCTCTACGGGCCGAACACCAACAACGGGTCGATCCTGACGATGATCGAGGCGCAGGTGGACCACGTGTTGCTCCACCTGCGCCGGCTGCGCGACGAGGGTGTCCGATGGGTGGACGTCCGGCCGGAGGCGATGACCGCGTACAACATCGAGGTGCAGGAGGCGATCGCCAGGGTGCGCGTATGGCAGGCCGACTGCCATGGCTACTACCGCGCCCCGAGCGGGCGCATCGTGACCCAGTGGCCCTTCTCGATGCTCGAGTATCAGGAACGCGCCGCGACTCTGGACCCCGATGCGTTCCAGGTCGGCGGCTGCACTCCCGGAGACGGATCGTGACCGACCCGACGGTGTCGAGCTACATCCTCAACGCGACGCCGGCGACTGAGGTGTCCACGTGATCCTCAACAAACCCGTTGCGTGCTTCGCGTTCAGTGCTGCCGATCCGGTTGTTCCGTGCGTCAGCCCGTCGGATCCGACAGCGACCAGGCGGTGTGTTCCGCCTCGAGGCCGTAGTCCGCGCACATGGCGTCGACGTCGGTGGTGTACGTGTTCATCCGCACGACGGTGGAGAGGCTGACGTCGGGCTCCGCGAGCACCGCTTCGAGATTGTCGAGCCCAAGAACGTGAAGAACCGGCTCTAGCTCGGAACGAGGACCGACGACCTGGACACGGGGGTCGAGCGGCTCATCTCGCTCGGGGCCGGCATCGCCTGGGAAGAGACGTTCTCGAGCGGCTGGCCGTACCGCAACGTGGTGCTGCGGCACCCCGAGGGGAACGAGTTCTGCCTGGGCAACGAGCCGCCGCATTGACGATGGCGAGCGCCGTCCTCGCGGAGCGGTCAGACTGGCGTCATGGCTGCAGCACCCAGTGACGTGCCCGAACACCGGTTGGTCGCCGAGGGGAAGGTCGTGGTCGTCCCCGGCGTCTACGACGCGCTCTCCGCCAAGCTGGCGCAGCGCGCCGGGTTCCCCGCGGTGGTGCTCACAGGCTACGGCGTGGCCGCCGCCACCCTGGGCGAGCCCGACTTCGGCCTGCTCACCCAGACCGAGATGCTCGACGTCGCGCGGCGTGTCTGTGCCGCCACCGACCTGGCTGTCATCGTCGACGGCGACACCGGCTACGGGGGTCCGTTGAACGTCCAGCACCTCGTCCGCGAGCTCGTACGGGTGGGGGCGTTCGGGGTGTTGCTCGAGGATCAGCGCTGGCCGAAACGATGCGGGCACATGCGCGAGAAGTCGGTCGTCGATGCCGAGGACCACGCAGCCAAGATCCGGGCCGCGGTCGACGCCCGCGGCAGCAACCACCTGACGATCACCGCTCGAACGGATGCCCTCGCCACGCACGGGCTCGACGAGGCCGTGCGCCGAGCCCACCTTTATAAGGAGGCCGGCGCCGACGTGCTGTTCGTGGAGGGGCCGCGCAACGTCGATGAGCTCCGTGCCATCGGCGAGCAACTCCCGCCTCCGCTGGCGGTGAACCTCATCGAGGGTGGCCAGACGCCGCTGTGCTCGCTGGAGGAGCTCTTTGAGATGGGGTTCTTCTCGGTGGGGTTCGTACTGTCCGGGCTGTATGCCGCGGCCAGGGCGCTCGACCGGACCTACCGGCACCTCCGCCAGTTCGCGGAGACGGACTCGATTGCAGACTCGTTGATGGCCTTCGACGCGTTCGGAGAGATGATCGGACTGGAAGAGCGCTACGCGAGCGACGAGCGATACCGGACCTGAGCCGACCTGGGCGGCGGTGGAGGCCATGTCCGCAGGAATCCGGCACCTCGCGGTCGCCGGGAGGCACATGACTCGAGCACCCGTTCCCACGCGCCCTTGACGAGGAAGACCGGCAGATCGTCACCGGCGGGTTGGTGCATCGTCGCCATGTACTGGCGGTCCGAGCTGAACGGAATCGTGTCGAGCCGTGGCCACGACGCTGAAGCCAGGGCACGGCAAGCTGTCGCGGTCACGGGCCTCTTGTCCTCGGCGATGTCTGCGCTGTCGAGGCCATAGCCCGACCCGGTGACCTCGAAGCGGCCCTCGGGAGTCCACACGGCGCAAACCGTCATCTCGTGTTCGGTGAGCGAGTCATCGAACTGCTCGCCCGATCACCCCACCGCCAGAAGCAATCCCCGTCAGCAGCCGTGAAATCGACTGACCCAGTGCAACGTGAGCCTTCCGTTCCTGAACGAAGCCGACGATCGCGTTGGTCTCGTCCATCATCGCCGCCGGTCCTACCGGAATCGAGAGGCTTTGTCGAGAGACCCTGTCGAGCCTCGCGCGGCTGAGGGAGCACGGCCTCAATGGGGCGACAAGCGCGAGCACTCGCGACCTCACCCCGTCGACTCGAAGGCTTCGGCGTGCGCCTATGCCACTGATCCGCGCGTTCGCGGTCAGCTCGCGGCCCTTTCTGGGCCCTTCCCGTCATCGTCAGTGATCTTCGAGCAGGTCGACATCAGATCACTGGCAAACTGGCGAAGCCCCTCGATCGCATCGCGCGAGCGTCGCCAGGGAGCGACGATCAGACGGGTCACGCCAAGCTCCTCCCATCGCGCGATGTCGTCGCGGGAGCTGACCTCGCCTCCGAGCACGATCTGAAAGCCCTCGCGGTCGCGCCCGTAGTGGGAGAGCAGAGCGTGCAGCCGCTCGATCGGACCAAGAGCCGACTCGAAGGTGTGATGGATTCCGATCCACCCGTCTCCAGACCGAGCGGCGCGCTTCAGTGCGGCGGCGGATTCGCCGCCGATGAGAATCGGCGGCCACGGGTGCTGGAAGCACTTGGGCTCGAAGACGACGTGCTCGAACGAGAAGAACTCACCGTGGTACTCGGCGATCGCCTCGGACCAGAGCTGCTTGCAAACTTCGACGGCTTCGTCAACTCGTCGCCCTCGCGTCTGAAAGTCGAGCTGGGTGGCGATCCATTCCTCTTCGAGCCACGACGCACCGATGCCGAACTCGAGCCGACCACCTGAGAGGAGATCGACAGTCTGGACTCCGCGAGCGGTGGTGAACGGATGGCGCAGCCCAATGTTGTAGACGTGTGTGCCGAGTCGGATCCGTTCGGTCCGGCCCGCGAGATAGGCGAGGTACGCAAAAGCGTCGAAGACCGGGGTCTCGGGTGGAACCGGCGGGTGGGTCTCGCCCGGATGCGGAGAGCGACTCATCTGCTGCGTGAGCACGAGGTGCTCGGGGAGCCATACCGACTCGTAGCCGAGAAGCTCGGCTTCGAGCGTCACGTCTACGAAGAAGCCCGGATGCAAGCGGCCGAGAGCCACGCCGAAGTTCACCGCGTTTCCCCGAAGGGCCCGCTGTGGTGCGCCAGCACGTTCACGAAGCCTATTCGCTGCCCGCGATGTCGACGAGCACGTCGCCGGCCGGGGTGGTGCGTGCTACGTCACCAGCACGCAAGAGCAGACTGCTGAAAGGAAGCTCTACGACGGCCGGTCCCTCGACTTCGATCGAGTCCGCGGCGAGCTCGGCCACGTCGACAACCGCGGCGTCGGTCCAGGCACCGTCCACGTGAACCGCACGGCGTGAACGTCGGAGCACGGTGTCAGGGGTTGCCGAAGGGTGAAGGTCTGGGTGCTCACTGCGTCCGACGGCGAGAAGGCGCAGCCCGCGCACGAGCGGCTCTTCGGCGCGTGATTCGATGAGGCGAGCTTCGGAATTGCGGCGGTGGAACTCTTCGACCGCGTCGGTGATCGCAGCCATCGACACCGCATCACGTGCGACGGCGAGCGGGATCGGTACGTCGAAGGTCTGTCCGGGGAACACGAGGTTCAGGAACCAGCTGCGCGTGATCCGGTCCTCGCCGACCCCCGCCTCGGCGAGCTCGCTTTCGGCATCGGCGGCGAGCCTACGAGCGAGTGCCGAGAGCACGGCGACGTCGGCATCCCTCCACCGGGCGAGGTACGTGCGTGACTCGTCGACCACGTGATCGGACAGGAGAAGCCCGAGCGCAGAGAAGCCCGCGGCGGCGAGAGGAACGAGGCAGCGGCGCATTCCCAGGGCGCGGGCCTGCGTCGTCGCGTGCACGGGTCCCATGCCTCCGAACGCGACGAGCGACAGCTCCCGGGGGTCGGCGCCCGCGAGTGAGAGCACCCGACGAACCGCGTCAGTCATGTAGGCGTCGACGATCGCGACGACCGCAGCTGCGGCATCGACGGCCTCGAGACCAAGCGGTTCGCCGAGTCGCGTCAGGGCCTTCGTTGCAGCGTCGACGTCGAGCGTCGAGCGCCCGGCCGCGAAGCGCGCAGGGGCGATGCGTCCGAGCAGGATGTCGGCGTCGGTGACGGTCGGCTCCGTGCCCCCGAGTCCGTACGCGGTCGGGCCTGGGACGGCGCCTGCCGACTGGGGCCCGACGACGATGCGGTCGCCTGCGACCCGCGCGATCGACCCCCCGCCTGCTCCGATCGCATGAACGTCGACCATGGGGAGCTGAATGAGGGATCGATGGCGCCAGTTCCACTCGGTCTTGACCTCGGGTCTGCCGTCGCGGACGAGGCACATGTCATACGACGTGCCGCCCATGTCCATGCTCACGACGTCGCCGAGGTCAGCGGCACGAGCCGCGGCGGCTGCTGCGATCGCCCCGCCGGTCGGACCGGAGCCGATCGTCGCGACGGCACGCCGCTCGATGGCGGCCGGCGCGCACACTCCGCCGTTGGAACGCACGATCAGAAGCTCCCCGAGCAGACCGGCTGCGACGAGACGCTGCTCCAAGCGCCGAACATAACGGGCAATCACCGGACCGACGTACGCGTTCACTACTGTCGTCGACGTCCGCTCGAACTCGGGTGCACGCGGCAGCACCTCGTGTGACAGTGAGATCATCGCGACGTCGGGGTACTCCTCGCGCACGATCTCCGCAGCGCGTAGCTCGTGATCTGGACGGACGAAGGAGTGCAGAAACGCGATTGCGATCGACGCGACGCCGAAGGCACGTAACCGGTGGGCCGCGCGGCGGACCGCGTCTTCATCCAGCGGAACGATGACCTTGCCGTCGCAGTCGATACGCTCGGGCACCGGAAGCCGCACACGACGCCGCGCGATCGGGGGAGGTGCCGGAAGCGCGGCGTTCCAGATGTCCTCCTTGTAGCCACGCCGCAGGTCCATCTCGTCGCGGAATCCCTCCGAGCAGATGAGACCGGTCGGCGTTCCGGTCATCTGAATGAGCGTGTTGTCGCCCGTCGTCGTGCCGTGCACGACCCTCGCGGTGGCTCCCAGCAGCTCGGCGAGCGTAAGTCCCTCACCTGCAGCGACGAGAGTCAGCGCCTCGAGCACGCCAGCGGACTGGTCGGCCGGCGTGGTCGGCGCTTTCTCGACGCGGAACGTGCCGTCAGGGCGGGCAAGGACGACGTCGGTGAACGTGCCTCCGACATCGACACCGATCTTGTACGCGTCTGCAGAAGTCATTGTCCGGACCGCATCTCGGCGCGTCGGCGGCGCGTCGCGTCCTCGTCGATCTCGAGGTCCATGGCGTCGACAGAACCGGTGATGACGACGCCGTAATCACGCGCTGCCCCTTCCAGCGAGACGAGCTCGTCCCAGACGTCGTCGAGCACGGCAGCCGGGTCGCGCTGCAGTGGATCGCCCCAGCCGCCGCCCCCGCCGAACTCGTAGACGAGGCACTCGCCAGGCTCGAGGAGCTCACCCTGGCACGCGACTTGCACGTCGATCACCGCATCGGGGGGTCCGCCGACCTTGAGATAGCAACGATCGCCGGTCCCGGAACGTCCGCCGTTGATCCCGGGGTGAACGTGCCGGCGGTTCACCATGTACTGACTGACCCGCGTCGGCGCGAGGACCTGCTTGACCAGTCGGCTGCCGGGAAGGCCGCGCCAGCGGCCTGCACCACCCCCGTCGGTGATGTACTCGCGTCCTCGCAACAGGTACGGGAAGATCGTCTCGTTGATCTCGGCGGTCGCCTTGATGAGATTTCCGAACGAAGCGTTCTGCGCGCCCCAACCATCGACGCCGCGCACGGCACCGCACCAGCCAGCGTAGAGCTCGCCGCCGTGATCGAAAAACGGCTTGCCGCTGCGCGGGTTGTGCTCGCCCCACATCTGGCGCGGCGCGCCCATCTTGTAGGTCTGGGGAGTACAGCGGTCCGGGATGATCTGGCTGAGGGCAAGCGCCACCGCGTCACCGACCTCGACACCCGGATGGTGGGTGCCGGCCGAGACGGGCTTGCCGGGTCTCGGATTGACGCAGCTGCCTTCCGGTACGACGAGCGTGATCGCGTAGAAGAAGCCTTCGTTCTTCGGAATAGTCGGGTCGACGAGACTTGCGAGTTGCGCAATCACGTAGCCGCGGGTGTTCCCGAACGTCGACCACGTCTGCAGCTCGTCGCGCGTGTCGGAACCGGTGAAGTCGACGGTAGCGTGGTCGCCCGCGATCGTCAGCCGCACGTGCACGCGGATGTCGGTGTGGCCGGCGGGGTCGTTGTCGACCCACGCGTCGGCTTCGTACGTGCCGTCGGGCCACGAGGCGATCTCTTCGCGAACCCGCCGCGCCGTGTCCGCGATGTTGCATTCGACGCTCGCGCGGACCGTGTCGATCCCATAGCGTGCGACGAGCTCGCTCAGGCGCTCGACACCGAGCCGCGTCGCACCGACTTGGGCTCGCAGGTCGCCGATAAAACCCGGAAGCCGGTTGTTCACGCGCATCATGTGGATCACGTCGCGGCGCTCGCGTCCCGCGTCGAACACCTTTACCGCCGGGTAGCGGATGCCCTCCGACCAGATGTCTGCGGCGTGGTTGTTGTAGCCGCCTGCGACCGCGCCGCCTGTGTCTCCGTGATGGCACTGCATCGACGCGATCAGCACGAGCTCCCCGCCCACAAACACGGGCGCGAACACGTTGAAGTCCGGGAGATGGCCACCGCCGTGGTACGGATCGTTGGCCACAATCACATCACCGGGCGCCAGCTCGTCGCCGAAGAAGTCGAGCGCGAATCGGACCGGGAGAGTCGAGGTGAGCATGAACTGGGGAACGCCCACCGACAGGGCTGCGAGTCGCCCGGTGCCGTCGAGCACGGTCGCGTTGCGCTCGTTGCTCTGGTTCAGGATCGGGGTTGTCGCCGTGCGCGACACGTAGGTCGCCATCTCGAAGCACACGGTCTCCATCGCGCTGCGCACGACTTCTGCGGTGACGGGGTCGGCGAGTGCAGGGCCCTTGGGGGCAGGCGAATCGAGGGTGGGCACAGCCCCTCCTGTTCTGACGTGCGTGTCAGGTTAGACGAAGTCGACCCGGTCGTTCTCGGGGTGGGACGCACGCAACTCGGCGGGCGATCGAGGGTCCTGCCGGCGAGCGGGCCGTTCCGAGGCCTCGTCGCGATCGGTGCTACCGACCGAACACGATGAGGCTTCGCGCGAGCTCTCCGGCCCTCATGGCGTCGAACGCGTCGTCGACGGCACAAACGACATCGGTGACGACCGCACAGCCGATCAGGGCGGCGAGATCGCTCGGGAAGGTCGGATCGATCCGGACGGCCGCGGCTTCGGGTACGACCGGCGACTCGGCGAAGCTGCCGATCCCGAGCGCGCACACGACCGGACCGTCGCCGGTCGTTCCGTACGGCGCGGCGAAGTGGTGGTTCGATCCCGTGTTCGCAGAGCTCGATCTGCCCGCCAAGGCAGAGACGGCATCGACGGCACGGGGCGATCCAGGACACCACGACGTGGTCGCCGATCTGCAGATGGCGCACTTCGAGACCCAGCGCGGTGACGGACGCCTGCTTTTTCGTGGCCCAGGATCGCGAACGTCTGCTGGAGAATCGTCCCATTGCGTACCGACAGGGGGGTGCACCAGACCCCGGTCGCCGTCAGCCTCACCTGCACCATTCCCGGGGTTAGGGGAGTTAGCTCGAGGTCCTCCACGCGCAGCGGAACCCCAATCTCTCGCAGCACGGCCGGTTTCATGAGTCTGGCGTCGCCACAAGGCCCCCGTTCCTGCCGTCTACGCCAGGTTCTCCGGGGTTCTCCCGGTGTGCCTTGGGGAAGGGGCGTCCGCTGGGCAATACTCGCCGAATCGCCGCACTCGACCTCCCTGACCTCGTCACTCCTGGGCGCAGCGCGCTGGTTACGGTGGAGCTCCAGCGGGTCGTCGTGGGTAAGCGCAGCGTGCTGGCGCCGCTGGCGGTCGCGGTCGCAGCCGGGAAGGTCCTCGAGCACGTCGCAGAGCTGTGCCGGCGGGCCCGTAGCGTCGGCGTCCCAGTGCTGCACTGCACGGCGGAGACGCGTCAGGACGGGCTCGGCGGAAACCGGAACGCGCGGCTCTTCGCGGTTACGCGGCGGGCCGGTCCGCCGCAGCCCGGTTCCGGTGCCTTCGACGTGCATCCCGCGGTAGGCGTGGAACCGTCGGACTTCGTCTTGGCGCGACTGCACGGCTTGTCGCCGATGACTGGTACGTCGCTCGACCCGATCCTTCGCAACCTCGGCGTCACGACGCTGGTCGTGACGGGTGTCTCGGTGAACGTGGCAGTCCTCGGACTCACCTTCGACGCGGTGAACCTCGGCTACCAGGTCGTGCTGGTCCGCGACGCCACCGCGGGCATCGACGACGAGTACGTCGATGCTGTGTACGAGAACACGCTCTCGCTGCTCGCGACCGTGACGACGACCGAGGCCGTCCTCGCAGCCTGGACGCCGTGAAGCGTCGGGCGTCCTGCGGGTCGCCGGGGCTCGGCGCGCGGCCAGCAAACCCTGACGCGCGTGTCAGTTAGGATGGCGCGATGGCTGACTACCTAAGGGGCAAGAACGTCGTGGTCACCGGGGCCGGGCGGGGCATCGGAAGGGCGGTGGCGATGGCGTGCGCGGCCGAGGGCGGGAACGTCGTGGTCGCGGACTACGGGGTGGGGACCGCCGGTGAGGATCCCTCGAGCGCCGTCGCCGACGCAGTCGTCGAGGAGATCGAGGACGCAGGTGGTACCGCCGTCGCCGTCGCCGACACGGTCACGACGATGGAGGGCGGTCACCGGATCGTGCATGCCGCGCTGGAGCGCTGGGGCAGCATCGACGGCGTGGTGTGCGTGGCCGGGATCCTGCGAGAGCGGATGCTGTTCAAGATGGCTGAGCAGGAGTGGGATCCCGTCATCGAAACCCATCTCAAGGGGACGTTCACCGTCTTTCGTGCCGCAGCCGAGCTGATGCGGGAACAGCGGGCCGGAACGCTCATCGGCTTCACGTCGGGTGCGTTTGCCGGGAGCGTTGCGCAGGCCAACTACAGCGCGGCGAAGGGCGGGATCGTTTCGCTCGTCCGAAGCGCAGCGGCCGGCATGTATCGCTACGGCGTCACTGCCAACTGCATCGCGCCGGTCGCGAGGACTCGAATGTCCGCGAGCGTCCCCACCGAGCTCGACATGGGCGAGCCGGAAGATGTTGCGCCGCTCGTGGTCTACTTGCTTTCGGACGCGGCGCGCCATGTCACCGGCCAGGTCTACACCGCCAACGGCGGACGCATCGCGCTGTGGAACCAGCCCGTCGAAGTACGGGAGATGGTCACGGACGGGCGCTGGACCCCGGAACAGATCGAAGCTCGCTTCGACGCGGATCTCGGTCAGGAGCCGATGGGTCTGATCGCGCGGCTCGAGGAGATGCGCCGAGCTGCTGCGGCGGGCGACACGCCGAACCCCTGACCGCCGGGATTCGTCTGCGCTCAGGTGGGGCCCGACGACGGGGTCACTCGACGGCACCGGCGTGGCGCAGCTCTTCGATCCGGGTCGCGTCGTACCCGAGGACGTCCCGCAGGATCGCGTCGGTGTCGGCACCGACGCGCGGCGCCGGACCGAGATCGGGGTGCGGCTCGCGCGCGTGAATCGGCGTGCGAGTCAGGCGCGGACCATCGACGACCGGGCCGGTCGTGTGGAACCGGGCGCGGAACTGCGGATCATCGAGCAGCTCCGATGCCCGGTTGACCGGCGCGCCGGGCACGTCATGGTCGATGAAGAAGCGCACCCAGTCGGCTTGTGAGCGCGTCGCGAAGATTGCTGCGAGCTCGCGCCGCAAGACCACGTCGTCACGGGCGTGCTCGCCGAACTCGGCACCAGAGTCGTCGGTCAAGAGATCGTCGCGGCCCAGTGCACGGCAGAATCGTTCGAAGAAGTGCCGCTCCGAGGCTTGAAACAAGATCGTCCGTCCGTCCGCCGTGTCGTAGTACTGATACCGGACCGCGGCCGTCATGCCTCCGCGATGTTCGGGAACGTCTGCCCCCGCGAGCAGCTCGTCGACGCGACCGGCGTTGAACGCGACGGCGGCATCGGCCTGTGCGACATCGAGCCAGGTTCCCTGGCCAGTGGCCCGCGCGCGGAGCAAGGCCGCGAGCACCCCGACAGCCCCGTAGAGCGCGCCGGCCTTCGTCCCGATGTCGTGGTAGCGCCGGGGGATCGCGGGGAAGTCGTCCTCGGTCCGCTCGGGGCGGGCGAGGCCGGCGTACGCGTCGTAAGCGACGCCATGAGTCGCGAGGTCACGGTAGGGGCCGGTCTGGCCGAATCCAGACAGGCTTGCGAACACCAGCGACGGGTTCACCGAGCGGAGGGCCTCGTAGCCGAGCCCACGGCGATCGAGTGCGCCCGCGCGCAGGCCCTCGATCACGACTTCGCTTGCTGCGACGAGCTCGCGGAAGACGTCTGCGCCGTCGGGCCGGCGCAGATCGATCGCGATACTGCGCTTGCCGCGGTTCCAGCGCACGTGGAGCATCGAGACGCCATCCAGACGGGAGCCACCGACTGCGCGCGTGTAGTCGCCCCGTCCGGGCTGCTCGACCTTGAGCACGTCGGCACCGAGGTCCGCGAGGTGCATGCCGAGCATGTTGGGAGCCAAGAGCGCGACTTCCACGACTCGCAGTCCGTCGAGCAACGCCATCACCTGGTCCTCAGGTTCCGGTGAAGTCAGGGCGACGTCCCTCGAGGAGCGAACGGACGCCCTCGAGTCGGTCGGCGGTCTGAGAGATCAACGCGGTTGCCGTTGCCTCCTCGCCGAAGGCGGTGGCCATGTCGCTCACCAGCGACCGACGGTAGAGCCGCTTGGTGAGTCCGAGGCTTCTGGTCGGACCCTCGGCAAGACGGTGGGCGAGCTCCGCGGCGGTCGCTTCCACCTCAGCGGCAGGCACGAGCCGGTTCACAGCACCCCACGCGTGGATGGTCTCGGAGGTGAGCGTCTCTCCGAGCAACGCGGCTTCGTTCAGCCGATGGAAGGGAAGCAGCCGCGGCAGGAAGAAGGGGTCGCCGGCGTGGGGAACCATGCCGCGGCGTGCGAAGACGTGGATCCAGCGGGCGCCCGCTGCCGCGACCACGAGGTCGGCAAGCAGCGCAAGCATCCAGCCGGCGCCGGCCGTCGTGCCGTTGACCGCGCTCACGACAGGTGTCTCCAGCTCCCAGTACGTCCGGAAAAGCTCCTGGTAGGGAACCACCGCGCGCCGGTAGTCGAGCACGCTCACCGGACGTTGAGATGCGGCGTCGCCTCCACCCGCGGGTGTGAGGTCTGCACCGGTGCAGAAGTCGGTGCCGCTGCCGGTGATGACGACAGATCGCACAGTCGGGTCGGCGTCGATCTCGGCGAGCAGCGAGCGGAGCTCGCCGCGCATCGTCGGGTCGATCGCGTTGCGCGCTTCCGGACGCGCCAGTCGGATCCACAGGACCGCGTCGTCACGCTCCAGACGCAGGGTTTCTGGCTCAGGCATCGGGTGCACGCTATCCGGCCGGGTAGCTGCGGATCGCGGTCCTGAGCGCTTGCTTGTCGGTCTTGCCGGCCGGGGTGACGGGGAGCACGTCGAGGACGGCGATCTGTTCGGGGAGCTTGCGGTGAGACAGTCCACGGGCCACGAGGAAGCGGGTGAGGTCGCTGAGCCGGGGCGGTTCGTCGGGGTCGGTGGGGACGACGCACGCACAGGCGCGCTCGCCCGTACGGTCGTCCGGCAGTGCGATCACGGCAACGCCGCTCACCGCCGGGTGCTCGTCGAGGAGCGCCTCGACCTCCCGGGAGCTGATCTTCTCGCCGAGCCGTATGATGATGTCCTTGCGACGCCCGGTGACCGTGAGGTAGCCGTCGGCATCGATCCGGCCGTGATCGCCGGTGCGGAACCACCCGTCGTCGGTGAACGCCTCGGTGTCGAGGCGCGGATCGGTGTAGCCACAGAACAGCTCGGGGCCGCGTGCTTCGATCTCGCCGTCTCGGATGCGGATCTCGTTGGCGCCAATCGGGCGACCGTCCGTCGTGGCCCGCAGCTCGTCGGGCGTCCCGGGCCCGGCACCGCTCGTGATGCTCGGGAACTCGGTCGAGCCGTACCCGCGGCCACTGCGCACCCCGAGTCTCCGGGCGGCATCGTGCACGAGATCGGGTGGCACGTCCGCGCCGCCGACGGGAAACACGCGCAGCGACGAGACATCCCGACGTGCGAGGTCGGGATGGCCGACCGCTCCCTGTAAGAACACCGGCGCGCCACCGCAAAACGTGGCTCGTTCGGTCTCGACGAGCGCGAGGAACGCGCCAGGGTCCCAACGACTCATCAGCACTGTGGTCGCGCCGAGGAACACCGGCAGGAGAATCCCGTAGATCATGCCTGACACGTGGGCCACCGACGACGGCACGACGAACACCTCATTGGTGTCGAGGCGATGGTAGATCGCCTGAGCCGCGCACTCGGCGAGCAACGTGCGGTCAGAGTGCAGCACTCCCTTCGGCCGGGCAGTCGACCCCGAGGTGTGCAAGAGGAACCGCACCGCATCGGGGGAGAAAGCGCGTAAGGGCGGCACTGCGCGCGGTGTGCGCGTGAAGACGTCGTCATCCGGTCCCTCGATCAGGAGCGCACTGTGCGCATCGGCGCAGATCTCACGTAGCTCGTGGTCGCGATGGGTCGCGACCACCGGGTTGTGGATCGCGCCGACGCGGCCCGCTGCCAGGCACAGCACGGTCGTCTCGATGCCGTTCGCCAGGCGCGAGGTAATCACGTCCCCCGCGGCGACACCTGCTTCGGCAAGCGCGCCGGCCGTGCGATCGACCCTCGCTCGTAGGTCGCGGTAGGTCACTCGGCGACGGCCGTCGACGAGTGCAAGCTTGTCGGGATGCGCCGTGGTCGCAGCGTCGAGCGCGTTGGCGAACGTCGCGACTGAGCTCACGAGAGACCCATCGCGGTCGCGAGGAGGTCCGGATGGCGCCGGGAGCTGGCGAAAGTGATCTCGAACTCGGTCAGCCGGCGGGTGAACAGGTGTAGGTCGGACTCGGTCGAGAAGCCGGACGCACCGTGGACCTGGTGCGCGTCGAGGAAGACGCGGCGCAGCGCGCCGCGCGCGTAGGTAAGTGCGGCGGTGACCTCGAGAGGCGCGGCGCGATCCTCGCGTTCGAGCGACCAGGCCGCCTGGAATGCGAGATAGCGGCACGCGTCGATCTCCACACGCATGTCGACGCAGCGGTGGGCGACGGCTTGAAACGTGCCGATCGGGCGGCCGAACTGGACGCGCTGGGACGCATGGCGGACTGCGAGGTCGAGGCAGGCCTCGGCCGCACCGACTGCGTACGCCAGCCTGACGACGGCGGCGGTGTCGAGGACGCGATGGGTCGTCTCGGGCCCGGCCGGCCGTTCTGGTGACCCGAGCGGTTCGGTGCAGGCGTCGAGCAGCGTAACCGCGAAGAGCGGCTCACCTGCGAAGGCGTCGTGCGAGACCGAGTCCCACGCGGTGCGCGCGGCCTCGAGGAGGTAAAGCCCACTGGAGCTCGCGACGAGGAGTACGTCGGCAACATGAGCCCAGGGAACGAGCAGCTTCTGGCCGGAGATGCGAGTACCGCCGGGCACCGAGACGTCCCCCCACGCGTCGGTCATGCCCGGCTCGAGCACCGCGAGGGTGCCGATCGAACGGCCCGCGGCGAGGGCTGGGAGCAACCGTGCCCGCTGTGCGTCGCTGCCGGCCCACGCGATCGGTAGTGCCGCCAGGGCCGTCGAGTCGAGAAGGGGCGAGGGAACTGCCCCCCGACCCAGCTGCTCTGCGAGAACGGTCACCTCCAGCACGCCGCGGCCGCTGCCACCGTGCTCGACGGGCAAAGCGAGCCCGCACCAACCGAGCTCGGCCATCGCGTCCCACAACGGCTGGTCGTGCCCGCCGTCGCTGGCCTCGATCGCCCGGACCCGCTCGGGTGGGCACTCGCGCCGGACGAAGGCCGCCGCGGCATCGGCCAGCATCTCCTGTTCGTCGCTCCATGTGAGGTCCACCGTCAGGTCTCCCGGGGAAGGCCGAGACCACGGCGCGCCACGATGTTCTTCTGGATCTCGAGAGTGCCCGCGGCCACGGTCGTGGGGATGTTGCGCACGAAGTGGCGCTGTACCTCGCCGGCAAGCGGTGCCACGGGGTCGCCGGAGCGCAGGAGCCCGAGCGGACCGAGCAGCTCGAGCCCGGCATGGCCTACTTCCTGCTCGAGGCGTGTGGCATGGATACGGGCAATCGACGCTTCGACCGTCGGCACCACGCCGCGGGCCTGAAGCGAGACGGCCCGGTAGGCGAGGAGGCGCGCGGCCTCACAGGAAGCGCGTAGCTCGGCGAGCCGGGCCCGAACGCGTGGATCGCGCGACTGGCCCGACTCGTTCGCGTGCGTGACGAGATGCTCGAGGACTCGCGCCGCGCGGGCATAGCGGGCAATCCCGACGCGCTCGAAGGTGAGCCCGGCAGCGACCAGCTCCCACCCACGGCCCGCTTCACCGAGCAAGCAATCACGTGGCACCGCCACGGACTCAAACGTCACCTCGTTGAACTCGTGGGGACCGGCCATCGTGTCGATCGGTCGAACCGAGATCCCGGGCGTTGTCATGTCGACGAGGAACACGGAGATGCCGTCATGGCGGTCGGCCGCGAGCTCGGAGCGTGCCAGCAGCAGACACCAGTCGGCCGGCGCATCCGCATAGCTGGTCCAGATCTTCGTGCCGTCGACGAGGAAGTGGTCTTCGACCAGACGCGCGCGCGTCCGCAGGGACGCGAGGTCGGATCCGGCGTCGGGTTCGGAGAAGCCTTGGCACCAGATGACCTCACCGCGAGCCATGGGCGGGAGAAACCGTGCCCGCTGGGTGGGCGTGCCGTAGCGCATGAGCAAGGGGCCGATGTAGTTGAGGTTCATGTACTGCGGCCCGCGCGGCTCCTCGGCCGCCCACATCTCCTCGCGCAGCACGGCCTGGGTCCACGCGCTGGCTCCGGCCCCACCATGCTCCGCAGGCCAGGCCAGGGTGAGCCACTCGCGTGCCGCCAGCGCGCGGCAGAACTCACGCGTGAACGGGATTGCCCGCGGATCGTCGACGAACATGCCGCGCCACCAGTCGGGGAGGGTGCCGTCCAGCAAGGCGCGCAGGTCGTCGCGGAAGCGGGCGTCGGCGGGGTCGACGGCGAAGTCCACGGCTCAACGATCGGTACGCACGATGCCGCCGTCGACGTCGAAGCACGCCCCCGTGATCCAAGCGGCATGATCGGAGGCGAGGAACGCGGCCAGCCCGGCGACGTCGCGCGGCTCGCCCATCCGTCCGACGGGGATCGGCCGCTTGCGAAGCGTCGCCGCGTACACCTCCTGGACCGTCTTGCCGGTCGCGGCCGCACTTCGTTGCGCGGCCTCCTCGACGGCCTCACCCCGGATCAGGCCCGGCACGATGCAGTTGGTGAGCACCCCGTCACCCGAATACGCGTTGGCGAGGCTCTTCGAGAAGTTGATCAGCGCCGACTTGGCCGCGGCGTACGCCGCGAAGTACGGGTCGGGCTCGCGTCCGACCCGAGACGCGATGTTGACGATGCGTCCCCACCCTTGATCGCACATCCCGGGGACGCACTCCCGTGAGAACCGCACCGCGCTCATGAGGTTGAGCTCGAGGCTCGCGTGCCAGTCGTCGTCGCTCAACTCGGCGATGAACCTCGAGTGGCCCTTGCCGGCGTTGTTGACGAGGATGTCGACACCACCGAGGCTTTCGGTTACGGCGGCGATGACCGTGGCCGGCCCGTCAACAGTTGTGACGTCGGCCGGCACCGCTACGACGCGACGCCCGAGTGCCGCGATCTCGGCCGCGACCTGCTGCAGCCGATCGGCCCTGCGCGCGCAGATGCCGACATCGGCACCTTCGGCGGCGAGGACGAGCGCGATCTCACGACCGATTCCCTGGCTGCCACCGGTTACCAGTGCGACCCGCCCGGCTAGGTCGAGATCCATGCTGGTGGTCTCGTCACGCCGGGCCGTCGAGGCGCCAGATGCGCGCCGCGTTCGCGCCGGTGATCTTCATGCGCTCCGCGGCCGGCAGGGCTCCCATGGCCTCGCCGATGACCTTGGGCGAGGAGGGCCAGTCGTTTCCATTGTGCGGATGCTCACTCGACCACATCATGTTGTGCACACCTCTTCGGTTGCGAAGCTCGATTCAGAAGGGATCGAGGATGAACGAAGCCGAGTTGTTGCGGTGCCAGTGGAACGACGGCGGTTCCGGGATCGGCAACCGGCCCCAACCTCGGTTCCGCCAGTACCGATCGTCGAGTGCATCGATGAAGTGGGGGATCCAGCCGCCGCCCGCCTCGGGACGGGAGCCACTGCGCCCCGATGTCGGGTGGATCGAGCGCGTGCGCATCGGCATCGGCGATCCGGTGATGGGTCACTGGCTGCCTCCTGGCTCGCGGGGCCGCGGTCGGCTCGGCAAATATGACGCCCGTGTCAGGTTAGCTCGCCGCCACGACGGACGCAGGGTGCCAGCGCATCGGTCGGCAGATCGTCGCTCCGCGACGCTGAGCCATCCGCGCAGGCTCGCGAACAGGTGTTCGCGTCGCCTCACTGAAGGTGCCGTGCGGACCGATTCGACCTGCTCGGAAGGCGAGGACTTCGTCCCCCTCGCCCGATACCGCCGCCCAACGAGTGGCCGACGAGGGTCGCCGGGGCGTCGCCCACGACGGCGTCGAGGAAGGCGGGGAGCCACTGCGCGAAGTCCTCGAGCTCCCCGTGACCCTCGGGGAGTGGGGCGGTCCCGTCGAACCCGGGAACAGCAGGCGCGATGACGTGCATGCCTCGCGCCGCCAGCAGCCGCTTGAGCGCCGCCTTGTAGGTGCGGTTCGTCACCGCGCAACCGTGCACGAACACGAGGACCGGAGCGCGCCCGGCCTCGCCGTAGGCCGCGCGGCGCTCCTGGACCTCGGTGCCGGTCCAGCGCAGCAGGCCGTCGGCATCGGGGGCAACGTTGCCCATCCCACCAGTCGACCGTGGGGGATCGCGGACCACCAGGGCCGAATGGCACGGACCGCAGGGCCGGGCGACCCAGAGGTCAGGAAGACTCGATCCTGACGTAGTCGAGCTCGCCGACGAAGTAGTCGCAGGTGATACGGATCTGGTCGCAGTTCAGCTTGCCGCCGATGGTGATCGGGCGCGTGTTCGAGATGTTGTGTGGTTGCGCGTTGCGTTGGGACACCACCACACCGTCGATGGTGAGCGTGAGGCGGTGGGCCTCGCGTTCGCATCGGATCACGTGCCACTGCCCGTCGTTGGTCGAGATCGGCGACTTCACGGTTGCACTGGTGCTGGCGTCGCGGAAGAGGCAGGTCATGAAGCCAAGGGGCTGCTCGAACTTCCAGTAGCCGCCGGTGTTCACCGAGCCGGCCTGACCCTTCTGCACCACGTTTCCGAAGTTCTGCGTCGACCGGTACCGGAAGATGACGGCGTAGTCACGCGTGCCCGGGTTGAGGCCGGTGCTGCTGGGCACCTGGTCGAGGCGGCTCGGGTCGGCCGGCGCCTGGTTGGGCAGCACCCACGTGAACTTGTGCCCGGTGGCCCCCGCGTACTCCACGCCGCTCAGGACGCTGGAGCCGATCGTGCCGTGTTGGCTGTTCCCGCTGCCGTCGACGAGCGCGCGAGTGCCGTTGCCTGAGGGCTCGTTCATGTCCCACTGCGCGATCGTCTGGTCGGTGGCCGCGTCGAGCGGTTGTGGGATGAACGCCAGCGCCATCACCACGCCGACGGCGAGTGTCACCAGCGCCCACTTCGTCTCGTGCCTGCCCCGCGTGTCCATATGCCCCGAACCTCCGTCGCCCGACCCCACGGGCAGCGCCCACCGAGTGCAAGGGTACTTGGCGAGGCGGCAGCGTCAAGCGACGACCTCGGCGACGAGGACCGCGGCGAAGACGAAGAACGCGACGGCGGCGCCGATCCGGATAGCGCGCTCGGGCAGCCGTATCCCGAGCTGGCGTCCGAGCACGATCGCCATGGCGTCGGCTGCGACCATTCCGAGCGTGGAGCCGACCCAGGTTCCGAACAGGCCCTCCTTCGTCGCGAGGGTCATCGTGGCGAGCATAGTCTTGTCTCCCAGCTCCGCGAGGAAGAACACCGCGCCGACGGCGAGGACGACGTGGTGCGTCGGTCGGGCCACGCGGACCTCGTCGGCCGTGCTGAGGCGGTCTCCGTGGAGGGTCCAGATCCCGAAGCCGACGAAGGCGAGCGCGGCCAACAAGGTGATGGGCTCGGTCGGGATCGCGGCGCCGAGGGCAGCGCCCACCAGCACCGAGATCGCGTGTACCAGCGCGGTGGCGACGGTGATGCCGACCAGCACGGGGAGCGCGGGGTAGCGAGTCGCGAAGGCGAGTGCCATCAGCTGGCTCTTGTCCCCGAGCTCCGCCACGAAGATCACCGCGAAGCTCACGACGAAGGCGGTCGGCATGAGCTTCCCTTCGTACGTCGGCCCTAGCGAGCGGTCGCCGGGATCGGAGGACGTCGGGCCGGAGCGATCAGCACTTGGTGATCGCGTCGCCGCGCCGGACGGTTCCGGACTGCACGACGCGCGCGTTCAGACCGCGGAGGCGCAGCGCTCGGCCTTCGGGTGAGTTCACGAACCGCAAGGCATCGGGCCCGAAGCGCTGCGAGAACTTCGCGCACCCGGTGTGAGGTTCTGCGGTCACCTCGATGATCGCTGATCCGAGTGCGAGCCGCGACCCCTCGGGCAGGTTCTGCTCGCTCAGGTCGAGGTCGACATGGAGCTGGTCGCCCGCGAGCGCGCGGCGCTCCGGATCGGGTGCAAGGACCGCGACGAGGCGGGCGTTGATCACGTTGAGCTGCATGTCGGGATGAGGGCCCCCGTCGACGCTCCGCCGACTCGACCGCACGTTCCAGGTGTCGCCGACCAGGCCCTGCGCGACGTCGAGCTCACCCACCTCGAGCACCTCCCGGGCGTCGACCGCGGGGCGACGCACGATGAGCTCGAGCGCACCGGCGTCGGTCGGGCACGTCCGGAGTCGCGGCAACGCGGCCTGGAGCTCGGCGGCACTCCGGTGGTTCACGCCCGTAGTCTGCTCGACGCAACATAGGTGCTGGCAGCCGGGCGGAGATCAAGGAGCGGGTGAAGGTTGCCTGGCTGTGGGCCCCGCACCTCCCGAGGGAGTACGAGGGGGGCCTCGACTTCCTCGCGCATGCGTGGAAGCGAGGTGCTGGCCTACGCGATCGGGGCCGCCGCGCTCTTCGGCGTCGTCGGGCAGAACTCCGGCAACCGGTCGATCCTCGTCAAGTACGGCACCGGGGACCAGAAAGAGCGGTGGCTCGGGCCGCGGATCGACGGAACCATGGAGTCCGGTCTCTCGATGACCCAGCCCCACAACCGCGGATTCGACCCGCGCTCGCTCGACACGATGGCGGTGCGCGACGGCGACCACTGGGTGATCAACGGGCACAGGTGGTTGATGTCCAACGGCGTTGACGCGGACTTCTCCATCGTCATGTGCCCGGTCGTCGAGCCCCCGCGACGTACCGCAAGCAGGGCCCGATGGTGCAGATCATCGTGCCCACGGCCACCGCCGGGGTGTCGAACGACCTCCCGCTCGCCGGCATGTACCTCGGGGCGCGCACGCTGCGGCTCGCCGACGGTCCGGACGAGGTGCACCGCATTCTGATCGCCCAAAAGCGTCCTCGGCTGCTACGCCCAGGGCACTCGTGGGACTTCGCCAACTGAACCTTGACAACGAGGCTGGCCGCTCGATCACCTCGGGTCGGTGCTCAGTCGCGACGGGTCCCGCCCAGGACCCGGCCAGGAATCCGCAAAGCCCGCGCCGTCGCGCACATGCCCAACCCGGTCTGAATGACGGTCTATCTGCGTCGCGCTTCGACGCGGCGATCGCGCGGGTCTGAGGTGTGCAACCATCCGCGTTCTCGTGCTCGAAAGGGATGGTCGAGATGGGTGTGACCGGGATGGCGAACCTCGCGGTGAAGGTGCCCGACGTCGGCGCCGCGGCCCGCTGGTACGCGGACCATGGCTTCGAGGTCCGCGGGCCGCGCGTCTGGCGCGACGCCGAGATGGCGGAGGTGTCTCTCGGGCCGGTCCAGCTGACCTTGTTCTCGCGGGCGCTGTACGAGGAGCAGGCCGACCTCGCCGACGAGGCGTTTCTGCACGCCGCGCTGTTCGTGGACGACCTCGAGGAGCAGGTCGCCGGGCACGAGGTGGTCTGGGGCCCGGAGGTGGTCACCGGCCCGTTCGGTACCCGCCGGATCGTGTTCGTCAACGCACCGGGAGCGATCCGCCTCGAATTCAAAGAACAGCTCGCACCGCCCGCCGACGAGCGCTAGCAGCCCGGTGGCTGCGCCTACGCTCCCCGCCGTGTCCGACGCATTTCCACACTTGCTCGCGCCCGGCCGGATCGGGCCGATGGAGCTGCGCAACCGGATCCTCATGGCTCCGATGGGAGACTGCCTCGGCGGTGCCGATGGCGCCGTGAGCGAGACGCAGGCCGCCTACTTCGAGGCGCGGGCCCGCGGGGGAGCGGCATTGCTGCTCGTCGGCTCGGTCGCGGTGACCTTCCCACAGGGACGCTACGACGCCCGTCAGACCACGGCGGGCGACGATGCGTTCGTGCCCGGCCTCGCGATGCTGGCCGATCGGGTGCACGGGCACGGCGCCCGGATCGCCGCGCAGCTCGTCCACAACGGGATGATGGCGCTCCACGACGTGGAGGCGGGCCGACCGATGCTGGTGCCCGCGATCCCGAAGCGGCCGCGGCCCGATCGCCTCTCCGCGATGGTGACCGAGGCCGAGATGAACGCCTCGATGGGTCCGTACCTTCGGCCGACTTCGAAGGTCGACTACCGGGTCGCGGCCGAGGCCGATCTCGCCGAGGTGGTCGAGTGGTTCGCGGCCGCGGCCGAACGGTGCGTGCGCGCCGGCTTCGACGGCGTCGAGCTGCACGCCGGGCACGGCTACCTGATCGACGAGTTCCTGTCGCCCGCCGTCAACACGCGCAGCGACGGATGGGGAGGCTCGGTCGGGGGGCGGGCGCGCTTGCTCTGTGAGGTCCTGGGCGCCATCCGCGCCCGGGTCGGCTCCGATCTCGCATTGTGGATCCGGATCAACGCGCTCGAGCATCACAAGTCAAACGGCGAGCGCTTCGAGGAGCAGCTGGAAGTCATCGATCGCGCGCTCGCGGCCGGGATCGACGCCGTGCACGTCACCGCGTACGCGAGCACCGACGTCGCGACGGGTCCCACGGATTCCTATGCCCCTCACGTCGTCGGTGACCTCGCCGAGTATGCGGCCGTGGTGCGGGCCCGCGTCGACGTGCCGGTCATCACCTTCGGCCGCTTCGAGCCCGACGAGGCCGAGCAGGTGTTGGCCGCGGGCGGGGCGGACTTCGTGGCCATGGGCCGCAAGCTGCTGGCCGATCCCGACCTCCCCGCGAAGCTCGCCGCTGGACGGGTCGACGAGATCCGGCCCTGCATCTACCAGTATCGCTGCATCGGCAACATCTTCGTGCGGGACTCGCTGCGCTGCGTCGCCAACGCCGCGACCGGTCGCGAGGACGAGGCCCGACTCCCGCGCACCGACGACCCACGACGGGTGCTCGTGATCGGCGCCGGTCCCGGCGGGCTCGAGACCGCCCGACTGCTCGCGGGCCGCGGTCACCACGTCGAGCTGCGCGAAGCGAGCGAGCGCCTCGGGGGCGTCCTCGCGCTCGCGGGACGCGCGGATCCTGTGCTCGACCGCTACCTCGCCTGGCTGATCGGCGCGGTGGAGCGTGCCGGGGTCGAGATCCGTCTCGACACGTCCGTATCCGTCGACACCCTCGACACCCTCGACGTCGAGCTGGTCGTCGTCGCTACCGGCGGCGAGTGGCGTCGGCCCGGCATCCCGGGAGACCAGATGCCACACGTCCACACGGTGCCGGAGCTGGGTCCGTGGCTCCATGGCGACGCACCTCTTGGATCGCAGGTCGTGGTGCTCGGCGGCGGCAAGCCCGGCCTCTCGCTGGCCGCACACGCGCGCGCCGAGGGTGCCTCGGTCACCGTCGTGGAGCCGAGCGCGGTCTTCGGCACCACACTGGGCCTGCCGGGCCGATGGCGCCTGGTCGCCGACCTGGAGACCGCAGGCGTCGCGATGCTCACGAACGCGGTCGCGACTGCCATCACCGCGGACGCGGTCAGGGTGCGCACGGCCGACGAGGTCCACGCGCTGCCGGCCGACGCCGTGATCGTCGCCGCGGGCCCGAGCCCGGCGAGGGGTCTCCTCGACGCGTTCGGCGCGACCGGCGCGCGCACCGTCGCAGTGGGGGACTGCATCGGCCCGTCGCTGGTGGAAGGCGCCAACCTCCAGGCGCTCGAGCTTGCTCGCGCCTTCGGTTGAACCCGGGGGACCTCGGACCCTGGCCCGTGCCGGACCCGCGGTGCACACTCGGCGCGTGACGACGACGGATCGTGGTCTCGAGCCGCTCGACGAGAGCGAATGCCCTCAGCTCGTCCAGCGCTGCTGCGTCGGACGCCTCGCATCCACGCTTGCCGGCGCACCGGTCGTGCTCCCGGCGAACTACGCGTTGAGCGGTTCGTCGGTCGTGTTCCGCACCGCGAACGGCGCCAAGCTCCGGGCGGCGCGTGAGCACCAGGTCGCCGCGTTCGAGATCGACCACATCGATCCCGTATTCCACCGGGATTGGAGCGTGCTGGGGCTCGGGGCGCTGACAGAGGTGACCGACCCGCTCGAGCTCGCCGCCCATGGCCGCAGTGCCGGTACGACCATGGGCCAAGGGCACGCGCGACCACTGGCTCCGCCTCCAGGTCCGGGCCTGATGGAACCGGCGGATCTCCGACGACTCGTCCTGAGTCCTCCTGAGCTAGCGGCGCGGACTGGTCCACCATCGAGTGAGGGCACGCACGTAGCCTTTTCGCGTTCCGCCTGGATATAGGAGCCCGCCATGAACGACAACGCACGCATCGCGATCGCCGAAGGTATCGGGACGATGATCCTCGTGGTGGGCGGTCCCGGAACCGCCATCCTCGCCACTGGGGCCTTCGCGGGGAAGGACTCGAGCGTGCTCGTGCTCGGCGTGGCGCTGGCCTTCGGGTTGAGCCTGCTGTGCGCGGCGTACGCGATCGGGTCCATCTCGGGCTGTCACATCAACCCGGCCGTCACGGTGGGGCTCTGGGCGATCGGCAAGACCGAGGGCCGAAGGGTCCCGTGGTACGTCGTGGGCCAGGTGGTCGGGGGGATCGTCGGGGCGCTCGTGATCTGGGTGATCGCCAACAGCGTCGACGGCTTCAGCGCCGAGGCCTCGGGCTTCGCGTCGAACGGCTACGGGTCGCACTCGCCGAGCGCGTTGCTCGACGGCGGCAACGTGATCGGCGGCTTCGGGCTCGCGCCGGTGGCCCTCACCGAGATCGTGTTCACGGCGCTCTTCGTGTTCGTGATCGCGAGCACCAGCCGACGGTCGATGTCGGTGGCTTCCACCGGGCTCGCGGTCGGCCTGATGCTCACCCTCGTGCACCTCGTGACCATCCCGATCGACAACACGTCGGTCAACCCCGCGCGCAGCATCGCGACCGCGGTGTTCCAGGGCGGCTGGGCCCTCGAGCAGCTGTGGGTCTTCCTCGTGTTCCCGACCATCGGCGGGCTGGTGGGTGCCCTGGTGTGGAAGGTGCTCGTCCCGGCCGCCGACGCGTAGACGACCGCGCTCCGTCCGACCACCAGGAAGGACCCGTGGAGAAGCTCCAGTACCTGTGTTGGACCTCGCCCGCGCTGGCGCCCGCCGATCGCCGGCGGGTCGCGCTCGGCGACGTGGTCCCGTCGCTTCTCGCGCTCGGACCACGGGGGCTGTCGGTCCAGGTCGACGACGACGAGTCGGACGTGCCCGTCCCCCTCCCGCCACCGGCCGACGAGCCGCAACCCACGATGCTCGTGTCGATCTGGCTCGACCGTTACGACGACCGCGAGCCCTATGAGGCCGTGCTGACCGCGGCGAGCGATCGCATTGCCGGGTACCTGGTGACGGAGTCGCTCTACACCGACTACGGCGGCAATTGCTGGAGCGGTCCACGCGACTGGCCCGACGGCGAGCGCTCACCGGGGGTCGTGATGGTGACGCTGCTGCGAAAGCCGGAGCGCATGACCGACGAGGACTGGTTCGCGCACTGGCACGGTGTCCAGTCGCCGGTCTCCGAGGCCATGCAGCCGCGCACCCGCTACGTCCGCAACTCGGTGGCGCGCGCGATCACCCCCGATGCCCCGCCGTTGCGGGGAATCGTCGAGGAGGCCTGGCCGTCGGCCGAGACCGTTACCGACTTGATGCGGTTCTACGACGCGGCCGACGCCGCGGAGCTGAAGGCGAACATCGACGAGATGCTGGCCAGCGTCACCGCGTTCCTGAACCTCGACGAGCTGCGCAGCTTCACGACGAGCGAATACCTGCTGCGGTAGCCGTCAAGCCGCGGCGGGACGGGTCTCGCTCGTGATGCGTCGGCGGGCCGCCTGCGAGACCCGCAGCACGAGCAGGAACCCCACCAGCCCGACCGCGCCCAGCGCGAACGCGACCATCACCGGCTCGTCGGCGTCGGTTCCGGCCATCAACCCGTGCGCCGTGACCGCGCCGAAGACGACGAAGCCGAGCAGGTGGATCGCGTGCCAGAGCGCTCGGGAGATCCACCGAATCATGAGCGAGGTGACCTCGACCGCGACCAAGAGGTACATCGCGATGATTCCCCACACCACGGCGGCCGGCCGCCACGCAGACGCGTACGGCACGAGCAGGTCGTCCCAGTCGAAGCCGATCCATTCGTCGAACGCGATCGCGACGACGTGCAGCGCGGTGAGGACGATCGCGAGGACGCCCAGGTAGCGGTGCAAGTCGAGTGCCCATGCGGCCCGCGACGGACGCAGCGTTCGCGCGGACAGGAGAAGTCCCCAGACGACGGACGCGGTTACCACCACCCAGGCGACCAGGCCCGACGCGCGGGCCGTGTACCACCACAGCTCCTGGGTCACGCGTCTGGACCCGAGCCGACGTCGGGTAGCAGGAAGCGGTCGAGGCCCGCGAGGCGCTGCACGTCGCCGCTGTCGCGGATCACGAGGCCGGTGGCGCCGTGGCCGATCACCAGCGACGGGCCGTGCTCGGCGCCGGCCACGAACGCAGCCTTCGCCAACACCTCGGCCCACCAGGTCTCACCCGAGAGCACGGTGACCGCGACGAGTCCGCCCGAGACCGGGGCACCGGTCGCGGGATCGACCAGGTGGTGCACGGGACCCGACGCGTCGCTCCAGGTCCGCTTCGACCGCGTGCTCGTGGCGATCCCACCCTCGGCGAGCCGAAGCGGGGCGATCGGCACGCTCGCTCCCAGGCCCTCCACGTCGACGCGCCAGGCACCGCCGTCGGGACCGATCCCCGCGACGCGCACGTCACCGCCGAGGTCCACGCAGACCCCGTCGGCACCGGCGGCGCGCGCTTCGTGCACCACGAGGTCGGCCGTGTAGCCCTTGCCGATCCCACCCAGATCGAGCTGCACGCCGCGCGGCAGCTGGACGGCGCGCACCAGTCGGTCGAGGCGGATCGCGGCGCACCCCGGCGCCGGGCGGTACGCGACCCGCTCCTGGTGGGTGCGGTCGCGCACCGCGTCGAAGTCGCGGTCGTAGCCGATGCGCATCATCGCGTCGTGCACGGTCGGGTCGAAGCGGCCACCGGTTCGCTGCCATGCGTCCACCGCGAGCTCGATCAGCGCGTAGGTGTCGGACGATACGACGACCGGCGCTCCGGCTGCGGCATTGAGCCGGCACAGCTCGCTGTCGGCCCGGAAGCGGGTCCAACGTGCCTCGAGCCCCAGCACACGCTCCCGCAGCGCCTCCGCGAGGCTCGCTGGACCACCGAGCACGAGGAGGCGCGCTCGGGTCCCCATCGCGGGAAACCCGAGGTCCACCCACTGGGCGAGGCCGAGGCTCATCAGCTACCCCCGGTGACGGGAGGCTCCGGCGGAGTGGTCGGCGGAGGCGTCGTCGCCGGAGGGCTCGTGGCAGGCGGGCTCGCCACCGGAGGCGCGCTCGGCGCCGCGACGGGTGGAGGTGCCGCGAAGGAGGGAGGGGCAGCCGACGCGGACGCCCCCGGCGCGGGTGCGGCGCTCGTCGGCGCATCGAGGGCCGCCGGGATCACAAAGCGGTCGACGGGGGACCCGGGTTCTGGTGGAGGCGGAGCGCCGGTGGCCGGCTGCGCGGCGGTGGGAGCGGTGGTTTCGGTGCCGAACGACAAGGCCGGGCTGCCCTGGGAGACGAGCAGTGCCGGCGCGACGGGCGTGGGCGCGCCCGCGGTGGCTCCGGCATGCGCCAGGGCCACGAGCGCGATCGTCGCCGCGGCGGCGGCGATGCCCGTGAGGGCACGGGCCGACGCAGCCGGGTGGCGACGCCGGGCGCGACGCCGTGATCCGTGGCTCAGCCGCGCGGCTCGCTCGGCCAGGTCGTCGGTCATCGGGCCCTCCCGTCCGGTCGCTGTCGGGGACGCCGGACACTCCGGGTGGTATCGGCATCGGATCGGCCAGGCTTCAGCGCGGCGGGCCCTCGAATCCCGCGCCCGCTTGAGTGGGCTGCGAGACTGACCCTATGCAGCCCACCGAGCGCACCCGCGTCCTCCGGAACACGGAGCAGGCGGCCTACGACCCGGAGACCGTCGGCAGCATCCTCGACGCCGGCCTCGTTGCGCACGTCGGCATCGTCCACGACGGCGCACCCGTGGTGATCCCCATGGTGTACGCGCGCGTCGCCGGCACCCTGTACCTGCACGGCTCCGTAGCCAGCCGCCTGATGCGGACCCTGCGGTCGGGGGCACCGGCGTGTGTCACCGTGACCGTCGTCGACGGGATCGTGCTGGCCCGTTCGGCCTTCAACATGACCCTCAATTACCGATCGGTCGTGGTCCACGGATCGGCCCGTCTGGTCGACGACGAGGCCGAGCGGGACCGGGCGTTTCGCGCGGTGCTCGACCACCTGGTGCCGGGCCACTACGACACGGTACGGCCGCCCAACGCGGCCGAAGCGCGCCAGACGATGGTCCTTGCCATCTCTTTGCTCGAGGCGAGCGCCAAGCTGCGCAGCGGTCCGCCGGCCGACGAACCCGAGGACCTCGTGTCGGGCGTGTGGGCAGGCGAGATCCCGCTCCACACCGTGGCGGGGGCGGCGGTCCCGGATCCCGCAGTGGTCGCCGGCACGCCGTTGCCACCGTCGGTGCGCAACCTGGCACGCTTCGCGCCTTTGGGCTGAGCCGCGCCGCGCCGCCAAACGCTCGGCCGCGCCCTCTCAGTCGCCGGTGAGCCGTGCGAGCAGGCGTGCGCCGCGCACTGCTGGACGGCCCGTGCGGGCCTCCCACCGGTCGAGCGCGCCGGTGAGGCCGATCGCCAGATTTACCCCCGCCCACCGCAGCGGCTCCGGCTCCCAGCGCGGCGAGCGGTGCCCCACCCAGGGGAGGCGGGTGAGCTCGGTGTCGAGCCCCAGGATCAGGTCGGCCAGGGTGCGTCCGGCGAGGTTCGCGGTGGCCACGCCGTCGCCGACGTACCCACCGGCGCGACCCAGGCCGGTCGCCGGGTCGAACGCGACCGACGAGTACCAGTCGCGCGCCACGCCGAGCGGCCCACCCCAAACGTGGGTGATCCGTGCCGTGCCGAGTGCGGGGAACAGCGACCGGAGCACCTGCAGGAGGTCTGCGAACACGCGGTCGTCGCGATCGAAGGCGTCGCGCACTTGAGACCCGAAGTGATACGGCGCCCCCCGGCCACCGAAGGCGATGCGGTCGTCGGCGGTGCGCTGGCCGTAGACGAGGAGATGCCGGCCGTCGCTGAACGTCTCGCAGTCGTCCCAACCCACCTCGGCGAAAAAGTCGGCGGGCAACGGCTCCGTCGCGATCATCAGTGAGTAGACGGGGATCAGGTCGCGGTGGTGGTCGTGCAGACGCGCCGTGTAGCCCTCGGTCGCCCGCACCACCGCCTCGGCCCGGACGGTGCCTCCCGAGGTGCGCACGCGACGGGGCGTGATCTCGGTGACGGTCGTCCCCTCGTAGATCGTCGCCCCCCGGCGCTCCACCGCCTCGGCCAGACCCCGAGCCAGGCGAGCTGGGTGCACGCGCGCGCAGTGCGGGGTGTACGCGGCGCCGAGGCAGCTCGCGACACGAAGCCGCGCCGCCGCCTCCGCGGGCTCGAGCCAGCGCATGTCGTCGTCACCGAAGCCCCATGCCCGCTCGTGCGCGACTCGGGCGCGGATGCGTTCGACGTGCGCGGGGGAGGTCGCGACCTGGAGTGTGCCCCCACGGTGGTAGTGCGCGTCGATGCCCTCGGCCGCGCACAGCGCGCCCACCTCCTCGACCGTGTCGAACATCGCGCGCTGAAGGGCAATCGCCGCCTCGCGGCCGTGACGGGCCGCCGTCGCCTCGCGGCTCCCGGCAAACAACGCCGAGCACCACCCACCGTTGCGCCCCGAAGCCCCGAACCCCGCGATCTCGGCTTCGAGGATCGCGACCCGGAGCGTGGGATCGCGCCGCACGAGCTCGTAGGTGGTCCAGAGTCCGGTGTAACCGGCACCCACGACTGCGACGTCGACGTCGAGATCACGGTCGAGCGCCGGTCGAGGCATCAGCGGCCCGGGCAGCGCGTCGAGCCAGAGGCTCCGCGATCGGTACCGCTCCTCGTCGTTGCCGGTCACCACCGCCGGGTCAGAACCGAGGCCGCGCGAACACCTCGCGCAGCCTCGGTTCGAAGTGCTCGAGCGGAAGCGTCTCGTACTCGGGGTCGAACGCCATCTGGTCCCACTCGTCGGCGAAGCGCTCGGCAAGGGCGTACTGGTCGGGGGTCAACTCGGCCCGGTGCTTCTCGCGCGCGTTCGGGTCCATCTCGAAGTACGCGTAGTAGTGGCGGCCCTGGAAGTCCTGGTGCACGCGGATCATCTCGTACACATCGGTCCGTACGTAGGGTCGCAGCATCTCCGCCGCGATGGCCGGATGGTTCGCGACGGAGACGGCCTTGCCGACGTCGTGGCAGAGCGCCGCGATCACGATCTCGTCGTCCGCACCGGTGCGCTCGGCCAGCGTCGCGGTCTGCAGGCAGTGCGTGAGCTGGTCGGTCGCGAACCCGTCGGTGATCGCCGACAGCGAACGCAACATGGTCAGCACCGACTCGGCGACGCGCGGCTGGTTGCGGTAGATCTCGTCGCCGATCACGGCCCACTGCTCGGGAGTTGACGCGTCCATGCGGGTGAAGGTGCTCGCGGTCATGAGGCTCCTCTCAGGTGGTCCTCGATCAGCCGGGCCAACTCGACGGGCTGGTCACCCTGGACGCTGTGACCGGCCCCGGCGACGACCTCGACTCGGGCCTCCGGTCGGCGACGCTTCAGCTCAACGACGTCGACGTCGTCGACGACCGGTGAGTCGGCGCCTCGCACGAGCATGAGCGGCACACCCAGCGCGTCGAAGTGGTCCCACAGCGCCCCGAAGTCGGGCACCGTCGTGCCCTCCGGGAGGTCGAAGCGGTCGTAGCGCCACGCCCACGTGCCGTCGGGTCGCTCGGAGGCGTTGTGCCGGATCCCGCGCCGCAAGGAGGACACCGAACGTGTCGGGTTGAACGCGACGGTCCGGTCGAGGATCTCGTCGAAGCTCGCGAACGACTCGGGGCCGGCGATGAACGCGGTGACCGCCGACGCCTTCTCCCGGTTCACCCCGGGCGTCACGTCGACGAGGACCAGGCGGCGCACGAGCTCCGGCGCGTGCCTGCTCAGCGCGAGCGCGGTGAGCCCACCGAGTGACATGCCGACGACCATCGACGCGTTCGGGGCCAGCTCCCGCACGGTGGTAGCCACGGCGAGCGCGTTCTCGGTAGGCCAGTAGGCCTTGTCGTCACGCCAGTCGGAGTGACCGTGCCCGGGCAGGTCGATCGCGACGAGCGGTCGCCCGAGGGCGAGCGCCACCGTGTCCCAGGTGTGCGCGTTCTGGGCGCCGCCGTGCAGGAGCACGAGCTCGGGGTCGCTGGTGCCCCAGCGCAGCGCGCTCAGCCGGCGCCCCGGCGCGACCTCCACCCATACCCGCTCGACCGTCGGGGGGCCCGGATACGTGAGGCCCGCCTCCTCGGCGTTCTCGCGGAAGAGCGCCATCTCGTCGTACTCGATCGGCGGCACGTCAGCACCGTACGCTGCGCCGATGGCCCCACGCATCCCACCGGTCTCCCTGGACGGAGCCGACGACCGCGCCCGCGAGCAGCTCGAGCGAGTCTCGGAGTTCCGCGGCGACGACGTCACGGTCCTCAACATCTTCGGCACCCTGGGCCACCATCCCGACCTCATGCGACGCTGGCTGGTGTTCGGCAACCACGTGCTGTCGAAGTCGACCCTCTCCGGGCGCGACCGGGAGCTGGCGATCCTACGGGCCGGCTGGCGGTGCCGGGCACCCTACGAGTGGGGCCAGCACGTGGTGATCGCCCGCCGTGAGGGCATCACCGACGAGGAGATCGCACAAATCGCCGAGGGCCCGGATGCTGCCGGTTGGTCCCCCCACGAGGCCGCGATCCTGCGGACCGTCGACGAGCTCCACGACACGTCGACCGTCTCGGACGCCACCTGGTCCACGCTGGTCGAGACCTTCAGCCCCCAGCAGTGCATGGACCTCGTCTTCGCCATCGGCCAGTACCACCTGGTCTCGTACGCGCTCAACGCGTTCAGGGTCGAGCGCGACGACGGGGTGGACACCTCGGCGGTCCCGTTCCCGGAACCGGCCGGCTGACCCGTAGACTGAGAGATCCTTTTCCCTCGGAAGGCCTTCATGTCCGCGCGCGCCCAACGTGCCGACCTGCGCAACGTCGCCATCGTCGCCCACGTCGACCACGGCAAGACCACCCTCGTCGACGCCATGCTGTGGCAGACGGGCGCGTTCCGCGCCAACCAGGAGGTCGCCGAGCGGGTGCTCGACTCGAACGACCTCGAACGCGAGAAGGGGATCACGATCCTCGCCAAGAACACCGCGGTTCGTTACGGCGGCGTGAAGGTCAACATCATCGACACGCCCGGCCACGCGGACTTCGGCGGGGAGGTGGAGCGCGGGCTCACGATGGTGGACGGCGTGCTCCTGCTCGTCGACGCCAGCGAGGGTCCGCTGCCCCAGACCCGCTTCGTGCTGCGCAAGGCGCTCGAGGCGCGATTGCCGGTCATCCTGGTGGTCAACAAGGTCGACCGGCCCGACGCCCGGATCGCCGAAGTCGTCGACGAGGTCTACGAGCTGTTCCTCGACCTCGACGCGACGGAGGAGCAGATCGACTTCCCGATCGTCTACGCCAACGCGCGTGCGGGCTGGGCGAGCCTCGATTCCGACGTGGAGGGCAGCGACCTCAAGCCGCTCTTCGAGCTGCTGCTCAACCGCATCCCCGCGCCGACCTACGAGGAGGGCCGTGTGCTCCAGGCGCTCGTCACCAACCTGGACGCGTCGCCATACGTCGGGCGGCTTGCGATCTGTCGCGTGCACCACGGAACGATCGCGAAGGGCGCGTCGGTGTCGTGGTGCCGGCTCGACGGGTCGACCGAGCGGGTGCGTGTCACCGAGCTGTACGTCACCGAAGCACTCGAGCGGGTCGACGCGGAGCGCGCCGGCCCCGGGGAGATCATCGCGATCGCGGGCCTGCCGGAGGTCACGATCGGCGAGACCCTCGCCGACCCGGACGACCCGACACCGCTGCCGGCGATTACGGTCGACGAGCCGAGCCTCGCGATGACGATCGGGATCAACACCTCGCCGCTCGCGGGGAAGGACGGGACCAGGCTCACCGCACGCCAGGTGCTCGCACGCCTCGAGTCCGAGCTCGTGGGCAACGTGTCGCTCCGGGTGCACCCGACCGGCCGACCCGACTGCTGGGAGGTGCAGGGCCGCGGTGAGCTCCAGCTCGCGGTGCTCGTGGAGACGATGCGCCGTGAGGGCTTCGAGCTCACCGTGGGCAAGCCCCAGGTCGTGACCCGCGAGATCGACGGGAAGCTGCACGAGCCCTTCGAGCGGGTCGCGATCGACGTCCCAGAAGACTACCTCGGCGTGGTGACGCAGCTCCTCGCGCTGCGCAAGGGGCGGCTCGCGCAGATGGTGAACCACGGTACGGGCTGGGTGCGGATGGACTATGTCGTGCCGGCGCGCGGCCTGATCGGCTTCCGCACCGAGTTCCTCACCGAGACGCGGGGGACCGGTGTGCTGCACCACGTGTTCGACGGCTACCAGCCGTGGTCCGGCGAGCTGCGCACCCGACGCAACGGCTCGCTGGTGGCCGACCGTCAGGGCGACACTACGACCTTCGCGCTGATGAACCTGGGCGAGCGCGGCCAGATGCTCGTCGGGCCCGGGGTCGAGGTGTACGAGGGGATGGTCGTCGGGGAGAACTCCCGGTCCGAGGAGATGGATGTCAACCCGACGAAGGAGAAGAAGCTCACCAACATGCGTTCTTCGTCGTCGGACGACACCGTCCGCCTCACGCCGCACCGGGTGCTCTCGCTCGAGCAGGCGCTCGAGTTCATCGCGGAGGACGAGTGTGTCGAGGTGACGCCAACCAACGTCCGGCTGCGCAAGGTGGAGCTGGCCGCGTCGGTGCGAGGCCGCCAGCGCAACACCAACAAGCCCCGCCCCACCTGACCCACCCCCAGACCTTCTTCGGGTTTGTGCGTTGAGGAGCGCATAGCGAGTGACGCGG
>Ga0194128_10000823_pt1 | contig 54946 bp, 63 predicted proteins | sample TA2KigCa65mmetaG_FD_148650 | JGI IMG/M metagenome (GOLD analysis project Ga0194128, IMG submission 148650) | Freshwater microbial communities from Lake Tanganyika, Tanzania - TA2015037 Kigoma Deep Cast 65m | ecosystem: Environmental > Aquatic > Freshwater > Lake | place: Tanzania: Lake...
TCAGTCGCCGCTACCCACATCGGGGCTTGCTCGCTTGTGCGTTTGCCCATCGCCATGGACCGCACTGTACGATCACGCCCTCGATGCTGACGAGGGATTTCTCAGTGACTTTCACCACGGACTGCTAGGCCCTCCGCGAGCGCCGCTAAACGTTCCGCATCGAGGATCGTCACGCGACGGCGCGTGACGCGGACGATGCCCGCCGTGCGCAGCCGGCCCAGCGATCGCGAGACCAGCTCTCGCACCGTGCCGAGCCGCGCTGCCATCTCGTCGCGCGTCCCCGAGAGGTCGAACGTCCTACGGCCCGCGGCGCGTGACTCGGTCAGCAGGAGGCCGGCGGTCCGTGCCGTGAGGTCCTTGAGCGCCAGCTGCTCGACGAGGCCCGCGAACGTCCGCACCCGGCGCGCCAGCACGCGAATGATCCCGAGCGCGACGTCGGGATGGCGCCGGCACGCGTCGACGATGGCGGCGCGCGGGAGATAGAGGAGTCGCGAAGGCTCCGCGCCGACCGCTGTGGCGACATAGCCGCCGCCATCGAGCAGCGGAACCTCGCCGAGTGTCGCGCCGGGCCCCTCCGTGTGCAGGATCTGCTCGCGTCCGCCGCGCGAGGACCGCACCAGGCGGATGCGGCCCGCCATCACGACGAACAATCCCTCCGCCGGCGCGCCTTCCTCGAACACGCGCTCATCCCGCCGCACGTCGCGCACGGTCGCGCGCGCGGCGATGCGCCGGAGCTCGCGCGCCGGAAGCGGCCGCAGATAGGGGATCGCGGCCAGGATTGCCTCGCGCTCGGGTGTGACTTTGGTCATGGATTCAGGGCGTCGGATCGCGCGAGAGTGTCGATATCACCCAACCGGAGGTGCTGGCAATGCTTCGCATCGTCCTCGTCGTCGCGCTGGTCCTTTCGCTCGGGGTGCTGACCGCCGCCGCCCAGCACCATGGGCACGCACAGTCTGGCTCCGCGGCCCACGCTCCGGGCGGCCACGCCGCGCATCGGCAGATGCAGGCGACACTCGACGAGATCGATCGCGTGATCGCGAGCGGGCGTGGCGCCGGCATGGCGTTCGCCGCCGACCGGCACGGTTACCCCGGACCGCTGCACGTGCTCGAGCTCAAGGATCAGCTCCGACTCACCCCGGCGCAGGAAGCGCGGATCATCGCGCTGCAGGAGGCGATGTTCGCAGACAGCCGGCCGAAGAGCGCGCGGCTCATGGAAGCGGAGGCGCGGCTGCGCCGGCTCTTCGCGGAGGGTGTCGCCGATGAAGCCGGAGTCCGTGCGGCGGTCGCGGAGAGCGAGCGCGCGCGCACGGAGGTTCGTCTCGTGCACCTCCTCACGCATCTGCAGACGCGCCGGGTGCTGACCGCCGAACAGCGGCGCCTCTATCACGAGGCCCGCTGGGCGCAGTGACGGGCGACGGTTACGTGGGCTGACGAGGAAGACGTTCGTCAAGGAGGGCGATGACCCGGTCGAGCCGGTCGGTGACACCGTCGAGACGTTCGCTCGCGCCCCGGTCGAGCTCGAGAATGCTCGACCGCAGGCCGTCGAGACGAGGGACGACATCGCCGCGGAACTCGCCGAGAAAGGAGCGTGACGCCGCCCCGAACCCGAAAACGATCGTGAGAAGAATGCCGAGGCCGCTCAGGACGAGGCCCAGATCTCGAAAGACTTCAAGAGCCTCGAGAGCCAGGACGATCACGGTGAAGGACGCCGAGATCACCATCAGCGTCCACCAGATGTTCCAGAGCCTCGGTTTGTTGGTGTCCACGGCGTGAGCCTCTCACCGGCCATGGAGTGGCGCAAGAGTATCTGCTCGGATACGGCCGCTACGCGCGGCCGGCGAGCTCGAGCGCGGCGCCGAGCAGCGTGTTCGCGCCGTGCACGATGTCGTCCATCGGCGTGAACTCCTCCTCGCAGTGGCTGCGGCCGTCGTGCGACGGCACGAACACCATCCCCGTCGGGCCGATGGCCGCCATGTACTGCGCGTCGTGGCCGGCGCCGGAGAGCATGCGCCGGTAGCCCGCGCCCGTCGCCTTCGCCGCCCGCTCGATCGTGCCGACGACCTCGCGATCGAACGGCGTGTAAGGCACGCGCCAGTAGTGCTCGAGCTCGTAGGTGACGCCCTCGCGCCGAGACACCTCGCGCACCGCCCGGTCGAGCAGCACCCGCGCGCGATCGAGCGTGGCGTCCTTCGGGTCGCGCATGTCGATGGAGAGCTGCACGCGGCCGGGGATCGCGTTGGGGATGTTCGGCTGCACGGTGAGGTTGCCGACGGTGGTCACGACGTCGCCGCCGAGCTCGCGCGCGATCCCGCGCACGCGGCCGACGACGTCCGCGGCGGCGACGAGCGCGTCATGCCGGATGCGCATCGGCGTCGGCCCCGCGTGATCCTGCACGCCGTGGATCGTGAGGCGCGACCACGCGATCGCCACGATGCCTTCCACCACCCCGATCGACAGCCCTTCCTCTTCGAGGAACGGCCCCTGCTCGATGTGCAGCTCCAGGTACGCGCGAAGCGGGCGCGGGATGCACGGCTCGCCGCCGAGATAGCCGATGCGCTCCAGCTCGTCGACGAGCCGGATGCCGTCCTTGTCGCGCGCGTTGTACGCGTCCTCGAGCGCGATCTTGCCGGCCATGACGCCGCTGGCGATCATCGCGGGCTGAAAGCGCGCGCCCTCCTCGTTCGTGAAGATCGCCAGCGTGAGGGGATGGCGGGTCCGCGTGCGCGCGTCGTTCAGCGTGCGGATGACTTCGAGGCCGCACAGGACGCCGAGCTGACCGTCGTACTTCCCGCCGGTGGGCACGGAGTCGGCGTGCGAGCCCATCATGACCGGCGGAAGCCCGGGCTCGCCCGGCCGCTCGCCGAAGATGTTGCCCATCTGGTCGACGCTGACGCGGAGGCCCGCGTCCTTCATGCGTGCCACCAGCCAGTCGCGCCCGCGCTTGTCCTCGTCGGTGAGGGCGACGCGCGTGAGGCCGCCCTTCGCCGTGGCGCCGATGCGTCCGAGGTCCTCGATCGACTGCTCGAGCCGCTCGCGATCGATGTGCATGGCCGAATTGTTACACTGGCGGCGTGTTCCTGTCGCCGACCACCGCGCGCTTCTGTCCGCTCTGCGGCGGCGCGCTGGTGCGCGAAGCGGTGCCGCCGGATCAGCGCGAGCATCCGGTCTGCGCGAAGTGCCGCTTCGTCTATTACCTGAATCCCAAGGTCGTCGGCTGCACGATCCCCGAGCAGGACGGGCGCATCCTGCTCACGCGGCGCACGATCAACCCGTCGCGCGGGCTGTGGACGTTCCCCGGCGGCTACGTCGACTTCGGCGAGACGGTCACCGACGCCGCGATGCGCGAGACGTGGGAAGAGACGGGGCTGAAGGTCGACCTCACGCGCCTCGTCGGCGTCTATACGTATCCCGGCGCGCCGGTGATCATCGTCTACGGCGCGCGCGTCATGTCCGGCACGCTCACGCCGTGCACGGAGAACGACCTGCTCGAGTGGGTGACCCCGACGGAGATCCCGTGGGACCAGCTCGCGTTTCCCTCCACGCGCGACGCGCTCCGCGACTGGGCCGGCGCGCATGGCGTGACCCCCGGCGGCTAGCCCCCGAAGAGGGGAATCCGCGCGTTCGCCGACGGGCGGTACGTCACTGTCCCGGCAAGTCCGTCGAGCGGGAGGCCCGCGCTGATCAGCGCCTGAACGCCCGCGACCGCGATCGTCGTGGCGACCGTCGCGCCCGGGCACGCGTGAGGGCCGACGCCGAACGTGAACACACGGGCGTCCGCGCGGGTCACGTCGAACGCCGCGGGATCCGGATTCACCGCCGGATCGCGATTCGCCGCCGCGAGCACCACGAGGATCGCGTCGCCGGCCCGCATGTCCACGCCGCCGATGCGGCCGTCCTCCGCGACGAACCGCCGCGTGTTCTGGACCGGCGCGTCGTGGCGCACCACCTCGAGGACGACCGCGGGCACGGCGAGGCGCAGATCGGCATGCCGCGCGAGCGCGAGCAGCGTGCTGCCGATCAATCCGGCGGTCGCGTCGTACGACTGCACGAGGACGCCCGTCACGTTCGCGATCATCGCGCCGGGATCGTTGCTCGCATCGCCGGTCCGATGATGGTCGTCTCCGCCGACCGGCAGCGAGCGTACGAGGTCCAGCAGGTGGCGTGCGGCGCTGTCGGCGAGCGCGATGCTGTCTGCCGTCGCGCCGGGCGCGAAACCACCGACGAGGGCGCCGGTCTGTTGCGCGACCGACGGGAGCAGGTCCTCCGGTGCGCCGAGCAGGCTCGCCACGGCCTCCGCGGGCAGGCGGAACGCGAAGTCGCTCAGGCGGGCGGGGTCTCGATGCGGCGCGAGCGCCTCGACGAGCGCGCGGGCGCGCTCCCGCGCGACGCGATGGATATCGAACGCCTCCAGCCGCGACACGACGGCCGGCTTGAGCGACGCGTGGCGTGCGCCGTCGTTCTGACGGACGAGACGGCTGAAGATCTCTCCGGTCGGCCGGCCGACCAGCGCGCGCGGCACCGGCTCGGCCGTCGGGCGCACGCGACAGCGCGTGTCTTCGAGGATGGCCGTGACGGCAGCGGCGCTGGAGGCGACCCACATCCCGAGGCCGTCGTCACGATAGAGCGGACGCTCGGCGACGAGGGCCTCGTAATACGGATAGGGATCGGCGGCGGTCACCGCCGCGACCGGGTCGCGCGGCGTGATCAGCTCTCGCGCGAGGACAGCGCGACGGTCGCCCTGCCGGTGACGACCTTCTCGCCCTTCTGGTTCTCGGCCGAGAGCTCGACGTCGACGAGGTGCGTGCCGTCCTTCGACGACTTCGCGAGCACGCGGCCCTTGCACGTGATGACGTCTTTCAGCCGGACGAGCCCCTGGAAGCGGACGCCGAGCTTCCTCACGCTGCCCGCGCCGGCCCAGTCGGTCACGCATTGGGCGACGAAGCCCATCGTCAGCATCCCGTGGCCGAACACGCCGCCCATGCCCGCGGCCTTCGCGAACTCGTCGTCCTGGTGGATCGGGTTGAAGTCGCCGGACGCGCCGGCGTAGCGCGTGAGCTGGATCTGCTGGATCGGTCCCTTCACCAGGACGGGCAGCTCCTGCCCGACGTCGACGTCCTCGGCGTAGACCTTCGCGTACTTCACAGCCGCACCACCGTCACGCCGCGCATCGTGGCCACCAGCTCGTTCTTCGCGTCGGTCACGGACGTCTCGCGGACGACGAACGCCATCGGTCCGCTCCGGCCGCTCTTCTCGTAGACGTCCGTGATCTTCGGACGGCACAGGAGCGTCTCGCCGGCCAGGATCGGGCGGTGGAGCCCGAACTCCTGCTCGCCGTGCAGGATCCGCGAGATGTCGACGCCGAGGTCCTTCAGCATCGTGTTCGTGTCCGCGTGCTCGTCGCGGAACGTGATCGCGAACGTCGGCGGCGCGATGATGTCGCCGAACTCGGAGGCCGCGCCGACGCGGTCGTCGAGGTAGAACGGGCTCAGGTCGCCGATCGCGCGCGCGAAGTCCTTGATGCGGCCGCGCTCCACCGTCACCGAGTACGGCGGGTACTCCTTGCCCTTGATGTCCGTGTTGATCCGGATCGGCATCAGCCGTCCGCCTTCTTCATCGCGCGCGCGAGGAACTTCTGGAGGTCGTTGACGAGGAAGCGCTCGTGCGTCGCCTCGGCCACCTTCTCCTTCGGGTCGTGGACCTCGACGGAGAAGACGAAGCGGCGGCCGTCCGTCTCGAGGAGCGTCGCCTTCGCGCGCACCTCCATGCCGAGCGGCGTCGCGCCGAGGTGCGTCATCTCCACCTTCGTCCCGACCGTGGCCGCGCCCGCGGGCAGGTGCGGGAGCAGCATCGCGTTGCACGCGTTTTCGATGAACGTGAGCACCGCCGGTGTCGCGAACACCATCACGCCCTTGTTGCCCATCGCGTCCGCCGTCATGTCCGCGGTGACCGTGCGCGAGATCTCGTGCGTGGTGCCGGGCGCCAGGTTCATGGCGGCATTTAGCGCGGGAACAGCAGCAATTGCAACCCCATGACGACGAGGAGACCCTCGACGATCAGGAGGAACACGCGCTCGCTCATGCGCTCGAGCATGCGCCGCGCGATCCACGTCCCGAGGAACATCGAGCCGCCGAGGACGCAGCCGAGCCCGACCGTGTCCCACGAGAGCAGCGCGTAGCGCGCGAACACCGCGCCGCGCGTGAGGTGCATCGCCATGGTGCAGACCGACTCGGTGCCGATGTAGGCCGCGCGCCGGAGGCCGAACGCGAGGAAGAACGGCGTGGCGACGGGGCCGGTCGTGACGACGACCGACGAGAGCGCGCCGACGCCCGCGCCCACGAGCGGGAAGTGGCGCAGGCGGATCACCATCCCGCTCGCGTCCAGCAGCCGTCTGAGCGGCAGCGCGGCCAGGAGGAAGAGGCCGATGCCGCGCGCGAGCCACTCGCTGCGCGTCATGCCCGCGAACAGCATGGCGCCCAGCATGGTCGCGGGGACGGCACCGGCGAGGAACGCGAGGATCACGCGCGGCTGCACGTCGTGACGGCTCCACCACACGCGCGCGAGGTTGCCGACGGCCATCGTGACGGTGAGGACGGGGATGGCGACGCGCGCGCCGAGCAGCAGCGTGAGGATCGGGAGCAGCGTGATGCCGGTGCCGAAGCCCGCGACGCCGCCGACCACGGAGCCGGCGAGGGCGCCGGCGATCGCCACCGCCCAGCCGACGGCATCGAGCCCGAACACCGCGTGATCATAGCAGCGCCCGATGACTCTCTGGCTCGCGGCGGCCGGCGCCTTCGTGGTCGCGCTCGACTCGATGATGAACATCGCGTTCCCGGCGATCGCGGCGGCGTTCGCCGTCCCGCCCGAGACGATCCAGTGGAAGCTCGCCGTCTCATAAGACGGCAGTGCGGCAGAGGCGATTGCCCGGCCGGCGCGTAGGTCGTTGTCGGCAGTTGCCAGCCATCCGCGGACGAGCTCGAGCCGAACCTCTTCAGGCGGCCTCGTGAAGAACGATGCCCTCCTTCCACGCCGGATAGGCCAACCCCCCGATCACGGTCTTGGATTCCTCGAACTCTTCTTCCCCCATGACCCACGGCTCGGCGACGACACCGGCGCCTCTGAGCACTTCGTACAGTGCTACGAGTAGGGGACGATAGTCTTCGGGCCGGAGTCGCCGTACGACGACGAGAAGGTCGAAATCGCTGTCTGACCGCGCGTCGCCGCGTGCACGAGACCCGAAGAGAATCACTCTTCGCACCTCGCTTCCGAACCTAGACACGACCCGCTCGGCCAGCACCTGAGCGATCGGGAGATCAGAGGAACGGATCGTCGTCGCTCTGATTCTATGCCCACGACGGGAATGACGCCGCCTCATTCGACAGTCCCTCTGAGTCCGAGTTGCGCGTGTGCTGGAGCGGGTGATAGCGTGGCCGCACCCAGGAGGCCCCGATGCCCACGCTGACCTCGAAGCGCCACAAGGTCGAAGACCTCGACGCCGTCGAGTTCTGCTTCCAGCAGGGCTGGACGGATGGCTTGCCCGTCATCCCGCCCACGGAAGATCGCGTGCTGGCGATGCTGAAGGCGGCGGATCTGAAGCCCGACGATCAGGTCGGGTACATCGAGAACCGCGCGGTCGCCGTCAGCGCGGAGAAGGTCGCGCTCAACGCGGTCATGGCGGGCTGCCGGCCGGAGTACATGAAGGTCGTCGTCGCCGCGGTACAGGGCATCTGCGATCCCGCGTGGGCCTATCACGGGCCGGGCACCTCGACCGGCGGCGCCGGCGTGCTGATGATCGTGAACGGTCCCATCGCGCGGCAGCTCGACATCAACGCCGGCGACAACCTCTTCGGGCCCGGCTGGCGCGCGAACGCGACGATCGGGCGCGCCCTGCGCCTCGTCATGCGCAACATCGCGGGCTCGAAGCCGGGGCTGCTCGACCGCGGCACGCTTGGTCACCCCGGCAAGCTCTCCTACGTGATCGCCGAGAACGAGACGGAGAGCCCGTGGACGTCGCTGCACGTCGAGCGCGGCTTCAAGAAGGAGCAGAGCACGGTGACCGTGCTCGCCGCGCAGGGGCCGCAGCAGTTCTACAACCAGCTGTCGAACACGGCCGAAGGCATCCTGACGACGTGCGCCGATTCGATGCGGGTGTCCGGCGGCATCGGAGGCCAGCCGGAGTACACGGTGATCATCGCGGGCGAGCACATGAAGACGATCGCCGCCGACGGCTGGACCAAGAAAGAGATCCGGCAGTTCCTCTTCGAGAAGACGCAGGTCTCGCACGAGCATCTCAAGCGTACGAACCGTCTCGCCGGCGCCGTGCAGCCGGGCGACGACAAGAAGATGCGCTCCCTGGTCGCGGCGCCCGACGATTTCCTCGTCGTGGCCGCCGGCGGCAAGGCCGGCGCGTTTTCCGGCTTCATCGCAGGATGGGGCAGCAAGCGGTCGTCCAGGGCAGTCACCAAGGAGGTCAAGTGATGGAGCTCCTCGATCCCACCGTCGAGCAGCCGCAACAGGCGATCGACTTCGCCCCGCGCCCGAAGGCGCTCGCGGGCAAGCGCGTCGCGCTCATCGAGAACACGAAGTACAACTCCGACCGCCTCCTGGAGAAGATCGGCGACATCCTCAAGAAGGAGCAGGGGATCGCCGAGTGGAAGATCTTCCACAAGCACAACTCCTCGGTGCCCGCGCACAAGGAGGTCATCGACGAGGTGAAAGCCGCTTACGACCTCATGGTCGCCGGCGTCGGAGACTGAGGGTCCTGCTCGTCGGGCAGTGTGCTCGACGGAATCCTGCTGGAGAAGAACGGTATCCCGTCCGCGTCGATCGTGACCGACGTCTTCGAGGTCACCGGCCGCGCCATGGCCGAGCAGTGGGGGCTGCCGTACTACAAGTTCCTCTCGATGCCGCATCCCATCGCGAACCTCACCGAGGCGCAGCTCGACCAGCGCGCGCGCGAGATGGCGCCGCAGATCGTGAAGCTGCTGCTTGAGGGACAGGGATAACATCGGAGGGGGCCGTCGAGGCCCCCTCCGAAGCCTCCCCCCGGAATCGGAGTGCGCCGGCGGAGCCGGCGCTCGAACCTTGAGGGAGTTTCGGCCGGCGTGGTGGTGCCTGAACCGCCACGCGCAGACCATCTGGGGGCCGCTGTTCCGCACGGAGCGCGTGCCGCTCCGGCGCGAGCGCGTGCCGCTCGACGACGGCGACTTCGTCGATCTCGACTGGCTCGACGGTGACGCGCCGCCGGGCGCGCCCCTCGTGCTCGTTCTCCACGGACTCGAAGGGTCGTCGGGCTCGCACTATGTCGGCGGGCTCCTCGCCGGCGCCCGCGTCCGCGGCTGGCGCGGCGTCGTCCTGAACTTCCGGTCCTGCAGCGGCGAGCTGAACCGGCTGCCTCGCTTCTATCACTCGGGCGACACCGGCGATCTCGACGCGATCGTCCGCCTGCTGATGGCGCGCGAGCCCGGCGGGCGCTTCGGCGTCACGGGCATCTCGATCGGCGGAAACGTGCTGCTGAAGTGGCTGGGCGAGCGCGGCCCCGACGCCCCGGCGGCGCTCGCCGGCGCCGTCACGATCTCGGTGCCGTTCGACCTGACCGCATGCGCGGAGGTGCTCGACCGCGGCTTCGCGAAGCTCGTCTACACCGCGAACTTCATGCGCACGATGCGGCGGAAGGTCCTCGAGAAGGCGCGCGCGTATCCGGGCTTCGTGAACGTCGCGGCCGTGCGGCGCGCGCGGACCTTCGCCGTCTACGACTCGCTCGTCACCGCGCCCCTCTCCGGCTTCGCGGACGCGCGCGACTACTGGCGGCGCGCGAGCAGCCTGCCGTACCTCGGCGCGATCGCGCGGCCGACGCTGCTCCTCAACGCGCGCGACGACCCGTTCATTCCGGCGGAGTCGCTGCCGAAACCTCAAGATCTGTCGCCGCACGTGCGGCTCGTCGTCACGCCGCGTGGAGGCCACGTCGGCTTCGTCGAAGGCTCGCCGTGGCGCTGCGACTCGTGGGCCGAGCGCCGCGCGCTCGACTTCCTCGCGCGCGTCCTCTAGCATGACCGCCATGCACACCGATGCGTGGGGCTTGCCGGTCACGACGTCGTCCACGAACGCGCTCGAGCACTACGTCAGCGGCGCGCGCGGCCTCCTCGGATGGGAAGCCTGCGCGCTCGACGAGTTCTCCGCGGCCACGCGCGAGGATCCCGCGCTGGCGCTCGCTCACGCCGGCACCGCGGCGTGTCTCTTCCTCGAAGAGCGATTCGCGGAAGCGCGCTCGGCGGCGGAGACGGCGCGCGCGACCGCCGGCGCGGCGTCGGCGCGCGAGCGCTCGCACGTCGAGGCGATCGCGCTCCTCGTCAGCGGCAAGCCGCCGGACGCCGAGCGCGCGATGAAGGAGCACCTCGCGGCGTTTCCCCGGGACCTCACGGTGCTCCAGCGTCTCTACTTCATCTGGTTCTGGCAGGGGCGCTTTCCCGAGATGCTCGACTTCACGACGGCGATCGCGCCGCACTACGAGGGCGCGCGCTTCTTCGGCGGCCTCCACGCCTTCGCGCTGGAGCAGGCGAACCGGTGCGACGACGCGGTGCGGATGGCCGACGCGGCGATCACCCGCGACCCGCGCGATGCCTGGGGCGTCCACGCGCTCGCGCACGCGCTGTACGAGCAGGCCGTCTTCGACACCGGGATCACCCGCCTGCCACCGGCCACGCACCGGTGCACCGGCCTGAACTGGTTCCACAACCACCTCGTCTGGCACCTCGCGCTGATGCACTTCGCGAAAGGCGAGTTCGAGCGCGCCTCCGCGATCGGGCGTGGCGCTTTCGAGCGCGCGCCGTCGTCGATCGCGGGCGATCTGCACGACTCGATCTCGCTGCTCTGGCGGCTCGCGCTCGTCGGCGAGGACGTGCGCGAGCGATGGCAGCCGTTCGTCGAGATCGCGCGCCAGCGGCTCGATCGCCAGGGCCTGCTCTTCCACGCGGCGCATCTCGCCATGGCGCTCGCGGGCGGCGGGGACTGGGCGACGGCCGAGCGTCAGCTCGGCATGCTGCACGAGCGCGCGCCGAAGGATCGCACCGGCCTCGTCGGTGACGTGCTCGTCCCGCTCGTCGAAGGTCTGCATGGGTTCGCCGGCGGTGACTGGCGGCGCGCGATCGAGCGCATCGAGCCGGTTCGGGGGCGCATCGTCGAGCTGGGCGGCAGCCGCGCGCAGCGCGACGTCTTCCACGACACGTTCCTCGAGGCCTGCTTCCGCGCAGGCGACATGGACCGCGCGCAACGCTACCTGACCGAGCGCATCGCGCGCCGTCCCGACCCCTTCTGGGTCACGCGCGCAGCCGCTTAACCTCGTCTTCCCGGCGCAGGTCTTCGTCAACCTCGCGACGAACGCCTGCCAGGCGATGGCGAGCGCGGCGGGACACGGACGGTTGATCGTCGAGACCGGCGTGCGCGCGGGGGTGATCGGGATCGCGTTCCAGGACGATGGTCCCGGGATCTCGAGGGAGCATCAGCGCAAGATCCTCGATCCATTCTTCACGACCAAAGCCGATGGCACCGGCCTCGGTCTCAGCATCTCGTACGGGATCATCAAGGAGCACGGCGGCGAGATCTCGGTCCGCAGCATCCCCGACAAGGGCACGACGTTCCTCATCGAGCTGCCGATCGTCGCGCCCTCTTCCGAGGCGTCGGACGTCTCCACGAGGCGTCACGCGGCCGACGCGCTCTCCGACCCTCCCGCCGCGCCCAAGTCCGGCATCACGCGCGTGCTGATCGTCGACGACGACGAGGCGCTGCTCGGAACGCTGAGCGACGTCGTCCGGGCCCTCGGCCACGAGGACCACGCCACGTCCTCGGGCGCCGAAGCGCTGGAGATCGCGGCCACGCTGCGGCTCGACGTCGCCGTGATCGACTTGAACATGCCCGGCGGGGTCTCGGGTCTGGACCTGCTCAAGCGGCTGATCGCGGCGCAGCGGGGCATCCGGGTGATCGTCCACACGGGCAGCGTGGATCCCGGGCTCGAGCGCGAGAGCCGAGCGCTCGGCGCGAGCGACTTCCTCCGGAAGCCCGTCGACCTCGACTCACTCGAGCGTGCGATCGCCCGCGCGGTCGGGAGCCTGTCCCAGATCGCCTGACGCGAGTCTCAGGCCTTGTGCCAGTTCGCGAGGTTCCACAAGGTCGAGTCCCAGCCGGACTGAGCGATCCCGCGCAAGCGGTTGGCCGCGGCGCCCACGCCGTTGCGCCACAGCACCGGGACGACGACCACGTGCTGGATGAGCAGGTCGTTCATCCGGATGAACATCGCGGCGCGCTTGACCGGATCCATCTCCTGCTCGGCGCCCTTCCAGAGCCGGTCGTACTCCTCGCTGCGCCAGCGCGTGATGTTCCGTCCCGCCCACTTCGTCTCCTTGCTCGCGATGTCCCACGAGACGAACTGCCGCATGATCGACTGCGGGTCGGGCGCGTTGAGGTTCGTCGTGTACATCTGGAGATCGGTGTAGAAGTGCGAGTACGTGTCCGGGTTCGCGGCGTCCGACGAGAAGTAGACCGACGCGACCACCGACTTCACCTCGATGTCGATGCCGGCCTTCGCGCAGGCCTGCTTGATGATCGCCTGCGTCTTCTGGCGGGGCGCATTGATCGACGTCTGGAAGACGAAGCGCAGCCGCTTGCCGTCCTTCGCCCGGATGCCGTCGGCGCCGCGTTTCCAGCCGGCGGCGTCGAGCACCTGGTTCGCCCTGTCGACGTTGAACTCCCAGCGGGTGTTGCCCGAGCGGTAGCGCGACGGCGCGTTGAGGAAGTTCGCCGTGGCCTGCCCCTGGCGGCCGTAGATCTGCTCGTGCACCGACGCGCGATCGACGAGGAGGTTCAGCGCCTGGCGCACGGCGACGTCCGCGAGGACCGGATGCGTCGTCTTGAGGCTCGAGCGCTCGCCGTCGACTTCCTTCGACGGGTCGGTGAAGTTGCACTGCACGTGCTCGACGCCGCCTCCCGCCCACACGTCGACCCGGCCCTTGCCACCCTGCTCGAGCCGCCGCAGGATGTCGTCCTCGACCTGCATGTTCCACGCGTAGTCGTACTCGCCGGTCTGGAGGACCGCACGGGCCGCGGACACGGCATCGCCGCCGCCCTTCATCTCGAGGGTGTCGAAGAAGGGGCGATTCGGCTGGTGATACGCCGGGTTCAGCTCGGCGCGCACGATGTCCCCGGGCTTGAAATCGACGAACCGGTACGGTCCCGTGCCGACGGGCTTGAGGTTCGTCGGCGCCTCGCGCGACTGGCCGCCCTTGTAGGCCGCGAAGAGATGCTTCGGGATGATCGGCCGGTTGCCGCAGAAGGCGTCGAACCAGAAGGGCGTCGCATCCTTGTAGACGACCTTCACCGCGTGCTCGTTGAGCTTCTCGACGCGCGTGATGTCGCGGTACGAGGCGATGTTGACGGTCGCGGTGGCGGGGTCGGCCGCGTACTCCCAGTTGAAGACGATGTCGTCGGCGGTCAGCGGCTTGCCGTCGTGCCACGCCACGCCCTTCTTGATCTGCCAGACGACCGACGTGCCGTCCTTGCTCAGGTCGCCGTTCTCGACCGTGGGGATGCGCTCGGCGAGGATCGGCGCGAGGTTGCCGTCCGGATCGTACGCGGCGAGCGGCTCGTAGAAGATCCGCGACGCGTCGAGGTCTTTCGTGCCCGTGCCGAAGTGCGGGTTCAGGAGCGTCGGCGCCTGCCACCAGAGCACGCGCAGCGCGCCGCCGCCGCCGCGGCGCGTCGGCGTGAAGGCCGGCGCGCGCGTCTGCGCCTGCGCGACGCCCGCGCTCGCGAGCATCTGCGCGGCCATCGGCGCCGTGAGCCCGAGGCCGATCATCGTCTGCACGAACGCGCGCCGCGTGAGCCGGCCCCGCCTCACCTCGCCGAGGAGCTCGCGAATCCCGTGGTCGTCCATCACTTGCCTCCGAGGACCTTGCGCGGATCGAGGGCATCGCGCAAGCCGTCGCCCATGTAGTTGATCGACAGCACGGTCAGGAAGATCGCGGCGCCGGGGAAGAGCGCCCAGTGCGGCGCGAAGTCCAGGTTGTCCTTGGCGTCGAAGAGGATGCGGCCCCAGGACGGGATGTCGGGCGGGAAGCCGAGCCCGAGGAACGAGAGCGACGACTCCGCGATGATCGCCGCGGCGACGTCGATGGTGGCGGCGACGATCACCGGGCCCATCGCGTTCGGCAGGATGTGGCGCCACACCTGGCGCACGGGCCGCGCGCCGAGCCCGCGCGCCGCCTCCACGAACTCCTTCTCGCGCAGCGAGAGGAATTGCGCGCGCACGAGCCGGGCCACCGTCATCCAGCGGAGCCCGCCGATGACGGCGACGATGAGGATGAAGACGCCGAGCTCCGGGCCCAGGAATTTCCTGAGGCTGTCCCGGAACAGGTAGACGATCAGCAGCAGCAGCGGCAGGCCGGGGAGTGAGAGGAACAAGTCGGTGATGCGCATGAGGACGTGGTCGGCGCTGCCGCCGAGCTGGCCCGCGATCGCACCGATCAACACACCCAGCGTGATCGCGATGAGCATCGAGATGATGCCGACCGCGAGCGAGATGCGGCCGCCGTAGAGCATGCGCGCGAGCACGTCCTGGCCGAGGTCGTCGGTGCCCATCGGGTGGGCCCACGACGGCGCCTTCAGCTTGGCCTTGAAGTCGATGGCGTCGATCGGCACGCGATAGACGAGCGGCCCCGCGACGACCGCGACGGCCATCGTCGCGAGGAGCACCAGGCCCACCATCGCCAGCCGGTGCTTGACGAAGCGCCGCGTCGCCTCGCGCCAGAGCGAGGTGCGCGGCTGCGCGTCGCGGAGGGGCAGCGCTACGGTCGCCATGTCATCGGTAGCTGATCCTCGGGTCGAGCCAGCCGTAGAGGATGTCGGCCACGAGGTTCGAGAGCACGACGAGCGCCGAGTACACGAAGGTCACCGCCATCACGACCGGCGTGTCGTTCGCCAGGATCGAGTTGATGAGGAGCGAGCCGATGCCCGGCACGCGGAAGATCTGCTCGGTGATGATGGCCCCCCCGAAGATGCCCGGGACCTGCAGCGCGAGCAGCGTGACCACCGGGATGAGCGCGTTGCGCACCACGTGCTTCACCACGGTCGTCTTCTCGGAGAGGCCCTTCGCGCGCGCCGTGTTCACGTAGTCGAGGCGAATCACGTCGAGCACGGCGGAGCGCATGAACCGCGTGAGCGTCGCCCCCTGGAAGAGGCCGAGCACGGCGATCGGCATGATCGACTGCCGCAGCTGCTCCCAGTACCAGCGCCAGCCCGTGGCGCTGATGTCCGCGCGATAGATGAACGGCAGCCAGTCCAGCCAGATCGAGAACACGAGGATGAACACGAGCCCCGTGAAGAACGTGGGGAGCGAGAAGCCGATGAAGGCGAACGTGGTCGCGATCTGGTCGAACAAGGAGTAGGGGCGCAGGGCGGACATCGTGCCGATGGGCAAGGCGATGATGACGCCGAGGACGAGCGCCGAGCCGAGGATGAAGAGGCTCGTCGGCAGACGCTGGAGGATCAGCGTGTCGACGTCGACCCGGCTCACGAACGAGAACCCCCAGTCGCCCTTCATCATCGAGACGAACCAGCGCAGATAGCGGACGGCGATCGGATCGTCGAGCCCGAACTTCGCGCGGAGGTTGGCGCGCACTTCCGGCGGAACGTTGGGGTTGGTCGCGAGCTCCTCGAACGGATCCCCCGGCGCCATGGCGAGGATCGTGAACAGCACGAGGCTGATCCCCAGCAGCACCGGGATCAGGATCAACACTTGCCGGATGACGTACTTCGACATTCCTCTTCGAGGGGCTCAGGGCGGATCGATCGAGTTGGGGGGCTCCGGGTGCCCCCCAAGCCCCCCGACGCTCCGGCCCCCGAGTGAATCCGGGGCCTTCGCGAGTGCCATCTCTTCTCCCGTCCTACCCTTCGCGGTGCCAGTTGGCCAGGTTCCAGAAGTCCGAGTCCCAGCCGCTCTGCTCCACGCGCATGCGGTTCGACACCGCGGCCACGCGCGGGCGGAACACGACCGGAATGACGACGACGTTCTGGATGACCATCTCGTTCATCTTGATGAAGAGCGCCGCGCGCTTGACGGGGTCGAGCTCGGACTCCGCCGCGCGGTAGAGCTTGTCGTACTCCTCGTTGCGCCACCGCGTGATGTTGCGCCCCTGCCACTTGTTGTCCTTCGACGCGACCTCCCACGACGTGAACTGGTTCATGAACAGCTCGGGGTCGGGCTGCGTCATGGTCGTCGTGTACATCTGGAGGTCGGTGTAGAACTTCGTGTACGTGTCGGGGTTCGCCACGTCGGAGGAGAAGTACACCGACGCCGTCACCGACTTGAGCTCGAGGTCGATGCCCGCCCGGGCCGCGGCCTGCTTCACGATGGCCTGCGTCTTCTGCCGCGGGGCGTTGATCGAGGTCTGGTAGAGGAACTTCAGCTTCTTGCCGTCCTTCGCCCGGATGCCGTCGGGCCCCTTCTTCCAGCCCGCCTGCTCCAGGATCTGGTTGGCCTTGTCGATGTTGAGCTCGTACCTCGTGGCCTTCGACGCGAAGCGCTTCGGCTCGTTCAGGAAGTTCGCGGTGGCGACGCCGGTGCGGCCGTAGATCTGCTCCTGGACCGACGCGCGGTCGACCAGGAGGTTGAGCGCCTGCCGCACGGCCGGATCGCTGAGGACCGGATGCGTGGTCTTGATGCTCGAGCGCTCGCCGTCCACGTCCTTCGTCGGGTCCGTGAAGTTGCACTGGATGTGCTCGATGTTGCCGCCGGCCACGATGTCGGCCTTGCCCTTGCCGCCCTGCTCCATGCGCTTGAGGATCTCGTCCTCGACCTGCATGTTCCACGCGTAGTCGAACTCACCGGTCTGGATGACGGCGCGCGCGGCCGAGACCGCGTCGCCGCCGCCCTTCATCTCGATGGTGTCGAAGAAGGGACGGTTGGGCTGATGGTAGTTCTGGTTGATCTCGCCACGGACGACGTCGCCCGGCTTGAAATCGACGAACTTGTAGGGGCCGGTGCCGACGGGCTTGAGGTTCGTCGGCGCCTCGCGCGACTTCGCGCCCTTGAAGGGCTCGAACAGGTGCTTCGGGATGATCATGCCGCGCACGCCGACGAACGGATCCGCCCAGAACGGCGTCGGCTTGTTGAAGGTGACCTTGATGGTGTGGCTGTCGATCTTGTCGACCTTGATGTCCTTGTAGGTGCCGATCGACACCGACGCGGTCGCCGGATCCGCCGCGAACTCCCACGTGAACACGCAGTCGTCGGCGGTGAACGGCTTGCCGTCGTGCCACGCCACGCCCTTCTTCAGCTTCCACGTGACCGACCGGCCGTCACGCGACACGCCGCCGTTCTGCACGCTCGGGATCTCGGCGGCGAGGATGGCCGTCAGGGTGCCGTCCGGATCCCACGACGCCAGCGGCTCGTAGAAGATGCGCGAGCCGTCCTGGTCCTTCGTGCCGACCGCGAAGTGCGGGTTGAGCAGCGTCGCGCCCTGCCACCACAGCGTTCTGAGCGCGCCGCCGCCGCCCCGCTTGGTCGGCTTGTACGCGAGCTTCCCGGCCTGCGCGTGCGCGACACCGGCCGAGGCGAGCATCTGACCCGCGAGCGGTGCCGTGAGACCGAGGCCGATCATCGTCTGGACGAACGCGCGGCGGCCCAGCCGGCCCGCCTTCACGTCGTCGATGAGATTCCTGAGGTCTTTCTCGTCCATTCCTGCCTCCTGGAGGAGTTAGCCTGCTTCATTCATGAACGTACACGCACATGGGCACGGCCGGGCCAATCCTGGCCCCAGCGTGGCGTTCTAGGGTCGGCAGATGATTTTCGGGCGAAGATTCGATGAGCACGCGACCCCGACGCATCGCAAAGCGCGGAGCGGGACACTGCAGAGGCACCGCCAGTGATACGCCGGCCCGGGTCACGCGGCGCGGGGCGTCGCCGGCGAACGCTACGTGGCACCGACGGCGCGCGCGAGGTGTCGCCACGTGGTCAGCCACGGAAAGGTCTGCGGCAAGTGCACGACGATCCGCCGGGCCGAACGCTCGACCCACGCCGCGAGCTTGATCAGCCGCTCGCGCAGCGTCGTGACCTGCGCGTCGGCGCAGGCGGTCTTCCCCGCGCGGCGCCGCAGCTCCTGAAACAGGATGTAGGCGGCCAGCGCGAGCAGGACCCGAAACTGGTTGGCCAGGAATCGCGAACACCTGGTGCGGTCCATCTCCAGCCCGTGATGCAGTTCCTTGAGCCGGTTTTCGACGGCGCCCCGCTGGCAGTACACCTCGTAGACCGCCTGCGGCCGGGTGGTCAGATTGGTCACCACGAACCGCGGATTGTTCTTGGGCGCGCGCCCCGGATGCCGGACGACCTCGGCCTTGAAGATGACGCGCCGCTTGCGCGTCCACGTCTGGGCGGCGTAGCGCGTCTCGCCATACAGATGCGCGGTCTGGCCCGTCTGGCGCGAGAGCACGCGGGCGCGGCCCATCAGCCGCCGCGCGCGCTTCTCCCAACGACGGTTGCTCGCCATCGCCACGACGTACTCGACGTCTTCGCGCTCCAGGAACGTGACCAGCTTGGCGCTGGCAAAGCCCCCGTCCAGGCGCACGCGGAAGCTCGCCGCCGGAAAGGCCACGCGCAGCTTGCGCAGCAGGGCCCGCAGGATCCCGCGGGCGCCCAGGCCGGCCGGCGCTTTGCCGGGACGCAGCACCGCGGCCACGGCAAACTGCGCCGGTTCGTCGTTGAAGGTCACCGTGGCCACGATCGGCAGATAGCACCAGGTATCGTAGTGGCCGTTGAAGAAGGCGAACTCCTGCTGGCCGTGGGTGGGGTCGTCGGTGGGATCCAGATCGAGCGTAATCCGCGTGGCGCGCCCGTGCAGGCGCCGCCGCTGCTGCGCGATCGCGGTGTCGGCCAGCACGTGGGTCATGGCCCGCAGCTCCCGCGCGCTCACGACGTTCTCGAAGCGCGACAGCGTGGGCTGGGAGGCCAGGCCGAGCCCCGAGATCGGATCGCGTCCGAGCACCAATTTGTGGATGGGATCGTGGACCAGCCGGGCGGCGTCGTTGCAGTCGGCGTAGCCGCCGCACAGCCCGAAGATCCGTTGCTGCAGCAACTCGATCGTCTCGTGCAGGACCTTGCCCGGCTGGCGCGCGTCGTCGAGGCAGGCCGCCAACCGGGCCGTCAAGCCCAGCTGGGTGTCCAGGGCTTTCCCCAGCAACACGCCGCCGTCCGTGCTGGCGTCGGGCTGGTCGCAGCGGGCGACGACCGGCTTCACAAACCCATCGCGCGGGAACGTGACCTGCGCTATACAGTCTGTGGCCATCGAGCCTCCTCGCGCCGGTGTGATGAAGCGTCTCGTCACCGCATTCATAGCACCTGTGCGGGGCTCGGTGGCTCTTCTCTTTCATCTTTCGCGAATTGTCCAGGTTAGGGCCCTGTCGTGGGCGAAACTATACACGATGGCGGGCGGTTGCATGGCATCGGCGAGGTATACTGCGGCGAGACAACCGACGTCACCCAGATGACCAGATTCGGGCCCCTGGTGGTCGCTTTCATCCTCGCGCTCGTCGCCGCCGGCGTCGTCGTCTTCGGGGTTTCCTTACATGGGGGGGCCGGGACGGCCCCCCCAAGCCCCCCCACGCTTCGGGCCGGGAGTGAATCCCGACCCTCCGCGAGTGCCGATGGGCCCCGCGTCGAAGACCAGGCACGGGTCACCGCTTCGAAGGCGCCGCGGCGCGCGGGGCGCGTGTTGCCGCTCGAGGACGCGTTCCGCGAGCTCGACCTGATCAGGCCCTCGCGGCAGAAGTACGCCGAGGATTTCACGCTGGCGCTCGCCGACGGCGGGTCGTTCCGCCTGAGCGATCACCGGGGCAAGATGGTGCTGATCAACTTCTGGGCGACGTGGTGTCCGCCGTGCCGCGAGGAGATGCCGGCGCTCGAGCGCCTCTATCGCCAGCACAAGGACCATGGGCTCGTGCTCGTCGCCGTGTCGCTCGACGCGGATCCCAAGGTCGTGCCGCCCTACCTCCGCGCGAGCAAGCTCACGTTTCCCGTCGCGCTCGATCCGAAGGCCGAGGTCGCGAACAGCTACGGCGTGCGCGCGCTCCCGTCGAGCTTCGTGGTCGACCGGCAGGGGACGATGACGGCGCTCGCGCTCGGCCCGCGCGCGTGGGACAACGACGCCTCGCACTCGCTCGTCGAAGGACTGAGCCGGTGACCGAGCCCCTCGGCGTCGTCGTCGCGTTCACCGCGGGGCTGTTCTCGTTCCTCTCGCCCTGCGTGCTGCCGCTGTTCCCGTCGTACCTGTCGTTCGTCACCGGCATGTCGGTCGCCGACCTGCAGGCGGATCTCACCGCCGCCGCGCGGCGCCGCGTGCTGCTGCACTCGCTCGCGTTCGTGGTCGGGTTCTCGGTGGTGTTCGTCTCGCTGGGCGCCTCGTTCAGCGCCGCGGGACAGATCCTGCTCGACTACCGGGAGTGGATCCGCGAGGTGGGTGGAGTCCTCATCGTCGTCTTTGGATTTCTGATTGCCGGATTGTTTGGCTGGTTGTGGCGACAATCGATTCCGCTGATCGCGCTGGTCGCCGCTGTCCTTGCGATCGGAGTGGCTGTGCTGGTGTGGCTGACGGGCCCGCGCGCTTTGCTCTTTGTGCCGGCGCTCGTGATTGCCGCGTGGTTGGCCGATCTCTTCAACCGCGCGCAGCAGGTGCAGCTACGCGAGAAGCCGGTAGGCTACGCGGGGTCGTTCGTGGTCGGTCTCACGTTCGCGATCGGATGGACCCCATGCGTCGGCCCGATCCTCGGCGCAATCCTTTCCCTCGCGGGCACCGCGGAAACGGTCGCTCGTGGCGTTGGCCTGCTCGTCGCGTACTCAGCGGGACTGGGCGTACCGTTCTTGCTGTCCGCGGTAGCGCTTGGCGGGTTCTTGAAGTTCTTCAGACGCTATCGGCCGTTCATCCCAGTCGTCGAGCGCGCGGCCGGTGTGATCCTCGTGGTCGTCGGCGTGCTCGTGTTCACCAACTTGTATGTCTCGCTCAATGCGTGGGCGAACGCATTTACCCCCGACTGGCTGTTGAAGCGCTTGTGAGCGGCGGGTTCGAGCGCCGGCTTTGCCGGCGCAACCCGTCCTGGGGGGAGGCCTCGGAGGGGGCCATCGAGGCCCCCTCCGAATGAAAGTCCACGTCAGCGTCCCCGCGACGTCCGCGAATCTCGGCCCTGGGTTCGACGCGCTCGGGCTCGCCGTCAGCCTCTACAACGAGGTGGAAGTGCGCGAGGCCGCGAAGACGACGGTCGCCGTCGAAGGCGAGGGGACGGGCCGTCTGCCCGCGGGAGACAAGAACGTCGTCGTGCGCGCGCTCCGGCTCGTGTACGACGCGGTCGGCCGCAAGGCGGACGGCTGGACCGTCCGCTGCGTGAACCGCATTCCGCCGGCGCGCGGACTCGGGTCGAGCGCGGCGGCGTGGGTCGGCGGGCTCGTCGCGGGCAACGCGCTCCTCGGCTCGCCGCTCGATCGCGCGAGGATCCTGCGGCTCGCCGCGCGCGCGGAGGGTCATCCGGACAACGTCGCGGCCGCGGTGTACGGCGGCCTCACCGTCGCCGGCGGCGAGGGCGAGAGCGTGGTCGCGCTCAGTCTGCCGGTGCCGCCGTCGCTCGTGTGGGTCGCGCTGATCCCCGACGTCACGAGCTCGACGGCGGAGGCGCGCGCGGTGTTGCCCCCGAAGGTCCCGCGCGCGGATGCGGTGTTCAACGTGCAGCGAGTCGCCTTGCTCCTTGCGAGCCTTCAGGCCGGACGCGTCGACACGCTCGCCGCAGCGCTCGACGATCGCCTGCATCAGCCGTATCGACGGCGGCTCTTCCCCTGGATGCCGTCGGTGATCAGCGCCGCGCGCGCGGCGGGCGCGCTCGGGTGCGTGTTGAGTGGCGCGGGCCCGTCGATCCTCGCGGTCGCGCCCGGAGTCGCCGAGAGCGAGGCGGTCGCGTCGGCGATGGAGAAGGCGCTCTCACGGGCCGGCGTGGGCGGCTCCGCGCGCGTGCTCGCGGTCGACACGCAGGGCGCCGCCGTGCGCGAGCAGCCCTCGTGAGCGCGGTGCGCGCGGGCGTCCTGCCGGATCACGCGCTGCGCGCGGCGGCGCGCGACGGGTGGATCACCGCGAGCACGCCGCTCGCCGACGTGCAGTTCCAGCCCTCGAGCCTCGACCTGCGCCTCGGCGCCGTCGCGTATCAGCTGCGCGCGAGCTTCCTGCCGTATCGTCAGCCGGTCCAGACGCGCCTCACGCAGAAGGACTTCACCGACGTCGACCTCGTGATCGACGAGCTCTCGCTGGCCTCCGGCGCCACGTTGCAGCGCGGCTCCGTCTATCTGATCCCGCTGCTGGAGTCGCTCGCGCTGCCGCGCGAAGTGCGCGGGCGCTGCAACCCGAAGAGCACGACGGGACGCCTCGACATCTTCACGCGTGTCATCGCGGACGACACCGTGCGCTTCGACGAGATCGACGCGGGCTATCGCGGCCCGCTCTACGTCGAGGTCTCGCCGCAGTCGTTCCCCGTGCGCGTCTACGCGGGCACGTCGTTGAGCCAGCTCCGGCTCATGGCGGGGGCGACGACGCTGAGCGATACCGCGCTCGAGCGTCTCTATCGAGAGACGCCGCTGCTGTTCGACGACGACGACCAGCCGATTTCCGCGACCCGCCGGGTGATCAGCGACGGCCTGTGCATGGGCGTCGATCTCTCCGGGCGGCACACCGACGGCATCATCGGCTACCGCGCGCACGCCAACCCACCGGTCGTCGACCTCAACAAGGTCGGCTTCTACGATCCTCAAGACTTCTGGGAGCCGATCAAGCGTCCGAACCGCGACGCCTACATCCTCGAAGCGAACCGCTTCTACATCCTCGCGTCGAAGGAGCGGATCCGCGTGCCGCCCCCGTATGCCGCCGAGATGGTCGTCTACGACGCCGGCGCGGGCGAGATCCGCACGCACTACGCGGGGTTCTTCGATCCGGGCTTCGGGTTCGGCGCGGGTGCCGTGCTCGGCACGAAGGTCGTGATGGAAGTGCGCGCGCGCGAGGTGCCGTTCATGGTCTACGACGGACAAACGTCGTTCAAGGTGGGCCTCGAGCGGCTCGCGGCGCCGCCGGACCGCGTGTACGGGGTGGGCCTGGGGTCGTCCTACCAGCACCAGACCCTCACACTCAGCAAACACTTCCGCCGGCCGTGAATTCCCTGCGCGGCCCCGATCTTGCCGGGTGCTAATATCACGGTGAGGAACGCCACGCGGAGGCGTTCCGGCTGGACGGCTCACCCGCGGTAGTGCCCGATGGAGGGCAAGATGGCTGAGCAGAAGAGGAAAGAGACCCGCCCGACCAAGCCCGCGGACGGCGCCGGCGACGGCGCGAACGCGAACCCCGAGCTGGCGAAGAAGGGCAAGAAGATCAAGGAAGACATCGACAAGCTGCTCGACGAGATCGACGACATCCTCGAGGAGAACGCCGAGGAGTTCGTCAAGAGCTACGTCCAGCGGGGCGGCGAGTAGCCGATGCCCGTCTACGAGTATCGCTGCCGCGGGTGCGGGAAGGACTTCGAGAAGTATCTCCCGCGCACGTCGAGCGCGGTCGCGTGCCCGACCTGCGACAGCGCGGACGTCACCCGCAAGCTCTCCGTCTTCGGCATGAAGAGCGACGGTTCCCTGATGCCGTCCGCCGCCGGCGCCGCCATGAGCGGCGGTGGAGGATGCTGCGGCGGCGGTTGCGGCTGCCACTGATCGAGGGCCCTTCGGAGCCCTTCGTCCTCTGAGATGGACCTCCGCCGGCTCGAGATCTTCGCGAAGGTCGCCGAGCTCGGCAGCTTCTCGCGCGCCGCGCAAGCGTCGTCCCTGACCCAGCCCACCGTCTCCGAGCACGTGCGCGCGCTCGAGGACGAGCTGGGCGTCCAGCTCCTCGACCGGCTCGGCCGCGGCGCGTCCACCACGCGCGCGGGCCAGCTCCTGCTCGGCTATGCACAGCGCATGCTGGCGCTCTCGCGCGAGGCGCGCCAGGCGATCGACCAGTTCCAGGGGCGGCTCTCCGGCGAGCTGATCGTCGGCGGCAGCACGATTCCCGGCGAGTACGTGCTGCCCGCGGTCATCGGGCAGTTCAAGGCGAAGCAGGCCGACATCTCGATCGTGCTCCTGATCGGCGACAGCCGGCAGGTGAGCGACTGGGTGGACGACGGGCGCGTGGAGCTCGCGATCGTCGGCGCGCGGCCGGCTCAGCGCACCCTCGAGGCGCGCGAGCTCATGGAGGACGAGCTCGTCGTGGTCGTCCCCGCGGAGCACGGCTGGGCCAAGCGCGACACCGTGACGCTCGCCGAGGTGCAGCGGGAGCCGATGGTCGTCCGCGAGCGCGGCTCGGGCTCGCGCGAGGCGCTCGAGCGCGCGCTCGACGAGGCGGGCACCGGCCTCGCGGACTTTCGCGTCGTCGGCGAGATGGGATCCACGCAGGCGATCAAGCAGGCGGTGCGCGCGGGTCTCGGCATCTCGTTGATCTCGGCGCGCGCGGTGGGCGACGAATGCCGCGCCGGCTACGTCGTCTGTCTCAAGATCGAGCGGCTCGCGGTGCGCCGCGCGTTCTACCTCATCACCCACCGCGAGCGCACGCGCTCGCCGCTCGGCCTCGCGTTCCTCTCGTTCCTCGAATCCCAGTTCCCGGGTCGAGTATCGTAAGCACCATGACGGGCACGGAGATCCGCCTCACGTCGTACGCGTCCTGCGCCGGCTGAGCGTCCAAGATGGCTCCTGGAGATCTCCAGGAGGTGCTGGGCGCGATCAAGCCGGGGGCGGGCGGGGAGATCCACGACCTGCTCGTGGGGCTCGGCCGCGCGGACGACGCCGCCGTCTATCGGCTGACGCCCGACCTCGCGATCGTCGAGACCGTCGACTTCTTTCCGCCCGTCGTCGACGACGCCTACACGTGGGGCGCCGTCGCCGCCGCCAACGCGATGTCGGACGTGTACGCGATGGGCGGCGAAGTCCTCTTCGCGCTCGCCGTCGCCGGCTTCCCGCGCGAGCTGCCCAAGGCGATCATCAGCGAGGTGTTCCGCGGCGGCGCGGAGAAGGTCGCCGAGGCGGGCGGCGTCATCGCCGGCGGCCACACCGTGATCGATCCCGAGCCGAAGTACGGGCTCTGCGTCACGGGGCGCGTGCATCCCGATCGCGTCTTCATCAAGGGAGGCCTGCGCGCGGGCGACCGGCTGTTCCTTTCGAAGCCGCTCGGCACCGGCGTGATCACGACCGCCGCGAAGGACGGCGCGACGTCCGCGGAGATCGTCGCGGGGGCGGTCGCGAGCATGCTGCGTCTCAACCGCGTCGCCGCGCAGGTGGCGCAAGCGGTCGGCGCCCACGGAGCCACCGACATCACCGGCTTCGGGCTCCTCGGTCACGGCGCGGAAATGGTCGAGGCGTCCGGCGCGGGCATTCGCGTCTCGGCGTCGCGGCTCCCGTTCCTGCCCGGTGCCAGAGACCTCGCGGACGAAGGCCGCTTCAGCGGCGGCATGAAGCGCAACCGCCGCCATCTCGACGCCGTGCTCGGCCCGCGCCTCGTGATCGACGCGTCGCTGCCGGCGGGGCTCGTCGGATTGCTGAGCGAGTCCGAGACCTCCGGAGGACTGCTCTTCGGCGTGTCCCGCGACCGCGCGGGTGAGGTCGCCGCCGCGTTCAAGGAGCGCGGCGAGACGTGCGCGGAGATCGGCGAAGTGACCGGCGCCGCCACGATCACGATCGTCCCGTAGCCCGTATCATCGTCAATCCCAATACAAAGCGGCGGCTCATCGCATCGCTCCCGACGATTTCTCGATGAAGTTTTCGCTGCTTGCGCTTGCAACCGCTCGCGCGCACCCATAGATTTCGTCCTCGTGGCATCGCTCACGCGCCGGCGCGCATCTCACCGCTGACGAGATCGCGAAGGGCCAGCGCACCGACCTCGACAAGACCAAGGCGGTGTACGACTGGATTCTCGCCAACACGTACCGCGAGCCGAAGGTGCGCGGCTGCGGCACCGGCGACATCAAGGCGATGCTCGAGACCAAGAACTTCGGCGGCAAGTGCGCCGACCTCAACGGCCTCTTCGTCGGCCTGGTGCGCGCCGTCGACGTGCCGGCGCGCGACGTCTCCGGGATCCGCGTCGCGCCCTCGGTGTTCAACTACCGCTCGCTGGGCGCGGGGAGCGCGAACATCAGCAAGGCGCAGCACTGCCGCGCCGAGGTCTTCCTGCAGGACTACGGCTGGGCGGCGATGGATCCCGCCGACGTGGCGAAGGCCGCGCGCGAGGAGACGAACGAGAAGCTCGCGATCGACCATCCGCTCATCGCGCCGGTTCGCGCGAAGCTCTACGGCGGCTGGGAAGGCAACTGGCTCGCGTACAACGTGGCGCACGACGTGAAGCTGCCGAAGGCGACCCAGGGCGGCAAGGTCGGGTTCCTCATGTATCCGCAGGCGGAGACGGCCGACGGGCGCCGCGACAGCCTCGATCCCGACACGTTCAAGTACACCATCACAGTTGCACTCGCGGGCCCCGGGCGCTAAAGCGCCCGCCCGCTCGGCTGTCTCGCTTCGCTCGATCGTCGGGGCGGCGAGTCTGCTCGGGCTCGCCGCCGCGGCCGACGCCGAGACCTCGCGGTTCGTCCCATGGACGCGCGCCGAGGTCCCCACGCTCGCGCTCAAGGATCTCTCCGGGCGCGCGCACACGCTGGCGGACTACCGCGGCAAGGTGGTGCTCGTCAATTTCTGGGCGACGTGGTGCGAGCCCTGCCGCGAGGAGCTGCCCTCGATGCGCGCGCTGCGCGAGCGGCTCGCCGGCCGGCCGTTCGAAGTCCTCGCGGTGAACTACGGGGAGTCGGCGAGCCGCGTGCGCGAGTTCCTCGAGCGCGAGCGTCTGGACTTCGTCACGCTGCTCGATCCCAACCAGGACGCGGCGCGCGCGTGGCGCGTGCGTGTGCTTCCGGGCAGCTTGGCCAGTGACGAGGCATTGCGGACGGTGCGGACGCTGCTGCCGGCGGCGCCGGCTACGACGACGCCCGGCGGGCGCGGAGGACGCTGAGGAGGCGCTGTTTCAGCTCGGGCGGAATCGGGGCCTCGCGGAGCTTCTTCGCGGCGTCGACAGTGCCGCGGTAGGTGTTCACGAAGGCCACGCAGGGCCCGCAGCTCTCGATGTGCCAGTCGATCAGCTCGCGGGTCGCTTTCGGCAGGCTCCCGTCGAGATAGTCGCCGATCAACTCGGCGATCTGGCGACATTCGATCTCGGACGGCTCCACCATGGTCCTCATTATATGTAGATGGCTGGGTGCCTCCAGGCGATTCTTGGCCTACTGCGATTGCACCCCGCCCGAGGCGCCCGTATTCTGCCCGGGATGCCGGCCCGCGCCGCGCTGCTCACGCCCTTCGCGTTCCCCTCCGTCCGCGGCAACGCCGTCACCGTGTCCCGCATCGCGCGAGGCCTCGTCCGTGGCGGCGTCGAGGCACGCGTGTGGGACCGTTCGTCGACCGACGAGGCGACGATCGAAGCCGAGGTCGAAGCGTTCGCGCCGTCGATCGTGCACGCGTTTCACGCCTGGCGGGTGGGACCGCTCGCGCTCCGGCTGGCGCGGCGCGCGGAGATCCCGCTCGTCGTCACGCTCACCGGGACCGACGCCAATCACGACCTCTTCGATCCCGGGCGCGCAGCGGGGGTGCGGCGCGTGCTCGAGGGCGCCGCCGGGATCGTCGTCTTCGACGACTCGATTCGCACGCGCGTGGCGGGCGCGTTGCCGGACGTCGCCTCACGCATCGTACGCGTGCCGCAGGCGGCGGAGCTCGAGACCGCCGCGCCCTTCGATCTCGACGCCGCGTGGCCGGGGCTGCCGTCCGGGCGCGTGGTCTTCGCGTTTCCCGCGGGGGTCCGCCCGGTGAAGCGTCCGCTCATGCCGCTCGCCCCGCTCGATGCCGTCGCCGCCCGGCATCGGCACCTCCGCCTCGGCTACGCCGGCCCGCTTCTCGATCCTGAGGAGGGCAAGGCGCTGCTCGCGGAGCTCTCCCACCGCCCCTGGGCCCGCTACCTCGGCACCGTGCCTCACGAGGCGATGGCGTCGTTCCTGGCGCAGGCCGACGTGGTCCTCAACTGCTCGCTCTCGGAAGGCGGCATGGCGAACTCGGTCCTCGAGGCGCTGGCCTGCGGGCGCGCCGTTCTCGCTGCCGACATCGAAGGCAATCGCTCGCTCGTTGCCCACGACGTGAGCGGGCTCCTCTTCCACGACGAAACGGAACTCGCCGCGATGGCCGAACGTTTGGTGGTCGACCCGGCCCTCCGCGCGCGGCTGGGGACGGCAGGGCGCGCGCGGGTGCTCGCGGACTTTCCGCCGTCACGCGAGATCGAGGGGTACCTCGCCGTCTACGCGGCCGTCTGGCAGATCGCTTGCACCCGTAGGGGCCCCTAGAGACCGGCTCCGGCGCACCCATATAATGAGGGGCGCAACACCACCCCGTGAGAGAAGGAGACCGCATGACGCAGGACCCTCGGGTCGAGCAGTTCATCTCGTCCTTCCAGGCGCTGCGGCGTGAGGTCGAAAAGGTCATCGTCGGGCACCGGGACATCATCGATCACGTCCTGATCGGGATGTTCGCCGGCGGGCATGTCCTCCTCGAAGGCGTGCCCGGACTGGGCAAAACGCTGCTCATCAAGACGCTCGCCGAAGGGCTCGAGCTGTCGTTCGCGCGGGTCCAGTTCACGCCGGACCTGATGCCGGCGGACATCATCGGGACCAACATCATCGTGGAGGACGCGGACGGCCGGAAGCACTTCCAGTTCCAGTCGGGCCCGATCTTCGCGCACATCCTGCTCGCCGACGAGATCAACCGCGCGACGCCGAAGACGCAGTCCGCGCTGCTCGAGGGCATGCAGGAAGGCGCCGTCACCGTCGGCGGCGTCTCGCGGCCGCTGCCGCCGCCCTTCTTCGTGCTCGCGACGCAGAACCCGATCGAGATGGAAGGGACGTATCCGTTGCCCGAGGCGCAGCTCGACCGCTTCCTCTTCAAGCTGCGCGTGCGCTATCCCGCGATCGAGGAGCTGAACGCGATCATCGACCGCACGACGCAGGTGCGCGCGGTCACGGTCGATCGCGTGATGACGGGACCGAACGTGCTCGCGTCCCGCGAGCTCGTGCGCGAGGTGCCCATCGCCACGCACACGCGCGACTTCGCGTCCGCGATCGTGATGGCGACGCATCCGCAGTGGGCGCAGGCGCCCGACGTCACGCGCCGGTTCGTGCGCTACGGCGCGAGCCCGCGCGGCGCGCAGGCGCTCGTGCTCGGTGCGAAGGTGAAGGCGCTCGCCGAGGGCCGCTACAACGTCAGCGTCGACGACATCCGGTACCTCGCGGCGCCCGCGCTGCGCCACCGCGTGATCCTGAACTTCGAAGGTGAGGCCGAAGGCATCGACGTCGACACGCTGATCGAGCAGATTGTCGACACGGCGGCCACGACGACCACCCAGGGCAAGGAGCAGTTCGTCCGCTGAGGCGGGGAGGAGAGACGGTGCCGCATCCCGACACCCTCGATCGGCTGGTTCGCGAGATCGCCACGCAGGTGCGGTGGCGCCGCGCCGAGCACTACGGCCTGCGCGGTCTCTTCTGGGGCGCGGTCGCGGCCGTGGTGCCGCTGCTGTTCCGCCTCGCGCTCGGCCCCTGGGCTCTCGCGCTCGCCATCGCGCTGCTCACCGCCGGTGTGGTGACCGGCGCGCTGTTCGGTCTCCTCAAGCGCGTCTCGCCCGCGGACGCCGCGCGCCTCGCCGACCGCGAGTTCGGGCTCGACGAGCGCCTCAGCACCGCGCTGGAATGGGCGGAGCGTGACGATCGGACGCAGCTCGTCGACGCGCTCGTCGTCGACGCGGTCGCGCGCGTCGAGGCGGTGCAGCTCCGGCAAGTCGTGCGGCGGATCCTGCCGCGCGAGACCCGCCTGCTGCCGGTGCCGGTCGTGCTCGCCGCGATCCTCGCGTGGGCACCGCCGCTGCCGCTGCCGACCGCGAGCCTTCCCGACTTCTCGGCGGGGGCGCAGAAGGAAGAGGCGCGCGAGCGCGGCGACGGCACGATGCTCGAGGACCGCGCGCGCCCGCTCGCGAAGGACAAGCAGCAGCGGCCGGTGTTCGAGGAGCGCGACTGGGCGCAGAAGGGCGCGACCGGCGCGGCCGCGACCGCCGGCGACCTGTCCGCCGTGTTCAAGGACACGTCGCTCGCGAACCAGCGGCCCGACTTCAACAGCTTCCTCAAGAAGGGCGACGAGCGTCTGAAGATGCTCGAGCAGACGGATCGCCTGCCGGACCTCCAGTCCGACTTCACGTCGAGCCAGTACAAGATGGTCTTCCGGAAGTCGAAGGAGCTGAAGAGCGGGCTGCGCGACACGGTCTCGCCGCAGAAGCTGAAGGAGCTGCTCGAGGAGATGGAGCGGCTCGGCCGCAAGAGCGGCGGCGGCTGGGGACAGGACGTCTCCGAGGGCATGGAAGCGCTCGAGGGCGGCTCGACCGACCGCGCGATGGAAGCGATGCAAAAGGCGCTCGACAAGATGCGCGCGCAGGACGAGGCGCAGCGCGGCGGCAAGGGGCTCCGCGGCGGGCGCGAGTCCGATCGGCGCAGCGGCCGTGAAGGCGGCCGGGGCGAGGGCAGCCCCGAAGACCAGGACTTCGGCGAAGGCGAAGGCATGATGCCCGGCAAGGGCAAGAGCGGCGCGCCGAAAGGCGAGGCGTCGCAGCGGCTGCGCGCCAACCCGTACGACGTCGGCGTCGAGGGTGAATCGCGCCGGGGCAAGAAGGACGGGTTCGACACGAACCTCACGGGACGTGCCGGCAAGATGTCTTCCCGCCTCTCGTACATGGGCATCATCGGCCAGTACAAGAACGCGATGGAGGACGCGATCTCGCGCGAGCAGATCCCGCGGGACTTCCACGGGCAAATCAGGGACTACTTCCAGGCGCTCGACGAGCGATAGACGTGCCGTCCGTCGATCGCCACGCGTTCTTCACGCCGGACTTCCTGGCGCAGCTCGAGCGTCTCACGCTCGCGTCGCGCCGCGTCTTCCGCGGCCGCGTCAAGGGCGAGCGCAAGAGCCCGCGGCGCGGCCACTCGGTCGAGTTCTGCGACTACCGCGCGTACGGGGTCGGCGACGACCTCCGCTACGTCGACTGGAACGCGTACGGTCGTCTCGACCGCCTCCACGTCAAGCTCTTCGTCGACGAGGAGGATCTCTGCCTGCACCTGCTCCTCGACGCCTCGGCGTCGATGGACTTCGGGCGCCCGACCAAGCTCGAGTACGGCGCGAAGCTCGCGGCGGCGCTCGGCTTCGTCGGTCTCGTCGGCCTCGAGCGCGTGGGCGTCGGCATCCTGCGCGAGCGCGCCGCCGAAGGCTGGGCGCCGACGCGCGGGCGCAACCAGTTCCCCGCCCTGCTCGACTTCCTCACGGGCGTCGCGCCCGCGGGACCCACGCGACTCAACGAGGCGATGGCCGCGTACGCGCTGAGGTCGCGGGAATCGGGCCTCGCCGTCGTCATCTCCGATCTGCTGGACCCCGCCGGGTACGAGGCGGGGCTGCGCGCGCTGCTCGAGCGGCGCTTCGACGTGCATCTGATCCACCTCCTCGACCCCGAGGAGATGAATCCGGAGCTCTCCGGCGACTTCCGGCTGACCGACGCCGAGACGGGTGAAGTGCAGGAGCTGAGCGTCGACCGCGAAGCGATCCGCGCGTACCGGGAGAAGCTGCACGCCTTCCTCGAGCGCGCGGAGACCCTCTGCCGCGCGCAGGAGATCGGGTATCACCGCGTGATCACGGACACTCCCGTCGAGGAGTTCGTGCTCTCGCAGCTGAAGGGACTCGTGCTCGCATGACGTTTCTGTCTCCGTTCGCGTTCCTGCTCTTCGGACTGGCGCTGCCGCTGGTCATGCTCTACTTCCTCAAGGTGCGGCGCCGCGAGCGTCGCGTGCCGAGCCTGCTCCTCTGGGAGCCGGCGCTGCGTGACCGCGAAGCCTCGACGTTCTTCCAGCGTCTGCAGCGCGACCCGCTGCTGATCCTCCAGCTCCTCGCGCTCCTCGCGCTCACGCTCGCGCTCGCCCGGCCGACGGTCACCGTGCTCGGCGACGGCGCCCGCAAGGTCGTCGTCGTCCTCGACAACTCCGCCTCGATGAGGGCGCGCGACGTCTCGCCGACACGCTTCGACCGCGCGAAGGCGGAAGCCGCCGCGCTCGTGCGCCGCCTCTCCGAGGGCGCCGAGGTGATGGTCATCGAGTCCGGCGTGCAGCCCCGCGTGACCGCGGCGCTGAGCCGCGACCGCGACCGCGCGCTCGGCGCGATCTGGTCGGCGCGCCCGCACGATCTTCCCCATCGCCTCATGGAAGCGATCCGGATCGCGCGCGCGCTCGTGGGGACCGATCCGCGCGCGGAGATCCACGTCTTCACCGACGGGGCCTACAGTCTGGCCGCCACGCCGGAGACCACGGACGCGCGGCTGCGCTGGGTCGGCGTGGGCTCCGGCGGCAAGAACGTCGCGGTCACGAACCTCGCCGTGCGCAAGGCGTCGTTCGGCACGTTCGAGTACCAGGCGTTCGCCTCGCTCGTGAACTGGACGCCGGACACGCAGACGTTCTCCTTCACGCTGTCGATCGACGACAAGCCGATCGCCGAGAAGTCGGTGACCCTCGAGCCGCAGGTGCGGCGCTCGGTCGTGCTGCCGTTCACGCACAACGGCGGCGGCACGGTGAAGGCGTCGATCGACGTCCGCGACGACCTCGACACCGACAACACCGCGTGGGCCGTGCTGCCGCCGCCGCGCAAGATCGCCGTGCTGCTCGTCAGCCCGGGCAACCTGTTCCTCGAGAAGGTGCTGCGCACCGATCCGCAGGTGTCCGTCGAGGTGCGGACCCCGGACCAGTACCAGGGCGGCATGGAAGGGGCCGACGTCGTCGTCCTCGACTCGGTCAGCCCGCCGCGCGTCGGGGCGGGGCGGTTCGTCTTCGTGAACGGCGTGCCCGCGGACGTGCCGATCGAAGTGCTCGGGCGCAGCACCGAGCGCCCGACGGTGATGGACTGGGACCGCGCGCACCCGATCATGCGTCACGTGGAGTTCTCGAAGGTCACCATCGAAGAGTCGCTGCGCATCCGGCCGCTGGCTGCCGGCCGTCCGCTCGTCGAGGCGGTGGGCGGACCGCTGATCTACGCGCTGGAGGAGACCGACCGGAAGGCGATCTTCATCGGGTTCGACCTCTTCCGCACGGACTTCCCGCTGCGCGTGGCGTTCCCGCTGATCCTCTCGAACGGCCTGCGCTGGCTGCATCCCGCGGGCCTCGACCAGTCGAGCCTCCAGCTCGCGGCGGGTCAGCCGATCCTGCTGCCGGTCGAGCACGGCGTGACGTCGGTCACCGTCGCGACGCCGAGCGGACGGTCGGTCAAGGGACAGGTCACCCGCGGCGTCGCCAGCTTCACGGAGACCGACGAGGTCGGCGTCTACACGCTCACCACCGCGCGGGGCGAGATGCGCGTGGCGGTGAACCTCACCGACGCGGAGGAATCGAATCTCGTCACGCGTCCGCTGCCGGCGTCGGCGCCACGCCCACCGGAGGCGGCCGCGCCCACCCCGATCCAGCGCGAGCTCTGGCCGATGTTCGTGGCGATCGCCCTCGCACTGCTGCTGCTCGAAGCGTTGCTCTACTGGCGGCGACAGAGCGCGGGGCGGATGCGGCTGCCGAGCAGTCCCGGGGACCAGTGGGCGCTCGCGGTGCGCGGCGTGCTGCTCGTCCTGCTGTGCCTGACGTTCGCGCGGCCCACGCTGCCGCGCTGGGTGGATCGTCTCAACGTCGTCTTCCTCCTCGATCAGTCGGACAGCGTGAGCCTGGCCGCGCGCGAGCGCGCGGTTCGCTTCGTCGCCGACGCGACGAAGCACATGAAGGGCGGCGATCGCCAGGGCGTGATCGTCTTCGGCGAGCAGGCGCTCGTCGACCAGTCGCTGTCGAACCGCAAGGACGTCGCCCGGCCGACGGCGGAGGTGGGCGGGCGGGCGACCGACCTCTTTCAGGCGATCCAGCTCGCGCTGGCGAGCCTGCCGCCGGGTCACGCCAATCGGATCGTCATGCTGACCGACGGGCGGCAGACCGCGGGCAACGCGCGCTCCGGCGCGCAGGCGGCGAAGGACTCGGGCGCCGACCTCTACTACGTGGCGGCGCCGCTCACGTTCACGCAGGAAGTGGTCGCCGAGTCGATGGTGCTGCCGCAGGAGGTGAAGCACGGCGAGCCCTTCCAGGCGAAGGTCGTCGCGTGGAGCTTCAAGGAGGCGCAGGGACGCCTCTCGCTCTTCCGCAACGGCGAGTTCCTCGGCTCGCAGGTCGTGCGCTTCCAGCCGGGCAAGAACGTCTTCAGCTACCGGCAGGCGCTCGACAACAGCGGCATCCACGTCTACCAGGCCGCGCTGGAGATCGACGGCGACACGATCGAGGACAACAACCGCGCGGTCGGCACCGTCGTGGTGCGCGGCAAGCCGCAGGTGCTGCTCGCGGAGAAGGACCGCGCGCAGGCGCAGTCGCTCGCCGCCGCGCTGCGCTCCCAGAACATGGACGTGACCGTCGTCGAGGCGAGCCAGGTCCCGAAAGACATGGCCGGCCTGCAGAAGTACGACGGCATCGTGCTCTCGAACGTCTCGTCGCTGAAGCTCACGAAGCCGCAGATGGCGCTTATCCGCGACTACGTCCGGGACCAGGGCGGCGGGCTGATGATGATCGGCGGCGAGGAGAGCTTCGGCCTCGGCGGCTACTACCGCACGCCGATCGAAGAGGCGCTGCCCGTCACGATGGAAGTGAAGCAGAAGGTCGAGATCCCGAGTCTGGCTGTCGTGCTCTCGATCGACCGCTCCGGATCGATGGCCATGGCCACCGGCGACGAGAAGATCACCAAGCTCGACCTCGCGAAGGAGGCCGCGCACCTCGTCGTCGATCTCCTCGACGAGCGCAACGAAGTCGGCGTGCAGAGCTGGGACACCGAGTTCATCTGGGACGTCCCGATACGCGCGGCCCGCGACAAGGGCGCGATCCACCACGCGATCGCGACGGTCAAGGCGGGCGGCGGGACCGACGGCTACCCCGCGCTGAAGGAGACCTACAGCCAGCTCTTCGAGCGCCCCGCGCTCCTCAAGCACGTCATCTTCCTCTCCGACGGCCAGATGACCCGCGGCGACTTCACGGGTCTCCTGCGCCGGATGGTGAAGGACAAGATCACGGTCTCCTCGGTGGCGATCGGCAAGGACGCCGACGTCCAGCTCATGGTCGACATCGCGAAGTGGGGCAAGGGCCGCTTCTACTACACCGAGTACTCGCAGACGATCCCGCGGATCTTCACGCTCGAGACCCAGCTCGCGTCGAAGGCCTCGCTCGTCGAGCAGCCGTTCAAGCCGCAGCTCACGGCGCCGGGCCACGAGGCGATGCAGGACATCGACTGGAAGAACGTCCCGCCGCTCGGCGGGTACGTGGCGACCACGGTGAAGAGCACGGCCGAGCTCGTGCTGATGAGCCACAAGGAGGATCCGGTCCTCGCCACGTGGCGCTACGGCGTGGGCCGCGCGGCGGCGTTCACCTCGGACGCGAAGGCGAAGTGGAGCGTCCTCTGGCTCCGGTGGCGCGACTTCAACAAGTTCTGGGCGCAGCTCACGCGCTGGACGCTGCGCAGCGGGACGCGCAGCGACACCGTGGCGTCCGTCGAGCGGCGTGACGGCGTCGGCGAAGTCCTCGTGGACGCGGTCGATAGCAAGGGCGAGTTCATCAACTTCCTCGACTCGCAGGTCGGTGTGGTCGCGCCGAACAAGGAGCGCACGGTCATCGACCTGGAGCAGGTGGCTCCGGGCCGGTATCGCGGCCGCTTCCCCGCGCCGCAGGAAGGTGTCTACCTCCTCGGCATGGCACAGCGCCGGAACGACCAGGTCATCGGCTCGCAGCTCGCCGGCCTCGTCGTGCCGTACGCGCGCGAGCTCCGCGATCTCGGCGTCGACGAGACGTTCCTGCGCGAGCTGGCCGAGCTGACGGGCGGCGGCAGCCTCGACGACCCCCGCGGCGCCTTCCTGAAGGCGCGCCGCGAGTCCCGGATCGCGGTCGATATCTGGCCCTGGCTCGTCGGCATCGCCGGTGTCATGCTGTTACCGGAGATTGCGCTCAGACGCGTCGGCACGGCCGCCCTGGGCTTCCTGGCCCGCTGGTTCCGGCGGCGGGAGCGTGCCGGCACGGACGGGGAGGTCAGCCGATGATCCTTCGATCCGCACGACGACCCCTGGTCATGCTCGTGGCGCTCGTGGCCGTGATGTCCTTCGTCAGCGCGGCGGAGGCCGCACAGGTCAAGTCGCGCGTGGTGCTGATCGCACCGTTCGACGCGTCCTCGCTCGACGCGGACGAGCGCTGGATCGGCGAAGCCGTCGGGGAGGTCCTCCGCCTGTCCTTCGTGCAGCACCAGGCGTTCATTCCGCTCGAGCGGAGCCGGCTCCGCGCGCTGGGCGCCCCCACGGTGTGGGGCAACGAGGTCGTGCAGCAGGCCGCGCGCAGCATGCGCGCCGACGTCGCGATCTTCGGGCGTGTGACCCGGACGGGGAGCGACCTCGTCCTCCAGCCGCGCTATCTCGAGGTCAAGCCGCCCGGCGAGCCCGTGGCGCTCGAGGAGATCGCGGTCGGCGACGGCCAGCTCTTCGCCAAGCTCGCCACGCTGCCCACGGTGTACGCGCGTGCGCTGCGCGTCCCGCTGACGGAAGCCGAAACCGCGCGCATTGAAAAGGCCGCGCGCCCGACGCGCAGCCTCCGGGCGCTCGAGCTGTACGCGCGCGCCCACGTCGCGCTGACGCGGGGCGGGCAGGACGCGAACGAGAGCGCGGTCGACCTGCTCTCGCGCGCGATCGAGTCGGATGCCAGCTTCGTTGCCGCGCAGTTCGCGCTGGGCACGGTTCACCAGGCGCTCGGGAATCGCTGGAAGGCGCAGGCGCAGTACCGCGCGGCGACCCAGCTCGATCCGACGCAGCCCGAGCCCTACAAGGCGATCGGCGATCTCTTCCTCATCCAGCCGCGGCGGCTGTTCGATCAGGCGCTCGAGGCCTACGCGAAGGCCATCGAGCTGCGGCCGTACTACGCCGACGCGCACGTGGGCCTCGGCGACGCGCGCGCCGCCAAGGGCGACACCGACGGCGCCATCAAGGCGTACCAGCAGGCGCTGGTCTACAACGCGATGAGCCCGCGCGTGCACCTGAGCCTGGGGAAGATCTACTTCGGCGAGAAGGGCCTCTACTACGAGGCGGTGAACGCCTACAAGAAGGCGATCGACCTGGACTCCTCGTCCGTCGAAGCGCGCATGGGCCTCGGCGAGGTCTACGAGGACAAGGGCCTCTGGAAGGAAGCCGCGGACGAGTACCGCAAGGTCATCGAGCTCGACGCGAAGCACACCGGCGCCATGTACAACCTCGCGATCGTCTACGAGAAGAAGGATCCCCGCGAGGCGATCGCGCAGTGGGAGCGCTACATCGCGCTCGCGTCCCAGCTCCCGGCTGAGAAGGACTGGGTCGACGTCGCCCGGCAGCACCTCCGCAAGCTGAAGAGCCAGATCAAGGACTAGGGCCCTGAACGAGCTCCGGAAGGATCCCACGCGCGGACAGTGGGCACTCATCCGCCCGAAGCCCGCGACCCACGCGACGGACGAGTGTCCGCACTGCCCGGGCGCCGAAGCCTCGAGCGGCCCCGAGATCGCCGCGTACCGCAAGGACGGCTCCGCGCCGAACACGCCCGGCTGGATGGTGCGCGTGGTCCCGGAGCGCGATCCCTACTTCCGGATCGAGGACGAGCTCGTGCGTGAAGGCGTCGGCATGTTCGACATGATCACGCCGCGCGGCGCGAGCGAGCTGATCGTCGAGTCGCCGCGGCACGACGACACGCTCGCCACGATCGACCCGGAGCAGCTCGAGGACGTGCTGTGGATGTATCGCGACCGGCTCCTCGACCTGAAGCGCGACAGCCAGATCCGCGACATCCTGCTCTCGCGCCGCCACAAGAAGCCCGGCGTCAGCCCGCACCATCCGTATTCGCGGGTCACGGCGATCCCCATCGTGTTCGACGAGAAGCGCCGCGAGCTGCGCGAGGCGCGCGAGTACTACCAGTACAAGCGGCGGTGCCTCTACTGCGACCTTTTGCGCCAGGAGGTCGCCGTGCGCGAGCGCGTCGTGCGCCTGACCAAGTCGTTCGCGTGCCTCGTGCCCTACGCCGCGCGCACGCCGCTCGAGGCCTGGATCCTCCCGCGCCGCCACGGCTGGTCGTACGAGGACGCGCTGACCGCGGAGACCGCGCCCGAGCTGTCCACGTTGCTGTCGCAGTTCTTCGCGGCGCTGGCGCGCGACTTCGGCGACCCGGGGTACGAGATCGTGCTCCACACCGCGCCGAACGTCCGGTCGCGGATCCTGCTCGGCGAATGGGCGACGATCCGAGACGACTACCACTGGCACATCGAGATCGTCACCCAGCCCGAAGCCGCGAACCGGGTCGGGGGCATCTTCGTGAACGAGGTCCCCCCGGAAGAGACCGCGCTCAAGCTCCGGGAGGCCATCGGGGGAGATTCTGGCTTCTAAGTCCCTGTCCGGTCGAGCGTTTTTGGAAGGTCCAACCACGGTTCTCTCTTGACAGCGCTGGTCGGGGGCGGCAAACTCCGACTGAAATGGTCGCCGATCTAAATCGTCGGGTATAGTCGAGGGCGTGACAATGCTGCGGTTCACCAAGCGCGCGGATTACGGGCTGATGGCGATTCACTACATCGCGGTCCACGAGGACCTCGGGGCGGTGAGCGCCAAGCGGATCGCGGACGAGTTCCACATCCCGTCCGAGCTGCTCGCGAAGATCCTGCAGCGCCTCGCGAAGAAGAAGCTGATCACGAGCCAGAACGGGCCCAAGGGCGGGTACGTGCTCGCGCGGCGCCCGGCGGAGATCTCGGTGGGTGACGTGGTGCGCGCGCTGGAGGGACCGGTCAACATCGTGAGCTGCCTCGAAGACGCGAGCGATTGTCCCCAGATGGCGCACTGCAACCTGCGGCGCCCGGTGCAGAAGATCCAGGCGGCGATTACGCAGGTGCTCGACACGATGAGCCTGTCGGAGCTGACGGGCGCGGACGTCCCCGAGCTGTTCACGATCAAGGCGTGAGGGGTGTGGGGTCCTCGGTTGTGGGGCCCCATGGTCAAGGAGAGGCGATGGCGCTGAAGTTTCCGATCTTCATGGACTCGCAGTCGACGACCCCGGTGGACCCGCGGGTGGTCGAGGCGATGATTCCGTACTTCACCGAGAAGTTCGGGCATCCCGCGAGCCGCAACCACCCGTTCGGGTGGGAAGCGGAGGGCGCGGTCGACAAGGCGCGCGAGCAGCTCGCGGCGCTCATCGGCGCGCGTGATCCCAAGGAGCTGGTCTTCACGTCCGGCGGGACGGAGTCGATCAACCTCGCGATCAAGGGCGTGGCCGAGATGTACCGCGAGAAGGGCACCCACATCGTCACCACCGTCATCGAGCAGCGCGCGGGCCTCGACGTGTGCAAGCGGCTCGAGCGGCAGGGCTACACGGTGACCTACGTGCCCGTGCAGGCGAACGGCCTCGTCGACGTCGAAGAGATCCGCAAGGCGATCACCGACAAGACCATCCTGATCTCGGTGATGTTTGCCAACAACGAGGTCGGCACGATCCAGGACATCGCGGCCATCGGCACGCTGGCGAAAGAGAAAGGCATCATTTTTCATACTGATGCGACGCAAGCCGTCGGGAAAGTTCCTCTCAACGTCGAGGCGATGGGCATCGACCTGCTCTCGTGCACGGCGCACCTGATCTACGGGCCGAAAGGCGTGGGCGCGCTCTACGTGCGCCGCAAGGCGCCGCGCGTGCGCATCGCGCCGATGATGGACGGCGGCGGGCACGAGCGCGGCATGCGCTCCGGCACCCTGCCGGTGCCGCTCATCGTCGGCTTCGGCAAGGCCGCGGAGATTTGCCGCGCGGAGATGGAGCAGGAGGGCGCCAGGCTCAAGACGCTGCGCGACCGCCTGCAGGATACGATCCTCTCCAACGTCGACGAGGCGTTCCTCAACGGCCACCCGGAACGCCGGCTGCCGCACAACCTGAACATCTCGTTCGCCTACGTCGAGGGCGAGTCGGTCCTCATGGGCCTCAACAAGGAATCGGCGCTCTCGTCGGGATCGGCGTGCACGTCGGCGACGCTGGAGCCGTCGTACGTGATCAGCGCGCTCGGCGCGAGCGCGGAGCTGGCGCACTCCTCGATCCGCTTCAGCCTCCACCGCTTCACGACGCAGGAGGAAGTGGACTACGTGGCCGCGAAGACGATCGAGGTGATCAAGCGGCTGCGCGACATGTCGCCGCTCTACGAGCTCGCGAAGGAAGGCGTGGACCTGAAGTCGATCCAGTGGAAGGCTGAGTAAGGGGGGCGAGGGGCATGGCCTACAGCGAGAAGGTCGTCGATCACTACAACAACCCGCGCAACGTCGGGTCTTTCACGAAGGACACGCCGGGAGTCGGGACGGGGCTCGTGGGCGCGCCGGAGTGCGGCGACGTCATGAAGCTCCAGATCAAGGTCAACCTCGAGACCGGCGTGATCGAGGACGCGAAGTTCAAGACGTTCGGCTGCGGCAGCGCCATCGCGTCCTCCAGCCTGGCCACGGAGTGGCTCAAGGGCAAGACCGTCGACGAGGCGGCCAAGATCAAGAACACGGACATCGTGAACGAGCTGAAGCTGCCGCCGGTGAAGATCCATTGCTCGGTGCTGGCCGAGGATGCGATCAAGGCGGCGCTCGCGGACTACAAAGAAAAGCACGCGTAGGAGGTCCAGAAGGGTCATGGCGCTGACACTCTCTGAAGAGGCGGTCAAGCAGGTCAAGAAGCTCAAGGAGGAGCAGCAGCTCGGCGACGAGGTCTTCCTCCGCATGGGCGTGAAGGGCGGAGGCTGCTCCGGCATGTCGTACGCCCTCGAGTTCGACTCCGAGAAGGGCCCGCACGACAAGGAGTTCGACATCGACGGCGTGAAGGTCGTCTGCGACAAGAAGAGCTATCTCTACCTGACCGGGACGACCCTCGACTACGTGAAACAGGGACTGACGGGCGGCTTCACCTTCGTGAACCCGCAGGCGAAGTCGGCGTGCGGGTGTGGTGAATCCTTCAGCGTGTAAGCGGGCTCGTCCGCTGCGACGCGACGGGCCCGCCGCAGGGCCCGTTTTCATTTGAGGAGGCACGTGAACTACTTCGAGGTCTTCGGTCTGGAGCGGAAGCTCGGCATCGACGCCGCCGCGCTGCAGCGGCGGTTCTACGAGCTCTCGCGCCAGTCCCATCCCGACTTCCACCAGGCGGCGCCGGCGGAGGAGCAGGCGCGCATCCTCGATGCCTCAGCGCGTCTGAACGCCGCCTACCGCGCGCTGCGCGATCCCATCGCGCGCGTCGAGTACCTGGTGCGCCTCGAAGAAGGACGCGAGACGAAAGAAGGAGATACGGTCAAGCCGAAGGCGCCGCCGGAGCTCCTCGCGGAGATGTTCGAGATCCAGGAGGCGCTCCAGGAGGCGCGCGCCGGCGGCCTCGACGAGGCGGCCCGGGAGACGCTCTCCGCGCAGCGCGAGCGGCTCGTCGCGCGGCGCGAGGCGGAAGAAGCGCGCATCACCGGTGAGCTCAGCGCCGCGTGGGACGCGGCGGCCGAACGGGCGAAGGCGCTCGCGTCCTTCAAGGCCGCGCTCGCCACGCGCGCGTACCTGCGCACGGTGATCGACGATCTGACGGAGGTCCTGGAGGCGACGGATGTCGCGCATCATCGGCATTGACCTCGGGACGACGAACAGCCTCGTCGCGTACGTCGACGAGAAGACGGGGCTGCCCCGTGTGATCTCCGACGAGGACGGCCGCGTCCTCCTGCCGTCGATCGTCTCCTTCACGCCCGACGGCGTGCTCGTGGGCGAGGCGGCGCGCCGCCAGCTCGTGCGACGTCCGACGAGCACCGTGTATTCGGTGAAGCGGTTCATGGGCCAGGGATATGGCGACGTCAAGGACGAGCTGAAGTTCTTTCCGTTCACCATCGTTCCGGTCGACAACGTCGTCAGTATCCGTCTCGACGATCGGACCGTCACTCCTCCTGAAGTGTCGGCCGTCATTCTCAGGACCCTCAAGGAGCGCGCCGAGCGGCACTTCGGCGAGACGATCGAGAAGGCGGTCGTGACCGTCCCGGCCTACTTCAACGACAGCCAGCGTCAGGCCACGCGCGACGCCGGACGGATCGCGGGCCTCGACGTCGTGCGCATCGTGAACGAGCCGACGGCGGCGTCGCTCGCCTACGGGCTCGATCGCCTGAAAGAAGGCGTCGTCGCCGTCTACGACCTGGGCGGGGGCACGTTCGACATCTCGATCCTGCGCGTGCAGGACGGCATCTTCGAGGTGCTCGCCACGAACGGCGACACGCACCTCGGCGGCGACGACTTCGACCGCGTGATCACGCTGTGGCTGCTCGAGGACATCCAGTCTCGGCACTGCGCCGATCTCGAGCGCGACGGGATCGACCTCGCGCGCGATCACGAGGTGATGCAGGAGCTGCGCCTCGCGGCGGAGGCGGCGAAGATCCGGCTGTCGAGCGCGGAGCGAACGACCCTCACGCTGCCGCTCGGCAGCTTCACGTACCACCGCGACATCGCGCGCGCCGAGCTCGAGCGCCTCATCGACCCGCTCGTGGGCAAGACGCTGGGGCCGGTCCGGATGGCGCTCGCCGACGCGGGGCTGCGCCCGTCGCAGGTGGACGAGGTCGTGATGGTGGGCGGCTCGACGCGCGTGCCGCTCGTGCGCCGCCGCGTCCAGGAGCTCTTCGGCAAGACGCCGCACAGCCAGCTCAACCCCGACGAGGTCGTGGCCCTCGGCGCCGCGGTGCAGGCGCACATCCTCGCGGGCGGCATCACGAGCATGCTGCTCCTCGACGTGACGCCGCTGTCGCTCGGCATCGAGACGTTCGGCGGGATCGTGAGCGTGCTGATCGCCCGCAACACCACGGTGCCCACGAGCGCGCGCGAGATGTTCACCACGTCGGTCGACGGGCAAACCGTGGTCGACCTGCATGTCCTCCAGGGCGAGCGTGAGCTCGCGAAGGACTGCCGCTCGCTGGCGCGGTTCGAGCTCCGCGGGGTCGATCCGATGCCCGCGGGGATGCCGAAGATCGAGGTGACATTCCTCATCGACGCGAACGGCATCCTCCAGGTCCAGGCGAAGGAGCTGCGCACGGGCAAGGCCGCGTCGATCGAGGTGAAGCCGACGTACGGGCTGAGCGAGGCCGACGTGGAGCGCATGGTCGAGGACTCGTTCACCTACGCGGAGGCGGACGTCGAGACGCGGATGCTCATCGAGACCCGGAACGAGGCCGAGACCGTCATCACCCACGTCGAGCGGGCGCTGCGCCAGGGCGCGCAGCTCGTCGAGGCGGACGAGCGGGCGCAGATCGAGGCCGCGCTCGCCACGCTCAAGGCGGTGCGCGACGGTCAGGACCGCGACGCGATCCGCGAGGCGACGACGGCGATGAACCGCGTCACCGAGCCGCTCGCGGAGCGGATGATGGACGCCGCCCTCAAGAGCGCGCTCGGCACGCGACGCGCCGCGGAAATCATAGGGAGTTCGGAGTAGCCGTCATGGCGATCCACCGCGTGACGTTCCTGCCCCTGGGAAAGACCGTGGAAGTCGACGACGAAAAGTATCCGCTGGCGGATCACGGCAAGCCGGGATCGCTCCTCGACATCGCGCTGGCCAACGACATCCACCTCGAGCACAACTGCGGCGGCAGCTGCGCGTGCACGACGTGCCACGTGATCGTGAAAGAAGGCGAGGCGAGCCTGTCGGCGATGGAAGGGGACGAGGAAGACCGGCTCGACATGGCCGAAGGCCTCACCATCCACTCCCGCCTCGGCTGCCAGGCGGTCGTGCGCGGCGACGTGACCGTGGAGATCCCCAAGTGACGATCGGATGGCGGGACGCGGAAGACATCGGGATCGGGCTCAGCGAGAAGTACCCGGACATCGACCCGCTGACGGTCCGGTTCACGGACCTCCACCGCTACGTCACGGAGCTCCCGGACTTCAAGGACGACCCGAAGGCGTCAAGCGAGAAGATCCTCGAGGCCATCCAGATGGCGTGGCTCGACGAGTTCCGGAACAAGTGACGTGTTACCAGGTCACCACGTGATCGGCCGAGAAGATCAGCTCGGCGAGGCGCTCGTAGGACAGCTCGTCGGGCACGCGGCGCGTCTCCGCGCCGGCGGGCAGCGCGGGCGCGGTCGTGGCGTCGAGGAGCGCGATCGTCACGTGGTCGCCGGCGCCGAGCTGCGCGGCGATGACCGCGGCCGCCTCCGCGGCATGGTCGCCCTTGAAGAGGTGGAGCACCCGTGGCACGGGAGCGTCCGCGCTCCCCATCAGAAGACGAGCACGCGGCGGCTGGCGCGGACGAGCGCGGCGATGTCGCTCGCGCTGACCGGAATCACTCGGTGGCCCTCGGTGTTCCAGTCCGCCGCGGTCGGCACCGCGTCGGCGGCCACGTGGAACGGCACGCCGACCGCCTTGAGGTTCGCGCGGAACTTCGCGACGTCATCGCCGTCGACGAGATCGTCGGTATCCTCGTCGAGCAGGTGGACGGCGGGGCCCGTGAGCACGAGCGTGACGTCATGTTCTCCGGAGACGATGCCGAGCCCGATGCGCATCGCCTCGTTCGCACGGTGGGACTCGCGCGGATCGACGGAGATGAGGACGAGGATGGGCTGGTCGTCGGCCACGGCGGGCGCGCGCTCAGTTCAGCGCGACGAAGCGATCGGTGCCGTTGATGATGTCCGTCAGCACGACGAGCCCGCAGTAGGTGATGCGGTCGGCGTCGCGCAGCGGGATGCGACGCTTCTGGCAGCCGTAGGCGCAGACGAAGAGCTTCATGCCGCGCTCGGCGAGCGCCGGCACGCGCGCGTCGTCGAGCGCGCGCACGCCGTCGTCGATCAGGTAGAGATACACGTCGCCGCCGCGGGCGAGCGTCGCCTCCGAGAGGCCGACGGCGGTGTCGAGATTGACGGGACGCTCGGGGCCGGTGGAGAGCAGCAGCCCGAGCTTTTTTCGGGCGAGGTCCATCGGGGCCGAGCCTAGCATCCGAGGAAGGGGAGAGCAACATGACGCGCCGCGTGTACCTCGATCACAACGCCTCGACCCCCGTGCATCCGGAGGTCGTGACGGAGATGACGCCCTACTTCGCCGACGTCTACGGCAATCCGTCGAGCGTGCACGGCTTCGGCCGCGACGCGCGCGAAGGTGTCGACGTCGCGCGCGAGCGGATCGCGACGTTCCTCCGGGTTCCACCGGACCAGATCGTGTTCACCTCGGGCGGCACGGAGTCGGACAACTTCGGCGTCAAGGGCCTGGCGCTGGCGCGCGGCCGGGGCCACGTCATCACGTCGCGCATCGAGCACCACGCGGTGCTGCGCACCGTGCAGGCGCTGGAGGCGCAGGGCTTCACCGCGACGTACCTCCCGGTCGACGCGTACGGCGCCGTCGATCCGGACGACGTCCGCAAGGCGATCCGCCCCGACACGGTCGCGATCAGCGTGATGCACGCGAACAGCGAGGTCGGCACGCTGCAGCCGATCACCGAGATCGGGCGGATCGCACGCGAGCACGGCGTGCCGGTGCACGTCGACGCGGTGCAGACGTTCGGCAAGGTTCCGATCGACGTCGATGCCATGGGCATCGACCTCCTGTCGTTCTCCGCGCACAAGATCTACGGGCCGAAGGGCGTCGCCGGCCTCTACATCCGCAAGGGCACCAAGATGGTCGCGATCCAGCACGGCGGCGAGCACGAGCGGCGCCGCCGCGCGGGGACCGAGAACGTGCCGGGCATCGTCGGCTTCGGCAAGGCGGTCGAGGTCCGCGGGCGTGAGATGCACGACGAAGCGCGGCGGGTGAGCGCGCTGCGCGACCGTCTCTGGGAGGGGATCGCGGCCCGCGTGCCCGACGTCCGCTTGAACGGGCATCCCACGAACCGGCTGCCGGGGACCGCGAGCCTCTGCTATCGCCACGTCGAGTCCGAGTCGATCGTGCTCGGCCTCGACCTCAAGGGCATTGCCGTGTCCGCGGGCTCCGCGTGCACGTCGGGCAACGTCGAGCCGTCCTACGTGCTGGTCGCGATGGGGCTCCCGCTCGACTGGGCGATGGGCGCGGTGCGCTCCTCGCTCGGCCGGTCGACGACCGCCGAGGACGTGGACTACGTCGTCGACTCCGTGGCGCCCCTCGTCCAGAAGCTCAGGCAGGCGCTGCCTGTGGGAGCGGCGTGAGGTACAGTGAGACGCTGGTCGATCACTTCCTCAACCCGCGCAACGCCGGGTTGATGCGAGAGCCGGACGCGGTCGGCGAGGGTGAGTACGCCGGCTGCGGCGACCTCGCGCGCGTGTTCCTGCGGGTGCGCGACGGCCGTGTGGCCGAGGCCCGGTTCCAGGCCTACGGCTGCGGGCCCACGATCGCCGCCGCCAGCGCGGGCAGCGAGCTCATCGCGCTGCGACCCGTCGAGGACCTCGCGCATCTCAAGCCGGAAGAGGTCGAGCGCGCGCTCGACGGGCTGCCCGAGGATCGCAAGCACGCGGCCGAGGTCGTGGCCGACGCGGTCCGCGCCGCCGCGGGCCAATGGCTGAGCCAAAGGAGCTGAGCGTGTTCGATGCGCTTCGACGCGACATGCGCACGGTGTTCGAACGGGACCCCGCCTCACGCTCGCGCCTCGAAGCGCTCTTCTGTTACCCCGGCGTCCACGCGCTCGCGTTCCACCGCATCGGGCACAGGCTGTGGCGGCGCGGCTGGTTCGGGACGGCGCGCTTCGTCTCCCACGTCTCGCGGTTCCTGACGGGCATCGAGATCCATCCCGCCGCCCGCCTCGGCCCGGGGCTCTTCATCGACCACGGGATGGGCGTGGTGATCGGCGAGACGGCCGAGGTCGGCAAGAACGTCACGATCTACCAGGGCGTGAGCCTCGCGGGCACGAGCCTCAAGCGCGAGAAGCGCCACCCGACACTGGGCGACAACGTGGTCGTCGGCGCCGGCGCCAAGGTGATCGGCGCGATCTACATCGGTGACAACAGCCGCATCGGCGCCGGCTCCGTCGTCGTGCGCGACGTCCCGCCGAACTCCGTCGTCGTCGGCGTCCCGGGCCGCGTGACGTACAAGGACGGGCAGCGCGTCACCGACGAGGTCGACCTGAACCAGACCGATCTGCCCGACCCGGTGACGCGCGCGCTCGATCAGCTCGTCGAGCGTCTCCGCGGGCTCGAGGCGGAGGTGGAGACGCTGCGCAAGCGCGCGGACGGCGTCGAGTGAGCGACCGTCCGACGCCGGTCGTCGATCGCGCCGCGGCGTGGTCGATCCTGACGGAGTTCACCCGGAGCGATAGCCTGCGCAAGCACGCCCGCGCCGTCGAGGCGTCGATGCGCGCGTACGCCGGCACGTTCGGCGCGGATCGGGAGGCGTGGGGCATCGCCGGGATGCTCCACGACTTCGACTACGAGATGCATCCGCGCGCGCCGCATCATCCGATGAAGGGCGCGGAGATCCTGAAGGCGCGCGGCGTCGCGCCGGAGATCGTCTACGCCATCCTCGCGCACGCGGACTACTCCGGGATGCCGCGGCGCGCGCTGCTCGACCGCGCGCTCTACGCGTGTGACGAGCTCTCGGGGTTCGTGCATGCGTGCGCGCTCGTGCGGCCGGGCCGCGTGATCGCGGGGCTCGAGCCCGCGTCGGTGAAGAAGAAGCTCAAGGACAAGGCGTTCGCGCGCACGGTCAATCGCGACGACGTCTACCGGGGCGCCGAGGAGCTGGGCGTGGAGCTCGACGCGCACATCGCGTTCGTCGTGCGGGCGCTCACCGGCGTCGCCTCCGAGATCGGGCTGAGCGCCGGGTAATCCATGGCCCCGCGCGCCATCACGCACGTCGATATGGACGCGTTCTATGCGGCGGTGGAGCAGCGTGATCGGCCGGAGCTGCGCGGCCAGCCCGTCATCGTCGGAGGGGAGCCCGGCGGGCGCGGCGTCGTCTCCGCGGCGTCCTACGAGGCGCGCGTGTACGGCGTGCGCTCGGCGATGCCGATCAGCCAGGCCTCCCGCCTCTGCCCGCATGGACACTTCCTCCGCGTCGACATGGCGAAGTACCAGCGCGTGTCGGCGGAGATCATGACGATCCTCGACGCGTTCAGTCCGCTCGTGGAGCCGATCTCCGTCGACGAGGCGTTCGTCGATCTCACCGGCACGGAGTCGCTCTTCGGTCCGCCGGTCGAGGCCGTCCGGAAGATCAAGGCACGGATCCGCGAAGCGACCCAGTTGACCGCGTCCGCGGGCCTCGCGCCGAACAAGTTCCTCGCGAAGATCGCGTCGGACCTGAAGAAGCCGGACGGTCTCGTCGTCGTTCCGGCGGGCGGCGAAGCGGCGTTCCTCGCGCCGCTGCCGATCGGCCGGCTGTGGGGCGTCGGCAAGGTCATGGCCGAGGCGCTGTCAGGCCTCGGGATCACCACGATCGGCCAGCTCCAGCGGATGCCGCGTGCGGTGCTCGTGCGGCGTTTCGGCGACCACGGCGCCGACCTCCACGACCTCGCGTTCGGACGCGACGAGCGTCCCGTCGAGCCCGACACCGCCGCGAAGTCGATGGGCGCGGAGGAGACGTTCGAGAGCGATTGCCGCGATCCCGCGCGGCTCGCCACGGTGCTGCGCGAGCAGGCGGAGCGGGTCGCGCGCGAGCTGCGCGAGTCCAGCGTGGCCGCCGCGCGCATCACGCTCAAGCTGAGGTTCAGCGACTTCCACACGATCACGCGCGCCGTGACCGGCGATCCCACGCAGGACGGCCTCGAGCTCTACCGCCGCGCGCGCAGTCTCCTCGACCGCGAGCACCTCGACCAGCCGGTGCGGCTGATCGGCATCTCCGCGTCGACGCTCGGCCCCGCGGCCTCGGGGCAATTGCCTCTCCTCGATCCGGCGATGATCCGCCGCGAGCGTCTCGCGAAGGTCGTCGACGGCCTCGCGGAGCGTTTCGGCGACGACGTCGTGCGTCCCGCGTCGCTACTTCGTCCTCCCGACGCGTGCTAAACTACTGAACAGCCGTTCACTTCCGTCTCAGGAGCACGGATGGATCGCCTGATCGCCTATGATCGTCTGGCCCGCGAGGACCGCTTCGTCCGCATGCGGGCGCGCGACGTCGGCGAGCTCAAGATCGCGCAGGGGTTGCCGCCGTTCCCCGGGCTGGCGACGCACGAGCAGATGCGCGACCGCGTGCACGGCATTCTCGTGGGCGAGCTCCAGGCGATGGAGGGCGCGGGCCGCACGGTGTTCGACTTCCCCGACGCGCCGTGGGAATTCACCATGGACATCGCGCGCCAGGTCTGGGACGAGTCGCGTCACGTGGAGATCTACCTCGGGCTGCTCGATCACCTCGGCGGCTACGTCGGCGAGTACCCCGAGACCACGATCCTCTGGCGCTGCGCGTGCGCCGAGGACGCCGCCGCGCGCGTGGCGGGCGTCAACCGGGGACTCGAAGGGCTCGCGTGCGACGTCTTCAACCAACTCGTGCACATCGCGCGCAAGCTCGGCGATCCGATCCTCGAGCGCTCGGTCGACTTCGTGCTCGCGGACGAGATCACGCACGTGCGCATGGGCTCGCGCTGGCTCAACGAGCTGACGCGCGGCGACGCCGACCGCCGGCGCAAGGCGATCGAGTTCCAGGACTCGATCGACGAGCGCTTCAACCTCGCCGGCTCGCGGCAGGACGGCGAGCACGAGCTGGTCGCGATCTCGATCGCGAAGGACGCGCGCAGGCTCGCCGGCTTCACGGACGAGGAGATCGAGCGGCTCGTCAAGAGCACGCAGCGCTCGCAGGTGTACTGATCGCGCACCCGCTCGCCGGCTCGTTTTCCGTCGAGGCCTCCGCCCGCCTCATCCGCGCGTACCGCTACGTCGAGGAGCGCACGATGCGCATCCTCGGCGGCTGGATCGCGCTGACGCCCGAGCTGCCCGTCAAGCTCCTGTTCGGCCGCCACGTCTGGGACTGCGCGCAGCACGCGGACCTCTGGGGCAAGCGACTGCCCGAGCTCCGCGAGCCCGCCCAGCAGTCCGAGCCCGCGAACGAGCGCGTGGTCGCGTTCATGGACCTGATCGAGAACTGCCAGACTCCGGCGGCGACGGCCGAGCGGGTGACCGGCATCTATCGCGTGGTGAAGCCGCACCTCGCGGCGGTGTACGCGCGTCACCTCGCCGACGCGAACGCGATCTACGAGCCGCCCACGCGCCGAATCCTGCAGCGCTGCCTCGACGAGGAGCGACGCCACGTGGCGGCGGGCAGGATGATCGTCGAGCGCTTCGCCGCCGACTCCGCCTGGCGCGCGCGCGGCGCGGACTGGGAGCAGCGGCTGCTCGCGGCGCTCGGCGCCGCCGGCGGCATCGCGGGCGCGGGCGGCACGGATCGCGATTTCACCGCGCCCCCCTCCGCGGCGACCGAATCGTCGCCCTGGCATCCCGCGCGCGACGTCGTCGCGCTCGGCTCCGCGTTCCGGCCGGACGTCGTCCCCGCGGAGCTCGCGGAGCGCATCGAGGCGCACGGCCGCGCGCTCCTCGCCGGGGATCGCGCCGCGCTCGCGCAGGACGTCGAAGCGGAGGCGCGCGCCGCCGTCGACGCGACGTACGTCGATCTGCGGGGGCCGTGGGAGCGCGCGCGCGTGGTCGCGTGCGCGCGCATCGGCGCCTACCGCGTGCTCAAGCTCGCGCTCGAAGGCGTCGCGGGACGGACGATGCTCCAGCTGCGCTGGCGCCCCGTGGACGGCGCGTGGCGTATCGCCGCCGCCGACGTCGTGCCGTCGTAAGACGAGCGACCGTCATGGACGTGGCCTAGTGTTTCGCGCCGTGCTCGTCGCCAACCGCGGCGAGATCGCCCGCCGCGTCTTCCGCGCCTGCCGCGGCCTCGGCATCCGGACGATCGCCGTGTATTCCGAAGCGGACCGCGACGCCGCGCACGTCCGCGAGGCCGACGAGGCGGTCCTGATCGGACCCGCGCCCGCGCGCGAGAGCTACCTCGCGATCGATCGCATCCTCGAGGCCGCGCGACGGACCGGCGCCGACGCCGTCCATCCCGGGTACGGCTTCCTCTCGGAGAACTGGCGCTTCGCGCAGGCGTGCGCCGACGCGGGGATCACGTTCATCGGGCCGTCGCCGGCCGCGATCCAGGCCATGGGCGACAAGAGCGAAGCGCGCCGTCTCATGGCGAAGGCCGGCGTCCCCGTGGTGCCCGGCACGCCGGGTCCGATCAGCGGCATCGAGGAGGCCACACAGTTCGGGAACGCGGCCGGCTTTCCGCTGCTCCTCAAGGCGGCGAAGGGCGGTGGCGGGATCGGCATGGCCCGCGTGAGCGCGGCCGGCGAGCTCGCGGCGGCATTCGCGGCCGCCACGCGCCGAGCGGCAGCCGCGTTCGGCGAGGGCGCGGTGTACGTCGAGCGCTACCTCGAGCGGCCGCGGCACGTCGAGGTGCAGGTGTTCGGCGACAGCGCGGGCACGGTCGTTCACCTTCACGAGCGCGACTGCTCGATCCAGCGCCGCCATCAGAAGCTCATCGAGGAGTCGCCCGCGCCCGGGCTTCCTGCCGCGACGAAAGCAGGGCTCACGGCCGCCGCCGTCGCGGGCGCGCGCGCGATCGGGTACGTCAACGCGGGCACGATGGAGTTCCTCGTCGAGGAGAGCGGTCGGCTCTCTTTCATCGAGATGAACACGCGCCTGCAGGTCGAGCATCCGGTCACCGAGGAGGTCACGGGCCTGGATCTCGTGGTCGCGCAGCTCCGGGTCGCCGCGGGCGAGGCGCTGCCGTGGCGCCAGGACGAGGTCGCGCAGCGTGGCGCCGCCATCGAGTGTCGCGTGTACGCCGAGGATCCCGCGAAGAACTTCCTGCCGTCGCCGGGCACGGTGAGCCGGCTCGTGCTGCCGGAAGGCGAGGGGATTCGCGTCGAGTCGGGCATCGTGGAAGGCGCGTCGGTGCCGGTCCATTACGATCCGTTGCTGCTGAAGCTCGTGGCGCGCGGCGCGGACCGCGCCGAGGCCGTCGCGCGGCTCGACCGTGCCCTGGAGGGATGCGTGGTCGAAGGCGTGCGCACGACGATCCCGTTCGTGCGGCGGGTCCTCGGCGACGCGCGATTCCGCGCCGGGAGCGTGCACACGCAGATGATCGAACAAGGAGCGTTCAGAGATGCCTGAGGAGATCCGCGCGCACATCACGGGCGTCGTCTTCCAGATCCCCACCAAGCCCGGAGACAAGGTCGGCGCCGGTGACGCCGTCATCGTGCTCGAGTCGATGAAGATGGAGATCCCAGTCGAGGCCCCGCGCGCCGGCGCCGTGAAGGAGATCCGCGTGCAGGAAGGCCAGACGGTCCAGGAAGGCGACGTCGTCGCCATCCTCGAGTAGGAGGCCTCCATGAGCCTCGACCTCATCCGCGGGCTTTACGACTACCACGCCTGGGCGAACCGCCGGCTCTTCGACGTTGCGGTCGAGCGCGGCGAAGCAGCCGTGACGCGCGACATGGGCCCGCAGTGGAGCTGGCCGACGATCCTGAAGATGTTCGCCCACATCTACGGCGCCGACGCGATCTGGCTCGGCCGGTGGAAGAGTGCCGCGCCCTCCTCGTTCCCCGGCAACGATCTGCCGTCGATGGCGGCGCTGCGCACGGCGTGGGATGCCTTCGAGGTCCAGCAGCGCGCGTATCTCGACGCGCTGACGGAGGCGGACCTCGCGCGCGTGCTCGACTACAAGAACCTGCAGGGCGTGCCGCAGCGCGCGCCGATGTGGCAGCTGCTCCAGCACGTGCCGAACCACGCCACGCACCACCGCAGCGAGATCAACACGATGCTGACGCTGATCAGCGGCTCGCCGCCGGACACCGGGATCAACAGCTTCATCCTCGCCAAGGCGACGAAGGCCTGACGTGTCGATGAAGGACCTCGCCGCCGACCTCGCGCGCCGTCGCGACGCCGCGCGCGCGATGGGTGGCGAGGACGCGGTGGCGCGCCAGCACGCCGCCGGCAAGCTCACCGTCCGCGAGCGCATCGACCTCTTGTTCGATGCGGGGACGTTCACGGAGCTCGGCGTGCACGCGACGCACGCGGGGATCTCTCCCGACATGGCGGGGAAGACCACGCCCGCCGACGGCGTCATCACGGGCTTCGGCGCGATCGGCGGCCGTCTCGCGTCGGTCATCGCCTACGACTTCACCGTGATGGCGGGCTCGATGGGCAAGACCGCCGAGGTGAAGTGCAACCGCGCGCGCGAGATCGCCTACGGCAAGCGCATGCCGATGATCTGGCTCATCGACTCCGCCGGCGCGCGCATCCAGGAGGCGATCGGCTCGCGGAACTTCGCGGGCTCGGGCCTGCTCTTCCGCGAGGAGTCGATCATGTCGGGGGTCGTGCCGCAGGTGGCGGCGATGATGGGCCCCGGGGCCGCGGGCACCGCCTACATCCCCGCGCTCGCCGACTTCGTCCCGATGGTGAAGGGGACGAGCCACATGGCGCTCGGGGGCCCGCCGCTCGTGAAGGCGGTGGTCGGCGAAGACATCTCGGCGGAGGACCTCGGGGGCTCGAAAGTCCACTGCGAGATCTCCGGCGTCGGCGATCTCGAGGTCGCCGACGATCGCGAGTGCCTCGCGGCGATCAAGACGTATCTCTCGTATTTCCCGTCGAACAATACCGAGCGTCCGCCTGCTGTCGCGTGTCAGGACCCGGCGGAGCGTCGCGACGAAGAGCTGCTCTCGATCGTCCCCGACAACCCGCGGCGCGCCTACGACGTGAAGAAGGTCGTGCGCGGGGTGGTCGACCGCGACAGCTTCTTCGAGATCAAGCCGGGGTTCGCGAAGAACATCGTCGTCGGCCTCGCGCGACTGGCCGGGATGCCGGTCGGCGTCGTGGCGAACCAGCCGATGGTCCTGGGCGGCGCGCTCGACAACGACGCCGCGGACAAGGCGGCGCGGTTCATCCTGCTCTGCGACGCCTTCAACATCCCGCTGGTGTTCCTGCAGGACGTCCCCGGCTTCATGGTCGGCTCGAAGGTGGAGCGCGCCGGCATCATCCGGCACGGCGCGAAGATGCTCTACGCGGTGAGCGAGGCGACGGTGCCGAAGCTCACGGTGGTGATACGCAAGGCGTACGGCGCCGGCTACTTCGTGATGTGCGGCCGGGGCTACGAGCCGGACCTGATCGTGGTGTGGCCGACGGCGGAGATCAGCGTGATGGGCCCCGAGGGCGGCACGAACATCATCTTCCGCAAGGAGATCGCGTCAGCGTCGAACCCGGACGAGGAGCGCGCCCGCCGCGTGGCGGAATTCCGCAAGCTGATCGACCCGTACGTGGCCGCCGGCGCCGCGCTGGTCGACGACGTGATCGACCCGCGCGAAACCCGCCCGACGCTGATCCGCGCGCTGTTGATGGCGCAGACGAAGGTCGTCCAGCGACCCTGGAAGAAGCACGGAGTGATGCCGGTCTGAACCGAGGGGAGGGCCTTAGATCAAGCGGCCCGGCCCAGATTTAGGATGACTCCCACGCGAGAAAACCATCGAGAAACTTCTCGATCTCGGGCGTCCGCTGGCCTTTCCGCAACTGCATCCAATTGATGCCGAATCGAGTGGCCCTATCCTGATCGAGCTTATACATGGATCCACTGCTGTCCAAGTTCAGGACTCCTGACATGGGCGAAGAAGTTCATGCATCACCGGGGGCCTCGTAGACCAGGGTCAGGCTCGTTCCCGGGCACAGAACCTCAAGCGCGGTGAGGGTCGCACACACGTGGGCCAGGGCCTGGTTGCTGCGCGGGTTCGCCAGGGAATGCAGGCGGATCCGCAGGTGCTGAGCGTCTGGGATGACATCCACGCTCGACGA
>Ga0194128_10000829_pt1 | contig 54698 bp, 50 predicted proteins | sample TA2KigCa65mmetaG_FD_148650 | JGI IMG/M metagenome (GOLD analysis project Ga0194128, IMG submission 148650) | Freshwater microbial communities from Lake Tanganyika, Tanzania - TA2015037 Kigoma Deep Cast 65m | ecosystem: Environmental > Aquatic > Freshwater > Lake | place: Tanzania: Lake...
TTGGCGTCTCCCTGCCCGACCGCTGAATTGTAGTCAGGCAGCTCCCAGCCCCTCCTGACCAGTAACTGTCACCGAATCATTCGCTTACGGGCGAATTTCCGCTTGGCGCCGGGGCTAAGATCCGTCCGACACGGTAACGCAACAACGCTGTCATCGGGCCGGCTCCGCTGCACACCATGCCGCGATGCTTTAACGTTTCGACGATGGCCACATTGACCGGCTCGTTTTCGCCTTCCTGCACGCCGTGCTCCCAATCGACAAACAACGCACGCACCCGCCCCTGCGAGGCCGCGCGGACGATCTCGTTTTCCTTGCGCAACACACGTTGCGCAGGAGCCTTGGCCAGCGCCGCCGCGGCCTTCAGTTCTTCGGCGTTTCGCCAGGAGGACATGGCGGCCGCGCCTCTTCGCGCCAGCTCGATATCGGGCAATCCGCCGTCTCCGCTCGCGGTCACCGCATCGGCGGCCAGCTTGGGGTAGTCCGACAACCTGCGATACATCGCGACCTCCGAAGTCACGCCGGCGAGCACGAGCGGGACGGGTTTATTCTTCATCCATTCGCAAACCGTCTGGTCCATCTCGCGGTAGAAGGAGCGCAGCGCTCGGACTTCCGCTTCGCTGGACTTTCCGAACCGGACGCGGGGCAGGCGCTGGCCCGCCAGCCGAGGCCCGGATGGCTTGGCGCTCGAAGATGGAGTTCTCGCGAAATGAGCTTCGAAGGCGTCTGGGAATCCGGGAATCGCCGGCGGCGCGTCGACAACGCCTTGTCGCACACGCAGCATGCGCGCATGTTTGCGCGCCAGAACAAGGATCGCGAACTCGTGCGGTTGCAGGAAATCGCGGCAGAGCGGATCGAGCCGGAACCGCGCGCCCAGCGACGCCGATGGCAGAATCGGCGTGGCGATCGGGAACCAGCGCGTCATCGATGCGCAATGGAACAACCCGAGCCCCGAAGCGGGCGCGGGCGGCAGATCGAGGCTTTCGAGAACAATCTCCAAGGCGCCCGTGAACCGCTCCGATTCGACCGCGTCCCATCCGCCTCGAACCAGCTTCGCGCGGACGATGTCAAGCGGTTCGCCCGCCAGACGCCGCAACGATTGTCCCGCCGGCGACATCCTGTCGATCGGCGCATAGATCGTGACACACGGTCCGACGGCGCTTGCCAGTTTACGGAGATCCTCCTCGATTGCCGGCTGCCACTGCACGCGCGGTTTTGCGGTTACAAACTGCATTGCTGCTGCCATGGATTTTCCCCTTTCGAGTTGAGTCCGTGCAATCGGCTCGCCACTCCGCTACAGCACGCAACAGCAATCTTGTCTGCAATCGGGCCGTGGAAACTTACCGGACCCGGCGGAGTTCTGCGCGAAATGACGCAGCGCATTAGTAATCGGTGAGCGATTCGGTCGACGACGACGCGCGCAACGCATTGCCGATCGCGGCCAGGTCGATGACTTCCTGCAGGAGCGCGCCCGCGGCCGGCGCCAGCCAACCGCCGGCCGCGAACGCCATCGCGATCAGGCTCAGCGCCATTCCGCCAATGGCGCTCTGCAAAGCGATGCGCCGCATTCGTCCGCCAATGTGGATCAACTGGTCGAGACCTCGAATCGACGGATCTAGAATCACGGCGTCGGCGGCCGACGATGCGACATCGCCGCGCGCCCCGAACGCCACACCGACCGTGGCGGCCAAAAGCGCCGGGGCGTCGTTGATTCCGTCGCCGGCAAACAGTGTCGGGCCGGTGGCGGTCAACTCCTTGACGAACGCCAACTTCTGCTCCGGCGTCTGCCCGGCGAGCACTTCGTCGATGCCCGCCTTTTCCGCGAACGCCCTCGCTTCGCGTTCGCGATCACCCGAAACAAGCACCACGCGCCTGCCGCCGTGCTTGCGCCGAAGGTGACCGACAAACTCAATGGTCTCGGCGCGCGGCGCGTCGATCATGTGGATCAGCCCCGCGTACCGCCCGTCGATCAACACCACGCATTCCAGTCCCGGTTGTTCCGGCGCGACCGAGTGACCCATCGCCACCGCCGCCTTGCGCCCCGTCAACGCAACCGTTCGCCCGCCGACAACGCCGCGCAGCCCATGACCAGGAATCTCTTCGGCTTGTTGTACCGTCTCCGCCACAAGCCCCAGCGATTCGAATTTCTGAATCACGGCCGCGGCCAGCGGATGCCGCGAGTAGTACTCCAAAGCCGCGGCCGCGCGCAAGACCTCCGTCTCGGTGAAGCCCGGCGCGGGCTCCACGCTATCGACAACCGGTTTGCCCGTCGTCAACGTTCCGGTCTTGTCGAATAGAAAATGAACGCACTCGCGGATCTGCTCCAACGCCGCCGGATTGCGCACGACGATCCCGTGCCGCGCCGCCGTCGACACCGCGCCGATTACGGCGATCGGTATCGCCAGCAGCATCGGGCACGGCGTTGCCACAACCAGCACGGCGAGAAACCGCAACGGATCCCCGCTTGCCACCCATGCGCCGCCGGCAACCGCCAGCGCCAGCGGCGTGTACCAGGCGCCGACGCGATCGCTGAGCCGCCGGACCGGCGGCTGCTGACTCGAAGCCTGTTCGACGACTTGCACGATCTGGGCGTAGCGCGAAGCGGCGGCGGCGTTGGTGGCCCGGATGATCAGCGTGCCCGCGCCGTTGATCGCGCCCGACAGCACCGTCGCGCCGGGCGCTTTCTGAATTTGATACGGCTCGCCGGTGAGATAGGACTCGTCCATCGTGCCGTGCCCCTCAATGACCACGCCATCGACCGGGCAGATTTCATGACCCAGTACGGCCAGTTCTTCGCCGGGAACAATCTCGGTGACCGGAACGTCGGCCAGCCCGCTGGCCGTACGCCGGTGCGCCATTTTCGGCATACGGCGCGCCAGTGCATCGAGCACGTTCGCCGCGCGGCGGCTTGCCGCTTCCTCCAGCGCCGCGCCGCCCGACATCATTAGAACGATGACGGAGGCGGCGAAATACTCCTCCAGCGCCAGGCCGGCGGCGATCGAAACAACACCAAGCACGTCGGACTGAAACCGCCCGGCCATCAAATCGCGCAGCGTCCGAATCGCCAGGGGAAGCCCGCCAATCACCGCCGCCGCGGCCAATACCCAGGCAGGATCGCGCTGCAATCCGAAGCGCATACCACCGGCCACCGCAATCGCCACCGCCGCGATGCTTGCGATCCAACGTGCCATCGACACTAGCGTTGCACGTTTTGCGCCATGGCCGTTTGCGTGCGGTTGAGCGGGCATGAATCGTTGCCGGCCCTTCGGCGCGTTCGGGCATTCTCGTGAATGTCTTGATCGTCGTGCACGCGTGTCTCGCCTTGCGCGAAACCGGCCTAATACGAAACGGGCCGGTACGGCGCTCGAAGCGTGGCTGTACTACTCCAGGGCCCCCGCCAATGGCACCAGCAGCTTTTCCATCCAACTCGCAAACGACCACTCGACTGGATCGGCGAACACACCCGCGACCATCATGCCCATATGCAGATGGTCGCCGCCCGCCATACCCGTCATGCCGGATTTCCCGATCGTTTGACCGCGCTCCACGCCATCGCCTACTTTCACCTCGATCGCACTCAGATGCGCGTAAACCGACTGCACGCTTAACCCGTGATCGATCACAACCACGTTGCCGTAGATACCGAGCTTCCCGGCGTAAATCACTTTGCCGGTGTTACCGGCCGGCACCGGCGCGTTCTTCACCGACGCCATGTCGATGCCCAGATGCCATTCCGCGCTCACCGGTTTCCGGTTGATTCGATAGGTACGGTGGTCGCCGTAACGCGCTTGGGCCTTGCCCCTCGGCAGGAGTTGGAACGGCCCGTCCCAAAGCCGCCGCGGTTCGCTCTTTACCGCAAGTCCGGCGAGAGTCGCATCGTTGGCGTGCCGCATCTTGGCGTTGACTCGGAGAAACCGTTCGCTGACATCACCTTCGCGTCCCGCATCCAACTCGCCGAGGACCTTTTCCAGGAAACGATCGCCCATCTCAAGCGTGCGCTCCCGGAACTGGCCCGGCGTCACCCGAACGGGGAATGGCGATTCCGCCTCTTCGCCCGCTGCGTTGCGCGCGTAGAGCACCGGATCGGCTTTTCCATCGACATCGGGCGATACGGCGAAAAGGCACACGCGCCGATCCGCGCGGCCCTTCATCGGATAACTCGGAAAGTGATATGGCCCGACACGTACGCCCGCCTCGCTCCAGCCGCCGCCGACGCTGAAGGCGACGATCCCCGTGCCACCGCGTCGCACAAATACCGGATCGCTTCCCGCCATCACCGTGGGCCGCTCGAGCACCACCGGAATCTCCTTACTGATTCGCGCCGTCTGCGCGCGCCAGTCGTTCGATTGCGCCTCGACGACAATCGCAGCCTTGCCGGAGCGCAGCGACGGAATCTCTTTCCGGCCGATCGTCAACGCGGCTTCTTCGTTCCGCCCGGACTCCCGCCAAAACAGGAACCAGTTCGGCTCCGCGCGACGTTCCAACACCGTCGTCGACACGCCTTCCTGCTCCACGCGCACCGCAACCATGCGCGCTCCGTACGCAGTCGACCACTGCACCTTTAGCGGCGTGTTGCGCGTGAGCGCGCGCGGGAAGCCGCCAGCAACTTCGACGCGAGGCGCTGCCGATTTCCACCACACATAGCTACCCGCGGCGAGAGCGCCGATGACAAGCACGAAGAGCGCCGTGCCGCTCCACGAGCGCCGTGAGTCGTCCAGGTACGAACGCTCGATCAACGCGCCACCGCCAGTGTCACGGCCGCGGCGAAAAAGCTCAGTCCGGCGACTGCCGGCTTCGAGCCGCTTGCGAGGAAACACACAACCAGGAAGCAGAGCGCGATGGCGTTCGCGATCGCGCGATGCCCTTCAAAACCGGCGCTTCCGTAAAGCGTACGAGCCGTCAGCAGCGCCGCGAACCCGAACAGGCGCCATTTCCAAATCGAAGCCTTTGCCATCGCCGCCGCCTGATCCGCACCGCCGCCGTTGAGTAGGGAGAGGCCCTTCGATGTCTCGATGTAATCGGCGATGCCAGCCCCCACCGCCGCTATCGCCGCGAGTGCAACCGACGGCACGTCGCCCCTCAACGCCGCCATCGAAACGAACAGCAACGGATAACAGAACAGGAAGCGCATATCCGCGCTCAGCAAGTCGCGCAAAGCGGGCAGCGCGGCTTCGTGCGTCTTCATCCAAGCGGCGACCGCCTCCGCCGTGCCTTGTTTATGGAACTCTCCCATCGTGCCCGCATCGGCCTTTCGCATCGGCCAATAAGCGGCGGTAGTCGCCGCCAGCGCTGCGAGGTGAAACCAATACGTCCAACGTGTCATAGTGCGTCGGCGAAGCCTTGCCGCATTTTACGAAATATCCCGTAGCCGCCGTAGAACACGATTACGCCGAAGATAAATACCTGCGTCCACGCCACCCAATCCGGGTGCTCCCAGCCGAGAAACAACTGGCGGTACTGGCCGACAATCTTGTACATCGGATTCTTCTGCAGAATGCGGAAGATGTGCGGCGGAATCGTATCGTGCGGATAACAGATTGGCGTAAGGAAGAACACCAGCGTCAACAGAAAACCGTTCATTTGTCCGAGGTCGCGCAAGTATACGCCGATCGCCGCCCACGCCCAACAGATACCTGCGGTCATCAGCATTTGCGGAATGAGCAAGACCGGAATCCAGTAGACCACCGGAGAGATCGCCTCATGAATCACCATCTCGAAAAAGAGGAATACGACAAACGCGAACCAAAATGTCACCATCCCAGCGGCAACCAGATTCACGGGCAAGATCTCGACCGGAAACACGAGCTTCTTCACCAGATTGCGGTTCTCCAAGATCGCGTTCGGCGCGCGGCCAACCGACTCGCTAAACGCCAGCCACGGCAGCATTCCACAAAGGAAGTAAAGAAGAAACCACTTCGATTCGCCCTCGCCCTGTAGCCGGCTCTGCAGGACTGTGCTGAACACGAACCAGTAGGTCAACATCAGCAGCAGCGGCTGCGCGATGGACCAAAAACGGTCGCCCATCGAGCCGCGATAACGCGTCTCCATATCCCGCCGCACCATCGTGAAGATGAGAGCGCGATTCGACCACATCGCTCTCCATGGCTCCGCCAAGAATTGCAGCGCTCGCGGAATCAGTCTTTCCAGCCGCAACGATCGCAACGTGGTCTCGCGATCGCGCTCGACGCGTTCCACGCCGCCGTCGACGGCGACGTCGATCACGCGCATCGACGCGCCGCGCTCATAGGCCCAGCCGCGCTCGGCGTCCACCGTCGAAACGAGCACACGATAACTGCCGTCTTCGGCGGGAAGAGCGACATCGCTGTCTCGCGCCTCCATCACCCACTCCCCTTCTTCGATCAGCGCGCCGGTGCGCCGGTCCAGCAACTGCCAGCCCGCGGCCTCTCCGTTCGAAGGTTGCAACGCAACGCGCACCCCTTTATTCTCCGCCTTCGTACAACCACGCCGGGTAGCGCTTCTTCAGCGGCCCCGTCTTTTTGCCGACCGCGTAGATTCCATCGCCGCGCAGATGTTTCGGCAAGTGGAATTGGTCGAGCATGCGCAGCGCCCATCGCTCTTCCGGGCGTGGTTTGTCGAGAAACTCGCCGGTCTCCAGACGCGCGACTTCGAAGCCGCTATCGATGAGCAGATTGCGCACTTCGCGGGGCGTGTACTCGCGCGCGTGCCTCGCTTCGACGTCTTCGCCAAGCTTCGCCGGTTTGATGTAAGCCGGGAAAAATCCAGGATGATAGCCCTCGAGGATCGCGCGCAGAGCGCGGATCGACGCGGCGTTGGGCGTTGTAATCACCAGATGCCCGCCATCGCGCAGAATGCGGTTGATCTCGCTCATCATGAACATCGGGTCGGCCGGCAGATGCTCCAGCAATTCGCAGCAGAGCACCGTGGCGAACGATCCATCCGCATACGGGAAGCGATCGCGCTCGGCGTCGAAGAGATCGACATCGCAGCGAAAGACTTCGCCGCCGGCCGACGTTACTTCGCGATGATCGACCTGCCCCGCCGGGCCGTAATAGCACCCGCGCACCTCGCCGTAACCGAGCCTCTCGCGGAGCAGGGGCGTCATTTGCATGTACGCGCCCATTTCCAGAACGTGGTCTTCACGCGCGCCCATCGGCGTGATGTTTAACGTGCGCTCCAAGCGCGTGATGTGCGTCTCGGCGTAGGACACGCTTTCGTTATCGCGCGCCGCCCAGCTTCGGATATAGTCGGGTTCGACTTGCGCCGGAGCTTCGGGCGCGGGCGGCGCTTCGATCGACTCTTCGATGGTTTCTTCGCGTATCTCAATCGGCGCCGGCTCGCGATTGGTCCACTGTCGCGGCGCGCGCGCGAACTCCAAATACATCCGCGCCACGCGGTCCCAGTTGCACTCGCTCGCGACCCACTCGCGCGCTCGCGCGCCCATCGCCCGCGCCACCGCGGGACGCGAGACCAACAGGTTCAAGTATTCGTATAACGTATCTTCTTCGCTCGCATCGACGGGCGTCTTCAGACAGATCTCGTCCGGGAACTCCGCGAAACTGCCGACGTTGCTGACGACCACGGCCTTACCCAACCCGAGCGAACGCAACAACGTTCCCGAGCTTTCGCCCACTGTCGGAAATCGCAAATTCAGAATGATGTCGCAGGCCGAGATGTAGCCGGTGAACTCTTCGATCTCGACAAATCCGAGCATGCGCACATTCTCTTCGAGGCCGAGACCGCGGATCAATCCCGCGACCGGAAACTCGGGATGCGGCTCGCCGCACAAGATCATCTTCACGTCCGGCCGCACGCGCACCAGACGCCGCAACGCGCGCAGGCTTTCCGCCACGCGCTTGTACGGCTTCAAGAAACCAAACACGCCGATGAGCGGGACCTGTTCGTCGAGCCCCAGCTTGTCGCGATACCCGTTGCGATCGCCATCGGGCAGCCATGCGCCGTGCGGAATCCGCGCTACCGGTCCGGTAAAGCCCGCGCGCCGCACATCGATTTCGACCGCCTTGCTGTGTACAACCACGGCCATCGCCTTCTCCAGCACTTTGCGCAGCATCGGCACGCCGTCGTAGTCGGGGCCAACTTCCAAACGCCGCACACGCTCGGCGAACGCGCGCGCCACTTCCCCGCTCTCGTACGCGCAGGCTTCCACGTAGGCGTCCCAGTCCTCGCGCCGGATCGTCAGATCCGTGATGAGATGATGCAGATTCGACTCGTGCATCACGACGATTCCCGGTGTTCGCAGCGCTTCCTCGTAGACGTAATCGTGATGGCCGTTGTTGCCGATTTGATAAATCACGGCGTCATAACGAGAGCCGTCGAAGTTGGACACGGCCTTTTCGAAAACGTCGACACTCCCGTGCGCGCGCAAGTGGTCCACAAGCGCGGCCGAATAGTCGGCGATGCCGCTTTTGGCAGGCGGCATGGGGGAAAACAGGGCGATCTTCAGCGCATCCACTCCATCGAAAAATTGCCCATCGCAAACGGAACGCGAACCAACACCGGCGTCCTCACCTCGTCCCGGGCGAGGAAGAGGTCGAACTCCAATTTTGACGCACTTCCGGCGACCGTGACTTTCAAGCGGTCGGCTTCCATCGTCTCTTCCGACACCTTGACCCGTTCGGCGCCGACGAATTGCACGCGCACATCGTAGGCCGCGCCGAAGTACATCTTCTGTGCCGCCGGCAGGCGCCCGCGCGCCACTTCGTCGCGTACGAAGAACAGGAACGACACGGCGTCGCGCGCGCAATCGCCAACCGGGAATTCGCTCTTGCCGCCGCCATTGGCGGTGACTCGTTTCGCCACGCCGCCTTCGAACGTTGTCTTTTCCTTCCCCTTGCGCGCGCCGTGTTCGAACTCTTTCTCAAACTCGGCCGCGCACAACTTTTCGCTCGTGCGCGACCGGTACTGATCGAACACCTTGAACCCCGGCACCGACGCCTCGATCTGAAACTCCAACTTCCATTCCGAACCGTCCCGTGCCGCACGCAATTGCGCTTCGCCCAGCCCAAGTCCGCTTGGCCAATTGACCTGGTAGCGAAGTTGTTCCTCGCGCATGCCGGCTGCGAAGGCGCACGCCGACAAGACGAACGCGGCGGCGCGGATCATCTATCGCCGCTCCGCGGCCGCGGTGCGCTGGCCCGCTTTTTTCCGCGATCCAGTTACTTCGTGATAGATGTCGAGTGTTTTCCGGGCCGTGCCGCGCCAGGTGAATCGCGATGCGTTTTGCAGACCCGCGCGCTCCATGCGCGCGCGCAGTTCCGCGTTGCGCAGCAGGTCGCGCATGGCCGCCATCATTCCGTCGGTCGAATGCGGGTCGAACAGCACCGCCGATTTCCCGGCGACTTCCGGCATCGCCGAGGTTTGCGCACACGCCACCGCACGCCCGCATGCCATCGCCTCGAGAATTGGAATTCCGAAGCCTTCGTAGAAGGACGGAAACGCAAAAATATCGCAGGCGTTGTAGAGCTGCAGCAGTTCGGAATCGTCGACCCAACCGGTAAAGTGGATGCGGTTGCCGAACGGCGAATTTTCCGCCGCTTGATGCACGCGCGGCGAATTCCACGTGTCCTTGCCGACCATCACCAAATGATGCGGCAGTTCCGGACAATTCGCCACCAGCGATTCGAACGCGTGAATGAGTCCAAGCGGATTCTTGCGCGGCTGCAGGTCGCCGACAAATAGAACGAAGGGCTGCTCGATCTGAAAACGGCCTTCGACAAACGCCTTCGCTTTTGCTCGGGAGACCGGCTTGAAAATATCCGAGCAAGCCGCCGGCACGACCGCGATTTTGGATGGGTCAAGACCGTACGCCTTTGCGATCCCGTTGCGCGAAAACTCGCTCAGCGTGAGAATTTTCGCCGCGCGCCGGACGGTCCGTTCGACGGTGAACTGCAACTGCATGCGTCGCGAGCGCGTGAAAAACTCCGGATGCTCCAGGTAGCTTACGTCGTGAATGCTCACCACCACGGGCGCGGGACAGAACAGCGGCGCGGTGTACTGCACGTGAAGCAGCGCCGGTTTGTCCTCACGCACTCGCCTCGACAGGTCAACGCCCAGGCGGACGAACGGGTTCTCGCTCACTCGCGAAGTGCGGATCGGCGCCGGAACATACTCCTCCGCGCCCCGCACCGAGGTGTAGGCGATAAATTCCGATTTTTTGTCTAGCGCCGCAAACCCTTCCAGGAGGCTCCGCACATAAACTTCATTTCCCGTTAAGTGCCGTCCGATGGCGTGCGCGTCGATGCTGAATCGCATGAACGTCCTTATAGTATAGACTTCGTTGGTTAACCCCGCTTCGGGAGAAAAGTTTTCTAGAGGATTTTCGCCGCGTCCAACGCCGCCCACGCCGCCTGATGATGGTGGCTCGATTCGTACATCGCTCGTCCCGCCTGCTCTAATGCCGCTCGCTGCCCATCGTTCTCCAACAAACACACCAATTCCCGTGCGAATTCGTCCGCGGCATCGGCCCGCCGCATCGTCCCCGCGCAGTCGAGTCCTTCCGCGCCGATGGTCGTGGAAATCACGGCCGTTCCCGCCGCCCAAGCCTCCAAAATTTTTACACGTGTACCGCTCCCGGCAAGCAACGGAACCACCGCAACCTTGGATTTCGCGATTTCACCGAACGCATCCGCCACCGCGCCCGTCACCTCGATATTCGGGTCGCCGGCCACGATAGGCAGGATCGCCCGTTCGTTCATCCCCACCAATCTCCACTTGACGCCGGTCTTCCGCACGGCTGGCCAAATGGCATCGTGAAACCAACGCACCGCCTGCTGATTCGGTTGATATTCCATGTTGCCCGAAAAAACAATCGACGCCGTTTTCGCTGTGGAGGGCAGATCCCGCCACATGATCGTATTCGGCACCACCGATCCGCCGCCGATTCGCGCGGCGTCGTCGTTCGAGCACACCAGCCGCCCGTCGAACCGCGGCAGCCACTGCCGCTCGAGTTCCGCGTTCAATCGCCCAAACCGCGCGTGGACCCACGACATTGGCGGTTTCGACGACCGTGCCAGCGACTCGAAAAACGACGACTCGACGTTATGCAGGTCGCACCAGACGCGGCCGGCGTATTCGCGGAACAGACTCAGATACGGCGCGACCCATAGATGTTCGAGCAGCGCGACATCGTATCGCCGCGCGCCCAGCGCCGCGCGGATCGCTTCGTCGAAGCCAGCCAGCCGGTCGATCAACGGCGGCACGCTTCGCAACAACCGGCCCGCGTTGCGAAGAACTCGGGCGGGCAGCGATCGCCCATTGGCCGGCAGCGGCACGCACAACACTTCGCGCAGCGCGCCGGCCGGCGCTTTGAAGGGCACAAATGTCAGCACATCGACTTCGCAACCGCGCTCGCGAAAGTACCCGATCAACGACGCGATCCGCTGCTGGCCGCCGCCGAGCGCTGGATAGGGGGCTTCCGGGCAAACCACCAGCACCTGTTTCATTTCTTGATCTGCACCAATTCGCCGCGGGCCTCTTTTTGATCTTCCACCGGACGCAACAGGCCTGTCCACCGGCCGAAGTAGGCGAGCCGTTCCACCAGCGGCAACAGTTTGCGAACTGTTCGGCCATGCAAGAGCAGGGATCCCGCCACCAGCGCCGGATGCGGAATCGCGGTGCGGCATTTCGCGCACACATCGATCTCGCCACCCGCGCCGCGCACATGCGCCTCGCGCATGCGAATCATTTCCGGCGAGTTGAAGATCTCCGGCAGCGGCGCATCGTTCACGTTGCCCACCGGCGCGCCACCGAGGTTATAGCTCTGGCAGCAGGGGTAGACATCGCCCGAATGCTTCACATACACTGCGCCGCGCCACAGATAGTGACACGGGTGTGTCCAATCGGCGGCCGCGTGCGCCGCGTCGGGCCTCATCAGATCGGTCTCATCGGCCTTGATGCGTACTTCGTCGACACCGGGCGCGGCTTTCCAGAATCGAGTGAAATCGGCCACTTCGTTCCAGTTCTTCTCCATCCGCACCATTTGCACTACGACCTGCATCTTCGAGCCCCGCTCCTTCTTTCGTCGCGCGAAGTGCAGAAAATTGTCGCGGACTTTTTCGAAGCGCGCGCCCTTGCGGTAGAACTCGAAACTCTCTTTCGTCGAGCCGTCGAAGCTTAGCGTGACGTGCTCCAATTTCGTATCCAGCAGCTTCTCCGTCGCGGTCTTGTCGAGCAGGGTGCCGTTGGTCGATAGCAGCGAATAGACACCGTGTTCGGCGCAGTATTCGATCCGCTCGAAAATCTTCGGATCGAGAAACGGCTCGCCGAGCCCGATCAACATCATGTGCTCGGCCGACCGCGCCGCGCCTTGCACCAGCCGTTCAAAGACGACGTCGGTCATGTCCTCTTTCGGCTGCTTATGCGTTTCGCGAGGGCACATCGGACAATAGAGATTGCATTTCGCCGTCGTCTCGACGATGTACTCAACCGGCAGGGCGTTCACCCGCGTCCGCCGGCCCAGGTAGGCGGCCAGCAGTTTAGCGCGGTTCCAAATGCGCATCTCAAAGATATTGTATCGAGCCCGCTCGATGAGTCATCGTATGTTCTTGATCCACCCGCTCCGAATTCGTCAACGCAACACCGCGCAACCGCGAGCCAAGGCGCGTTACGTTCTCTACTGGGTGCAAATGAACCGGCGCGCGGAGTCCAATCACGCGCTTGCCTATGCGATCGAAAGAGCCAATGAACTCGGGCTTCCGCTGCTGGTGTACGAGGCCTTGACGTTCGATTACACAGAAGCCAACGACTGCATTCACACGTTTGTTCTCGAAGGCGTTCCCGAGATGCAGCGCCAAGTCGAGGCGCTCGGCGCGGGGTACTGCTTCTATCTTCGGCGGAGTAAATCCGACTCCAATCGCGTACTGTACGATCTCGCGAAGGACGCCGCGTTGGTCGTCACCGACGACTATCCGGTCTTCGTCGCCGCAATGCACAACGAGCGGGTGGCCGGCAAAATCGACGTTCCGTTCTACACCGTCGATTCCAGTTGCATTGTGCCGATGAACGCATTCGGAAAGCGCGAATGGGCCGCTTACACGATCCGCCCCAAGATTTACAAACTGCTCTTTGAATACCTGGAACCCGTTCCAAGTGTCCGCTTGCGCCATCGCTGGACCGCGCCGAAGCCCGAGTGGCACACCGAGGTGAGCGACATCGCAAAACTCGTCGCAGGCTGTGCGATCAATCATTCCGTCAAACCGTCGATCAGTTTCACCGGAGGCGCCATCGCCGCACGGAAACGTCTGGACCAATTCATCGCCAGCCGCATCGCGCGCTATTCTGCCGATCGCAACTCGCCCTCCAACCACGCTACTTCCGAGCTCAGCCCGTATTTGCACTTTGGCCAGATCGCCGCGGTCGATGTCGCTCTCGCGGCCAAATCCAACCCTGAGTTTCTCGAAGAACTCATCGTCCGTCGCGAACTGGCGTTCAACTTCGCTCGCCATTGCCCGAATCCCGGCTCGCTCGAAGCACTGCCCGAGTGGGCGCAGCTGACACTGCGCAAACACGCGGCCGATCATCGCGATTACGTCTACTCTCCCGATCAGTTCGAGCACGCACAGACACACGACGCGCTGTGGAACGCCTGTCAAAAAGAGATGCTGCTTCGCGGCCGCATCCACGGCTACTACCGCATGTATTGGGGCAAGAAGATCATCGAGTGGTCGCTGACGCATCAGCAGGCGCAGGACACGATGCTGGCGATTCACGACAAGTACGCGCTCGACGGCCGCGATCCCAACACGTACACAAGCGTGCTGTGGTGTTTCGGGCTTCACGATCGTCCGTGGGGCGAACGCCCGGTCTTTGGTACCGTGCGATACATGGGCCTTGAGGGAATGAAACGCAAGACCGATGTGCCATCCTACATCAAGGAAATCGAATCCTTGGAACGCACGGGCCAGGATCCTTTCCGTATATGACGATCGCCATCACGGGAGCTTCGGGTTTCATCGGACGTCACCTGCGGAAAACGTGGCCGGTAGCGTGGCGAAGCGTTCCGCGCGATGGCGCCTCACCCGCGTTGCTCGAAGGCGCCGATGCGGTAGTGCACCTGGCCGGAGAACCCGTGGCGCAACGTTGGACCGCCGCCGCGAAGCGCCGGATTCATGACTCGCGCGTGGAGGGAACGCGCAAGCTGATCGACGCGATCGCCAAGTGCGACGCACGCCCGAAGGTGTTGGTCAGCGCCGCGGCGATCGGACTCCACGGCGATCGGGGCGACGAATGGCTTGACGAATCCGCCTCGCCGGCCACTGGATTTCTGGCCGACGTCAGCCGAGAATGGGAAGCCCAGGCGAGCCGGGCGGAAACCTTCGGCGTTCGGGTCATGAAGATCCGCTTCGGGCTTGTGCTCGGCAGCGACGGCGGCGCTCTGGCGAAGATGCTGCCGATCTTCCGGCTTGGGCTCGGCGGCGTGCTCGGCACGGGCGATCAGTGGATGAGCTGGATCCACATCGACGACATCGCCGGTATGATCCGCTTTGCCGTCGAAAACGACGGCGCGCGCGGGGTCTGGAATGGCGTTTCGCCGAATCCGGTGACCAATCGGGAGTTCACCCGGGAGTTAGCAGGCACCTTGCGCCGCCCCGCGTTTTTCCCGGTGCCGAAGTTCGCGCTGCGGCTGGGAGCGGGAGAGATGTCGCAGATTCTGCTCGACTCGCAACGCTGCGCTCCAAAGGCCGTTCTGGCCGCGGGCTATCGATTTCTGTACCCCGAACTCGGTCCCGCGCTCGCCGCTGTGCTAACCTAGACTTGTTATGGCTATTCCGAATGTGAAGCGTTTCCGGATCGCTAGTCCGGACGGCAAAGACTACGCCACCTTGATGGCGTGTGTGCCCAAGGGCACCGACCTGAATAAGTATCTGCAGGAAGCGTCGGCCCGCTTCGACTGGAAATCGTGGCAGGAACAGAGAGCCTCGATGTTCAAAGTCCGCGTCGGTCAGCAGAAGCAGAAAAAGGCCAAGTAACCTTACGAGTTCCATCGCAAAAGGCGCCAGCCGAAAGGTTGGCGCCTTTTGGCGTTTACAGTTCCATCTGCGTGCCGATCTCAACGATCTGACGGTGCGGCAAGCCAAAATACCGATCGGCCGCTAATGAGTTTTTTTGCAGAAACGCGAAGATCGACTCCATCATCGCGCCCATCTGTCCGCGAGAGGTTGCGATAAAATTCTCCCGGCCGAGATAATACGTCACCTCGCCTTGAGGGAAAGGGACCTTGTACTCCGCCACCGCCTTTTCAAGCAACGGAACGACAAGCGGGTCTTCCATGAATCCGAAACGGACGATCACCCGATGGAAGCCGTCTTCCAAGTGCTCGACGCTATAACGATTCTCGTCGGCGACGATCGGCTGCCCCGCGATCCGTATTGTCAACAGCACGACCGTTTCCTGCAGCGCGCGGCTTCGTTCAACGTGGTGAACAAGCACGGGTGGAAGGCTATCCGCATTCGATGCCATGAAGACCGCGGTTCCTGGCACTCTCGCCGCCAACCGGGCGTCGACGCGCTCACGCGCGGATTCCCTGGTCGGAAATCGCATGCGGTAGCGTTGGGCCATCAATGTGCGGCCGCGATTCCAGATCAACATGACGAACAGCGCAACGGCGCCGATCAGCACCGGCACGTAACCGCCATCCAGGAACTTGCCCACGTTAGCGCCCAGGAACGGAAGATCGACCATTAAGAACAGCGCCAGCAAGCCGCCCGCCTTCAGCCGGCTCCAGCCCCAAGTCTTGCGCGCGACCAGGAAGAACATGATCGAGGTGATCAGCATCGCGCCCGTCACCGCGATGCCGTACGCCGATGCAAGACGCGTCGACTCCTTAAACCACAGCACCAGCGCGAGACATCCGGCGGCCAGGAAGTAGTTGATGTGGGGAATGTAGATTTGGCCCTCGGTGTGATGGGCCGTGTGCTTCACTTCGACGCGCGGGAAGAAACCGAGCAACATCGCATTTCTCGTTAATGAGAACGCGCCGGAAATCAGGGCTTGCGAAGCGATGATCGCCGCCATGCTGGATAGAACGACAAGGGCGTAAGTGGCCCAACCGGCAGGCACCATCGAAAAGAAGGGATTCGCCATCGACTCCGGATTGCGCAGAGCGTGCGCCGCCTGTCCGAAATACGCGAGCAACAGTGACGGCATGACGAAGCACGTCCAGACCGCGCGGATGGGTTTGATACCGAAGTGCCCCATGTCGTCGTACAGCGCTTCGCCGCCCGTCACCGCCAAGACCACGGAGGCAAGAATGTGCAGACCGCTCCACCCATGCCTTACGAAGTAACCCACCGCGTGATGCGGCGACAGCGCGCCGAGAATTTCGGGATTGTGCGAGACGTGATAGATGCCCAAAGCCGCCAGCGTTCCGAACCATACGATCATCACCGGGCCGAACAGCTTTCCTACCGCGCCCGTCCCGTGGCTTTGAATGGAAAAGAGGCCGATCAGAATCAGACACGTCACCGGAACCACGGCGCCAGCCAGACGCGTATCGGCCACCGCCAAGCCTTCCACCGCACCGAGGACGGAGATCGCCGGTGTAATGATCCCATCGCCATAAAGAAGCGCCGCGCCCATCACAGCGAACAGCGCCACCGCGGCGATGCGGCCCGGCCGCGCCGTCCGTAGTTCGTCCGGGACAAGCGCGAGCAATGCGAATACGCCGCCCTCTCCCTTGTTGTCCGCCCGCATGACGAACGCCAGATACTTGATCGATACCACCAGGGTTAGCGCCCACGAGATCAACGAGAGCACGCCGAACAAATCGGCCTCCGTTGCCTCGTGTTTGCCGGCCGCGTGGAGGCATTCTTTTAACGTATACAGCGGGCTGGTTCCGATATCCCCGAACACCACCCCCAGCGCGCCCAACGCCAGCGAGCCGAAGCTCGCTTTGTGCGAATGATCGTGTGAAGACACTATCGTTGAGTATAAATCGTTCAGCGAACGCTGAACCGCGGCATGCGGCCTGAAAACTTGAATTCGCCGATCCAAAGATAACTGCCGTCGAAGGTCGGCACCCCGGGCCAGAAGAGGGAATCGATGCCGATGCGAGGCTGCGGATCGCCCGCGCCGAGGATCGCCGTTGCCGGGCGCCGGGCGATGAAGTCTTCGATATCGCGCCACGCGTAGACGCGGTTGCCGGTGGTGTCGCACACGAACAGTTGTCCGTCGCGCAGCAGCGCACCTTGCGGCAGATTAAACATGCCTTGTCCGTAGGAAGCGCGCGGGCGTGCATCCGCGCTCAACTCCGTGACGCGATAGACATGCACGGTGTGATTCTCGGTAGAAACGATTACGACATGTGTGCCGTCGCTCGAAATACGCGAGGGCTGGCGGATGTTCAACGTAAACAGCGGCGGTTCGTTCGCGGCCGGAATGCCGCGCCATACCGAGACGCGGTTGGCGTCTTGCTCGCCCAGATAGAAATACGTGTCATCCATGGCGACGCCGCGAATCTCGCGCCACGGTCCGCGCACCACGGCCGACGGCAACTCGCCGCTACGGGGCAAGGCGTTCCAGACCGCGAACGTGTCCTTTCCCGCGAGTATCAGCCGGCCATTGTGAATCTCGTTGTCCCAGGGGGCGAATGGCAGATCGTAGACGAAGTTGGCCCGCGCACCGCTCTCATCGGGGATGTCTTTCCACACGTACATGCGGCGCTCGAAATCGGAAGACACCCAGAGCGATTTGCCGTCGGTCACGGGCGCCGGATTGGTAATCAGGAACTCGCTGCGCAGCGTGTTGGTCTCGAAGTCCGGGCTGCCGATCGCGAAGTCGGGGCGCTGGGAACTCCGCTCGGGGATGGCGTTGTAGACGGCGATTCGATTGCCGTTGTATTCGGGGATGTAGAGCCGCCCGGCGGCTTCGGTCACCGATCCGCCATCACCACCCATGAAGCGGTAGGCGTCGATCGCGAGCGCCGGCCGGGTCTCCGCCGTCTCCGGAAATTCATTCCAGATCAGAAGCGTCCGCCCGAGCATCGCCAGGCGGCCATCGCCCAAAAAAGTGCCCTGCATCCAGTTCGCGTTGCCGTCGATTGGATCTTGCATGAAGAAGTCGAACAGGTCGGAGGCCGCGCGTGGAAAAGTCTTCCACACGAAGTTGCCGGGTTTCGTCTGATACGCGTTATGATCGCCGACGATTAGGCGCGTGCCGTCGCTGGTGATGGTCCGCGGCGTGCCGATCGCGCTGTCGCGAATTTCGAAGTCCGGCGGCTGATCGGCGCGTTCAGGGAACTTGTTCCAGAACAGAATGGCGCGCCCGCCGGTGGACGTCGCCACCAGGCGCTCGCCGTCGGTCCACACGCCCCATGGCCAGCGCAGCGAGGGTGTGCGTAGCGCCATGTCGGCCGGCTGGCCGTTCTCGGTTGGGAAGGAATTCCAAATCAAGAGCCGGTCGTTGTAGGAATCGGCGATTACCACGCGGCCTCCCGCGGCGGTGCTGATCTGCCCCGGCCAATTCATGTTGCTCAGTCCGCTGCCCGGATTGTTTGAATCCATGTCCGGCTGACCGAGTACGAGCGATGGCGGCGCGTTGTCGGTGGGCGGCGACAGCCACACCAACACGCGGTTGTTGTTGCTATCGGCCAGAAGCAATCGCTGTCCGTCGCCGGCGAGATTGCGCGGATGGTGAAACAGCAGGCCCCCGCCGGATTTGTTAAAGCCAAAAGACGACAGCGCGAGGTCGGCGGGCTGCCGGTTTTCGAAGAAGCCGGTTTTGCCACCAGGCGCCACCGTGTACGTCGAATCGAACGTGGTCACGCGGGTTGCCGGTTGCCCGGCGAGAGTCAACGATACCGCGGTAACGAGCCAGCGCATCCTTTCGACAAACCCGCGTGCGCTCAAAAAGTTTTGAGCCGCTAACCGCGGGGCAATTCGCGGTCCACTGTTTGGAAACCGGACCCGGATCGCACGCCGGGCGGCGCTAGGGGTTTCTGGAGAGCTTAAACTGTTCGGCCAAAAACTCTTTCACGCCTTCGCGGCCGGACAATGTCAATCGCGCCGCCGTTCCTCCGGGCTCGACGACGACGGAGAACCGCAGAAACGGGCAGCATTTTCGCTCGCTGTCGATCCACTTTGCCAGGTCGGGCAGCAGTTCGACCGGAACCGAAAGCGCCCATCCATCGGCAGTAGCGGAAGGCTCGCGAAAAGCCGCGGCTACACGGCGGCTCAGCGCCGCGTGTTCCTTCCGCTCATCGGCCGTCAGCGCATTCAAGTTGCACGCGATCGGCTGCGCTATCGCCGTCATCGAAAACACTATGGTTGCAATCTTCATGACGGTAGTATCAAACTTAAAGTCGACTTTAAGTCAAGAGGAAAATGTTGACCATCGGACAGCTTGCCCGGAAAACGGGGATCGCCGCCTCGGCGCTGCGGTACTACGAGGCCGCCGGAATTGTGAGAGCGACCGCGAGGATCGGCAACCAGCGCCGCTACGATAACTCCGCCGTTGCACGCGTGAATGTGGTGCAGCTTGCGCAGGCGGCCGGGTTCCGTCTCGACGAAATCAAGCGGCTGCTCAACGGGCTCGACGCGAAGACGCCGCCCGGTCCCCGCTGGCGCGCGCTCGCGGCGAACAAGATCGAGGAGATCGACGCGCAACTGATCCACCTACGTCATATGCGCCGGATTCTTGAAGCGCTCACCCGGTGCAACTGTCCCTCTATCGACGACTGTGTTAAGTCCGGTAAAGACTAGGTAAAGCTGCGTAAGGCTTTCGGCCGAAAACGCAACCAAACCCGCCGCCCGCGGTTCAAAAGTTTACATGCGACTCAGCACACTCGACCGCCGCCGATTCATTACCGCGCTCGCCGCCGGCGGCGCTTTCTTTACGGAGAAGGGGCTCTTCGCCCAGGCCCTGACATTGACACCCGCACAGACGGAGGGACCGTACTATCCCAACGCCCTTCCGCTCGATTCCGACAACGACCTGCTCGTCATCAACAACAACATCACCCCGGGCGCCGGCACGGTTGCCTGGCTGAGCGGCCGGGTTCTCGATCGTACCGGTCAACCGGTTCGCAACGCGACCGTCGAGATCTGGCAGGCCGACAATCTCGGTTCCTACATTCACACGTCGGGCGCGCTCAATGGCCGCCGCGATTCGAACTTCCAAGGCTGGGGGCGCTTCGTCACCGCATCCGACGGCGCCTATCTGTTCCGTACGATCAAGCCCGGGCTTTATCCGGGCCGCGTTCGCCACGTACACGCTAAGGTCACGATTCCCGGTGGCACAACGCTGATCACACAGCTCTACGTGGAGGGTGAGATCGGCAATGACGGCGTACTGAATGGAATCGCCAACGTGGGGCAGCGAGCCTCGGTGATTCGTCCATGGACCGCGATTCCCGGTTCGCCCGTCGGCGCTCTCGCCGTCAATTGGGACATCGTAATGGGTTACACGGTTCCGGAGACGCCGGCGCCAACACGTCCGACGCTGGTGTCGATGGCCGGCGCTGCGTCCGGATCGTGGCTCGAAATTCACGGCAACGGACTGGCTTCGACGGCGCGTACATGGCGCGCGAATGAAATCGTAAACGGTAAGCTGCCCGAGAGTTTGGACGGCGTGAGTGTTCGAATCGACAATCAACCCGCTTCGGTTTACTACATCAGCCCGACGCAGATCAACGTGCTCACGCCGGACACGACGATCGACGCCAATGCACCGGTCACCGTCACCAACGCCATCGGCACGTCCGCCGAGGCGACGGTTGCGCTCAAGCGCCTGAAGCCCAGCTTCTTCCAGTTCCCCAATGAAAATGCGGTCGCCGTGCGTTCCGATGGCGTGTTGATCGGCCCGAGCGGACTGCTCGATGGCGCCGTTACCGTGCCCGCCAAACCGGGCGATGCCGTCCTGTTGTACGGCACCGGATTCGGACCGGCGAGCCCTGGCGTCACCGCGGGCCAAGTCCCCGCCGCGCCCGCTCCGACGACGAATCCAGTGAAGATTCAAATCGACACAGTCGAAGTTCCGGTGGCGTTCGCCGGTCTCACCGGCGCGGGGCTATACCAATTCAACATCACGGTTCCCAATCTCGCCGATGGCGATTATCCCGTCACAGCCGAGGTGGGAGGCGTGCGCACGGAGAAGTTCGTCAAGTTGCGAATTCGCGCCTAATCCATCCGTAGCACGTGGGCCGGATCGATGCGCGTCGCGCGGTGCGCGGGTAGCAGCGTCGCCAATGCCGCGGCGGCGAGCAGTGCGCCGACGGTAAGGGCAAAGACCAGCGTGTCGTCGGGCTTGACTTCGTAGAGTTGATTCTCGATGTATTTTCCGAGTCCATAGCCCGCGGCGACTCCGGCGGCGATGCCGAATAAGATCACGGGCGCCGATTCGGAGACGATCAACCGTACGACGGCCCACGCTTCGGCGCCCAGCGCCATGCGGATGCCGATCTCCCGCGTGCGCCGCGCGACAGCGAACGTCAACACTCCATAGAGCCCGATGACCGCAAGCAGAGTCACCAACACCGCGAAACCGGTTGCCAGAAACGACAGCAGCAGTTCGTTGACGATTCGTGAATTGATCTGCTCATCGAGCGGGCGCATACCGGTCACCACAAGATTCGGATCGGTCCGTTGGATCTCGGTGTGCAGCGCGGCCATAACGGTTCGCGGATCGCCGGTGGCGCGCGCGTAGACGTTGATCGTGGTGATATTGGCGATCGCGGAATCCATGTTCATGAACGTTTGGCGAGGGATCTCCCCACGCACATCGTGGTAGCGCGAGTTGCCAAAGACACCAACGATCTCAGTATCGAGCGGCGCGCGCATGCCGCGGCCGAAGCTGCGGCCGATCGGCGGCTGGTTGTTGTAATACTCCTTGACGATCTGCTCGTTCATGACGGCGACCCGGCGGCCGCCGCCCCAGTCGGCCCATGTAAATCCGCGGCCCGCTTTCATCGGAATGCCGAGCGCTTCGAAGTAGCCGGGCGTGATCCAATTGAAAAAGCTTTGCGGGCGTGAGTTTTCGGGGACTTCGGGGATTGTCACCGAGCCGTCGGACCGGCCGCCCATGAAGAGTTGGGTCGAATTGGCGCCGACGGCGGCAACGCCGGGCGCCCGGCCGAGATTGTCCATCAACTCGCGGAATAGCTGGAGCTTGCGCGCGGGTTCGTATGGGAACGCCGGACTGACGCCCATTGTGACGACGTTTTCCGATTTGATGCCGAGATCGATCCGTCTCAAGTTTTGCAGTGTTTTCACGAACAGACCCGCGCCGAGCAGCAGCAATACCGACAATCCAACCTGCACTGCGACGAAGGCCTTGCGCAGACGCACGCTGGCCGAACCGCCCGCGATGCCCGCGGCTTCCGAACGCAAGGTGACCGACGGCGCGGCCGCCGAGTTCTGCCACGCCGGCGCGAGTCCGAAGAACAACGCCGTCAGCGCCGTCACAACAAACGCGAATCCGAGTACCCGCAAATCGGGAATCGCGGAGATCGTGAAGTTCGCCTGATCGAAGGGGAGAGAGGCGAGCAAGGACTTTGAAAGCCAAGCGCCGATGGCGATGCCAGCGACGCCGCCCATTCCGGCAAGCAACGCGCTTTCGGTGAGCAGCTGGGCGGCGATGCGGGCGCGTCCGGCGCCGATCGCCCGGCGGATTGCGATCTCCCGCTGCCTTGATGCCCCACGTGCCAGCAACAAACCCGCGACGTTGCTGCAGGCGGTCAACAACACGGCAGCGACAAGCCATTGCAGAACGATCAGAGGGCGCTCGAACCGGCGGCGCAGTCCGCCGTCACCCTGCTCGGCCGATTCCAGGCGAAAGGTTTGTTTCAAAAACGAATCGCGCAACTGCGGGAACTGTGTGAAAAGGGGATTGGAAAGTTCCTCTTCCTGCCGCTGGCGATAGAGCACTCGCATGGCGGCTTCGGCTTGTCCCATCGATACGCCGGGCTTCAATCTCGCGTAGGGATAGAACCAGGAGTCGCGCTCGTTGTCGAGCCGCGGATTGGTGGGGCTGATCGTAGGACGCATCATGACCGGAATCCAGATGCGCGCCGGAAAGCCGACCGTTGTTCCTTCGAAGCCCTCGGCGGCCACACCGATGACGTTGAAGGGCGAACCGTTGAGCCGGATCGTCTGGCCGGCGATCGCCGCGTCGCTCCGATAGTTGGATTTCCAGAATTCGTACTGCAAAACGGCCACCGGGTGTCCGTTCGGCTTGATGTTGTCATCGGGAGTGAGGAGGCGGCCGAGCCGCGCGCCGACTCCCGTGACTTGAAAGTAGTTGCCGTCGACCATGGCGATGCGGACCATCTCCGGGCGGTCGCCACCGGTAAGGCTCGCGCCGGAAATGACCTGGCCGGTGATGCCTGTGAAGACGTTCTGCGTGTCACGGAGCGCTTTGAAGGTTGGATACGAGAACGTGTGCGTGCCGTCGCCGTTGTTGCTGCCGATACGGCCGCCGTCGACGCGGAGTTGCACAAGCGACTGAGGCTCGGGCACCGGAAGCAAGCGCACGATGATCTGATCGGTGAGCGTGAAGATCGCGGTGTTGGCGCCGATGCCGAGCGCCAACGACAGTACCGCGGCGGCGGCGAAGCCCGGCTGCGCCTTGATCTGCCGGACGCTGTATCGAAGGTCTTGCAGAAGCGTGTCGAATACGGGAACAGAGTTCATGCGGTACTCCTTTTCGAGAGCGAGCGAGAGATTGCCGAAGCGGCGGTGGGCGGCGGCGCGGGCATCCGGCGGCGCAATGCCGCGCGCGATGTTTTCGTCGGTTTCGTGCGCGATATTGGATTCGATCTCGCCGCGGAATTCGGCGTGCCGGCGGGATCGATGCAAAAAGCGGCGCCAGGTCATGAGGCCGGCCCCAGCACGCGCGTGATAGCCCGCACCAACGTCTCAAAACGGGAACGCTCGCCGATCAGGTGGTCCTTACCGGTCTTGGTCAGGCGGTAGTATTTGGCCTTGCGGTTGTTCTCCGAGTTGCCCCAGAACGACGCTATGTAGCCTTTGTCTTCGAGCCGGTGCAGCGCCGGGTAGAGCGAGCCGTGTTCGACCAATAGAGTGTCTTCGGAAGTGGTTTCGATCACATGCGCGATGGTGTGGCCGTGCGCTGGCGCGGGCAGGAGGGCACGGAGAACCAGCATGTCGAGGGTTCCGAGAAGCATGTCGCCGTTTCGGCGTGATGGTTTGCGAGGCATCGGGAAGATGTTCCAGAAGATATTCGAGTGGAGATACGCACGAGCGCCGAAAAGGTTCCACCGGCGGACGTGACAAAATTCGTATTTGTTCGTCTGACTGAATGAACCGGCAAACAAGCCGGATCGATTTCAGGGAGAATCCAGTTCCGATGTTTTCGACAAAAACCATTCCGTTTGTATTGCTTGCGTGTTCGGCGATGGCGCAACCCGCTCCGCCAGCAACGCCAGCGCCACCCGCGCCTCCGGCGCCGCCGCGCGCCATGCGCATCGTTTCGGTCGGAGGGTCCGGCAGCTATTTGGGCGTCGGCGTTCGCGACCTGACGGCCGAGCGCGCCAAGGAGTTGAAGCTCAGTGAAGAGGCCGGCGTGGAGGTCACGCGCGTCGACACCGACAGCCCAGCTGCGAAGGCCGGATTAAAAGAGACCGATACCGTTCTCGAGTACAACGGCCAGCGCGTGGAGGGCATCGAGCAGTTCGTGCGGCTCGTTCGTGAAACGCCCTCGGGCCGCAACGTGAAACTGAAGATTTCGCGCGGCGGCAATCAGCAGATGTTGACCGCCACGATCGCCGACCGGCGCAGCGGCGAACGCGTAAAGATCGAAGCAGAGATGGAACGCGTACGCGAGAAGCTGCGGAACATGCCGGAGATCCGCATTCCGGATATGCCGAACGCGATCATCGGCTGGCGCAGCGGGATGATCGGTATCGAGGGCGAAGGAGTGAGCGAACAACTCGCGACGTTCTTCGGCGTCAAGGAAGGCGTGCTGGTGCGGTCGGTGGCTAAGGATATGCCCGCGGAAAAGGCCGGCGTGAAGGCCGGCGACGTGATCACCAAGGTCGACGGCACGCCGGTGAAGTCGGCGCGTGACATTACCTCGGCGATCCGCAACGCGAAGTCGAAGACGCCCGTGAAGGTGACCCTCGTGCGCAACAAGGCGGAGATGACGTTGGACGTGACTGTCGAAACGCAAGAGTCCTCGCCAACGCGGCGGCGCGCCATCACGGTGACCAATCCACAAGAGTTCGACTTCAAGTTCGAGTTCTGATACGGACTGACGTCGCCCGGCGATTTGCAAACCGCGGGTGCTCTTCACGCAAGAGAAACCGCGGTTTTGTTGCGGAAGTAATTAGCGCTGGACGGCGCCAGCGCGGCCCATGATCGGCCACACATCGACCAACTTGTCACCTTCGCAAACGTAGTAGCGGTCGTAGCAATTGGTCGTCGTGTCGAGATTGGTCGTGATCAGTTCGACCTTTTCGCCAAGCTTAAATCCGTTGCCGTCTTTCCACTTCAGCAGACCGAACTCGGCGCCTTGGTTTTCAACGACAACCTCCGGCCGTCCGACGACCTGATCGGTGGGCTTCAGCATCGCCTTGTTGCCGGCGTCGATCGTCACCTGTCCGGCGTGATTGCGGCTGATGACAGTCGTGAGCACATGCAACGACGTGCCGAAATCGCTGTAACGCTCTGAACCCGCGCGGGTGCCGATGTGGTTGTAGGCCGAGTCCATGAACACGTACGAGCCGGCCTGCAACTCGGTCAGGCCGATCTCCTTGTCGATGTTGTAGGTGCCGGTGCTTCCGCCGGTGATGATCGCGGCGTTCAAGCCCGCTTTCCTGCAGAGCATCGCGGTTTCGACGACGGGGCCGACGTCCTTGCGCGACTGCTCGCGCCGCTGCTCCCAACCCTTCGTGTGCGAAGCGACGCCGGAGTAACCCATCACGCCGCTGAAAATGAGGTTCTTCGACGCATCGATTTTCTTCGCTACTTCCAGTCCCGGTTTGCCGGCCGCGTGGCCGTGCCGTGTCAGGCCCGCGTAGATATCGACCAGCGTGCGCAGCTTAATGCCCGCCGCCGCGGCCGCTTCGTTGAGCAGTGCGACGGTCTCCGGATCGTCGGCGACAACCATGAATGTCGAGTCCTTCGCGCCGAGATGCACAGCGCGCATGATCTTGTTCTTGCCCGCCGGTTGGCAGGTATGCAGTACGTTGCGAATGCCCGCGCCCACCATCAACTCGCTTTCGGCGATCGTCGCGCAACTGATGCCGAGACTGCCCATGGCGACCTGCTGCTTGGCGATGTGCACGCTCTTGTGAATCTTGCAGTGCGAGCGCACCGCGATGCCGGTAGTCTTGCAATGCTCCGACATCGTGCGGATGTTCTTGTCGAAGGCGGCCTTGTCGACGACGAGCGCCGGCGTGCCGAGATCGTCCTTGGTGATGCCGCGGAAGTCGCCGCGCGCGATGCGCGCCTCCACATCGGCGTATCGGAATCCTTTCGGCGTTGTCGCCGCAAACGCCGCGGGCGCGGCAGCCATCAATCCTCGACGGGTAATCATGCGTCAAAGTGTATCGGATTTTCAGGTCCATGAAAAGGCGCTGGCGAGGGCACAAGCGGACCATCGCGGTTCCCTCGAAGCAAGAGCACGTGATAATTTTGAAGGGGAGAAGATCATCTGCATGGCCGCCGCCGTTGCCATCCGCCGTATCTCGAGGGGCCTCCTGGTCCTGTGCGGCGCTACGGTTCACCACGCCGCGGCCGCCGACCATGGCGCGCTCAAGACCGAGGCGGAGGCGTTCTTTCGGGCCAAAGTAACGCCGTTCATCGAGACCTATTGCCTGCAGTGCCACCAAAACCGGCGGCCAACGCGGGCGGGTGTGAACTTTTCGCCGGCGCTTAAGGCGCCAGGCCATGCCGCCTTCACCGATCAATGGAAGCGCGCCGCCGCCCGAGTGAAGGCGCACGACATGCCGCCGAAGGGCGCGACGCAGCCGTCGGGCGCGGATCGCGAGATGTTCGCCGATTGGATGACGAAGCTGAAGTACCTCAGCCAACAAGATCCGGGCCCGTTCATCATCCACCGGCTGACCAAGACCGAATACGGCAACACGCTGCGGGATCTGTTTGGCATCGACCCTTCGATTGCCGACGCCTTGCCGGATGAAGTCAGCGGCGAAGGGTATCTCAATTCGCTCTCGGCTCTGCAACTGGAGCAGTACCTGACGATCGCCGAAAAGGTGTTGCGCAGGATTGTCGCGCCGGAAGGCGCTTCGCCGACTGCTATGGAAAAAGGGCTGTTCGGCGCGGCGGGCACGAATCCAAGAGATATCGCGCGGGCGCTTGCCAGGAGAGCCTATCGACGGCCTCCGTCCGAACAGGAATTGGACGTCTTGGTCGAGACGTTTGAACTGGGCCGGCGGAACAGACTGGCCCGCCGTCAGGCGCTTCACTTGATGCTCAAGGCCGTTCTGGTTTCGCCACAGTTCCTGTTTATTACTCCGGTCGTCGATGCGGGGACGAACCCTGGCATCGTGCCTTTGGACGACTACCAACTCGCCTCGCGGCTGTCCTACTTGTTGTGGTCTACGATGCCGGACGACGAGTTGATGGCGCTGGCCGGCAAAGGCGTGCTGCATGAGCCCGCTACGCTGCGCGCGCAAGTCAAACGCTTGCTGGACGACCGCCGCTCGCGCGCTCTGTTCGACGGCTTCGGTGCACAATGGCTGGGCGTTGGAGGATTGAAGCGTCAGGTCTTCGATCCCGCGGTGTATCCGCAAATGACGGCGGAGATGCGGCAGGCGATGTACGACGAAGCGCGTTTGTTTTTCGAGAGCGTCGTGCGCGAGAACAAGAGCGTGATCCGTTTCACCGACGGCGACTACACCTACTTGAACGCGACACTGGCGCCGATCTACGGCCTGGAAAAAACCGTCAAGGGCTCCGCGATGCGCAAAGTGCAACTGCGAGACCCAAATCGCGGAGGCGTGCTGGGCATGCCGGGAATACTGGCGGCAACCTCATTTCCAAACCGTACGAGCCCGGTGAAACGCGGCGTGTGGGTGTTGGAGCAATTGCTCGGCGACCACGTGCCGGCCGCGCCGCCAAACGTTCCGGCACTCGATCAACAGGACCAGGCCTCCGTCGCGAACCTGACCGTCCGCGAGCGCACTGAGTTGCATCGAACAAATGCAGTTTGCGCCAATTGCCATCAAATTCTTGACCCAATCGGATTCGGCTTGGAGAACTTCGACGCGATCGGGCGCTGGCGCGAACGGGACAGCAACGGCAAGCCGATCGACGCGGCGGGCGAACTTCCGGGCGGGAAGCGGTTCTCTGGCCCCAAGGATCTGAAGACGATCATCGCCGCCCGCACCGACGCGCTTTGCCGCAACCTGGTGAATAAACTGCTCGCCTATGCGTTAGGCCGGCGGTTGGAAGGTTATGACGAGATCGTAGTAGATACTCTGGCGCAAGACGCCGCCGCGGATGGATACCGCATGCAGACCGTCATCACAGGCGTGATCACGAGTTATCCGTTTACGCACCGCCGAATCGGGAGAAAAGAGGACCTCCAATGAGAAAGAGCACGATGATGCACAGACGAACCTGCCTGAAGGGACTGGGGGTTTCGCTAGGCCTGCCGCTCATGGAGTCGATGGCCAAGGGCAAAGCCGCCAAGCCGCCCGTGCGCCTGGGCTTCATGTACATGCCGCACGGCGTGATCATGGACCAATTTTGGCCTGCCGACGCGGCGAGTTTCCGCACGTCGCCACCGCCGGCGCTGGAATCGTTGCGGCCGGTACTCGATCAGTGTCTGGTGATGAAAGGTGTCTCCGGCGTGCCGATCGCGCCCTTTAACGGCGCGCCGCACGCGTTGGAGTTATCGACATGGCTGACGGCGACGCTGCCGGCGCCCGAAAGGCGGAACGAGATCAGCATCGCGATTTCGGCCGACCAGATTGCCGCGAACCACGTGGGCGCCTTTACTACGCTGCCTTCGCTGGAGTTGGCGACGATGCCCCAGACGTGGAAGGAGAATCAGGAAGGACTGAACGAGGCCTACTATTCGCATTGCAGTTTCCGGTCTCCGACGCAGGCCGTGCCCGCCGAGGTGAATCCGCGAAACGTGCTGTACCGGCTTTTCAACAAGCGGGAATCAGAGCGAGAGTCTTCGACGATGAGCGCGTTGGACCGCAGTCTGCTGGACATTGTGCTGGGCGGCGCTCGCGAACTACGCCGCACGTTGTCCACCACCGACCAGCGAAAGCTGGATGAATACCTGGACAGCGTTCGCTCGGTGGAACGCCGCATCGCCGCCATCGAGTACCGGCAGAAAGAAGCGGCGCTGGAGAAGGCCGGCGTCAGCGCGAGCAAGCGCCGCGCCTCCGATTCGCCGCCTATCGAAATCAAGATCCCGGAAGGCGATAAGCGCAGCGAATACATGCAGGTGATGTGCGACCTGAACGTGCTGGCGTTTCAGACCGATACGACTCGTGTCAGCACCTACATTGGCTCCACGCCCAACGGCGCGTCCTATCCGGAACTCGGGTTCAACGACCAGCACCACTCGCAGACCCACCATGCCAACGAGGCGGAGAAGGTCCGGAAGGTGGCGGCCATCACTGCGTTCAACATCGCGCAGTTCGCCTACATGGTGAAGAAGATGCACAACCTGCGCGAGGCCGATGGCACGCTGCTCGACAACTGCATCATGATGTGGGGATCGGGGCTTGAAGACGGCAACAAGCATACCCGCGAAAATCTTCCCTTCGTGATCGCCGGGAAGGGCGGCGGGTCGATCCAGACCGGCCGATTCCTGCCGGATACGAAGGGGAATCAAGGGGATCTGATGACGACGTTGCTTGCGTGCGCCGGAATCCCGATCGACCGCCCTGTTGGCATTGCGACCAAACAGTTCGAAGAGATCAAGGCCTAGCCCGGATTTCAGAACGTGTAGCGCAACGCGAGTTGCATCTGCCGGTTGTCGATCTTTGTCGCCGGAATCACGCCGAAGCTCTGCGTTCCGGTCGAGCCGTTCGGGTTATCCCACAGCGGATGATTCGGCAGGTTGAACACCTCCCACCGCAACTCCAAGTTGTGCCGCTCCTTGACGGTGAACTCCTTCTGGAGCGAGAAGTCCCAGTTGATGACTCCGGGACCCGTGATGACGTTTCTGCCCGTATACCCGAACCGGAAATCTGTGCCCAAGCACCTTCCTGCCCGTCCCAATCTCGAGCATCTTCGTTCCCAAGCAAAGGCGCTGCTATCTTCGCTGCGTGAAGGTAGCGCCGAAACCGCCCGGACTCTTGTGGAGCACCTGCCCGAGTGCGCCAAACTGACCACGGAACAAGTGCTCCAGAAGAGCTTCCGGCTGGCCGACGCGCAAGCAGTCGTTGCCCGCAAAACCGGATTCGGCGCGTGGCCCTCCCTTGCGCGCCACGTGGACCGGCTGCGAAGCATGGAAGGTACGTGGGCATTTCAGTCGCTTGAAGTCGATGGGCAATCCATGCCTGCGGCGATGTTGGGAGCGTCGCATCTGCTCATCGATGGAGACCGGTTTCGGATGGAATCGCCCGACGCAACCTACGAGGGGATATTCACAATCGATGTTGAACCCATGCCTCAGCGAATTGACATCGATTTTCACGCAGGCCAGGAAGCCGGCAATCGGTGCGAAGGTCTATTCGAAATCGAGGGGGACCGGTTTCGGATCTGTCTTGGCCTGGCGGGTGCGGCCCGGCCAACCGGGTTCGGTACGTCGCCGGGTAGCGGACACGCGCTTGAGGAGTTGGTCCGCGTAAAACATGCGCGCCCTTCCGGAGTTGACGGTGGCGCCAAGCTCTTGCCGACAGCTCCTTCCGCCGCGGCGGCCGGCGACGAACTCGCCGGGTTCGACGGCCCCTTGAATTCAACCCTCGAAAGGCTGCAAGGAAAGTGGGAGCCACTGGAACTGATCACCTCAGGCTCTTCCATGCAATCGGCGTACTTGGCGTTCGGTTTCCGTTCTCACGAACATACAGAGGCGAAAGTTGTGTTCGGCGGCCAGACGATGCTACACGCCAAGATGCGGTTCAACGAAGCTGCGTTGCCGATGGAAGTGGACTATTTGAATCTTGCCGGCCGGTCGAAGGGATCGATTACACGCGGGCTCTTCCGATGGGATGGGGAGGAAGCCGTCTTCTGCGTAGCGGAACCAAACGCCCCACGCCCCTCCGATTTTAGTTGCGAGGCGAGAAGCGGACGAATCTTCAGTCGATGGAGGCGGAAGTAGGGCACATACAGTTTGTATCCTGACTTGTCGCAAGGTGTAGAGAACACCCGCCGGCTATCCAGGCCGTACCACAACACCCAAGACCCATTCCTCAGAAGCTGCAATTGCCACCGGATCGTCGCCCCATTTTCACACCGCTAAGGTACGATAGAGCTATCTAGTTGAGGTGCAACCCATGAAGCTCGCATTATTCTGCCTGTCCGCCGCTTTGGCGTTCGCGCAATCGTTCACCGCCCGCATCGTCGGCACGGTTACAGACTCCTCCGGCGCCGTCGTTCCCAACGCCGAAGTCAAGGCTGTCGATCAGGCCACCAACCGCACATTCGCGGCGACGACCAATGCCGACGGCAACTACGCCATCAACGAAGCGCCGCGCGGCGAATACTCGGTCGAAGTGGGTGCGACCGGGTTCAAACGCTTCTCCCGCAAGGGCATCCAGTTGGCCATCGGCCAGCAGGCGCGCGTCGATGTGCGGCTCGAAGTCGGAACCGTTTCCGAATCGGTCGAAGTCGTCGCCGATGCGTCGCTGCTTGAAACGGTCGACTCGGTCCTCGGCAAAGTCGTCGACAACAAACGCATCGTCGAGTTGCCGCTCAACACTCGCAACGTCTACTCGCTGCTCTACCTCACGCCCGGCGTCACCGGCAGCGTCAGCAACACCTACTCGACCGGCTTCGGCATCAACGGCGCGCGCAACTCGATGCTCGATATTCTCGTCGACGGCGTCTCCACCGCGCACCCCACCGTCAACGGCTTCTCCGGTAACTCGACATTCCCGCCCGTCGAGGCCATCGCCGAGTTCAAGGTCCTCGGCTCCAATTACGCCGCCGAGTTCGGCCGCAGCAATGGCGGCATCGTCAATGTCGTCTACAAGTCCGGCGGCAACGATCTGCACGGCAGCCTGTTCGAGTTCCTCCGCAACTCCAAGCTCGACGCCAACGATTTTTTCAACAACCGCCAGGGCCGCGCGCTCGGCAGTTTCAAGCGCAATCAATTCGGCGCGATGGTTAACGGCCCTATCAAGAAGAATAAGACCTTCTTCCTCGGCAGCTACGAAGGCCTCCGCGAACGCAGCCTCGGCAACACGCTCACATCGGTTCCGACGGCCGAACAGCGCGCCGGTGATTTCTCGCAGACACGCGCCGCCAACCGCGCATTGGTTACGGTTTTCAATCCTTTCTCAACGCGCGCCCAAGGAACCGGGTTCGTCCGCGACGCCTTCCCCGGCAACGTGATCCCGGCCTCGATGTTCGATCCCGTCGCGCGCAACTCCATGCGTTACTACCCGCAGCCAAACACGGTCACCGACGCGAATACCAACCTGAACAACTTCTTCAACACCGGCGCGCGCGGCTTCGATCAGGATCAGTTCGACGGCCGCGTCGATCATAACCTGACCGACCGGCAACGCATCTTCGGCCGCATCTCCTGGCGACAGAATCTCGACTCCCCTCCGCAGTACTTCCCCGACGATCTCACGATCGCCGAAGGCCGCGTCGAACAAGGCGTGCGCCAACCGTCGGCGTCCATCGACTACACCAACACTCTCACGTCGGCCACCGTATTTACGGCCCGCTTGGGCTTCTCCCGGTCGCTGTTTGACTACCAAAATCAAGGCCTCGGCTTCAAGCCCTCCTCACTCGGCCTTCCGTCCGCCGTCGATGGCGCCGTGGACCGCCAGATGTTCCCGCGTATTGGCCCCAGCGGATTTGTTTCGCTTGGCGGCAACGATCATCGCTTCAGTACCTTCAATACCTACACGCTGCTTTCGAATCTCTCAACCATCAAAGGCAACCACACGTTGAAGTTCGGCTGGGAAGGCCGCATGATTCGCGTCAACGTGTGGGAGGCGCGCTCGGCCGGCACGTTCAACTTCGCCGCCGGGTTCACCCAAGGCCCCAACCCCAACGCGGCGAGCGCGACCGCGGGGCACAGCCTGGCTTCGCTGCTGCTCGGCACCGGCACGTCCGGAAACGTTCTCATCCGCAACTGGAAGAACGTCGCCTCACAGAGTTTCTACCACGCCTTCTACGCCCAAGACGATTGGCGCATCACCAAGAAGCTGACCATTAACGCCGGCCTTCGTTACGAAATGGACCTCCCGCGCACCGAGCGCTACAACCGCTTCAACTGGTTCGAACCGAACGCCAAATCGCCGCTCTCGGGACGCGTGCAGGGCTTCGGCGATATCTACGGCGGCGTGCGTTTCGTCGGCGTCGATGGCAACCCGCGCACGCAGTTCAACAAGGACCTCAACAACTTCGGTCCGCGCATCGGCTTTGCCTATCAGCTCGATTCGAAGACGGTCATCCGCGCCGGCTATGGCCACTTTTTTGGGCCGTCGCGGCAGGCCGCGCAAGGCACCGTCGGGCCGTTCGGCTTCCGCGTCGAGTATCCGTGGGTTACAACGGTCGACGGCATCACGCCGTTCAACCGCTTGAGCAATCCGTATCCGGAAGGCTTCCGCGCGGTGCCCGGCGCCTCCGACGGCCTGCTGACGCAAGCCGGCGCGAACCTGCAGGCTTTCCTGCAGGACTCTCCTTCGCCGTGGAACATGATGGGTAACTTCACGATTCAGCGCGAACTGCCCGGCGGTATCCTCCTCGAATCAGCCTACGTCGCCAACCGCGGATTGTACTTGAGCCGCAGCGGCGAAGGCGGCATGGACCTGAACCAACTCGATCCGCGCCACATGGCGCTCGGCGCACAACTGAACCAGTCGGCGCCGAATCCATTCTTCGGCGTCGTGAACAACGGGGTGCACCTTTCGCGCAACATCGCGCGGGGTCAACTGCTGCGGCCGTATCCGCAGTTCACCGAAGTGCAACCGCTCTACGACGCGGGATCGAACTCGATCTACCACGCCATGCAGAACACGTTCCGCCGCCGCTTCTCGCACGGATTCCTGTTCGAAGGCAGCTACACGTGGGCCAAGCTGCTCGATACCGGCGACAGCCATCAGAACACCTATGACGTCGCCGCCAGCCGCGCGCTTGCCTCGCAAGACATCGCCCATCGCATGGTGACGAGCGTCATCGTCGATCTTCCCTTCGGCCGCGGCCGCGCGCTCAACACGGGCGACTCCAAAATCGCCAACGCCATTTTTGGCGGCTGGCAGATGAACGGAATCGTCACGCTCGAGTCCGGACTTCCGTTGGCGATGTCGGCCAATAACACCGCGGGATTATTCGGCGCGCGCACGCAGCCCAACAGCGCCGGCCGCAGCGGGAAGAAAGAAGGCCGCGTGCAGAACCGCCTCGACGCCTACTTCGATCGAACCGCGTACCTGCAGCCCGCGCCGTTCACGTTCGGAAATTTGAGCCGCTTCCTACCCGACATCCGCAACCATGGCGTCAGCAACTGGGACCTTTCGCTGTTCAAGCAGTTCCAGATTCGCGAAAAGTACAACCTCCAATTCCGGTCGGAGTTCTTCAACGCATTCAACCGCGCACGCTTTGGCGGGCCGAATACGTCGGTCACGTCCAATCAGGCGGGCGTGATCACCAGCCAGGCCAACATTCCGCGGCAGATTCAGTTCGCGTTGAAGCTGCTCTGGTAGGCTACTTCAACCGCTCCAAACGTCCCTTGCGCCGCACGATGTTTTTGTAGTCCCACTGAATATCGCGGGCCTTCCCGAGCCAGCGGCGCAAGTCTTTCACATCGACTTCGCTCACCGTCGTGTAGCGAGCTTCGGCCGCTTGAAACTTGCCTTCCTTCCGTAATCCAGCTTCCTCAAACGATTGCCCGCTCCAGAACAGCAACCGCACGCAGTCTTTCAACTTGCTGTAGCCGGTCACCGGATTCCCATCGAGAAACCATACCGGATGGGCGTGCCAGATTTTGTTTTCGGCCTCGGGGAGGGCTTTATCGATCTCCGCCGCCAGCAGGTCGCAGATCGCGGCATCGGCGGCCGAGAGCGCCTTGTTATATTTGGCCGTTTCCGGTTGCATGAGTGTACGGTAGCACGGCTGGCGTACACTCAAACTACATGCTCAATCGGGGGTATGCCTACACCACAACCATCAGCAGCAAATACGCGGGTCAAAATCTGCTCCGCCACCTGGCAAGACTTTATCCCCACTCGACGGCAGACGCCTGGCAGGAAAAGTTGGACAACGGCGAGGTCACGCTCGATGGCGCCGTCGGCACTGGAGCCGAATCGGTTGCTCTCGGCCAAACTTTGGTGTGGAACCGTCCGCCCTGGATCGAGCCGGACGCCCCTCGACACTTCGACGTGTTGTTCGAAGACGCGGATCTCCTGGCCGTAAACAAACCCAGCGGGCTGCCGACTCTTCCCGGCGGCGGCTTCATGGGAAACACCTTGTTGCGATGCGTGCAGGATAGATCCCCGGGCGCCAATCCAGTCCATCGACTTGGCCGCGCCACCAGCGGCATCGTCCTCTTCGCGAAAACGGCGCGGGCCGCATCGAGTCTATTTGCCAACTGGAACACGCCAAAGATTCAAAAGGTCTACCGGGCGTTCGGACAGAACGTGGCCGGTCAAGACGACTATGAGATCAACGCGCCCATCGGCCGCGTGCCACATCCGCTTATCGGCTCCGTGTGGGCCGCAAGTCCGGAGGGCAAACCGTCGAAGTCCTTGGCACGAGTCATCGCTCGCACGGCGAGCACAACAACCTTCGAGGTACATCTCCATTCGGGCCGCCCACATCAGATCCGAATCCACTTGGCGTCGATCGGCCATCCGCTTGTGGGCGATCCGCTTTATACCGTGGGCGGGCAGCCGCTTGCGGGACTCCCCGGCGACGGTGGATACTTTCTTCACGCGCAATTTCTGCAATTCCCACACCCGATCGGCGGAAAACAGATTCGGCTGGAAGCGGCGCTGCCTTCCGGCTTCCCAGGTTGACGATGCGAAAAGGATTTACACGCAAGCCAAAGTCCGACGATTCCTCGACGGCGGTCAAGAACTACATCACGCCCGGCGGCCTGCGGCGGCTTCAGGACGAACACCATTTTCTTCTCACCAAGGAACGGCCGGCCGTGACGGCGGTAGTCACATGGGCCGCCAGCAACGGTGACCGAAGCGAAAACGCCGACTATCAATACGGCAAGCGGCGACTGCGCCAGATCGACGGGCGGCTGCGCTTTCTCGGCAAGCGTATCGAAGCCGCGGTCGTGGTGGACCCCGAGGCGCCGCGAACCGGGCAAGCGGCGGAGCGTGTGTTCTTCGGCGCGACTGTTCGCTACTCCAACGCGGAAGGAAGCGAGCGAATGGTGAGTATTGTCGGCGTCGACGAAATCGATCTTGATCGCAACCACATCAGCTGGGTGTCTCCGCTGGGCCGTGCGTTGCTGAAGTCTACCGAAGGCGACACCGTTGTGCTGCACGCGCCCGGCGGCACGGAGCAGTTGGAGATCATCGAAGTCGCGTATCGGCGCATCGAAGTGCAGCCGTACCGCGAACCGGCGGGATCGGAAGCGGCGGGGAAGCGGCGCTAAGCTACTTTCGCTCGTCCGGCCCGGGCTTGTCGTACGGCGCGCCAGTGCCAGAGGATCCCATGAAGAACTTCTGCCCGTTGGCCAGCGTCACGTCGCGGCCGTTGGCCCGGTTCGAACGGTCCTTTGCCTGATAGCCGTCGACAACGACCACATCGCCGTACTTAATCGAGTCGCGCTTCAAGCCCCGGCGCAGCAGTGAATTCGGCGTGCCGCCCTCGACCATCCAGACTTCCTGCTTGCCGTCCTTGGTCACCTCGACGTGAATCCACGTATGCGGGTTGATCCACTCCACGCGCACGACGGGCCCTTTCAGAAGCACCGGCCGGTTCGGATCGAATTCCGCGCCGAAGGCGTGATGCGCCAGGACCGGCGCGACCTTCCACGCAATAATACCCGCCGCCACGGCGAGCGCGAAAACAGTTACCCGAAGTTTCATTTCTTCTCGACCTCCTTCTCCAAAATCCGCGCACCCTTCAAGATTCCTTCGAACGAGTAGTTGCCTTCGTGGCATGCGTACTCAAAAACGCGCTGATCGGTCGCGGGAAACAGAATCTCTCCGCTCCACGGCTTCGTCCACACATTTGAATCTTCGACCGTGAACTGATACCGCAGCGTCTTTGCGTCAATCCGCGAGAATCGTTCGATTACGTGCAGGTCGCGCGTCGCGCCGAAGAGCGCGGGAGTGTCGTTAAAATTCGTCGTGTCGACAACCAGCGTCGCGCCTTCCCACCGGCCGATCGAATCGCCCATCCAGCGGCGGATCTCGGGCGGTTCGTGTTTGCCGTTGATGCGGATAATGCGGGCGTCGTGCACCATCTCGTTCAAGATCATCACCGTGTCGTTCGTCTGCACGATGCGCTTCAAGTTGTTGTACATCACCGGGAGCATCGGCGGCCCCGACGACGTGCCAAACGCCAGCAGGCATCGCTCGGCGAGCGGCCGCAACTCGGGGTCGTCGTAAGGTCCTGGAGTAATCCCCTCCTTGATCCAGAACGCCACGCCGTCGTTCGGCCGATTGTACTTGGCGCGTTCGCGGGCTCTCTTAATCGCTTCGGGCGTCATTGCGGGCAGTTGCCCGTTGGCCGGGTTCGTGATGATCGACGTGCGGAACTTGCCGTCGATCTGAAACGCGCCGGTCCCGCGATCGACCCAGAACGAATTGTATCCGCCGACGTTGCCCGCCGGACCTTGCGAGCCGTCGCCGCCGACCGGAGGCGCGCTACGATTTGGATCGCTCTTCTGATTCCTCGCCGCGACGATCGCCGCCTCCTGGCGTTCGATCACTCTGGCTTCTTCGGCCGTCAGCGCGAGGCGCTCGCCGAATTTGGCGGGCCGCGTCAACGGCGTAAGTGTCGCAATGTCGTAGGTCCCCGATAGATCGGGCCGGGCCTGTCCATAACAGGCGGCGAGCGCGGTCAATACGGAAAGAATTATGCGTTGCATGGTGACTGGCTCCTTTACTGACGAGGCAACGGCTTGCGCCGGTGTTCTCCGAATATCAATTCTTCCACGAACTCGACGCACTTGAAATCCATCAATCGCGCATCGGGCTCCATACGGCGGTAGAGCGGCAAGGAAATCTTCCACGGCGCCGTGAAGACCTCCGGGTCTTCCATCGTCGCTTCGTAACGAATGTGATTGGCGCCGTTCAGCGTGAAGCGCTCGGTGACCTTGAGCTGGTTGCTGTGGTGGGTGCCCGAGCGATCGAACCAAGTTTGATCGTTGAAGCCGGCCGTGACGATGACGAGCGTATCGCCCTCCCAGCGGCCGACCGACTGCCCCATCCATGAATCGGTCTCGGCCGGGCCGGGATCTTTGAACAAAATATCCCGCACCGCGCCGGCGTACTCATAGTTCATGAACACCGAGTTCGTGTTCTGAATAATCTGGAACGGGAACGGCATGTAGGTGGCGCGCGGGATGCCGGGCAGATAACACTTCACCTCCGGGTCGCGGTCGATCCAGTTCTTGCGATTCTCGTCGCGCTTGGCCGCGGCATCGGGCTTGTACGGGATCTTGCCGCCTTCCACGATTCCGATACCTCCCGGCACCGATCCCACCGCACCGAGCCGGAGCGTGGGCGCCGAGGCCAGCGGCCCATGCGGGCCGTCGCGCAGCATCAACGAAGCGCGCGCCATATGCCGTTCGACATCGTAGTGGGCGGGCCCGATCGCCTGCCAGATGCCGTTGAAATTGGGCTTGCCGTTGGGCAAGCGGGGCTGCGCGACGAGCGCGGCGGAGAAGAGTATTGGCAGTAGTTTTGTCATGTCAGTAGAATGCGACCCAACGGCCCGCGAATGCCACGCCCATCCACAACACGATTGACGCCAGCGCGATGACCGGCGCTTTATCGGCGGTTCGTGCTGCGACGCGGCGGCGAACGGTGAGCGTAAAGATGATAGCGAAAATCAACCCGCCTATTTTGTACCAGAACGGAGGACTGTAGTAACACTTGATGGCTTCGGACAAGAACATCGGCACACCGGTAAGGATCAACATTGCGATTGAGGCGCGCAGCCAAGGATGCAGCTTGCGCTCCAGATCAGGCGGCGCTTGATCGCGGAGGCCGAAGCCGAGAAGCCGCAAGTCGAGCACAAACGCCGCTCCGCCCAGCAGCCCGAGCGCAAGAAGATGCACGCATTCGATCACCGGAAACATCCACAAGGACTCGCGGACCTTCGTGCCGATAAACGTCGCTTCGAGCGATTGAAAGTACGGTAACAGGTCCATGTCAGTCAAACCACTTGTAGGCCTGCATGCGGCCACAGATGATCACGCCGCTCCAAAAAACGAGCGACAGGAGCCCGGCCAATCGCGCGCCTGGAGGCGGCTGCAGAGCGTCGCTCCAGTCATCGACACTCTTGAAAATCGTCTTGTGAAAAAACAATGCGTTGACACCGGCGAGCGCCATCAGCACCAGCTTCACGCGGAAAAAGATGTTTGTGTAGGCGCGCATCGGACTGGAATAGAACAGCAACGCGCCGCTGATCGCCATGATCACAAACCCCGCGACTCCAAACGGTTGGATGCGGCTCGTGATTTGTGAAACCGGAACGCCGCGCAGGGCGATGCCGACGAGCCGGAGATCCATCAGGGCGATGAACCCAAAGAAGAGGCATAGCGTCAGCACATGCGTCGACTCGATGATCGGGTACAACAGGATCGATTCGCGAATCGCGACGCTGCCTCCGGTGGCCTCCAGCCATTGGAAGAACTCAACCATGATCAAGATAGTATATTCTACCTATGCGAACCCATTTGCCGAATTCGCGCACAACGGACCCGCGCAGTGCCCGCACGGCCAGTGCGCTTTCGATCTTCCTGATCGCCCTGCTCGCCGGATCGTGCGCCGCTCCACCAAAACCACAGCCTCCATACAAGCCTCTGGCGACGCTCGAAGAGGTGATGCATGGCATGGTGATCCCGAACGCGCATGCCGTCTGGAAGTCGGTTGGGACGATCATCACCAAGGACGGCACGGAAGAAATTCGCCCGAAGACCGAGGACGATTGGATCGACATCGAAGCCAGTGCGACGATCCTCATGGAAGCCGGCAATCTACTGATGATGGAGGGCCGCGCCAAAGATAACGGGAAATGGTACGACCTTTGCCGCGCGTTGGTAGACGCCGGCGATGGCGTCCGCCAGGCAGCGAAATCCAAGGACCCCGAACAGCTCTTCACGCGCGGCGGCTATCTCTTCGACGCCTGCCAGCGCTGCCATTTCCAATATCGCTTCACCGAAAAAGACCCCAATACGTTTCGCTCGCATTGAGGTCCGCTTCGTCGAAAACCTACTACGTTCGCGACACCCCTAACGCACGAATGCGTTTGTGCAGACTTGTACGCTCCATGCCGAGAGCGCGCGCCGCGGCCGAGACGTTCCAGCTTGCCTCTTCCAGCGCCTTGGCGATGTGATCGCGTTCGGCGCCGCGGCGTGCTTCTTCCAGTGAATTCGGCACTTCGGGATCGCGGCCGAGGCGGAGTTCAATCGGCGCGTCATCTTTGTTCAATTCGTCGCCCGCGCCGAGAATCGCCATGCGTTCGACGACGTTGCGCAACTCGCGCACGTTGCCGGGCCACGGATATCGCTCGAAGAGCGCGATCGCCGTGGCATCGAACAATTTGGGCCGTGTGTTGTTTCGCGCGCAGAATTCGTTGAGGAAGTGCTCGGCGAGATGCCGGATATCCTGCGGCCGCTCGCGCAGCACCGGCACGCGCAGCGGCACTACGGCGAGCCTGTAGTAAAGATCCTCGCGGAAGCGGGCCGCGGCCACTTCCGCGCTTAGATCCTTGTTGGTCGCCGAGATGACGCGGACATTGACGCGCACGGGCTGTTCGCTGCCGAGGCGGTGAAACTCGCCCTCCTGCAACACGCGCAGCAACTTCGCCTGCGCGGCTTGCGGCAGATCGCCGACTTCGTCGAGAAACAGCGTGCCGCCGTCGGCAAGTTCGAACTTGCCACGGCGCATCGACGACGCTCCGGTGAATGCGCCCTTTTCGTGGCCGAACAGTTCGCTCTCCATCAACTCGTTCGGGATGGCCGCACAGTTGACCTTGATGAAGGGTCCCGCCGCGAACGGCGAGTTTTCGTGAATGTGCGCGGCGAGCAGTTCCTTGCCCGTGCCCGACTCGCCGATCAGTAATACCCGTACATCGGCGCGCGAGGCAAGCGTCGCTTGCTCGAGCGTGCGGTGAAATGGCGGCGAGGTCCCGATCATGCGGGCGCTACCGACTTGCTCGCGCAGCCGTTTGTTTTCCTCGCGCAGCGCCAACGAATCGAGGGCGTTGCGAACGGCGAGCAGTACGCGGTCGCGGTGCAGCGGCTTTTCCAGGAAGTCGAACGCCCCCGCCTGCACGGCTTCAACCGCATCGGCGATTGTGCCGTGTCCCGAGATCATAACCGCCGGCGCGGCTATACCTCCGGCGCGAATCTCGCGCAGCAGTTCGATACCGGAAGCGTCGGGCAGCCTCACGTCGAGCAGGAACAGCGCGACCTGATCGCGGTTCGCTGCACGGCGAAAATCGGACGCGCTCGTGAACGCCGTGACGGCGAACTCTTCTCTCTCCAAAATCATGCGCAACGACAGGCCTATGTTCGACTCGTCGTCAACGATCCAGATGCGCCGCATGCGGCTCCTCTCGCCTGGCCGCCGGCAGACTCACGCGAAACGCCGCGCCTCCAAGCGTGCTTTCGTAATGTTCGATTTCGCCGCCGCACAGCATCACGCTGCGGCGGGCGATGGACAACCCAAGGCCCATGCCGTTCTTCTTGAAAGTGATCGAAGGTTGGAACAGAGTCGATCGCGCGAGTTCGGTCAAGCCCGGGCCGGAATCGGCCACTTCCACAACCGCGCGCGCCTTCGCAGAACGTGCGCGTTTGAATTCGTCCGCCCGGCCCAACCGCCTGCGCGGCGTTCTCCAACAGATTCGTCAGGACGCCGCGCACAAGATCCGGATCGGCCGTTGCGCCGGCGTGTTCGGCGAGTTGAATGTCGTAGGCGACGCCGGGATGGGAGGGGCGGAGAAACGCGACCCGTTCAGCCACCAGCGCGTTCAGATCGGTCTCGCGCGGATGCGCGGGCGGCTCGGCGGCGAAGTCGGAGAAGGCACGAACACGTTTTTCGAGAGTGGTGACTTCGTCGGCGACAATCTGCGAGGCTTGTTTCAAAAACGTCGAATCGACCGATCCGTTGCGCGCGCCGATCTCTTCCATCGTCAGCCGAATCGGCGTCAACGAGTTCTTCAATTCGTGCGCCATCTTGCGCGCCAGCATCTGCCAGGACGCCACGCGCGTCAACCCCACCAGCTTCTCGCGCGACTCTTCCAACTGCGCGGCCGTTTCGTTGAAGGCCGCGATCGCCTGGCCCGCTTCATCGGCGCCATCGCCCTCGATCCGCACCGCGAAATCGCCCGAAGCCAACGTTTGCAGACCTTGCTTCAGCGACCGCATCGGCCGGCTGACGCGAAAGGCAATCCACATCAGGATCGACAGCGCGAGCACATAGACGCCGGCCGCGGTAACCAGCAACGCAAACGTCACTCCGCGCCGAACGTCGGCGGCGCGGGCGCGCTCGACAAGTTCACGCGCGCCCGATATCTGTTTGGTCAGCTTGTTCATCGCAACGCCGCCCAGAGGGCGTGAGTACTCCCACACCTCGCCGTCTTGTCGCGTGACCAAATAGTTTAGCCGTTCACCCTGATCGCCGCTGAGGAAGAATCGCTCGGGCTCCTTGCTGGCCACAAAACGAACAACGTGCGGCGGCCACGCGTTCACTTCAAACGGCAGGTAACGGCGTGGCGCGACGCGACCGGCGAGCACGTCGTGCTTTAAGGCCTCGCGCGACTTTTGGTACATCTCGCGGCCGGTGGTTTCAAGCGATCGGGAGAGTTCGTCGAGCTCGGCTGTTGTCGCATAACGCAAGCTTTGATCGAGCAGGCTGGTGGTGACCCAGATCATCACTGCCATCGGCGCCAACGTCGCGGCAAGGAAGACCAGTATCAGTTTGGTTCGCAGGCTCACGGTTAGAGTCTAGCGCTCCACTTCATGCAAACGGAATGGGCCGCGGTCGATCGACCATCGGAGCGCCTCGCCTCGCTGCGAGCGGCCGAACCACTCGACCAGCCGCGACAACGTGACCGAGGGGTCGAGCAGGAAACCGGCGGAATCGCGAGGCTCGTCGGCGCGGAGTTCGGCGCGAATCCAGTGTGGCTCTCCGGCGGCGAGACCATACAACGCGATGCCGGTGTGATCGAACAGGAGCCGTTCGGCGGCATCGCGGGTGAGATGCGATTGTTGATACTTCACCAGCCCCAGCCGCACCACCGCGAACTTCTCTTCCCAAAGGTCGAAGCTCACAACAAACCGTTCGACCTGCCGGCGCGCGATCGTGCGGAACTGATCGTTAGAGATGGAGAGTTGCATTGTGAAAACAAGGCCCGCGCCGTCCTGCAACTTCCGCAGCGTCTGGCCTTCGAGGAAGTGAAAATCGCCCGGCGGCAGGACGCGCAATACGCCGTCGTCGCGGCGCACACCGATGGCGCCGGCGCGCAGGTGCGGCGCCGTCGCAAGAGCCATCAGAAACTCGCGTCGCGACTGCCGCATCAGAAAGTCGCCCCGTCATGAATATCGGTTCAACGCGGCCGTCGCGCAGCGGGAACGCGACGTACATAAAGAAGCCGTCGCGGGTCCGGAATCCGCCGCCGACGGAATTACGGAGTGTCGCCGTGCCGCCGCGCATCCAAACCGAGCCGGCATCGTAGAACGCCGCCGCTTCGAATTTGCCCTTGAGCGAGTGGCCGTACTCAATCGAAGTGGCAGTGAGTCTGTCGGCGCCGAGCGGCGCGAGCTCCATCTTGTTCCAGCCGCGCAGGATTGTCGTGGTTCCACCCGTGAAGCGATCGCGCAGCGGCGCTCGGCCGTTCAACGAGCCCGCGACGAAATCGGCGTTGATCCGCGAGGCGGCGCGGCGGTATTCGACGTCCGCTCGCGCTTCATGCCGGTTGAACTTGTAATCGCTCGACAACGCGCCCGTTCCGTTTGTAATCCCGTACGATGCGCGCAGGGTCGTAAGCCCACCCGCCACATCACCTCGCACGCGCCGATATCGCAGAGAATTTACCAGCGCGTGAGAGGCAACATTACGATCCGGCCCGGGGGACTCGAGCACGAACCGCTGTAGCCGCATGCCGATCTCCACGGCCAGCTCTTCCCGATCATCCCCTTGCCAGGGGATAAGCGTGACCGTGGGTTGGAAACTATCGACGCTACGGTACAAATCGTTGGGCTTCGCCGCTTGCAAAGTGCGGGCGTCATATTGAGCGTGTGAAGTCGAAAACGCAAATCCGGGCCGGATGCGATCCCGCAGCGTCGAAAATCGATACGCTGCCTTCACACCGGCCGACCGCTCCGTGAACGTGTCCGCGTCGGAAAACAATCCAAGCGACAAATGTTGTTTTCGTCCGTTGTGCAACCCGGCAATCAATTCGCCCGTCCAGCCTTGTCCCGAATACCACGCCAAGCGCGATTGCTGCGTGTCGAGCACAACATGGTGGCCCATTACGTCCAACACGACACGTACGTTGTCGGGCGAACTGCCTTTCTTGAGCTTGTGCGATACCAGCCGTGCTTTTAGCTCGCGGCGCACACGTTCGCTCAATTTTCCGAACGCTTCCGGCGAGAACCGTTGACCGACGTAACTTTGTAGCTCCTCGCGCAAGTCTTTGGATAGCCGGGCTGCGTTAGCGCCGGAGATTTCCACGCTTTCCACGGTGTACCGTGAATTGACGTTCGCTTCGTCGGGTGCGTTCCAAGAGAATGCGCGGGCGGAGAAAACGCCGAACAGGAATCCCATCACGAATACAGTGGTGACCATTCGGCGGAAGGCTTTGTTACTTCGCATGCGCTGATTAGTGTAATCCGTTGGCCAATTTATAAGTCGTTGATTTGGCATGCCTGGGCGCCGTTATTGCCGTGTAACGTGGGTCACCTGTGACACACGTTCACACCCAATCATGCGGTAGGCTAACGGCATGGATCAATCTACGCTTCGGGCATGGTGGGCGCACCGGCAGGGGTTGGACGGCTCGTTTACACAAGCATCTTCGGAGGTGATTCTCGATCGCTCCGGCTGGGCGCGGTCGGTCGGCGGCGCCAACCCGTATCTGACGCTCTACGCCCGCGCGGGCGTTTCGCGAGAGCAAGCCGATGGCGACGCCGCCGCGCTGCGGATTCACGAATTGCCTTCGGCGCGCGGGTGCACTTACGTCGTTCCCGCGTCCGACTTCGCACTCGCGCTGCGTTGCGGACGCGATGCGGCACAGACGCCGCTGAAGGTGGCGGCTAAGATTGGAGTCACCGCGAAAGAGGTCGATGCGTTGTGCGAGGCGATCGCAACCTCGCTGAAGAAAGGGCCGCTCGACCCCGACGGCATTCGCGAAGCTACCGGCGGCGCCTCGCGCAGTCTAGGCGCCGAATGAGTCAAGAAGGGAATGACGACCACGCTGCCGCTTGCGCTCGGGTTGCTGCAGTCGACGGGGGGTAATCCGCCGCGTGCCCGTAAACGGACGGCTCGATCAGCAGCGGTACAAATACGCGCTGTGGAGCTTGAAGCCTTTGAAGATCTCCGACGACGAGGTCTTCGTCGAACTCGCGCGCCGTTACTTCCGGTGGATCGGCCCGGCGACAATGGCGGAGTTCCAGTGGTTCTCCGGCCTGGGCGTGAAGGCGGCGAAGGCGGCGGTCGAACCGCTGCGCCTCAGCGCTGTCGATGACAATCGCCTGCTCTTCCCCGACGATCTTGAGGCGCTCCGCGCCTTCAAGCTTCCGAAGAAACCAGTCATCAGCCTAATCGCCAGCATCGATTCGCTGATCCATCACCGGCGCGATCATCTGTCGATGCTCGACTCCGCCGATACCGCCTTCGCCGGCGACAAAGGGCCAGTGAGCGGCGGGCGCATCGCCGGCCTTCCGAACCATGCCATCGTCGACCGGGGGCGGATTGTCGGAGTTTGGGAGTATGATCCCTCAGCCGAAAAAATCGTCTATCTCACTTTTGGCGAAGCCTCGAAGGAAATCGCCTCGGCCGTCGCCCACACCGAAGCGTTCATCCGCGATCAACTCGGCGACGCGCGTTCGTTTTCACTCGATTCGCCCAAGAGCCGCGAGCCGCGATTGCGGCAGTTGCGCGGGGCGTAAGATGAGAGATATGAACTGGTGAGATCGAATTAGCGTAAACCCGAGTGTGTGCCACGGCAAGGTGTGTATTCGCGGAACCAGGGTCATGGTGTCGGTGGTAATTGACAACTTAGCCGCGGGGGTCTCTAAGTCCGACATTCTCAGGAGCTATGGAGCGCTGACGGAGCAAGACATCGACGCGGCGCTCGCCTACGCGGCAGCCAACTGTAACACTTCATCCCTATTTCTTGACCGTGCTACTTAGCCAATCGAATGATCTGCTCGCCTCTCGGCTTCCGCTTTCTCGGACGCATGCCTTCGAGCGTGATTCGGCCAGACTTGTTCCAGTTGATTACCAGTTGGTCTACGTCACTCTTCCAAACCAAGGGAATCTCCATCAGTGATGGCTGGATTTCCGCGAACGTTCGTGGACCGCGCGCGAGAAGTTGAAGCAGCAGTTCTTCGGATTGCTTGAGGCGGGGCGTCCGCTCATTCATCAAGCCCTTTGAAATCGTGTCCGAGATAGGCATTAGATCGAAACTCTGCTGGCCAGTCCTCTGGAACTGGTGTTCATGTTGAGCTTGCTCGCGAACTCGGTCTTGCTCTGGCATCGCTTTCTGCTCCACTTCCCGAAACTTGAGGATGCCTGTCGGATGGCGAGCCGCGTACGCGAGGTGGAAATAGGCGCGCTCGTGCTGGGGTTTCAGGATGCGCGTATAGCTCGCGAAGTCGAACTTCGCGAGACTCTTTATCTGCTTGACGTATAACTCGACGAGTTCTCGCTCCCGCAATTCCGAATCGAGATGCGCCCTCCACTCCGTTGTTCCGTAATAACGATCGATCGATTGCTTGATCGCGGGTCGCTGGTCTCCCGTGAAGCGATTCACAAAGTCGAACATGAAATTGATCATCGCTTCACACTGCCCAGCACGAAGAAGGCTCGTGAGATTGTCCATATCCAAATCCCAGCCGGTCGGATCGATAAAATAGAACGCGAACCGCGAGCCGACAAATCTGGAGATGTCGTCGAGATGGTGTTCGAATATTCCATTGAGAGAAACCGCGTCGACCTCTCCAGCGTGGTCCCGCAGCAGATGTAAAAGCCTCTTGTATGCGATCGGATCTTTCTCTACGAAAAGCGCCCTGAGTCTCGGTCGTCGTTCGATCTCGGACAGCCCACGAGAGACGCTGTTCAACTTTTCGAGGGCGATTCGAACCGATGTATCTCCAAACTCAGGATCCTCCGCCTTCCACGGGCCGGAGAAACAATCGACGTAACAAAAATCGTCGCGGAAACTCCCGATTCGGTATGCGACACGCTCGAGATAGTGCTCCAAAAAGTAGTGTTTAACGTAGGTCTGTTCGCGGCCCTTGTAATGTTCGATCGGCGGCATTTTGATCTAAGCAGAGGCCCGGAGCGCCGTCTGTCCAACCAATTCGACCCGCTGCTCCCGCGCGAATTGCTTAGCAAGATCGATCTCGATCAATCGACGTTCCGCTCTCGCCGCCATCGGACAGCTCGACAGCATCGGCATTTCGTCGAAGGTTCTCCCATCAAGCTCCCGTCCTTGTTTGGACTTCTGAATGCCGCCCCACTGCTTAAAGAAAAACCGCGCGCCAGACTTCCTGCAGGCTCTCAAGATGGAGTGAACCCATTGCGGCTGCATCGCCCGCGCGCCCGCGCCACTCTCCCCGCCGACGATCACCCAATCGATTCCAGCCAAATCAACATCTCCAAGATCCTCAAGCAGCGGCTCCACACTCAAGAACCGTGTTACCGCGGGCGCAGAGCGGAGTGCGTCTAGCCGCGGAATTCCGTACTGCTGATCCTCAACGCTGACGCCCCACCAAATATGACTCGCGCAAGAAGCATCAGCTAACGAGCCGCGAAGCATTGAGGCGAGACGCGAGGCCCGCTTGGTGAGAACCTGATAGGTGTGCCACGGCGTGTGAAGCATCACGTCTGCCACACAACGAATATAGAAGTCCGGCACCGATTCGTGAAATAGATCGCTCATGCTGTTCACGAAAACCGTTTTCCGGCTCGGCCACGCAAGCGGCTCCAGTAACTTCTCTGGAACTAATCGCAAATCGAAACCCTGCTCGTATGGGTGACCGGGAACGCCACGAAACCTCTCGGCAAAGGTCTCCGCATAACAATGCTTGCAACCGGGGCTTATCTTCGTACAGCCGCGAACTGGGTTCCAAGTGGCTTCGGTCCACTCGATCTTCGAATGCTCGCTCACGTTCGGCAATCCTCAGAAAGGAACATACTACATTATTAACCGGATCTGTTTTGGTCTACCGCAACTGCACCGGCGTAACCAATCGCCGCCGCATCTTCGCCGCCCGCTCAAACTCCTCGCGCAAGCCCGCCCCGCGCAGTTGCTCCCGCATCGCGCCCAGCGCCGCGATCATCTCGCGCAGTGCCGCGTCGATCGGCTCCGGATTCGTCGCCAGGATGTCTTCCCACATCTCGTACTGGCTCAGCGCCAGCCGCGTCATATCGATCAATCCCGGCCCGCCCGCCTGCAGTTCCACGCCGTCGACGGTGCACGCCAGCGCCGTCGACACAAGCTGCGGCAGATGCGAAGTATGCGCCACCGTGCGATCGTGCTCTTCGGCATCGAGGATCAACACATGCGCGCCGATACGCCGCACCCAGTCGACAAACGGATGATCACAGGCGCGAGTCAACACCCACGTTCGATTGCGAAACAACGACGGATCGGCGCTTGCCGCACCGCGCGTCTCCTTGCCCGCCATCGGATGACCGCCCACGAACTGCGCCGCTGGAATGTGCTGGCCCGCCTCGGCGCAAATCGTCGCCTTCGTCGATCCGGCATCCGTCACCAGCGTGTGCTTGCCGATCGACGCGCCGATCAGCGGAATCATCTCGACAATCCTTCGAATCGGCTGGGCGAGAAATAGCAAGTCCGCCCACGCCGCCGCTTCGTCCAACGCCATCGACGAATCGATGACGCCGCTTGAAAGCGCCTCCGCGATCGTCCTCGGCGAACTAACCCCCACAATCTCGCCATCGAATCCGGCCTGCCGGAGCGCTAGCGCGAAGCTGCCTCCGATCAATCCAACACCGGCGATGGCGACGCGCTTCATGGTCAGATCGACCGGCCCACCGCGGTCGCAATCCCGCGAAGTTGCCCCATCAACTCGGCAAATTGATCCGGGAACAACGACTGCGCCCCGTCACTCAACGCATGTTCCGGATCGTGATGGACCTCGACCAGCAAACCGTCCGCGCCGGCCGCCACCGCAGCCCGCGCCATCGGCGCTACAAGGTTCCGCTTACCCACTCCGTGCGAAGGATCGGCCAGAACGGGCAGATGGGTCAACTGCTTCAACACTGGAATCGCCGAAATGTCCATCGTGTTGCGCGTCGCGGTTTCAAACGTTCGAATCCCGCGCTCGCAAAGCATAATCTCGTAGTTGCCGCCCGACATGATGTATTCGGCCGACAGCAGCAACTCTTCGATCGTCGCCGCGATGCCGCGTTTCAACAGCACCGGCTTTCGGGCCAAGCCCAAGTCCCGCAGCAGATTGAAGTTCTGCATGTTGCGCGCGCCGACTTGCAAAATGTCGGAATACTCGCCCAACAGACCAATCTGCGAGCGGTCCATCACTTCGCTGACGACAAGCAAGCCGTTCCGATCCGCCGCCGCGCGCAGCATCTTCAAGCCTTGTTCGCCAAGCCCCTGAAAACTATACGGCGACGACCGCGGCTTGAACGCCCCGCCGCGAATCACCTTCGCGCCGGCCTTGGCCACCAACTCCGCCGAGAGCGAGATCTGCTCAGCGCTTTCCACACTGCACGGCCCGGCCATCATTACCACTTCCGGCCCTCCGATCTTCACATTGCCAATCTCAACGACCGTACCTTGCGGACGGAAACGCCTGTTCGCCAGTTTGTACGGCGACACAATGCGATGGCACTCCTTCACGCCTTCCATTACTTCGAATTCCGCCGGCTCGAAGTTGTCCATCGGCCCGACGCCGCCCAGCACCGTGTGCGACGTTCCGGTCGACCGGTGCACGGTGAAGCCCATCGTCACCAGACGGTCGATCACACGCTGCACGCTCTCTTCGGCCGCGCCCTCCTGCATGACAACTAGCATTGGTTACTTCCCTTCCATGCGCGTCCGTTCGAGCGTCCGCATTTCATCGATGATACGTTCAAACACGCGCTTGATCGCCGCATCCGGCAGTGGCCCCTGATTGGCGGCCGCGATGTTCTGGAACACCTGCTCCTCGCGCTTCGGATCATAGACCGGCAGCGCGACCTGCTGCTTGATATCGCCGACGCGCTCGACAACGCGCGTGCGCTCGTTCAACAACGCCACCAGCCGCCGGTCGACATCGTCGATTTCCAGACGGCATGCGCCGAGCGCCGATTTTGCTTCTTCGATCGTCATGCCTGAGCCGTCATCCTACTTCGCATCGCGCCGTTTTTCAACTCCCGCGCCAGCGCTTCAATACGCGGTTCCAACTCCGGCGTGCCCGCGTGCGCTTCGATCAACTTCACAAACGCGCTGCCGACGACAACACCATCGGCCAATCGCCCGACCGCCTCGGCGTCGGCCGCTTTCGCGATGCCGAAGCCAACCGCGAGCGGCAAAGACGTGTGCTCGCGCATGCGCTCGACGAGCGGCAGCGCCTGCGACGAAACCTGATCGCGAACGCCCGTCACTCCGGTTCGGCTTACCAAATACACGAAGCCCGACGAGAAGCGGCCAACCAGCGCCAGGCGCTCCGGCGTGCTTGTCGGCGCGGCGAGAAACACCGTGTCCAGACCCGCGTCGCGCATCGAAGCGACATAGGGCTCGGCTTCTTCGACGCTGACGTCGGTCATCAACACACCATCCACACCGGCCGCGTGCGCATCGGCCGCGAGCTTGGCGAAACCGTATCGCATCAGCGGATTTAGATACGAAAATAGCAGGATCGGAATATCGCTCACGGCGCGGATTCGCGCCGCGCAATCCAGCACGCCGCGCAGCGACGCGCCGGCGGCCAGCGCGCGTTCGGCGCCCTTCATTATCACGGGCCCATCGGCGATAGGATCGGAGAACGGCACGCCCAGTTCGATCACATCCGCGCCGCCGCGCTCGAGCGCCGCGACAATCCCCACCGTCGCGTCCAAAGTCGGATCGCCTGCGGTGACGTACGCCACCAGCGCCGGTTCATTCTTCGCGCGCAGTTCAGCGAACCGCCGCGCTATTCGACTATTGGCCATCCAGTTCCTTCAGGTTCTCGCGATAGATATCGATGTCTTTGTCGCCACGCCCGCTGAGATTGACGAGGATGACTTTGCCTTTTTCCGACGGCGCGCGGCGGATCGCCTCCGCCACGGCGTGGGACGATTCGAGCGCCGGAATAATGCCTTCCATGCGCGACAACATCATCGCCGCGTTCAACGCATCGGCGTCGGAGCAATTCACGTACGAAGCCCGCCCCAGGTCGGCCAGATTCGCATGTTCGGGGCCGATCATCGCGTAATCGAGGCCTGCCGAAATCGAATGCGTCAGAGCGATCTGCCCGTCTGCGTTCTGGAGAACGTAGCTATAGCAACCTTGCAACACGCCCGGCGACCCGCCCGCGAAACGCGCCGCGTGTTCGCCCAGCGTTAGATTCCGCCCGCCCGCTTCCACGCCGATCAACGCCACGCCCGCATCGCCGACAAACGCATGAAACATGCCGATCGCGTTCGATCCGCCGCCCACGCAAGCGATCACGGTATCGGGCAAACGGCCAGCGGCTTCCAGCATCTGCGCCCGCGCTTCGATCCCAATCACGGAGTGAAAATCGCGCACCATCAGCGGATACGGATGCGCGCCCAGCGCCGAGCCCAGCAGGTAATGCGTGTGTTCGATGTTTGTGACCCAATCGCGCATCGCTTCGCTGATCGCGTCTTTCAGCGTGCGGCTGCCGTAGGTCACACCGACAACCTTCGCGCCGAGCAGCCGCATGCGGAACACATTCAGCCGTTGCCGCCGCATGTCTTCTTCGCCCATGTACACGGTGCAGTCGAGGCCGAACAGCGCGCAGACCGTTGCCGTCGCGACACCGTGCTGGCCGGCGCCCGTCTCGGCAATCACGCGCGTCTTGCCCATACGCTTGGCGAGCAGTATCTGGCCGAGGCAGTTGTTGATTTTGTGCGCGCCGGTGTGCAGCAGATCTTCGCGTTTAATGTATATATCCGCACCGCCCAGATGCTCCGACAACCGCCGCGCGCGCCACAGGGCCGTTGGCCGCCCCGCGTAGTTCTTCATCAGTGAAGCGAGTTCGGCGTGAAAGGCGGGATCCTTGCGCGCCTCCGCATAGGCGTGCTCCAATTCTTCAAGCGGCGCCATCAATACTTCGGGGACGAATCGTCCTCCGTACGGGCCGAAGTGCCCGCCTGCATCCGGTTGCGACGTAATTGTCATGCTGCTAACGCCGCGGCGATAAATCGCGCCATGCGGCTATGATCCTTCCTTCCCGGCGACGATTCCAACCGCGAGCAGGCATCAACGCCCCAAGGTCTCGCAACGCGAATCGCCGTTTCTACATTGTCCGCATCGAGTCCGCCGGCAAGCAAGATCCGCCGTGACGCTCCCCGCGCTCGCGACCAATCGAACGTGTGCCCGCTGCCGCCATAAAGCTCCGTCGGTGTGTCGAGCAAGAACGCTTCCGCGGGAAACGCTTCGATGTCCTCAAGCCGAAACACGTTGTTCACCCGAAACGCCTTCCACACCCGAACGCCCTCCGGGGCCTCCGTTTCGTTGCCGTGCAACTGTGCGATATCAAGGCCCGCCTCGGCGACGATCTCCCGCACGCGCGGTTCATTCACAAACACCCCAACTCGCAAGATCCCCGGAGGAACCGCAATTGCGGCAGCATCCGCCGGCGCGATGTAGCGCGGGCTCTTCGGATAGAAGTTGAATCCAAGCGCCCCCGCGCCCGCTTCCACCGCGGCCATCGCATCCTCGCGGTTCGTAATGCCGCAAACCTTCACCATCACGCCCGTAGCGCCTCCAGCGCCGCCGCCGGATCGGGAGACTTCATCAAATGCTCGCCGACGAGAAACGCCCGGTACCCAGCCCCACGCAACGTTTTCAGGTCGTCGGCCGAGTGAATGCCGCTCTCGCTCACGCGCAATGCGCCGGGCGGAATCGACTCGGCCAATCGCAACGATGTCTCGAGCTTCACCGAAAAATTTCGCAGATCGCGGTTGTTCACACCGATGATTTCCGCGCCGGAGTCAATCGCCTTCACCAACTCCTCGCCATCGTGAACCTCTACCAAGGCATCGAGACGAAACGCCGCCGCCAGCTCCCGAAACCGCCGGAGTTCGGAAACGTCCAGGATGGCTGCAATCAAGAGAATCGCATCGGCCCCTCGCGCCGCGGCTTCGACGACATGGTAGCTGTCAATCGTAAAATCCTTGCGAAGCACCGGAATGTGCACCGCACCGCGCGCCTCATTCAGATGCTCGAACGAGCCTTGAAAGAAATCGGCGTCCGTCAACACGCTGAGCGCCGCGGCGCCGCCTCGCCGGTACGCCAGCGCGATCGACTTGGGGTCGAAGTTCTCCGACAACAGCCCTTTACTGGGCGACGCCTTCTTGATCTCGGCGATGATCGCCGGCGTCGAGGCCTCCAGAGCCGCGCGAAAACCGCGGCGCGTCGCCATCGAAGCCTCCGCCAGCGCTTCGATTTCACGCGTCTTCGTGGAACGTTCCGCCAGTTCCTGACGCTTCCGTTCCACAATACGAGCCAGAATGTCGGGGACCGTCTGCACCATGCCGCGGAACCCTTATCGTATCACTTGGCCGCGGTTCGACCGGTGACTTTCACGTCCACGCCGGCCCGCATCGCCATCAGCCACTCTCGATTTTTCGCGTTCTTATAGCGCCGCACCAAATCCTCGCGCACCGACGCGTAGCTCATCGGCTCCCACGCCATGAGCTTGTAAATGTACACGCCGTTCGGCAGTTTCGTCGGACGGCTGAACTCTCCCGGCTTTAGCGCCCAGATCGCGCGCTTGGCTTCGCCGGGAATGTCGTCGCTGACCTTTGCGGGCGGGTAATCGCCGTTCTTGTCGCGTGTCACCGGATCGCGCGAATACTGTTTCACCATCGCGACAAAATCCGCCCCCGCCTTCAATTTTTCGTAGATCTCGCCGGCCTGTTTCATCACAGCTTCATCGGCCTTTTCGTCGCCCTCGGCGCCCGGCAGATAGATCAGCTTAATCTTCGCCAGCGAAACGAAGATCTTGTTCTCTTCGTAGACCTTTTGAATGTCGGCCTCGGTAAACGCGACTTGCGATTCGCTGACCTGCATCAAAGCATTAGTCAGCGCCTGCAA